>Ga0163144_10001632_pt1 | contig 52677 bp, 51 predicted proteins | sample OliLak19BULKMAT1_FD_123175 | JGI IMG/M metagenome (GOLD analysis project Ga0163144, IMG submission 123175) | Freshwater microbial mat bacterial communities from Lake Vanda, McMurdo Dry Valleys, Antarctica - Oligotrophic Lake LV.19.BULKMAT1 | ecosystem: Environmental > Aquatic > Freshwater >... | reverse complement strand
CTGCTTCACGGCCAAAGCCCGAAACTCCGCCGTGTATCTCCGATCAGATCCCGCTTTCATAGGTCCTCCATAGGGTCAAACTAACAGACCTCGTGGCGTCCGTTTTTCGGGGACCAGATCAGTTACCTGAACGCGAAGAGGTCCGGACCTCACGAAGGTCCCGCGAGACCTCTCCGTCAGCGCGCTGACGCGCGCTGCCACCTCTCCTATTCGCTTCGCGAACAGGAGAGGATGCGGCCGTGCTGTCGTCGTTTCCCGCAAATCCCGCCGTCGCCCACATCCCCTCCTGGCGCGGAGCGGTGGGAGGGGTGGCCGAGCAGCGGCCGGGGAGGTTCCCTGAACACGAAGAGGTCCCACGAAACCTACCCGGCAGCGCGCTCACGCGCGCTGCCACCCCTATTCGCGTGCCGCGAATAGGAGGGGATGACAACTCGGCTCGATCATTCCGCTATGTCAGTGCGCGGCGCAGCAGCTCGGCGTGCTCGTGGTCGTGGCGGTCGATGGAGCCGCCGGCGGCGACTGGGAGTCGGGGTCGGGCGACGATTGTGATCTTGCGTGCGCGCGTCGGCGCGTGACGGCGGAGTTCGTCGAGTACATGGGCTGCGGCGCCTTGGTTCTCCGGTTCTTCCTGGCACCAGATGCATTCGGCGGTCCCGTGCGCAGCAAGCAACGCGGACAGCGCGTCGATCGGAAACGGATAGAGCTGCTCGATGCGCAAGATCGCGGTCTCGGCATCGCGATGCAGGGCGGCGAGCGCCTGCATCAGCTCATAGGCGATCTTGCCGGAGCAGAGCACGAGGCGGCGCGGGTTCGACACGGCTGGGTCCGCGACGATCGGGCTGAAACTGGTGCCCGACCCCATCGCCGCGAACGAGGACACGCAAGCGCGGTGGCGCAGCAGCGATTTGGGCGCGATGACGAAGAGCGGCTTGCGCCACGGCGCCAGGATCTGCTGGCGCAGGAGGTGAAAGAGATTGGCCGGCGTCGAGGGATTCGCGACGATCACATTGCCACCGGCGCAGAGCAGCAGCATCCGCTCGATGCGCGCCGAGGAGTGGTCCGGGCCTTGTCCTTCGAGCCCGTGCGGCAGGAGCAGGACGAGCCCGGATATCATCTCCCATTTCGCCTCGGCCGAGACGATGTACTGATCGACCATGGTCTGCGCGCCATTCAGGAAATCGCCGAACTGCGCTTCCAGATCGTCAGTCCGCGCGGATCACCGAGGCTGTGCCCGTATTCGAAACCGAGCACGGCGTATTCGGCGAGCGGCGAGTTGATCGGCTCGAAGCGCGCATTCGCCGCCGCGACCTGCGCCACCGGAACCACGCTGGCGCCGCTTGCCATGTCATGCACGGCGAGATGGCGTTACGTGAAGGTGCCGCGCACGCTGTCCTGCCCGGAGAGCCGGACCGACACGCCGTCGGCCAGGAGCGACGCGAAGGCGAGCGCCTCGGCGGTGGCGAAATTGATCTCGGCGCCGGCTTCGATGCTGGCGCGGCGTGCACGATAGAACTGTTTGACCTTCGGGTGTGCGGCGATGGAATCGGGGATCGTCGATGCCGCGAGGCCGAGCGCGCGCAGCCGTGCCAGATCCATGCCCGTCGTCACGGGCGCGTGCAGCGCGTCGGCGCCGGCGCGCCGGATCGCCGACCACGCGGCCGGCGGGCGCGGACCGTCATTGACGCGCAGGCCGTCGATGCCTTCGTAGCCACGCTGCAGGGCGGCGCGGAACTCGGCCACTCGTGACTCGGCACGCGCGACGGCCGGCGCATCCGCCATGCGCGCGCCGAAACTCGCATGCAGAGCGGGCTTGGCATCGATGGCGTCCCACATCCGAGGCTGCGTGAAGCGCGGCTCGTCGAGTTCGTTGTGACCATTGCGGCGATAACAGACGAGATCGGTCACCACGTCGCGGCCATGCGCCTGGCGCCAGGCCAGGGCCACGCGCGCGACACGCGCCACGGCGAACGGGTCATCGGCATTCACATGCAGCACGGGTGCGCCGACCGCCTTGCCGATATCGGTGCAACGAAGCGACGATCGCGCTTCGCTGGTCAGCGTGGTGAAGCCGATCTGGTTGTCGACCACGAGATGGATCGTGCCACCGACCATGTAGCCGGCGAGGCCGCCGAGCTGCAGCACCTCGCTGACCAGACCCTGACCGGAGAAGGCGGCATCGGTGTGCATGAGCAGGCACATCGCCTCGACGCCGGCATCGCGGCGTGCGCGCGCGAGGCCGGTGACGACTGGCGCCACGGTCATCAGATGCGAGGGATGCGGGGCGAGGGTGACGCCCATCCGCTTGTCGCCATGCACGATCTCGCCGGCATAGCCGAGGTGATAGGGGACGTCGCCGGTGTAATCGGGCCCGCCAGCGGTGAGGTCGCGGCCCTTGATCTCCGCGAGCAGCACGCCGACCGGCTTGCCGAGCACGGTGGCGAGCGTGCAGAGCCGGCCGCGATGCATGCCGCCGATCACCGTCTCGGCGGTGTCGGCCAGGCATGCGCCGCGCAGCACCTCACGCAGGAAGACGATCGTCGACTCGGCGCCCTCGATGCCGAAGCGCTTCTTCGTGGGGAACTTGAGGTGCAGGAAATTCTCGAAGCAATCCGCCGACGCAATGGACTCGTGGGCACGTTCGGCGAGCGCTGGATCGGCCGTAGCTGTGAATTCCCGCTCCCAGGCCGCGTAGAGCCAATCACGCTGCGCGTCGTCGTCGAGATGCGCGGCCTCGAGCGCGGCCGTGCCGGCATGGAGTCGATGGATCTCCGTGGCGAAGGCGCCGAGAGTCGTGTCGTGGACGATCCCGCCGAGTTCGATGTGCACCGCTCGCGTCGCGTCGGTTGTGACCGCGTCACGCAGCGTCTGCAAGGCAGCGACGGTGGCGCGCGGCGCCAGATCGAGCGGGTCGAGCCGCGCCTCGCGAATGCCGTGCCGGCGATAGGCGTCGATCAGGCGTCGCGGGAGATCATCGGCTTGCGCCCCGTCGCCAAGCTCGAACGCGATGCGCCAATCCGCCGGTACCGACAGGGGGTCGCGGCGATGACGCGCGTAGAGGTCGAGCAGGAAGGAGCTGTCGCAGGCAACGGGTACGGACATGTGGCGAACTCGACGCGGACTCGGGGACCGCCACCATACTCACTCGAGCGAAAACCGCTTCCGGTTCCTGGCTCGACCCACTTGCATCGCTGCCGCGTTGCCGCGACGCTCCGGTCGCTTCGAAGCCGCACGAGAAACCGCCATGCCCGAGCCAGCACCTCGCCAAATACGCCGTGCCACCGAGGCCGGCTTCGATGTCCTCGATATCCATGCGGCGCATGGCAATCCTTTCCATGCCTTCCTCTCGCCGATCAACAACGACCGCACGGATTCCTATGGCGGCGATTTTGCGGGGCGCACGCGCTCGGCGTCGATCGGCATCGAGTGGTTCAACCGGTTTTTCCTTTTGATGAGGTGACGACATGGTCGGCAGCAACATCATCCCCGGCGACGCGGTGCGCTTCGATCCGAATATCGCGCTGGACGATTGGGAGGAGATCCCAGCCGCCTCGTTGATCAGCGGCAAGCCCGTCCAGCGTGGACATCTCTACATCGACGACAGGCCGCGCGGGCTGACCGCCGGCATCTGGGCATGCAGCGCGATGACGACGCGCTTGCGCCAGCAGGATTGCGACGAGTTCATGCTGCTGCTCGACGGCGCGGTCGAAATCGTCCAGCCCAATGGCAAGATCACGCGCATCGTCGCTGGCGAGAGCTTCATCCTGCCCAAGGGGCTGATGCGGCAATGGCGCCAAAGCGGCGACGTGAAGAAGATCTTCGTGATCCTCGAAACGCCGGACGATCCGGCGACGCGCGACCAGGCGGGTCTCGCGGTGATCAAGCCCGACTCCGCGGCCGCGCTCTCGCCATCACCCGGTCCCAAGCCCGACGCGCTGCATGGCGGCGCGCCGACGCAGCGCGGGCGCAAGGCATTCGAGGATCGCAGCGGCAAGCTCGCCGTCGGCGTCTGGGACACCACCGCCTATCACCGCAAGACCGTGCCGTTTCCGCGTCACGAATTGATGTGCCTGCTCGAAGGCGGCGTCTCGGTCACCGGCCCGAGCGGCCGCACGCAAAGCTTCAAGGCAGGCGAGAGTTTCTTCGTGCCCTATGGCGCGGTGACCGATTTCAAGACCGAGGGCTATCTCAAGAAATTCTACGCGATCCTGCAGCCCTGAGACTCACCCCAGTCGGTCGCGCCGCGCCGCGCGGGCGTGTCCGTCGCGGCCCGTCATTGCACTCGAACACCGCGGGATTGACCGTGGAGGCGCGCCGGCCGATCTGCGGGTTCTCCTGGATCGCGCGGCGGATCAGCGCGGTGCCGACCGTCCCGACCGAGAGCGTGTTCGTCAGCGCGATGGGCGTCTCGATCTGGCCGAGCTCGTTGATGACCACGCTCGCGGCCGGCAGCTTGGCGCGGAACATGTCGCCGCTGCGCGGCCGGATCATGGTGACGCCGGTCTGCACGCCGCCCTCGGCGAGCGTCGCGTGTCCGACGCTGACGCCTGGCAAATCGGCGATGGTATTGCGCGCGCCCGGCGGCAGCGTGCCGATCTTGGGACGGATCATCCCGTTCCCCGACCATCGACGAAGCGCGGCGTGAAGCCGTCGCCATGCGCATCGACACGGCAGACGAAAGGCGCGCCGAAATGTGCCGGCATCAGCAGCGCGCCCGAGCCGGCGCAGTGCTCCAGCACCTTGCGCCGGCTCTTGCGGGCGTTGAGCGCATCGGCGCAGGCGAAGCTGTTCCACCGGGGATGGAAGACCTGGATGGCGTGATGCAGGATGTCGCCGCAGAACATGGCGCCCGCGCCGCGTGATGCGAGGCTGATCGCCACCGTGCCCGGCGTATGGCCGGGGTAGGGATCGATCGAGAGATGCTCGTCGATCGCCCTGGCGCCATCGATCATGTCCGCAAGCCCGGCGTCGACGATCGGCAACACGCTGTCGCGGAACGAACCCTGGCCGACCGGCCCGGTCGCCGGATCGGCGTCGAGCGCGTGATAGTGCTCGTAATCGGCGCGGCTGAAGACGTAGCGCGCGTTGGGAAAAGTCGGCACCCAGTGCCCGTTGTCGAGCCGCGTGTTCCAGCCGACATGATCCATGTGCAGATGCGTGCACATCACCATGTCGATCTCCTCGGGGCGCACGCCGGCCGCCGCGAGGCGGTCGAGATAGCGCGTCTCCATGAGATGCCATTTCGGCCGCAGCGGCCGGGGCTTGTGGTTGCCGACGCAGGCATCGATCAGGATCCTGCGCCCGCCGATGCGGATCAGCCAGCTATGCACGCTGAGCTTCAGGAAGCCGGTGGCGATGTCGTAGTGATCGGGCAGCATCCAGTCGCGATGCGCCGCGACGATCTCCGGCCGCCAATCCGCGAAGAAGCTCGCCGCGTCGAAGTTCGGCTCGTAGCTCTCCTCGATGCGTACGATCTTCGCTGCGCCGATCGTCACCCGAGTCAATTCGTTTTTCCTGCGAGGCTGTCGCAAGTCGAACATCGTTCGCGCGCAGTTCGGCGTGCCGAAACTCTTCGCCTTCTCGCCATCGACATTCCTGCCGCCATCACCAGCAGGCCCGAAGCGAAAGTCGGCGCCGAGATCTCGGTCGGGCGGATCACCAGACCCTCGAAGCTGCCGACGAGATCGTCATAAATTCCCGGCTCGATGTTGCCGGTGTCCGGGACGAAGAGCCGTCCACGCCACCGCTGGCTTTGCTGATCGAGAATGATGAAGTCCTCGTTGAGCGGACCGAGATCCGGGTTGGGCGTCGACCGCTTATCGGGCTGGATGTCCGTGTCATCCAGCAGCAGCACGATGTCGGCGAACCCGATCATGTGCAGCACCGCGGAAAGGTCTCCGTCGACCCGGCCGATATGACGGTCGGTCGAGCGCTTATACGATTGCTCGTCGTCGAGGTCCCCGGCGGTCAGGAGCTTGCCGTCGAAGAATCCCAAGCGGTCCATCGCCTCGTGGACAAGATAGTCGTGCCGTTCGATCCGGATGATCCCAGCTTCCACGACGCTCGAAGCGAGCGACAAGATGAGCGCGAGCACTGCGCAAGATCGCCCCGCGACGGCGGATCGCGCCTCGATCATCTGGCGCCACTCGATCTGTCCATTCCGTCGTCTCGCCATACCGGCCCCCTGTCGACGATCGTCGTCAGACAGTCCCAGTGAAGCTGAGGCGATCCCCGCCCGCAAGCACGCGTCGACCCAGAACTTCGATCCTGCGTTGCGCCTTGCTCCCAACTCCACTTCAACCCGGAATGGAGCCCGCATTGGCGGAACCGATCCCCGGAACCGATCCAGCGCATCGTAGCGGAACCGATCAGCGGAACCGATCCAGCGTAGATTTCGACGCAGCGAAATCCAGGCTGGATCGGTTTTCGGGATCGGTTTTCGCATCCTTCTGCGGCGGAATATTCGAACCAAGCGGGCCGTGGTGGCATGCCGGCGGCGCCGCGTTCGAGCGCTGTGTCAGGCTTCACCGGGCGTGACCGACTGGCGAACCCGCATCTTCAAGTGTCTGGCCAAAGTACATGCGGCTCACGCCCGCGCGAAAAGCCGCGGACTCGCACACCGAACATGGACGGCTTGTCGAGTACAGGACGCTGCCGGCAAGATTCTCGCGACCAAGACGACGCTGCGCGTCGAGTATGGCAACCCGTTCGGCGTGGGCGAGTGGGTTCTTGTCCTTGACCACGCGGCTGGGTCCGTCACCGACCACAGCACCATCCACTACCAATACCGCGCCATAGCTTTGATCGCCCCAAGACTCAGCCAACAACCGCATTCGAACGGCGGCCTCATACCACTTCGGATCAGGACGTTCGGACCCGGCAATTGCAGGAGACTCGATTGCGCCGATAGAAGCTGAACTCGCGCAGGCGAGTGCAATGAATGTGCGGCGACGGGGCATGACGACTCCGACGATGTGGATAATTGGGGACATACCCCCGGGTGCGTCCGAGGTTCAAGGAACCTCCTCGACACGCGCGCCTCCGCGCGCGCGCCTGCTCCTCCTATTCGCCTGCGGCGAACAGGAGGAGATGGGTTGGTCCGCGCTGATCCGGGCGCCGAAGATCGCGGAGCCGACGCGCACATGCGTGGCGCCGTGTTGCACGGCGATCTCGAAATCGCCGCTCATGCCCATGCTGAGCTGGGCCAGGCCATGGGTGCGCGCCAGCTCGTGCAGCCGCGCGAAGAATGGCGCGGGCGGTTGGTCGTTGGGCGGGATGCACATCAGGCCGGTGATCGTGAGGCCGAGCGCGCGGCATTCGGCGAGCAGCGCATCGATCTCCGCTGGCGCCACGCCGGCCTTTTGCGGCTCCTCGCCGATATTGACCTGGATGAAGAGCTTGGGCGCGCGGCCAGCGCGCGCGAATTCCTTGGCGAGTTCGCGTACCCCCTGGACGTACCCCCGGGTACGTCCCCGATTGGGAGCGAAGCGTTCGTGAGGAAATATTGCGGAAGCGTGAAAGAGGGCCCCGTGATGCTTGCGGCAGTCGAGACAGTGACAAAGGCCGACCCGGTATGGGCGTCCCGACGCCACAATTTGGACGTTGCCGCACAGGCCAACCGCCTGTGAATTGGTCCATGCTGCGTCTCCTCTAAAACCAAGCGGGCGAAAAGTTTTCAACAAACCCCGTCGGGCGTCCATGAAAGAGGCGACCGGGCACGGCGTGTTTTTTTCAGCCCAACGTTTGAGCTCAGCTGCGTTCGAAGGGCGAAGCACGTCGGCTGGAGCTCTCCGCGCTTGTCGCTTCACTTCATGCTCGACAGCCTACGAATGGCGCGGTCCGGAGTCCACACACGTGGCCAGTTCCGAGCAATACGCACGCTGGATCGCAATTGCTGATCCTCTCGGTTGCGCCTCGGCGCATGACGGCGCTCGACCCGTCGGCGCGCAGGAGGCAAGCTGGTCGGCGGATCGAGGGGGAGTGGACATGAGCAAGTCGGGCAATGCGCCGCGCTACACGAGCAGTTTCGTCAACGCAGGCGCCGCGCGGCTGCGGGTGTTCAGCGCTGGGACGGGATCGACGCTGGTCTTGCTGCCGGGACTCGGGCGCGGCACGGGCGATCTCGATGCGCTGGCGGAGAGGCTGGTCGCCGCGGGGTACTTCGTGGTGTTGCCAGAACCGCGCGGGCTCGGTGAGAGCACCGGGACGCTCGACGGTCTGACCTTGCATGATCTGGCGCGCGACATCGCAACCGTGGTCGAAGCTGCAGGTGGTGCCCCGGTCACGTTGATCGGTCATGCCTTCGGCAACCGCATCGCGCGCACGCTCGCGGCCGATCGGCCGGAACTCGTGCGCGCGGTCGTGCTGCTCTCGGCCAGCGGCAAGGTGCAGCCTACGCCCGCGATCGCGGAGGCGATCAAGCTGGCGCAGGCGGTCGACACGCCGCCCGATATCCGGCGCAAGGCCGCCGCCGACGCGTGGTTCGCGCCGGGCAACGACCCGACGCCGTGGCTCAGCGGCTGGTCGCAGCCGGTGATGAAATCCTATCTCGCCGCCGCCGCGGCGACGCGGGTGGAGGATTGGTGGAGCGCCGGCGTCGCGCCGGTGCTGGTCGTCCAGGGCCTCGACGATGTCAGTGCGCCGCCGGGCAACGGCCGCCTGATCAAGGAAGAACTCGGCGCGCGCGCCACGCTGGTCGAACTCGCAGGCGTCGGCCACGCGCTGCCGCTCGAGAATCCGCAGGCCGTCGCGCGCGCGGTGCTGGACTGGATCGCCAAGCTGCGCTGAGCGCCGCGTCGCTCAGTTCTTCTCGATGTTCCAGAACACCAGCGTGTTGGCCTTCACCACGCCGGTGACGTTCTTGCGCCACAGGAAGGGCTGCCGGAACTGGCCCAGGGTCACGTAGGGGATCACTTCCCAGAGCCGTTTGTGCATCGCCTCGACCAGCGCCTTCTGCTTGGCCGGATCGGTTTCGCGGATGTACTCGTCGCGCATCTTCTCGACCACCTCGTCGCAGGGCCAGCCGACGAAATTCTTGCCGTCGCAGGTCATGATCGTCGAGGGGCTGGTGATCGGGCTGGAGAGCTGCGCGCCGTTGGCCGAGGTGTGGAACAGATTCCAGCCGCCCTGCGCCGGCGGATCCTTCTTGGCGCGCCGCGCCGCGACGCTGCCCCAATCGGTGAGCTGCAGATCGACATTGAATCCGATCAGGCGCAGACGCTGCGCCGTGAGCAGGCTCATCGCGTTGTAGGCGGGAATGTCGGAGCCGCCGATGATGACCACCGGCTTGCCGTCATAGCCCGATTCCTTCACGAGCTGCTTCGCCTTCTCGATGTCGGGCTTGCGGAAATTCTCGGAGCCGGCCTCGGTGCCGTTCGGGCTGCCGCACATCCAATAGGCGTAGCAGACGCGCCACCATTTCTCGTCGCCGAAGGCGGCCGCGAGATATTCGCGCTGATCGGTGACATAGGCGAGCGCGAGGCGGGCTTTCAGATTGTTGAACGGCGGATGGAGGTGGTTGGGTCGCAGAACGGCGTAGGTCTCGATCGGCCAGACCTCGCCGACCACGATGTTGGGATCATTCGCGACGGTCGGCAGCAGATCGAGAGTCGGCGCATCGAGGAAATCGACCTCGCCGTTGCGCAGCGCCGCATAGGCCGTGGCGGCGTCGGAGATGATGTTCCATTCCACGCGATCGACCTTGACGCGCTTGCCGCCGGCGAAGCCGCTCGCCGGCTCGTTGCGCGGCATGTATTCCGGGTTGCGCTCGTAGACGAGCTTGGCGCCGGGCTTGTATTCGGCGCGCACGAAGCGGAACGGGCCGGAGCCGATGATCTCCGTGATCGGCGTGAACGGATCGGTCGACGCCTCCTTCTCTCGCATGATGCCGCCGGACACGCCGTTGCTGCCGCCGATCAGCATCTCGACGAAGCCGAACGGCTCCTTGAGCACGAGCTTGAAGTTGCGATCGTCGATGACTTCCCAGCGATCGACGACGACCGAAAGCTTCTGGATCTGGCTGTCGCGCAGCAGCAGGCGCTTCACCGTGGCGACCGCGTCGCGCGACGTGACCGCGCTGCCGTCGTGGAATTTGAGGCCCGGTCGCAGCGTGAAGGCGTAGGTGAGCTTGTCGGGCGAGATCGTGTAGGTCTCCAGCATCTGCGGCTGCGGCTTCATGTCCGCGTCCCAGCTGAAGAGATGGTCGTAGACCATCGCCGCATGCATCGAGGTGATGTTGACCTGCGATTGGTGCGGATCGAACACCTTGGGTTCGGCATGCGGCACGACGCGCAGGATCTTCTGCTGCGCCACGGCCGGCGTCGCCATGGCGAGCGCGGCGACCATCGGTACGCAGAGACGTACGAGCTGACGGAACATCATGATTGCCCTCCCCCGAGTGCAGTGACCGAACCAGTAGAGGCTCGCGTGAACTTCCGGTCAAGCCCGCCTCGCCAGGCTTGCTGCAGGCCGGTGGGCGGACAACAATGCCGGCGTCGCGATGCGCGGTATCGCGTTGCAGATCTCGGGGGAAGAAATTGCGCGACATTGAACTCGGCGGCAAGACGTGCCTCGTCACCGGCGCAAGCAAGGGAATCGGTGCGGCGGTCGCGCGCGGCTTCGCCGATGCCGGCGCCGCGGTCGCGGTGCATTACAACAGCGATCGCGAAGGCGCCGAGGCGATCGTGCGCGCCATCACGGCGCAAGGCGGCAAGGCCATCGCGCTGCAAGGTGATTTCTCCCAGCTCGGCGTCGCCGGTCGCCTGGTGCGCGACAGCGTGGCGGCGTTCGGACGCCTCGACGTGCTGGTGAACAATGCCGGCGACATGCTGGAACGGCGTCGCATCGCGGAGATCGACGACGCGTTTCTCGACCACATGCTGGCGCTGAACGTGCGCTCGGTGGTCGAGGGCTGCCGTGAGGGCGTCGCCGCGTTCCGCCGCCAGGGCGGGGGCGGCGCGATCATCAATGTGAGTTCGATCGCGGCGCGCACGGGCGGCGGCGTCGGTTCGCATGTCTATGCCGGGTGCAAGGCCTTCGTCGCCACCTTCACGCGCAGCCTCGCCAAGGAAGTCGCTTCCGAGCGCATCCGCGTGAACGCCGTCGCGCCGGGAATCATCGCGACGCCGCTGCAGGCGCGCACCACGCCGCCGGAGCAGCTCAAGGCCGGGCTGGCGGGCGTGCCGATGCGCCGCGTCGGCGCGGCGGAAGAATGCGTCGGCGCCTTCCTCTACCTCGCCAGCGATCGTCTCAGCGGCTACGTCACCGGCGAGGTCATGGAAGTCAACGGCGGCCTGCTGATGGATTGAGCGGCCGCGTGGACCGGGCCGCTTCCTCGCGATGATCGCGTATGTGATCCGGCGCTTGCTGGCGACGATCCCCGTGATGGGCGTGGTCGCGGTGACGGTCTTCCTGATGCTGCGACTCAGCCCCGGCGATCCGGCCGCGGTGATCGCCGGCGACACCGCGACGACGGCCGAGATCGCCTTGATGCGCGAGCGCCTCGGGCTCGATGCGCCGCTGCTGCAGCAATTCCTGGTGTGGCTGTGGAACATCTGCCGCGGCGATCTCGGCACCTCGATCTTCTCCAACAGGCCGGTCGCCGGCCTGATCCTCGAGCGCTTCGAGCCGACTCTGGCGCTCACGCTCTCCACCCTGGTGATCGCCGTGCTGATCGCCGTGACCGCGGGCATCCTCGCGGCCTGGAAGGCGGGCAGTTGGATCGATGTCGGCGTGATGGTCGTGACCGTGCTCGGCTTCTCGGTGCCGGTCTTCGTGATCGGCTATCTGCTGGTCTATGTCTTCGCGATCGAGCTGCGCTGGCTGCCGGTGCAAGGCTATGTCTCGTTTCGCACCGACATCGTCGGCGCGCTCCGCAGCCTGGTGCTGCCGAGTTCGGCGCTCGGCCTCGCCTATATCGCGCTGATCGCGCGCGTGACGCGGGCGAGCATGATCGAGGTGCTCGCCCAGGATTACATCCGCACCGCGCGCGCCAAGGGCGTCGAGGAGCGGCGCGTCGTCGTCGGGCATGCGCTCAAGAACGCGGCGATCCCGATCATCACCATCATCGGCATCGGCTTCGCGCTGCTGATCAGCGGTGTGATCATCACCGAGACGGTGTTCAACCTTCCGGGCATCGGGCGACTCACCATCGATGCCATCATCAGGCGCGACTATCCGATCATCCAGGGCGTGACGCTGGTCTTCGCCGCGGTCTACGTGGTGCTGAACCTCGTGATCGACCTGCTCTACACCGTTCTCGATCCGCGGATCAGGTACTGAGATGCCGCCTGGGCTCGCGACATGGTTGCGGCGACACAAGCTGCTGGCGCTCGGCGGGGTGCTGGTCGGCGCGATGATCCTGCTCGCCGCGGTCGCGCCGCTGATCGCGGGCGATCCGGTCATCCTTCAGGCCTTCAATCGCAACAAGCCGCCTTCCGATCGCTTCTGGTTCGGCACCGACAATTTCGGACGCGACGTCTACAACCGCACGGTCTTCGGTGCGCGGGTCTCGCTGCTCGTCGGAGCGGCGGTGGCGGCGCTCAGTCTGTCGATCGGCGTCACGATCGGGCTGGTCGCCGGGTTCGACCGCCGTCTCGACGCCGTGGTCATGCGGATCATGGACGGGTTGATGGCGATCCCCGGCGTGCTGCTGGCGATCTCGCTGATCGCCTTGGCCAAGCCCAGCGTGGCGATCGTGATCCTGGCGATCACGATCCCGGAAGTGCCGCGCGTCGTGCGCCTCGTGCGCAGCCTCGTTCTGAGCGTACGCGAGCAGCCCTATATCGAGGCGGCGATCAGCGCCGGTACGCCGCGCGCGAGGATCCTGCGCCGTCACGTCCTGCCCAACATCGTGCCGCCGCTGATCGTCCAGGGCACCTATGTCTGCGCCTCGGCGATCCTGATCGAGGCGGGGTTGAGCTTCCTCGGCGCCGGTACGCCGGCGGAGATTCCAACCTGGGGCAACATGATCGCTTCGGGCCGCAGCTTCTTCCAGCTCGCGCCATGGATGATCTTCTTTCCCGGCGCCTGCCTCGCGATCACCGTGCTCGGCATCAATCTGCTCGGCGACGGATTGCGCGACAGCCTCGATCCCCGGATCGCCAAGCGGCTGTGACGATGCAAGCCGGGGCAGGACCCAAGGATTTCAGCGTCGACGAGTTTCGCGAGCAGCGTGCGCGATTCTTGCCATCCGAGATAACAGGCCTCGGGCGGAATAATTCTCGGCACGTACCCTGTAACCGCTGAGATCGAGTTTCTGTTCAGGTCTTGAGAATTGCCGCGATTTGCTCGCGCAATTCAGGCACGCGTCGCTGAATGACATCCCAAACCAGCTCGAGGTCGACGCCGAAATAGCCGTGAATGAGGCGGTCCCGCATGCCGGCTATCGAGCGCCAAGCGACGGCCGGATACTGGGCTCGAAACTCATCGGGAAGTTTTTTCGCGGCTTCGCCAATGATCTCAAGGCTTCGTACGAACGCCCGGCGCAATGTCTCGTCGGCGACAAAGGCGTCGTACGACACCCCTTCACTGTGAGCGATCAAGTAATCTACCTCAACGAGGATATGGCGCAGATAGTCACGCGGCTCGAAGGACATCTTCGGCTTCTGCCAGGATGCGCGGACCGATGTACGGCGACAGCGCCTCGGTCGTCACCAACTCGACCCGACGCCCCAGATGGCGCTCGAGAAGTTCGGATAACGCGAGGAAGCGATCATATGATTTGGCTCCCGGCGCGAACTGCACGAGCAGGTCGACGTCGCTGTCGAGACGCGGCCGCCCACGTAGTACGGAGCCGAACAAGGCGAGGCGACTCACCCCCAAGGCACGAATTTCCGAAGTGCAACCCTCAAGGCGCTGCACGGCTTCCGCATGGTTAAGTACTGGCGACAGCATGTGCTCAGCGTAGCCGAATAGCTTCGATCCGGCGTCGGTTTTCTCGATGCCGACTGCCGCGCTGCGCCATCACCCGTACTCGATGCGCGGGTCGATATAGGCGTAGAGCACGTCGACCAGCACGTTGATCATCACGTAGATGATCAGGATGAACAGGATGCAGCCCTGGATCAGCGGGTAGTCGCGCGAGCTGATGGCCTGGATCAGCAGGCGGCCCAGACCGGGATAGGTGAAGACCGCTTCGGTGACGACGGTGCCGCCGATGAAGGCGGCCATCGACAGGCCGACGATCGTCACGAAGGGCAGCAGCGCGTTGCGCATCACGTGGCGGCCGATCACGTCGCGCTCGGGCAGGCCCTTGGATCGCGCCGTGCGCACATAGTCGGCGCGCAATTCGCTCAGCAGCGAGGCGCGCAGGAAGCGGGCGAAGATGCCTGATACGTAGGTGCCCAATGTCAGCGCCGGCATCAGCGTATTGCGGAAGGCCTGCCACGGCGATTCGAAGAACGGAACGAAGGCCGAGGCCGAGGGCAGCCAGCGCAGCTCGACGGCGAAGAGCAGGATCATGAGGATGCCGAGCCAGAAGGTCGGCACGCCCAGCGCCAGCGCGCTCCACCCGCTGAGCACGCGATCGAGCCAGGAACCGGGCGCCAGTGCGCTCGCCACCGCTACGGGAATGCCGAGCAGCAGCCCGACCAGCGTCGCGGCGAAGCCGAGCTGCAGGGTTGCCGGAACGCGTTGCATGATCAGGTAGAGCACGGGCTCGCGCGCATGCAGCGAGGAGCCGAGATCGCCAGCGATCGCACGCGTCAGCCACGACCAGTACTGAACCAGTACGGGGCGATCGAGCCCGAGGCGCTCTGTGACATCGCGGATCTGCTCGGGCGTGGCGTTCTCGCCGACAATCGTCGCCACCGGGCCGCCCGGCACCGCATAGATCATCGACCAGATCCCGATCGAGGCGAGGAGCAGCACGGGGAGCAGCTGCAGCAGGCGGCGGACGATGTAGCCGATCATGCGCTGCCCCGTTGCGCGATGGTGTCGGCGCCGATCTCGCGGCGATCCTCGAGCACGGAGGCCAGCGTGCGCCCAAGCGTGTCGAGGGACAAGATCGTCAACGTCAGCGCAATCCCTGGCAACACGGCATAGGTCGGCGCCTCGTAGAGAAACGACTTGCCGGTGCGCAGCATCTCGCCCCAGCTCGGCGTCGGTGGTGGAATCCCGACGCCGAGAAAGGCAAGCGCAGCCTCGAGCAGGATCGCGACCGAGGACAGGATCACGACCTGGACGAGGATCGGGCTCCAGGAGTTCGGCAGGACCGTGCGGAACATGCTGTAGGTCGACGAGCCGCCCAGCGCCTCGACAGCGGTGACGAAGTCGCGCTTGCGCAACGACAGGACCTGCGCGCGGGTGATGCGCGCGAAGCTCGGCACGCCGGTGATGCCGACGGCGATGAGGGCCGCGGCCTGGCTGCGCCCGAGTACGGCGATGAGGGCCATCGCGAACAGGATGCTCGGCAGCGCCAACAGCACGTCGACCATGCGCATCAGCACCGCATCGCGCCAGCCGCCGAAGAAACCGCCGACGAGGCCGATGGGAATGCCGATCATCGCGGCGATGATCACGGCGCCGCCGGCTGTCAGCAGCGAGGTCCGCGCGCCATAGATGACTCGCGCCAGGATGTCGCGGCCAAGCTCGTCGGTGCCGAACCAATACTCGCGCGACGGCCGCTCGAGCGTCGCGGCGAGATCCTGCGCGATCGGATCGATCGGGAGCAGCCAGGGCGCGAGAAAGGCCAACACGATCGTCGTCGTCAGGAAGGCGGCACTCAGCGCCGCGCCGGCATGCGCGACGACACGGCGACCGACATCGAGCTTGCGTCGCAGCCCGCCGGTCACGACGCGACCTCGGGTCGACGCCGCGCCGCCTGGCTGGCGGCCAGCGTGGTCGCGTCGAAGGGTCCCGCATGATGGCAGGCGCTGCGCGTCGGCAATCCGGCGAAGGGCGCGAATTCCGGCGCCTGATGCGTGCAGATCTCGGTCGCCTTGAAGCAGCGGGGATGGAAGGTGCAACCCGACGGTGGGTAAGCCGGATTCGGGATGTCGCCCTCGAGCACGATCCGGCGTCGCGTGCCGCGCGATGACGGATCGGGGACGGGCACGGCCGAAAGCAGCGATTGCGTGTAGGGATGGGTCGGATGCTCGTAGAGAGTGGTCTTCGCACTCTCCTCGACGATGCGGCCGAGATACATCACAGCGACGCGATCGGAAATGTGCCGCACGACGGAGAGATCGTGGGCGATGAACAGATACGCGAGTCCGAGCTCGCGTTGCAGATCCTGCAGCAGATTGATGATCTGCGCCTGGATCGATACGTCGAGGGCGGCCACCGGTTCATCGAGAATCAACAGTCGCGGCTTGAGCGCCAGCGCGCGGGCGATGCCGATGCGCTGGCGCTGGCCGCCGGAGAACTCGCTGGGGAAGCGGTTCATCATCGTGCGCGACAGGCCGACGCGCTCGAACAGCTCGGCGATATGGGGTTCACCGCCCATCTCCTCGAAGAGCCCGTGAATCTGGAGCGGCTCGGCGACGATCTCGCCCACGGTGCGGATGGGATTCAGCGACGCGTAGGGATCCTGGAAGATGTACTGCATGTTGCGGCGGATGCGGCGCATGTCGTTGCGCGGCAGATTGGTGATGTCCTGGCCGGCGAAGGTCACGCGTCCGTCCGTCACCGGCAGCAATCCCATCACCGCGCGACCTGTCGTGGTCTTGCCGCAGCCGGACTCGCCGACCAGCCCGACCGTCTCGCCGGCATGGACCGTCAGGCTCACGCCATCGACGGCACGCACCCACCCGACGCGACGGCGCAGGATGCCGGCCTTGATCGGGAAATGGATGCGCAGATCATCGATGACGAGCAGCTTTTCGGCAGTGGCGTCGCGTGCGGGCCCGGCGCTCACGCCGACGGAAACGCGTGGCGCGTGTGCTGTCGTGATCGCATCGACCTCGGCGATGAAATGGCACGCCGAGAGGCGGTTCGCGCCAGCGTCGGCAAGCGGCGGTTCTTCGACGGCGCAGCGCGCCTGGGCGATCGGGCAACGCGGATGGAAGCTGCAGCCCGTGGGAAGGCTGGCAGGCGTGGGCGGCTGTCCGCGGATCGGCACCAGGCGCTCGTCCACGCCATCGATGCGCGGCAGGCTGCGCATCAGACCGACCGTGTAGGGATGCCGAGGCGCCTTGAAGATCGCCTCGATCGGCCCGCTCTCGACGATGCGTCCGCCATACATGACCACCACGCGATGGGCGACCTCGGCGATGACGCCGAGATCATGGGTGATCAGGATCACGGCGGCGCCGGTCTCGGCCTGGCGCTGCGCGAGCACCGAGAGGACTTGCGCCTGCACCGTGACGTCGAGCGCCGTGGTCGGCTCGTCGGCGATGATCAGCTTCGGCCGCCCGGCCATTGCCATCGCGATCACCGCGCGCTGGCGCATGCCGCCAGAAAATTGGTGCGGGAACTGCACGACGCGCCCGGCCGGATCAGGAATGTCGACCTCGCGCAACAGCTCGATCGCACGGCGGCCGGCATTGCCCGGTGTGATCTGGCCATGGGCGACCTGGCCTTCGATCACTTGCCTGCCGATCGGCAGCACCGGATTCAACGTCGTCGTCGGGTCTTGGAAGATCATGCCGACATCGCGCCCGCGCATCCGGCGCAGCGTCTCGCGATCGGCCGTCATCACATCGATGTCGCCGAGCCTGATCGAGCCGCGCACAATTGCGGTCGGCGGCAGCAATCCGCTGATCGCGAGCGACGTGACGCTCTTGCCCGATCCGGACTCGCCGACGATGCCCAGCACTTCGTTCGGGTAGACGTCGAAATCGATGTTGCGCACCGCCGGCACGGATCGTCCGGAACCGATGAAGGTCACCTCCAGGCCGCGAACGCTGAGGACCGGGTCAGCCATGCGCGCGATGTTCACGATGCGCAGAGCACCTCTCCCGTCGCGCCACCGCGGGACAGGAGAGGAAGGTGAGGGCGATCAACGAAACCCGATGGTGCGGGCCACCAGCATGTTGTCGATCTCGCTGGTGAACCCGCCGAGATTCTTCGCCGCGACGATCAACGCGACATCCCATGTGTTGGTCGGGATCGCGAACGACGCCTTGAGGATCTCCTTGTTGAGATTGTCATAGGCGGCCTTGATGTCGGCGCCCGAGCCGAAGGTCTTGTTGACCCGATCCACGGCTGCGACATAGGCCGGATGCGGGTGCGGCTCGCCGAGCACGGGGTTGTTCGCCGTGCGGTAGATGCTGTTGTTGGTGACGCGGGTCGGGAATTTCTGCGCATTGCCGATGCCGCCGAAAGTCGCGTCGAACTTTCCGGCGACCAGCGCTTCCTGCCATTCCGCGCCCTGCCGGATATCGAGCTGGATCGCGATGCCGACCCTGGCCAGCGAACTCTGCACGAGCTGGCTGATCGTGACTGCATCCTGGTCGCTGCCATTGACCAGCAGCTTCCAGTCGTTCATCTCGGCCTGCGACACGCCCGACTCCTTGAGCAGGGCGCGCGCCTTGTCGAGATCATAGGCGTAGGTCGTGTTGTAGGAGGCGTCGAATGCCGGGCTCGACGGCGTGAAGGGCAGCGCCGTCACCTCGCCCAGCCCGCTATAGCCGACGCGCAGGATGGCGCGGCGATCCATCAGGTAGTTGAAGGCCTGGCGGTATTTCTCGTTGCGGAACGGCCCCTGCGTCGTCTTCATCCGGAAGGTCTGGATCAGCGGCCCCGGCCCCTGGATGAGCTGATAGCCCGCATCGCGCAGGCGCACACCGGCGCGACTGCCGGCGCCGTAGATCAGGTCGACCGCGCCGGATTCGAGTGCGGCGCTCGCGGCATCGTTGTCGCTGAACACCGTGAAGACGATCTCGCTCGTGATCGGCTCCTTCGGGCGCCAGTAATTCGGGTTGGCGACCAGGCGCACGCGCTGGCCCAATACGCGCTCCGCCAGCATGTAGGCGCCGCTTCCCGCCGGCTTGGTCTCCACGGTCTCGATCCCGGTGGGATCGATCACGGCGATGAACTGCAGCAGATCGGTGATCTGACGATCGGGCACCGGACCGGTGAAATTCAAAGTCAGCGCGTGCGAATTGTCGATGACCCAATCCTTCACCACGGACATGGTGGGATAGACGTTCCTGCCCTTCTTGGGATCGGCGCCTTTCTTGAGGGTCTCGACGACCGCCGCAGCATCGAGGGGCGCACCGCTATGGAACTTGACGTCCTTGCGCAGAGTCATCGACACGGACGTATTGCCGGAGGCGATCTTCCATGAATCCGCGAGGCTGGGAATCGCCTGACCCTTGTCGTCATACTCGATGAGGCTGTCATACAGATTCTTGAACAGGGGAAAATTGACGGCGAGGAAGAATTGCGGGTCGTAATTGTTCACGTCCGCGAGCAGCGCGACGCGAAGTCGACCCCCCTTCAGGGCCTGGGCCATTGCGCTGGCGCTCGGAAGCAACGAGGCCGCCGCGAGTCCGAGTGAAGTTTTGATTCCTGACCGGCGCGTGAAACCATTCGACATTGGACTGTTCCTCCCCAGACGTGTGACTGCCTCGGATTGTCGGTCATCTCGGACCGCCTAGCGATCCGCCCGTGAAATCCCGCTCAAGGCTGAAGTCAGAATGACAGGTGGTCTTCTCGGCCGTCAAACCGCGTTTCGGCTCATGAAACCTGGCGTTTCGCCGCTGTCGGAAAGGTCGCGCGCGCCATGGCGGAGCAGAGCGCGCGCGATCGGTCAGCGGAACCCGATGGTCCGCGCAATCATGATGTTGTCGATGTCGAGCGTGATCCCGGCGACGTTCTTGGCCGCCACGATCAGCGCGATGTCATAGGTGTTGGTCGCGATGCCGAACGCCGATTCCACCAGCACCTTGTTGAGGTTGTCATAGGCCGCCTTGACGTCGGCGCCGCTTCCGAGAGTCGTGTTCACCCGTTCGATCGCCGCGACATAGTCGGGATGCGGGTGCGGCGTCCCCAGCACGGGGTTGTTCGCCGTGCGGTAGATGCTGTTCGTGGTCACGCGCGACGGAAACTTCTGGATGTTGCCGACGCCGCCGAAGATGGCCGTGAACTTGCCGGTCAGCATCGCGTCGACCAGCTCCGCACCTTGTTTGATGTCGAGGTCGATCGTGATGCCCGCGCGCTTGAGCGTGGCCTGCACGACCTGGCTGATCGCCAGGGAATCCTGGTCGCTGCCGTTCACGACCAGCTTCCAGTCGTTCATCTCGGCCTCGCTGAGGCCCGACTCCTTGAGCAGCGCCTTGGCCTTCTCGATGTCGAAGGCGTAGGTCGCGGTGTACGTCGGGTCATAGGCCGGACTCGCCGGCACCCAGGGCAACGCCGTGACGGTGCCGAGCCCGGCATAGCCGACGCGCAGGATCGCCTGGCGATCCATGAGATGGTTGAAAGCTTGGCGGTACTTCGCGTTGCGGAAGGGCCCGCGCGTGGTGTTGATGCGAAACACCTGGACGAGTGGGCCGGGCCCCTGGAAGAGCTGATAGCCGGCACTGCGCAGTCGCACCGCGGCGCGGCCATTGCCGCCGAAGATGAGATCGACGCCGCCGGACTCGAGTGCCGCGCTTGCGGCGTCATTGTCGCTGAAGACCGTGATGACGACTTCGCTGACCACCGGCTCGTTCGGGCGCCAGTAGTTCTTGTTTGCAGCAAGCCGGATCCTTTGGCCGAGCACGCGCTCGGCGAGTACGAAGGCGCCGGTACCGCCCGGCTTTGTCTCGACGCTGTCGATCACCTGGGGATCGATGATCGAGATGAACTGCAACAGATCGATGATCTGCTTCTCCGGCACCGGCCCCTTGAAATTCAGCCGGATCGTCTGCGGATCGACCACCGTCCAGTCGTTGACGACCGCCATCGTCGCATAGACGTTCTTGCCCTTCGCGGGGTCCGCGCATTTCTTGAGGTTGATCGCAACGGCCTCGGCGTCGAGAGTGCCGCCGCCATGGAACTTGACGCCGCTGCGCAGCGTCAGCGTCACAGACTTGCTGTCCGGTGCTATCGACCACGACGTGGCGAGGCTGGGGACCGCCTTCCCCTCGGGCGTGTACTCGATCAGGTTGTCATAGATGTTCTTCATGACGGGCATGTTGATCGACGAGAATTGATGCGGGTCGAAATTCGCGATGTCCGCGAGAATTGCGACACGCAGCGTTCCGCCCTTCAGCGCCTGCGCCCGGCTGGTCAGCGGCGCCAGCAGGAACGCTCCTGCCGCCGCAACCGATGCCTTGAGACCTGTCCGTCGTCCGAGTTCGATCGTCATGGCTTTCCCTCGCTCTGTCGGTTGACTCTATCTGTTGGAATAGTCTTCGGCACGCCGCCTCAGCCTCGCCACGAAGCGATCGGATCGAGCGGATAGATCGGCCGGGGAATGCGCTCCCACGGCAGATCCACGACGTCCGATTGACCGGGGCCCTTGGTGTCGACGCGGATCACCCGCGACGAGATCGACGCGAAATACTGGAAGTTCGACGCGGTCTTGAGCACGGCCATCTTGTAGTCGCGCGGCTCGACGCCCAGCGCCCGGTAGACTTCCGGCAGGTTGCCGGCCACGCCGCGCAGCTCGCTGATCAGCAGGGTCACCGGACCGACCTCGAACACCACGGTCTTTCCCATGTCGATCTCGTGTTGGTGATGATCGGCGAGCTTGACCATGCCGCCGCCGATCGCGCGGACCGTGCCGGTGACCTGCAGCGGCTTGAAGAAGGCCGTCGCCGCGTGGCCGCCCAACGGCAGCGTGACGGTCGCGCCCTTGCCGGCGGCGATCAGGCGATCGACGGTCTCCGGTGCGATCATCGGGATGATCGCCTTGCTCTTGATGCCCAGCCGCAGGATCGCCTCGAGGATCACATTGCTGTCGCCCGCTGCGCCGCCGAAGACGGTGTCGCCGGTATCGCTGAGCACGACGACGCCCTTCTTGGCCGCATCGGCCATGCGCACCGCGTCGTCGATCGACACCGCGTCCTTCTTCTGGAATTCGTCGCGCATCGACCAGGCCAGATCGGCGAGTTCGTCGGCGAGTCTCTCGGCGAGCGCGCGATCGCCATCGGTCACGACGATCGTCGCCCAGCCGCCTTCCGCGACATCGAGCCAGGGCTGCATCGGATAGTTTGAAGCCTGCAGCACGCGCTTGTCGGCTTCCATCGCGCGGGCGCGATCGAACCAGATCTTCATCGGTCCCAGCGAAGTCAGGAATTGCTCCTGATGCGAGATCAGACGCAGCTTGCGCCATGCCGTCACGGGCTTGACCTCGCCCGCGACGATGCGGATCAGCAGCGCGCCGCCGATCTTGCCGGTGTCGAACGGGTCATGCGGTTGCGTGCGATGGCCGACGATGGCCGTGCTCAGATCGACCATCCTCTGCGTGATGTTGGCGTGATGGTCGAGCGAGAGCACGATCGGGATGTCCGGCCCGAGGATCTCGCGGCAGAGTGCGAGCTGCGCACCCTCCACATCATCCATGCCTTCCGCCGCGGCCGCGCCATGCAGCTGCAGCGCGAGGCCATCGATCTTGCCGGCTTCCTTCAGGCCGGCGCGAATCTTCTCCTCGAAATAGCGCCGCGCCTGCGTCGAGATCCTTCCGCCGGCGCTCGCCCAGGCGCGGATGATCGGTATCGACTCGATGTCCTTGCGACCGGATTCCTCGACCGCCGCGAGATGCCCGCCGACCTGGCCGAGGCCGCGCAGCTTGGTGAACATCCCGGCGCCTTCGTAGATCCCGAAGGACTCGAAATCCCTCAGCGTGGTCAGGAGCGGATTGAAGTCGTTGGTCTCCTGACCGATGTGAATGACCGCAAGCCTCATCGTGTCTCCCCCGGTTGTTCAGGCCATTGTGGCGGTAAATCCCGCTTTGGCCAGGATCTCCTTGAGCCGCGCGAAATCCACCGGGCCCGTGACCGAGACCAGCTTCGAGGCTGGATCGGCGCTGACTTCCGTGCCGGGGATCGTCGCCTGCACGGCCTTCTTGATCGCGGCGGCGCAATGACCGCAGGTCATGTCGTGAACACGCATGTTGATCGCGGCCGGTGCGGACCCAGCTTGATGTCGATCGGATGGGCTCATGGCGGATGCTCTCCTATCCAGCTTGTGAGTGACGCAATCTGCAGCCTAGCAGCGTGGGAGGGTCAAGCCTTGCGTCGATCCGCCTCAGGCGACGCGAGCGGCCATCACGCGGCTTGACCTTCCCATCATGGGAAGGCTCAGCAAGTATGGTTCAACGGATTCTCTGGAGGCGGGCTTGGCGTCACGTCTGGCGACACAGGAGCGGATCGGCCACGGACTGGTCGAGGAGACGATCGCGCTGCGCATCGCCGGGATGACCTGTGCATCCTGTGTCGGGCGGGTCGAGCGCGCGCTCAACGCGGTGCCCGGGGTCACAGCGGCGTCCGTCAATCTGGCGACCGAACGCGCAGCGATCCGCGGCTCAGGGAGCGGTCTGGAGCGCGCGCTCACGCAGGCCGTCCTGGACGCGGGGTATGAGGCCGAACCGATCGAGGACGGCGCCGATGCCCGCGATCGCGAGCGAACCGAGCGCGAGGCTGCACTCTCGAGTCTCTGGCGCTCGGTCCTCCTCGCCGGCGCGGCGGCGATCCCGCTGATGATCGTCGAGATGGGCGCGCATCTCTTCCCGGAATTCCATCATTTTCTGGCGGCGCGCCTTGGCAGCGAACCCATCGCGATCGCATCATTCCTGCTTGCCAGCATCGTGCAGTTCGGTCCGGGCTTGCGCTTCTACACCAAAGGCTGGCCAGCGCTGATGCGTGGCGCGCCGGACATGAATGCACTGGTCATGCTCGGCACCAGCGCCGCCTATGGCTACTCTGTCGTGGCGAGCTTCGCGCCGACTCTGCTGCCGGAAGGGCTCGACCATACGTATTTCGAGGCCGGCGCGGTCATCGTCACGCTCATCCTCCTCGGCCGTTGGTTCGAGGCCAAGGCCAAGGGGCGGACGAGCGTCGCGATTCAGCGCCTCCTGACCCTGCAGGCGAAGACAGCCCGTGTCGTGCGCGCCGGTGTCGAATCGGAGATCGAGATCGCCGAGTTGCGGCTCGACGATGTGATCGCCGTGCGACCGGGCGAGCGTTTGGCCGTCGATGGCGAGGTGATCGACGGCGCGTCCTATGTCGACGAAGCGATGATCACCGGCGAGCCGACGCCAAAGTACACGACCGTCGGGTCATCGGTGATCGGCGGCACGGTCAACGGGACCGGCGCGTTTCGCTTCCGCGCGACGAAGCTCGGCGCCGATACGCTGCTCGCGCAGATCGTGCGGGTCGTCGAGACGGCGCAAGCTTCGAAGCTGCCGATCCAGGCGCTCGTCGATCGCGTCACCCATTGGTTCGTGCCGCTGGTCATCCTGCTCGCGATCGTGACGTTCCTGGCTTGGCTGATCTTCGCGCCGGCGCCGGCCCTGGCATTGGCGCTGGTCAATGCCGTATCGGTGCTGATCATCGCCTGTCCTTGTGCAATGGGCCTGGCGACGCCGACCTCGATCATGGTCGGGACGGGCAGGGCCGCCGAGCTGGGCATCCTGTTTCGCAAGGGCGAAGCGCTGCAGACGCTCAAGGAAGTGACGGTGGTCGCCCTCGACAAGACCGGCACGATCACGAAGGGCCATCCGGAGCTCACGGACCTCGTGGTCATTCCGGGCCAATCGGAGGATCCGACGCTGCGCCTGATCGCCTCCGTGGAAAGCCGGTCGGAACATCCGATCGCGCAGGCCATCGTCGGCGGCGCCACGCATCGCGGCCTCATCCTCTCGCCTCCGGTCGATTTCGCGGCGGAACCGGGCTTTGGCGTCACCGGAATCGTCGATGGCCATCCTCTTGCGGTCGGCGCGGCGCGCTTGATGAGCCGGCTCGGCGTGAGCATCGCGCCCTTCGCGGCCCAGGCCGAGCGTCTCGCCAACGACGGCAAGACGCCGCTCTATGCCGCCATCGATGGCCGGCTCGCGGCGATCGTCGCCGTGGCGGATCCGATCAAGGACACGACGCCCGCCGCGATCGCCGCGCTGCGCGACGTCGGCATGCGTGTGGTGATGATCACTGGCGATGATCGCCGTACCGCCCTCGCGATCGCCAGGCAGCTCGGTATCGAGGAGGTCGAGGCGGAAGTGCTGCCGATCGACAAGGCGGCGGTGATCGCCCGGCTCCAGGCCGACGGCGGGACGAGAGTCGCATTCGTCGGCGATGGCATCAACGACGCGCCGGCGCTCGCGCGCGCCGATATCGGCATCGCGATCGGCACGGGCACCGACATCGCGATCGAGAGCGCCGATGTCGTGCTGATGTCCGGCGATCTGCGCAACGTCCCCACCGCGATCGCGCTGTCGCGTGCGACGATCGCCAACATCCACGAGAATCTCGCCTGGGCGTTTGGCTACAATTTCCTGCTGATCCCGGTCGCCGCCGGCGCGCTCTATCCGGCGTTCGGCATCCTGATGTCGCCGGTGTTCTCGGGATTCGCGATGGCGATCTCGAGCGTCAGCGTCGTGACCAATGCGCTGCGGCTGCGGCGTTTCGCGCCGGCGCAAACGGCGAAGAGCGGGAGTGGGAAATGAACATCGGTGAAGTGGCGCTGGCTTCGGGCATCTCCGCGAAGATGGTTCGCTACTACGAATCGATCGGCCTGATCAGGCCCCCAGCGCGCAGCGCCGCGGGCTATCGGGTCTATCGCGAGGACGAACTTCATGCGCTGCGCTTCGTGAAGCGGGCGCGCAGCTTCGGCTTCTCGATCGCGGAGACGAACGACCTGCTCGGGTTATGGCGCGATTCGTCGCGGGCCAGCGCCAAGGTGAAGGCCGTCGCGCTCAAGCACGTACGCGATCTCGAGGAAAAAGCCGCGGAGCTGCAGGCGATGGCGAAGACGCTGCGTCACCTCGCCAAGCACTGCCATGGCGATGACAAGCCGGATTGTCCGATCCTGGAAGACCTCGCGACGCGTCCGGCGCGCGTGGCCGGCGCCGCGAGCCAGAAAAAGTAGAGCGACGGCCAGGTTCCCCGGCGCTCCGGACCGCTGTAGCTGGGCCGTCAGACGAACTTGTCGGGTTCGGGTAGACCCAAGGCCAGCTTCTCGCCGACATGAGTGGTCGCCAGGTCGCCTGGGACGACGAATCCCTGGCGAGCCGCCGGCGGAAAGGCGCTGTTGACCACGGCGATGGTTCGCCATTTCTCCATGAACCGGAGGGGCTTCCACGACAGCAGGTCACGCGGGCGGCCGAGCAATTCGGCCCATAGCTTGAGGCGAAATGCGCGCACGGCTGAGGGGTCCGTCCAGGCGATGTTGAGTTCGCTGTCGATGTGGAAGCCTCGCCCATTGGTGTTGGCCGAACCGATCGTCGCGAAGACGTCATCCACGATCATGATCTTGCTGTGCACATAGACTTGGGCGGCGCCGAGCAGGTTGAGCGGATCAGGGCCGGAAGCGAATCGCCGCTGAGTGAGGGCGAACAGGCCGAAATCGTCGCCGAGCCCGGCCGCGAGCCGCTGCAGGAACTGGTTCTGGAGAAACAAGGCGTGATTGGTCATGGGGTCGCGCGTCGCGGCTCTGACTTCCTCAGGCAGCGTCGGTACAACGAGGATCACCTTGATCGCCCGCTGCTGGTGGCGCGCGATGATTTTATCCGCCAACGCTGGCCAGCGCACATATTGGTTTTCTAGGTAGAGGAACTGCTCGGCGTTGGCGATCGCGTTGAAGTAGCTCTCCTCGATATCGCGCCGGATGGTCGCCGGCACCGACTCGCCGTTTGGGATTTCTCCCGACAAAGTCCGGATCACCTGGACCCGCGATTTGCCGGGGCGGCGTTCGAATGCCGCCGCGCCGGCCTGCGTGGCCATCGCGATCAATGAGGGCAGCTCGACTTGGAACGGTGGCTGGGCGGTATTGGCAGCTGCGACGAACTCTCGGAACAGTTCCAATTCGGCATTCCAACGACTGAAGAAGTTGCGCTCGATGTCGAAGACCGGCGCGCCTTCGACCTTGCACTGGATGTCGTGCCAGGGAAATCTCGCGCCATGACGTTGGTCGTCCAGCCGTTCCGGCGCGATATCCAGACCACCACAAAATGCGATTTCGCCGTCGATGAGGCAGAGCTTCTGGTGGTGGCTAGCGGGACGCAGCGACAGAGCGACCTGCGTGACCAACGAGAAGCTGGAACTGGCTGCGTCGAAACGGATATTTGGCCATAGCCCCGGCAGGTTGCGGAACTGGTCCTTGGCCTCGGTGATCGCCGCATCGATCGCGGCGATGTCAGTTCCCGCGTCCGCAATGATCGCATTAAGTTCGTCTCGCCGGCTCGCCAGCTTTGCCTCGGTCAACGTCTCCAGCACCGTCTCTGTCACGATGTCGAGGGCAGCGAAGCTGGTGACCACGGCGGGGTGGAGGCCGACGAAGACTTCAAGTCGCATCTGCGCCGGCGCGCCCATGGTTTTGCGCCGGGTCTGCATGATCTCCGCCGCCGCCCATGCCTTGGCATGCATCGTCTTGAAGAAGACTGCGTCGCTATCCGAGATGATCATTCGCACATGCGCAGGCGGCACGCGCGTGCCCTGTGCTTTGGCCAGGAGCAGATCGACCCAGCCAGCGCCGCCAACGGCGCGGCGCACCGCATTGCTGGTGAGCGGCGTGAACGGATCGAACTCCCACCAGCAGAGATGCACGGTCGATCGGGCCTTCAGGATCGCTTCTTCCATCGCGGCATAGGCCACCTTGGCGTCGATCAGCGGCGTGACCTTGGCCCCGCGGCGCGCGGGCGGAAGGAATTGTCGGTCGTCCCCCGGAAGCTTGGTCGGCAGAAAGATGCGATCGGGATCAAGCGCGGGCATGGCCATGTCTGACGATCCTGCTCTCGTGGCCGATGGCGCGGACGCGCTTGCGACTCAGGGATTGACCGGCAGGAGTTCGATCGGAATCCACGCACCGGTCTCGTCCTTGACCCAGCGCGGCAAGCTGCCATCGGGGCGCAGAACGACGAGTGTCGTCGGCAGCCGGATCTCCCAGGGCAAGCCGATCGGAATCTCTTCCGACGGCGTGCCGCTGAGCGGTTGGTTGGGATCCGGCGGCTCGGGCCGGCGCGCATCGATCTCGTCGAGGAAGGCGATGTAGCCGTCGCGCGTCACCTCGGGCAGCTCGCCCCCGGTCCAGATGCTGCCGGTTTCGAGATAGTGGAACATCGCCGCTTCGAGGCCCGGCGTGACGGCGAGACGGATGGTCACGGCGCCGGCCGATATGAATCGGGCGTGCAACGGATCGACGTCCTCAACGAGCATCCGGTCCCAGCTGGCCTGATCGGCCCAGAAATAGGGGTGGAAGACATAGTCGAGATTGCGCCACTCGACGATGGTCTCCCAGAACCGCGCATAGCTTCCCGCTGCCAGCGCGCGGTCGAAATCGAACTCCGCCGCCTGTGGCGACATCGGCACCGACGTGCTGTGGAAGCGCTGCCCGGACAGCATCGTGATCGCGAGGCGCTTGATCTCGTTCTGCTCGATGATGCGGTTCAAGGTGGGGTTGCGGCCGCTCGGCGCGCCCGTCTGCTGCGTGGCCAGTGTGGCGCGCTCGTTCTTGAACTCGGTCAGCCGCGCGCGGTAGGCGGCCGCCAGCGCCTCGTGGGTCCTGAGCTGCCAGTCCTGATAGGTCTGGGTCCGCCGCAGACAGACGATGCTGACCGTCGCCGCGAAGGACACGATGTTGATCGCGGTGACGGCGATCGGCAGTTCGCCATCGAGATCGTCGAGCACATCTTCCTTGTCGACACGGTCGTCCTCGCCCGCCGCCTGCGCACGGAAGAGTCGTCGATCGGCGACCAGCACGTCGACGCGGTTGTGGGTCGGTGGGTCGAATGGTGTCTCGCCATCGGGGCCAAACTCGGGCGATAGGCTGGTCGTGAGCGGCTCATTGACCTTGATCTCCGCGCGGACCAGCACCGCGCGGTAGCCCGCCTTGATCTTGACCACGTCGTTGGCAGCGAAGCCGGTAGGTCGGCCTTCCGGCGACGCATGCGCGAATGCGTGCCCGACGGTGATGCGGTGCGGCGGCGGCGGCACGACGCCTTCGGCATGGTATCTGGCCGCCAGTCGATCGTAGTTGTTCGCGTTGATGTCGTGGGGGCGGATCGTCAAGGGTGGCGGCCGCCGCAACCCCTCCGACTTGACGACCTGGGATTCGAGTGCACGCAGATAGAGTGCCGCCGGCTCTGGCACGGTGAACTCGAAGATGATCCGGACGCCGACATCGTAGACCTGAAGCTCGTAGATGCGGTCGAGCCACTGATAGATCCCGGTGACATTGCCGGCGCCGTTGGTGTTGTCGAAGCCGTGGCTGTTGTTCTCCTCGAATTCCTCGAGCGTCGTGCGCGTCTGCCGGGTCAGGATACGCTGCGATACTTTTTTCGCCGCGCGCTCGGTCATCTCCTGCGCGAATTTCGAGGCCTTGCTGTCGCTCTGCTCGGTCGAGGACTCGGTCTGGTAATTGGTGTTGGCCTCGACCTGGATGAACGGGCCGTAGCCGGCGGAGATCGAGCCGCCGACTTCGAAAGCGCGCGAATCGGCGATCGTCTTCTCGATCTCGCTCTGCATTTCCAGTCGTTCGGTGGTTTGCAGATCACGTTCCTCCTCCTCGGTATTCTCCTGTTCGGCCAGGAACGATTCCTCGGTCCGCGTCAGGCGGCGCGTGCTGCGCGAGCGCGACTCCGATCGCAGCACGTTCTCCACATGGCTGATCTCGCCGGCTTCGTAGCGCTTGATCTGCTGGCGCGCGATCAGCAGCTGGCCGACGCTGCTCGGCTCCAGCGGCCCCACGGTAGTCGGTGGGCGCGTCGACGGGTCGAGAAAATTCGCATCCATCGGGATCATCGGCGCGTTGCCTGAGGCCGGGATCGTCAGCGAACCGAGCACCACGCGGGCGCTCTCGTCGCCCGCGGCTTCGCGCGAAGCGAGGTCGTTGAGCGTCGCGAGGCGCGCGCCCTCGAGCGTATCGAGCGCATCGAGAAGATCCGTGCTCGCGATGTTGATCGCCTCGGCCGACAAAGTCGCGCGTGTTGTCGGAGAGAGCCGCTCGCGCGCCGCCGCCGCGAGAGTGATCGTCGCGCGTGTTCCCGCCGGCGCAGCCCGGTCGCGACGGGCGAAGGGGTTCGGTCGCGACGCCAGTTCAAGGATCGCCTGATCGAGCCGGACGAGCCGCGCAGCTGCCGCGGAATCGGCAGGCGCCGGCGTGGGCTGCGTTGGGTTCGCGGCGCCGGCACGCACCGTCTGCAGGGTCGCGAGCTCGGCTGGAAATCGCAGCGGCAGGGACAGCACCCTTGAAGGGCGCGAAAAGTCGATCTCCTGCGGCGACGCGACGAGCCGCTCGAGAAACCGGATGCTCTGGAAGATGCGCGTGTAGCTCGTCAGCAATCCGGGCGGCGGCGCCGCGGCGAGCTTCAGCGCCAGGATGCTGTCGCGGGCGAGGTTGCGCGCCTCGATGGTCTCGCGGGCTTGCAGGAAGGCGGCGGGCGCGACGCCGAAATGCCGGGTCGCCAGGCCCATCGCCTCCGCGGCATCGCGCGGCCGCTCGCGCAGGAGCCGCCCGTGCAGATCGTCGAGTAAAGCGAAACTGCGTCTTTCGCGGGGGCGACGCACGAATGTCTCGGCTGCGAGGAATTGCGCGATCGCGTCGGCGATGCGGCGGCCGGGCTCGGCGGCGCGAAGGTCGTCGAGTACCCGACGCGCGAAAGGAGTGACGTTGGTGGTCAGGCCGAGATCGATGCGCGGGCGGCGCGGCCGCGGCGCGCGCTGCGCGATGAACCGAAAAACCTCGTTGGGTTGCATGATGTCACCCCCCGTAGAATTTGATCAGACACTGATCGTTAGGGCCTGGAAGTAAATAATCGCCTGGGTGAAAGAGCCTGAACGCACTATGCGCTATGGGTTTGATGAGTCGGTCCGATTCGATTGTTTGCTTCCGGGCCCCTAGCAACCGGCGAGCACTGCCGCAAGCGACTTATCGGTGGCCGCTCTCAGCCGCGCCATTCGAGATGGCTGAGAAAATCGCGGGTGCGCGCCTCGCGCGCGGCGTCGAAGATCTGCCCCGGCACGCCTTCCTCGACGATCTGGCCGTGGTCGATGACCACGACCCAATCGGCCACCCGGCGCGCGAAATTCATCTCGTGGGTGACGACGAGCATCGTCATGCCTTCGTCGGCGAGCCGCTTCATCACGTTGAGCACTTCGCCGATCGTCTCCGGGTCGAGCGCCGAGGCCGGCTCGTCGAACAGCATGACCTCCGGCTCCATGGCGAGCGCGCGGGCGATCGCCACGCGCTGCTGCTGCCCGCCGGAGAGCGCGCTGGGATACTGCGCGTGCTTGTCGGCCAGCCCGACCTTGTCGAGCAGTGCGACCGCACGGTCGCGTGCACGCGCGCGGTCGAGGCCGAGCACCGTGGCCGGCCCGACCGCGACGTTCTCCAGCGCCGTCATGTGCGGGAAGAGTTCGAAGGATTGGAACACCATGCCCATGCGCTGACGCACTTTGCGGATGTCGTCGGCGCGGCTCGGCAGCGTCGCGCCGTCGAAGACGATGCGCCCGCCCTGGATCGGCTCGAGCGCATTGGCGCATTTGAGCAGCGTCGACTTGCCCGAACCCGACGGCCCGATGATGCACAGCACCTCGCCGGGATTGACGCGCATGCTCACGCCGTCGAGTACGCGGATCGTGCCGAAGGATTTGCGCACATCTTTGAAGGCGATGCGCGGCACCGCATCGGCGTTCTTGCGCGTGCCGGGATCGGAAGTCCTGGTCATTCCCGGCCTGCCATTCCGCGATGAATCCAATCCGTGAGCTTGGCCTGAGGATAGCCCATGGCCCAGTAGATGACCGCCATCGCCGTCAGCATCTCGAGGATGCGGAACGTCTTGGAGCGGATCTGCATCGCCGTATAGGCGAGATCGGAGACGACGATGATCGACACCAGCGACGTGTCCTCGAATAGGGCGACCCAGGTCGTGGCGAGGACGGGCAGCACGCGCTTGATCGCCTGCGGCAGGATGATCTTGCGCAGCAGCTGCGCCTGCGTCATGCCGAGCGCGAGGCCGGCCCAGCTCTGGCCCTGGCGGATCGATTCGATGCCCGCGCGCACGATCTCCGCGAGCGAGGCCGCGACATGGACGGAGATCGCGCCGACCGCGGCGACGATCGGCATCATCGTGATGCCGAACAGGATCGGAAAGGCAAAGAAGGTCCAGACGACGACCAGCACCGGGATCGCGCGCATCGAGTCGATGTAGAACACGATGAGCGGTCGCAGCCATGTCGGACCGAGGCAGCGCAGCAGCCTGAGCGTGAATCCGATCATGAGGTTGACCACGACGGACAGTGCCGAAACGATCAGCGTCGTCTCGATCCCCGCTCAGAGGAACGCGAAATTATCGACGATTGAGGCGAGGAGATCTTGCATGGATATGCGCCCGTGACTCACCACCCCGCGCCGCTGCGCGGCGCTGCCCTCCTCATACTGAGCTAGGGGATGCACACATCTTGGTGTCTTACGCTGCACGAACCGACCACCCCTTGTCGCCCCGCCTCGAATGAGGCGGGGCAGCTCGCGCGGTACGCGCGAGCGGGGTGGTGAGTCCAAGAACGACGCCGCACGCATGGCGCTCGTAGCCCAGCAAGGGTGCAAGGCTAGTGCGATGGGTATGCTGCACAACCGCATGGATCTGATCGACGCCCGCCGCGCCTTGCGGCGCGGATCGACGCGCGCGGAAGTGCTGCTCTGCGGCGCGCTGCGCAAACATCGGCTCGCAGGGCGGAAGTTCTGCCACCAACGAGGAGGTCGAGAGCAACCTCTCCGGCGTGATCGCAGCGATCCAGGAGACATAGTGCGCGGCGTGACTCACCACCCCGCTCGCGCGTGGCCCGCGCGAGCTTCCCCGAGTCATTCGAGGCGGGGCGACAAGGGGTGATCGCACCGTGCAGCGCACGACATCCCGAGATGTGTGCATCGCCTAGCTCATACTGAGGAGGGGCGACTGGTGCGAGTCGTCGTCCCTCCTCGAATCGAGGAGGGACAGGCCGCGCGTCAGCGCGGCCAGGGTGGTGAGGCGCTCGCTCTCCTCAATCCGCGTTGGCGATCGAGAGTTCCTCGGCTGTCAGCTTCGGCTGGATCTTCTTGGCGACGGCGCGCAGCCAGGCGAGCCACGGATCCTGGCCCTTGTCGATTGCGACGCCGACGGGCTGCGCCTTCTCCTGTGAGCCCTGGCAATCATTGTCCTTCGGCAGCACGGCGAGGCCTTTCACCTTTGTCGAGACCGAGAGCCACTGGATGCGGTTGATCGGCGCAGAATCGGCGCGGCCGGCCATGATCTCCTCGATCGGCGCCGGCGACCCGGTATTGACAGCGCCGCGTCCCTTGGCAGCCGGGAAGCGCTGCGGCACCCAGGTCTCTTCCGCGCCACCGGCAATATAGGCGATCGTGACGGCCGGCTTGTTGAGATCATCGACCGTCTTCGCCGCCATGAACCTGGCGTTGGTGGCGCGACCGAACATGCACACGCTGGTGTTCGAGCGGCTGATGAAGTCGACGACCTTCAAGTGCTCCGGCGCTTGCGCGAGCGCGCCGCCTGCGGGAAACTCCCATTCTCACCCGTGGTGATGAACCTGCTGCATGCCGTAGACGGGAGTCGGAATGCCGAGCGCGCGCGCCTTGAGCTGCAACGCGAGGATGATCGAGAAAAATCGCGCCTGCACCAGATTGCCGCCCTGGAACCACAGTCCATCCTGGTGGGTCGGCTTCCACATATTGCGCAGCTCGCCCTCCCAGGGGCCGGGATCGTTGGAGGTGCCCGAGCCGAGGCCCCAGCAGAGCCCGACTTTCGCGGCGACTTCCGGGCTGATCAGCTGCGCCGCCCAACCGCTCATCGAGCCGTATCCCGTCGCATAGACGATGAGATCGGCCGGCAACTCGACGCCGTCCGACAGCACGGCCGAATTTTCCGTGATCCGCTCGACCGCGACGCGGCTCTTGAGCTTGATGCGGCCATCGCAGACGAGCTCCGATGCGCCGACATCGATATAGTAGCCGGAGCCGCGGCGCGCGTATTTGCACGCGATGCCGGATCCGTCCTCGCCGAAATCGAATTGGAACCCGACCTTCTCCAGCCGCGCGTAGAGATCCTTGTCGTGGTCGCGGATCCTGTCGTAGACGGGCTTGGCGCGCGGCCCGGTCAGGCGATGCGGCACCGAGGCGCCCATGAGATCGGCGAGCTCGGTGGTGATGCCGCGGGCGACCGCAGCTTCCGAGTAGACGTGCTCCCAGGAAAAAATCATCAGCGTCTCGGAGCGTACGACGACGGTCGGCGAGCGCTGCACCATCGTCACCTCCGCGTCGTGTTCCCAGAGATCCGCGCAGATGTCGTGCGCCGAGTTGTTCGAGCCGATCACGACGCATCGCTTGCCGGCATAGGCTTCGCCTGAACGATACGCGCTCGAATGCAGCTGCGCGCCCTTGAAGCTCGTGGCGCCGGGGAAGCTCGGGACGAGCGGCACGCCGGACATGCCGGTCGCCAGCACGAGCTGCTTGGGCCGCAGCGTGACCCGCGCGCCGGCGCGTTCGACGACGACGTTCCATTCCCGCGCCGCATCGTCGTAGCGCGCGCTCACGCAACGCGTCGACGTCCAGTAATTCAGCTCCATGATCAGGGCGTAGGCTTCGAGCCAATCGCCCATCTGATCCTTGGGGATGAACACCGGCCAGTGATCGGGAAAGGGCAGATACGGCATGTGGTCCTGCCAGACCGCGTCGTGCAGGCAGAGCGACTTGTAGCGGTTGCGCCAGCTGTCGCCGGCGCGCGGGTTCTTGTCGATGATGATCGTCGGCACGTCCAGCCGCCGCAGTCGCGCGCCGAGCGCCATGCCGCCTTGGCCGCCGCCGATGATCAGGCAGTAGGGTTGCGTCGAATGGCCGAGCTCGCGCTCTTCCTCGAGACGCTTCTCGAGCCACGTCTTGCGGTTCTTGTAGACGCCGTGCACGACGCCGCTGTCGCGCGTCGGACCGCTTTTCTCTTCGTGGCCCTTCAGCCCGGTGATCGCCGTCAGCAGCGTCCAGCATCGCTCGCCGCGCAAGCGCAGATAACCCTGACCGCGCGCCAGTCGTGTCTCGAACACGAACTCGGCTTCGCACGCACCGTCGATTTCCGTCGCTTCGCCCACGATCCGGAATGCATCGGGTCCGACCTCCGCGAGCCGCGCCTCGAGCATCGCTGTGATCGCGTCGCGCCCCTCCAGCGTCGTGATGTTCCAGGTGAACGTGACCATGTCGCGCCAGAAGCACGGCGTGTCGAACAGCGCTGCGGTCGTCGCGATGTCGCCCGATCGGAGCGCGGCGGTGAAAGCGCGCAACCAGGTCGTCACGCGTGCGGTCGGCGAGGCTTGAGTCATGTCGGCTCCAGGTCTCCGGTCAGCCCTTGACGCCCGTCATCGTGATGCCGCGGATGAAATAGCGCTGCAGGAACAGGAACAGGATGATCAGCGGCACGGTCGCCGCCGCGGCGCCGGCGAAGGTCTCGCCCCAGTTCGGTAGCTGACCCGGAGCGACAGACTGCGCGATCGCGATCTGCACGACCTGGTTCTTGGTCGATTGCAGGATCACCATCGGCCACAGGAACGCGTTCCAGGAGAACAGGAACGTGACCAGCGCCAGCGTGGCGAGCGCGGCGCGCACATTGGGCAGCACGATGCTCCAGAAGATCCGGAAATGACCGGCGCCATCGATGCGCGCGGCGTCGTCGAGTTCGCGCGGCAATTCCTCGAAAGCCTGACGCAGCAGGAACAGCCCGAACGGGCTGGCGATCCACGGTATGAACGCGGCGATCAGCGTATCGGCCAGGCCCATGCGCGAGATGTTCATGTACAGCGGCACCATCAGGGATTCGATCGGCAGCAGGAACGTCATCAGGATCATCACGAAGACGACCGAGCTGCCGCGGAAGCGGATGCGCGTGAGGCCATAGGCGGCCAGCGAGCAAATTACCAGCGTGCCGGCGACCTGGCACGAGGAGATGATCGCCGAGTTCATCAACGCGCGACCCAGACCACGTTCGGTGAAGAGACGCACGAAATTGTCGATCGTCGGATGCGCGGGAATGAACGTCCACACGCTGATCGGATTGACGTCGCGGAAGATGATCGAGTGCGGCTTGAACGAGGAGGTGACGATCCAGGCGTAGGGCAGGAGGAACACGACCACGATGGCCGCCAGCACGCCGCCGCCGGCCGCCAGCGACAACACGCGCGCGAAGCTCCTGGCCTCTGACGCCATCAATAGTTCCAGCGCGTGCGCAGCAGGCGCATCTGCACCACGCTGATCAGCATCACGATCAGCATGAACACGACGGAGATGGCGGAAGCCAGCCCGGGCTGCTGGAAGCTGAACGCCTGCTGATAGATGTCGTAGGCGATGAAGTTGGTCGTTCCCTCCGGCCCGCCGCCGGTCATGATCAGCGCCGGCGCGAAGACCTGCAGGCAGAACACGGTCATGATCACGACGACGAACAACGTCGTGCGCGCCAGAAGCGGCAGCGTCACGTACCAGACGATCTGCGCTGGCGACGCGCCGTCGACGCGCGCCACATCCTCGACCTCGCGCGGAATCGCCTGCAGCCCCGACAGGAACAGCACGGTCGCGAAGCCGAGCTGCTGCCAGACCACCAGCAGGACGATCGACGGCAAGGCCTGGGACTTGCTGGTCAGGAACTCGAGCCTGGCAAGGCCTACGGCTCTGAGCATAGCGTTGACCAGCCCGTTCCCGGGATCGAGCAGGAAGGTCCACATCGTCGCGATCACCACGGCGGAGGTCACGACGGGCAGGAAGATGATCGTGCGCACCAGCGCGCGCGCCGGCAGGCGACCGTTGAGGTAGACGGCGAGCAGGAAAGCCAGCGGCACGATGATCGCCACGACCACCGTGGCGAAACCGAAGGTGACCGCGAAGGATTGCCGCCGATCGGGGTCGGTGAACAGGGTGATGTAATTCTCGAACCCCACGAAGAAGCGACGATCGGGGTTCAACAGCGTGTAGCTGTAGAGGCTGTCGCGCAGCATCGTCAGCACGGGGATGTACTGGAACGTCATCAGGAGCAGCAGGAATGGCCCGACGAAGGCCACCACGGCTGCCGCATGGCGCAGCGACGGCCCGTATTGGCCGTCGCTGGCGAAGATCCTCGCGATCACGTCGATGCAGTCAGGGACAAACCGCGCTCATCGATGTCATTGCCGGGCCAGGATCGGCTGCAGCGTGCGCACCGCCTGATCCAGTCGGGTCTTCGGATCGGCGCCGTAGGCGATGTCGCGCAATGCGTCGCTCACGACCTTGTCGTATTGGGCGAAATTCGGCGACGGGGGCCGCGGATGTCCCCAGGCATTGAGTTCTTCCTGGAAGATCGACAGCGGATAGTTCTTCAGCTCCGGCATTTGCGGGGCGACGGATTTGAGGACCGGCAGGATGCGCTGTTCGTTCGCGTAGGCGACCGCATTCGCGCCGGTGCTCACGTCGATGACGAACTTCACCGCTTCCTCGGTGAATTTGGACTTGGCCATCACGCCGAAGGTGAGGCTGCCGGTGTGCACGATCGGCGTCTTCACATGCGGCATCGGCGTCACGCCCCACTTGAACGGCACGTTGGCGCGGATCAATCCGGCGATGAAGTACGACGTATCGAGCGTGAAGCACGCCTTGCCGTCCTGGAAGGAAGTGGGAATGCCGGCCTTGGGCGTGATCTTCGCGACGTTGAACATGTCGCGGAAGAAGGTCGCGCCGGCGATCGCCTCGGGCGTGTTCAGCCAACCATCGGCGGTCTTGCCGTCCGGCGAGATCGCGAAATACGTCTTGTAGGCGGAGCTGTCCTTGGGCGCATTGGGGTCGCCATGCGTGCGCAGGAAGATCAGGTCGCGATAGACGAAGCCAGGCGTGCCGGCGCCGAAGCGGCTCGGCGCCAGGCCCCAGACCGTGACGTCGCCATTGACTTCCTTTTGGCATTTGCGAAACGCGTCCATGGCCTCGGCCCAGGTCCAGGCGCGGCCGAGCTCGGTCGGCGGCTTGATGCCCAGCGGCTCCAGCATGTCGGCGTTGTAGAACATCGCCAGCGTCGTCTGCTGCGTGCCGGGCGAGTAGAGCTTGCCCTGATAGCTGTGCTCGGTGAGCGTCGCAGGCACCACATCATCCTTGAAGCCCGGCGGCAGGTAGCTGTCGAGCGGCAGCAGCATGCCGGCGGCGGCATAGGTCTGCGTATTCGGCCCGTCATAGACGACGATGTCCGGTGGGGTGCCGGCAGCGGCGAGGACGCTGATCTTGTCGGCGAGCTGGCCGAACGGCAATTCGCTGACGTCGATCTTGATGCATGGGTTGGCCGCCTGCCATGACGCGAGCATGTTGGGGAAGGGCGGGTTGTTGAGCGGCTTGAGCAGGCTCAACGTCACGACGCCCTTCGGGCAATCGGCCGTGGGCGCGCTGCGCGAGCTCTGCGCCTGCGCGGAGGCGCAGCCGAGAACGAGGGCGGTGGCGAACAGGAGGCTGGAGGCGGAGGGTCGCATGAGTGCGGTTCCTTTGGTCGGATATTGGCGTTCAGGTCTGAGCTTTGCGGACGAAAGTCTGAAGCAGCATGTCGACGAAGATGCGGCGATCCGCACCGAAGGCGAAGTGGCAATTCGGCGCGCCGTCGCCGCGCGAATTCGTGTCGACGACGGTGCGGCCGATCGTGAGCTTGCCCTGCGTCTCCACCGCGACGTGGCAGAATTGGGTCGTGATCACCGCGGGGTCAACGAGGTAGGCGACGCAGACCGCATCGTGCACCGGCGCCGCGCCGCGCTCCTTCATCGGCTGGTTGGCGTCGTAGCCGGAGATGCGCTGGCCGATGAAGCGCGACGCGGCGATGCCCGCCGGCGTGCCGAAACCTTCCATCTCTCGGCAATCGTCGCTCGACACCAGCGCCTGATGCGTCGCATCGAGCGGCACCATCGTGAGCTTCGGGAACCCCGCCGCGAGCACGGACTCGGCGGCATCGGCATCGGCCCAGATGTTGAACTCCGCCGCCGGCGTCACATTGCCGTGGTGATGTGCGCCGCCCATGATCACGATCTCCGGCACGCGCTTGGCGAAGCCCGGGTCGAGCGCCACCGCGGCGGCGATGTTGGTGAGCGGTCCGGTCGGCACGAGCACGATCTCCTCCGTCGCCGCGCGATAGGTTTCGATCAGGAACTCGACGGCGTGCTTGTTCTGCTTGCGGCTGGTCGCGGGCGGGATCGGCATCTCCTTCACATGGACGCCCGTGGCCGTCTTGAGCCGCCGCGGGATCGGAAAATCCGCGCGCACCAGCGGACGGCCGACGCCCTCGTAGACCGGGATGTCGCCACGGCCGATGAAGTCGAGCGTGCGCAGCGAATTGTCGGTGCAGTTCTGGATCTCGACATTGCCGTTCACGGTGGTGACGGCCACAAGCTGCAGCGCCGGATGCAACGCCGCCAACATGATGGCGACCGCGTCATCGGTGCCGGTATCGACGTCGAGAATCAACTTGCGTGGCATCACGGCTCCTTCAGGTGACCCGCGCATCCATGGTTCGGATGGCGGCGAGAATATGGGGGACGAGACCGGGAGCGGGCTCGCGCGCCAACTGCACATTCGGGGTCGCGCTTGGGCGAATGGCGCCCAGCGTCTTGGTGCCGAGCCGGCGCAGATCGCACACCGTCATGCCCCGGGTCAGCGGCGAGGCCAGTTCAACGCTGACCGGCACGTGGCGATACTCGATCAACGTGGGATCGATGAAGGGCACGAGCGCACAGGGATCGTGCAGCGAAGCGGTGTCGAGTCCATGCACACGCTTCAGCGACGCCAGGAAGAAGTCGAGCAGGTCGGCCATCACGCGAGCGACCTTGCCGCCGCCTTCGCGCAACGCCGCGATGTCCGTGGCGCTCACGCCGACCCGCCGCGTCACATCCAGTCCGACCAGCCACAGCGGTATGCCGCTGCGCAGGACGATGTCGGCGGCCTCGGGATCGGCATAGATGTTGAACTCCGCGACCTGCGTCACGTTGCCGATGCCTGTCGTGCCGCCCATGATGCTGATGCCGCGCAGCCAACCCGCGAGACGCGGCTCCAGGCTCAGCGCCATTGCGACATTCGTCAGCGCGCCCGTCGCAACCAGCACGAGCTCGCCGCGATTGTCGCGCGCGGTGCGCAGGATGAAGTCGACGGCGTGGATGTCGAGCGGCGCGCGGTCCGGCTCCGGCAGCTCGGCGCCATCGATGCCGGTCTTGCCATGCACGGCGCCGCCATGGATCGGCGCGGCGACCAGCGGACGCGCCGCGCCCTGAGCGACAGGTGTATTCAGCCCCGCGAGGCGGCAGAGGCTCAGTGCATTGCGCGTCGTATGGTCGAGGGTCTGGTTGCCATAGACCGTGGTGATGCCCAGCAGATCGAGATGGGCCGCGGCATAGAGCAGCGCGACCGCATCGTCATGGCCCGGATCACAGTCGAGGATCAATTTCGTCACGTCGCCCAGCCCCTTGTCGAAACGACGCTAACACCAGCTTCGTCGTCGACACAACGCGTTCACGCTGAGGTCGCCGATCGCCGCTCATCCTCTCCTGTTCGCGAAGCGAATAGGAGAGGTGGCAGCGCGCGTCAGCGCGCTGACGGAGAGGTTTCGCGGGACATCTTTCGCGTTCGAGGAACCTCCCCAGCGGCTGTGCGACCACCCCTCTTGCCGCTGCGCGCCAGGGAGGGGATGGGATCGACAGGTGCTTTGGTTGACGCGACGGACGGTGGGCGTGATCCTCGCGCCGTGGAGGACAGCATGCTGCGTGTCGCGGTTCTGGACGATTAGACGGGGACTGTGCGCTCGATCGTCGATTGGCCGGCGCTGGATGGCGTCGCACGGGTCGATTTCTTACGCGACAATCTCGGCGAATTGGATGCGGTGGCGGAGCGCGAGCGCACGCCTTTTCTGCGGGCGCTGATCGAGCGCCTGGCGCGACTGCAGTTGCTGGTAGCGACCGGGCCGGTGAATTGGTCGATCGATCTCGCGTGCGCTGCCGAGCGCGGAATCACCGTCTGCTGCACCGACGCGCTGTACGACGCGACGCCCGAACTGGCCTGGGGACTCATCCTCGCACTCACGCGCCGCATCGCTTGGGATCATCGGGCCGTGCGCGCGGGGCAGTGGCAGACGGGGCTCGGCAATGTCGGCGCGAGGGTCGCCGAATTCGGCCGCGTCTTCGGGATGACGACGATCGCCCGGAGCCGCAACCTCACGCCGGAATCGGCGATGGCCAAAGGCGCGACATGCGTGACGCTCGACGAGTTGCTGCGCCAGGCCGATGTCATCACCATCCATGTCGTGCTCGGTGCGGCGTCGCGCGGCCTGATCCGACGGCGCGAGCTCGGCTTGATGAGACCCGGCGCATTCCTCGTCAACACCTCGCGCGGTCCGATCGTCGATGCGGACGCGCTGTTCGACGCTCTAGAGGGAGGGCGGATCGCCGGCGCCGCGCTCGACGTGTTCGATGTCGAGCCGCTGCCCGCGGATCACAGATTGCGTCGGCTCGACAATGTCGCTCTCACGCCGCATGTCGGCTAGATCACGGTCGAGCAGCACCGGCTGTTCTATGGCCAGGCGATCGAGAACATCCTCGCTTTCGCACGCGGCGCGCCGATCGATGCGGCGATGTCCTGGATCGAGCGGAACAGCATGTGCGGATCGTCCTTGGCGGGAATGAATCCGTAGCGCCGGTAGAAAGCTGCGGCCTGGTCGTCGATCGCCTTGACCACGACAGCGCGGCCGCCGATCTGGACGGCCCCGGCGACGCAGCGCCGCATTGCATCGCCCAGCAACGCCGCGCCGAGGCCAAGCCCGCGATAGTCAAGATCAGTCGCGAGCTGGCCGAGAAGGACGCAAGGAACGGGACTCGGCGGATGGACGGTGCGGATTGAGCGCGGCACGAAGGTGGCGATCACCGCGGCAGGCGCGACGCCGTAGTAACCTGCTACGCGCAGCGCCTCGTGCACGACGACGACCCGGGTGAAATCGCGAAGCTGGTTGCGCAAGACAAAGCCCTTGAGCCAGGAATCGAGCGCCACGCTGCCGCAGCGAAACCGGGAGACGTCGTGCCGTTCGTGCAGCAGCTCGGGTGGCGAGAGCACCGAGCCTCAGCCCCGCCGGCGCGTCCGCGTCTTCGATCTGGTCGGTTTGAGAGCCCAAGGTGGGCGGGCACCCAACAGCTTGACCAATGCAGGCGCCGGTCTTGGTGGCGCGTCAATCGCGGCGATGAAATGCGCGAAGGCATCCGGGCTTTGCTGCACGATTGATGAGCGCAGCAGGACCTCCTCGGCCTCGCGGACCGCCGCGTCGCGCATGAACTCCGTACGTGAGCGGCCACGCAGATTGGCAGCACGGTCGATCAGGCCGAGATCCGCATCGCGCATGCGCAACGACACCGGTCGCTCTTTTCGGGTCAGGACATCCTGTGGCATGGCGAGGTTGTAGTGCGTTTCGCATTACGAAGACAGGACTTCACCGAGCTCGCGGCGCCCTGGCTCGGTGGCGCGCCGCGGCCGACCAGGTGCAAGGGCACCTCGCTGAGAACGCTCTGGCCAGTCTATGCCGCCACGAGATCGGACGGGGGTGGAATTGGAGATCGAGCGCATCGATGCGCTGCGGCCGACGCTGCGACCTAGCAACAAACCTCCCCGGGTTTCAATTCTCGGCGCGAAGCCCCGCTTCGACACCGTGCGCGCGTTGCCTGCGCGCTGGAGGTGAAGTTGACGGCGACAGCGGCATGGGGACACCCGCGAGCGACCGCACGATCAACGTCGAAACGGCGATGTCGGTGCATTTGCATGCTGCCCCCATTTCTCCGCCGAAGCGCTGCCACGGTGGCTCGCCGTGACCGTCAGGGCGGCCTCCGCATGGAATTCAGTACTGGGGAAGCTATGGACGAGCGGTCGCCGACTCCCTCATCGCGATCGCACGTCTCGGCGGCTATCTTGCGCGTGCCTTCGATGGACCTCCCGCAAACAAGCTGCTCTGCCGCGGCCTCTCCAAATTGGCCGACATCGCTTGTGGCGCAACTCTCAGACTGCCGCGCGCACTTGTGGGCAATTGAAAGCTTCCAGATCCTGCTCACCATCGCCTTCGCGCTGGTCCTCAAGGTCACGAAGATCTGAAACTTCACGCAGCCCGCGCCGATGGGCGTGGCGTTCTACACGATGTTCGTGGCGATCAACTGGCTCGGCCTGCCGCTGATGATCGCGATCGCGATGGCTTTCGTCGTCACGGCGGCGGTGGGTCTGGGCGTCGAGCGTGTCGCGTTCTCCACGCTGCGCGCCCGCAACCCGGAGTCGATCGCGTCTTCGCGGCGGCCGCCGCGGCGCTGGGCGTCAACGTGCTGCAGCAGCTCAGCGTGCTGGTGATGGAGTCGCGCTGGCAGCCGATGATCGTCTTCTCGATCCTGTTCATCGCCATCATCTTCTTCCCGCGCGGCATCCGCTTGCCTGCGCGTCGCGTCGCCGACGGGCGCAGCGTCGCGCCCGTCTTCGCCAAGACGGCGAAACGCGCGGAGTAGCGGGGATGGAATTCGTCGGCTCGATGCTGATCCAGATCGGCATCGTCTCCGGCATCGCGATCGCCACGCTGGCGTCGATTGCGCTCGCCTTGCCCTCGCTGCGTGTGTCGGGCGACTACCTCGTCATCGCGAGCATCGGCCTCCAGCTCGGCCTGCTGCAGATCATCAAGAATTCGGATTGGTCCGGCGGGACGGGTGGCCTCACGAACATCCCGCCGATGATTTCGACCGTCGGACCGGCGGCGACGTGGAGCTACATCGCGATCGTCGCCTGCGCCGCACTTGCCTCGATCCTCGTCGTGCGCCGGCTGGTCGGCGGCGATTACGGCCGTGCGATCACCGCGATACGCGACGACGAGGAGGCGTTCAAGAGTCTGGGCCGTGACGCAGTCGGCCTGAAGCTCGTGCTATTCGCGATCGGCTCGGGACTCGCGGGCGGCCTTTACGGCCACTACTTCCTGTTCGTGACGCCGGAGCAGTTCGAGGTGCTCTACTCGGCGGCGATGCTGACGATGGTCGTCGTCGGTGGCATCCGCAACGTCTGGGGGCCGGCGCTTGGCGCGGTTCTGCTGCAGTTCATGCCGCAGGCGATCAATTTCCTGAAGCTGCCTTCCTCGGTGACGGGCCCGCTGCAGGGCATCCTCTTCACCGGCCTGGTGCTCGTCTTCCTCTTCCTGCGGCCGCACGGATTGTTCGGGCGCGAACCGGGTACGCGCGCGATCGTCCAGGAAGACGACGCCGACGAGGCGCCGGCGAAATGACCGAGAACATTCGCACGGAGGCGCTGTGCAAGCGCTTCGGCGGCATCGTCGTGGCCGACCGCATCGATCTCAGTCTGAAGGCCGGGCAGATCGTCGGATTGATCGGCCCCAACGGCGCCGGCAAGACCTCGCTGTTCAACCTCATCGCGGGCGTGATCCCCGCCGATTCCGGCGCCGTGCTGCTCAATGGAGCCGCGATCGACGCATTGCCGATGCATGCGCACGCACGCGCGCCTCGGGCTGTCGCGCACCTGGCAGCACTACCGACTGTTTCCCTCCCTGAGCGTGCTCGACAATCTGCTGATCGCGCCCCGTCGCTACCATGGCGAGTCGCTGCACGATGCGTTCGCCGCGACGCCGCGCACGCGCGCATCGAGCGCCGCGATCGCGCAGCTGGAGATGGTGCGCATGGTGAAGGCGGCTCATCGTCTGCCGAATAAGCTCTCCTATGGCAAGCAGAAGATCGTGCGATCATCATGAAGGGCGGCCGCGTCCTCTCCGACGGCCCCGCCCAGGCGTTGCTGGACAAGCAGGATCTCTGGGACTGGTTTTAGGCCAGGTGCGAGCTATCCGCGCAGGCCGCTCGTCGCGATGCCCTGCATGATGTGACGGCGCAGCAATGCGAACACGATCATCATCGGAATGATGCAGATCACGGCGCCGGCCGAGATGGGGCCGTATTCGATGTAGAATTGGCGCTGGTATGTCGCGAGCCCTAGTTCGCTCGTGTACATGTCCTTGCTGGTCACCATGACGAGCGGCCAAATGAAATGCGCCCACGCCTCGGAGAACGCGAAGACGCCGAGCGCCATCAACCCGGATTTGCTGAGGTGGAGGATGATGCGCAGATAGATCCAGAACTCGCTCGCACCGTCGACGCGGGCCGCTTCGAGCAGTTCGTCGGGAATCGCCATGATGACCTGGCGCATGAAGAAGACGCCGAAGGTCATGATGATGAAAGGGAAGATCAGGGCCGGAAACGTGTTCAGCATCCCCGCGTGGAACACCATCAGGTAGAGCGGGATGATGTAGACCTCGAGCGGAATCACCGCCGTAGCGAGGACGATGGTGAACAGCACGCCGCGTAGTGGAAAGCGGTACTTGGCAAAGATAAAGCCGGCCAGGCTCGAGGTGAACAGGATCGACACCATCGAGCCGAGTGCGATCACCATCGAGTTGAACACGTAGCGGAGGAAATCTTCCTCGGCGAGGATCTTGTAGAAATGGGCGAGCGTGGGTTCGTGTGGAAACAGCGATGGCGGCCACGCGTTGATCTCGGGGGCGGGTTTGATCGCGGTCATGACGACCCAGCCGAAGGGCAACACTGCAGCAAGGGCCAGCACGGTACAGACGATATAGGCGGCCACGATGATCGGCTTTTCCTTGAACATCGCCGCGGGCCTCGCGCTTCAGTTCCGCTCGCGCAGCAGGAAATACTGCAGCCCGACGAGCGACATGACGAAGAGCAGCATGATCACCGACTGCGCACCGGCATAGCCCATGCGGTAGAAGACGAAGGCATTCTGGTAGATTTCGGTGATCACGACCTTAAGGTCGTAGGCAGGCGCGCCCTGCGCTGAAGCCGTGAGCACATAAACGGGCGCGAAGATGTTGAAATAGATGATCGTGCAGATGATCACCGTGAACAGGATGAGTGGTCTCATCAGCGGCAGGATGATGTAGCGCAGGCGCTGCCAGGGCGTTGCGCCATCGAGTTCAGCGGCCTCGAGGATCTCGTCGGGGATGTTGCGAAGCCCGACACCATAGACCACGACGAAATAGCCCATCAGCTTCCACACGGACACCAGGACGATCGCGTAGATGATGATGTTCGGATCCTGAAGCCACGCGAGCTTGGGCAGGCCGATGAGGGAGAGGACGTAGTTGAGCACGCCGTAGATCGGGTCGAAGATCCACTTCCAGATCACTGAAGCCGGCACCCATGGCGTGACAACCGGGATGTAGAGCAGCAGCTCGTAGACGGGGGCCGCGCGCTCGATGCTGCGCAGGAGCAGCGCGACGATGAAGGCGAGCAGCAGTGTCAGCACCAGGGCGAGCGTCGCGAACTGGATCGTGTTCCACAGCGCCGTATGGAATGCTTCGTCCTCGAGCAGCCTTTCGTAGTTGGCGAGCCCGATGAACGGCCGGTTACGCTGCGTGATGTGATAGCGATAGAAGGATAGCCGGATCGTCTCGATGATCGGGTAGACGCGGATCAGGACGAAGAGCAGGAAGATTGGCCCGAGCGCGCAGATCACCCAGACGATGTGCTGTCGACGCAGGCGCGCCAGATAGGCGGACAACCGCGCCCGCCACGCTGCTGACGCGGTCGCATCACTCGCCATGTTTGCCATTGCTGCGCCTCGACAGGAAGCGGACAGCGGACGCGCCGGTTGGCGGGCCCGCCGTCCCGCTCCGCATTCAATCCGAGTAGATGTCCTGCTCCTTGAGGAGCTTCACGGCGGTGTCGTGGGCGCGCTGCATCACCCGTTTCGCGCCGTCCATGTTGTTGAGCAGCGCGGCGTCGCGAAAGCCATTCTGGATGACCTCGCCGACCCGGGTCGTGATTTCCTCGTACGCCAGGTTCGGCGCCTCGATGTACTGGGTGTAGCCAGCGGGAAGCTCCATGAGCGGCTTGTAGCGCGGCTCCTTGGCGATGAAGGCGGAATAGTCGCGGTCCTTGCGCAGGGGAATCCATCCCGACACCTCGAGGATGTTGTCGAGAACCTTCTGGCCTTGCAGGGTACGGACGAAGTCCCAGGCTGCGGACTTCATCTTCGATCCCTTGTTCACCGACAGGATGTCGATGAAGTTGAACGCGCCCCAGGCCGCGCCACGCGGCATGGGTGCGACGCCGAAATTGATGTCTGGCCCGTTCTTCTTGACGAAGGCGATGACCCAGGCCTCGCGCAGGAACATCGATGCCGCGCCCGACGCGAAGCCCTGCGCGTCATGCTTCAGCGCCCAATCGTCGGATTTCTTGGCGCCGTGCAGATGCGTCACGTGATCGAGAAGCAGTTTGGCAGCGGCATCCAAGTGCTTGTTGATCGTCACGCGCACCGTGCCCGGTTTGGCGCCAGGCTCGAGCAATTGTTCGCCCGTGAGCTGATAATAGAGATACCCGAATTTTTGCGTTCCGCCGGAGGGGCCGGTCAGTCGAATCGACACGCCAGCGCGAGTCAGTTCGCCACTCGGCGCCTTGCGCGTCAGCTTCTCCGCATACTCCCAATATTGCTCGACCGTCTGCGGCGGTCCAGACAGGCCAGCCTCCTTGAAATGGTCGATGTTGTAGAAGAGCGCGCTGCGCCCGGTCCACCAGGGGACGCCCCAGGGCTTGCCGTCGCGCGCGACGATGTCGGTGAACGGCTTGTCGATGATCTTCGGATCATTGACCATCGCCACCAGATCCGCCGGCACCGTGTCCAGCGCGTCGCCGTCGAAGTAGCGCGGGAACAAGAAATCGTGCAGCACGAGAATATCTGGCCCCGTGCCGGTCGGTACGGAGATGGCGAGCTTGGCTTCGAATTCGCGCAGCTCGAAGGTCAGGATCTCGAGCTCGACATTCGGGTACAGCTTCTTGAATTCCCGCTCACCGACCTTGAACGCCTCGAGCGTTTCCGGATAGCCGAGCCAGATCGTCAGCTTGCCGCGGGTCGCCGTGTCGGCGACCGCTATACTCGCGTTGATGAGCAACGCCAGCATCGCGCACAAAAGCGTTTTGATCATTTTTTCCTCCCCCTAGGATCTCACGTTCGCTTGTTAGCACAGATGTATGCGCCCGTCCTTTTCCAGCGACTGGCCATGCTACGGCCCGATCCGGCCGGCACTCACCGACCGCCGGCGATGTCGATGATCGTCTTGGTGACGTAGCTCGCCTGAGCGGACAGCAGGAACAGCACGACTGCCGCGACTTCGTCCGGTGTGCCGGCGCGTTTCAGGGGCAGGGTCGGCGCCACTTCGGCGACACGATTGGGGTTGCCGGATTTCACATGGATCTCGGTGTCGATCAGGCCGGGCCGCACGGCGGTGATGCGGATGCCTTGATCCGCGACTTCCTGCGCGAGGCCGAGGGTCAGCGCCTCGAGCGCGGCCTTGGATGCGGCGTAGTCGACAAACGCACCGGCTCCCAGCAGCTTCACGCCTATCGAGGAGATGTTGCAGATCGCGCCGCCCTTGCCGCCCGATCGGGTCGACATGCGCTTCACCGCCTCGCGGCTGGCGATGAACGGGCCGGTGATGTTCGTGGCCCAGAGCGGCGCCAGACTCTCGGCCGTGACGCGCGACGTCGGGCCGTACTTCACCGCGCGGGCCGCGTTGTTGATCAGCGCCGTGACGGCGCCGAGCTCGGCGTCGACGGTTTCGAACATCCTGACGATGTCGGGTTCGTTCGCCATGTCGGCCTGTACGGCGATGGCGCGCCGACCCAGCGCCTTGATCGCGGCGACCACGCCATCGGCGCGCGCGCCGTTCTCCAGATAGTTGACGCAGACGTCATAGCCTTGCCGCGCGCCGAGAATGGCGCAGGCGGCGCCGATGCCGCGGCTGCCGCCGGTGACGATCAACACGCCTGTCATGGCCTCGTTCTCCTAGTCGTTGGTCTGGCGTAGTGAAATGGAGAGTGCGCGCAGACTCGCAGCGCTGTCGAGCGTCTCGATCTCATTGATCACGTGTTCGATCGAATGCGCGTTCAGTCTGCGTCGCGCATTCTCGCGGAACTTGGCGAGCAGCATCGCGCGATCGAATGGCCGGGTCAGGCCGCCGCGCACATCGTCGATCGTGTGGGTCAGGCTCGTGCCATCCGCCAGTCGCACCGAAGCCCGCGCCGTAAATCGCGCTGGAAATCCACTGCCGGTCCAGGGCGTCCACGCGATCGTCGCGGCCCGCGCGATGAGATCGGCGCGCGGCGCGCCCATGAAGGTCTCGATGCTGACCTCGCCGTCGACCAGCAGCGCGGCGCGGCAATAGGGAAGGTTCCATTTCGCATCGTAACCGGAACGCGGGCGTTGTTTGGCGGGCCAAGGCTCGGCGATCAGCGGCGCTTCCTCCGCGGGCACGTCGCAATGGACGCTGACGATGATTGCCGCGTCTCCGGCGCGATCGACGAGCACACTCGGGGCTTCGAGAAACGGATGGATGTAGTGGCAGGCGGGGTAGGCCTTGAGCGCCGCCTCGGGCAGGCGCCATGTGCCGCCAAGCTCGTCGAGCAACATCGCGAGGCGTTCCGGCGCCGCGGGATCGCGCGCGAAGCTGCGATAGAAACCGAAGCGGCCTTCGAGGATCATGCTCGGACCGGTCATGCCGCCGCCGGCCATCGTGGTCGCGATGATGCCCGCATGCGCGGCCCAGCCGGGATGCAGGCCTTTCACGCTCGCACCTTCGGCAAGGGATTCGAACACGCCGCTGGCCTGGCTGCCGGCGATGCCGACGGCGTCGACGGCAATCGCTTCATCGCGCCGCCATCGTCGAGCGTCGCGATCGCATCGCCCCAACCCGAATTGACCGGCAGCGACGCGGCGGCGAGTCCGATGCCGAGCGAGTCCAGGAGATGCAGCTTCGCAGCCGCGACGACCGAAGGCGGGATGTCCCCGAGATCGAGAGCCCGCGCGAAACGGACGAGACGCCGTGCGAGCGTGATGGTCATTTGCCGCTCCGGAGCGCCTGCGCCGCCGTCAAGCCGACGACCTGCCCGGAGTCCGAGCGCGGTGAGCAGGCCGTTGCCGGATGAGTAGCCTTGCCCGCCGGCCTGGCCGCTGATGCCGGCCGCCGCACCGCCGCCAGCGAAGAGATTGCCGATCGGCGTGCCGTCGCGCCGCAGCACGCGCGCGCTCGTGTCGATGTGCAAGCCGCCCCGGGTGTGGAAAAGCCCTGGCTTGACCCGGCAGACGAAGAGCGTGCCGATGAGCGGTGCGAGGCCGAAGTTCTTGCGGCCGAACGCGTCCGCGATCTCACCGCGCGCGGCGCGGTTGTAGGCGCTCAACGTCGCGGCCAGGCCCGCCGCATCGATGCCGAAGAATTTCGCGGGCGCGGTTGCGTCCTCGGCGGATTTGATGCCGCCATGCTTGCCGAGTTCGACGAACTCGTCCTCCTTGCTGGTCACGTCATGGACACGGCGATCGAAGACGGCATAGGCGAACTCGCCCTGCGCCATCACGTTTCGCGCGTAGCCGGAATAGCCGATGCTCTCATCGCCGAAGCGCTGGCCATTCTGCGAGACCAGGATTCCGCCCTTCTCGATCGATGTCCATGACAGCAGGCTGCCCTGCGGGTAGGCGACCGCGGCGTAGCCTTGATAGGCGCCGATATTGGCGAGATCGGCGCCGAGCTTGCGGCCCCAATCGACCGCGTCGCCGGTGCTGCCGAGCGCGCCGAAATACTCGGCGCCCGCGATCTCCGGGCAGAACTCGCGCACCAGCGCCTTGTTCGCGGCATAGCCGTTGGTCGCGAGCAGGATCTTGCGCGCCGCGATCCGGCTGGTCGTGCCCGATTTGTCGGTGACGACCGCGCCGATCACCGCGCCATCGCCATCGGCGATCAGCTGCGTCACCGGATTGCCGACCGCGACGGGGATCTGGTGCGCCTGGACCGCTGCGACGAGATCGTCGACCAGATCCTTGCCGCGGCGTGAGCGCGGCACGTGCAGCCGCGGCACGCTATGGCCGACATGGCCGTAATCGGTGATCAGCGACATGCGCGCACCCGCGCGATCGACCAGCCACTCGACCAGCGCTGCCGATTGCTCCGAGAATGTTTCCGTGATTTCCGGGCATTCGTGCGGGCCGCCTTGCCGCATCAGATCCGTGATCATCCGCGTCGGCGAATCCTCGATCCCAGCGTCGCGTTGGAAGCGCGAGGCGGCAGCCGGGATCGAGCCCGTGCTCAACGCGGAATTGCCGCCGACGCGGTCGAGCTTCTCGACGATGGCGACTTGCAGCCCTTCGTGGCGTGCCGTGATCGCCGCGACGAAGCCACAGGCGCCGGCGCCGATGACGAGCATCTCCGTCTCGATATCCCAACCGGTCATCGCACGGCCGCTCCGGCGATCTCGGTCACCAGATCGCGCCACGATCGCGCAGTCGTCTCGGGATCGAGAGCGATCAGGCGCTGCGCAACGCCGGCCATCGCCGGATATACCGGTGCGGTGATCTTGGCGATCTTGGCGAGGATCTCCGCGGTCGAGAAGGGCCGGTCCGGACCGCCGCGCGCGCTCAGGCATTCGCCCGACAATCTCGTCCCGTCCTCGAGCTCCAGCGTGACGCGCGCCGGACGATCGAGCGGCCAGGCTTGCTCGGGCGCGAAACGAGTCATCGATACGCGATCGCGCACGCCGCCGATGACCGCATCGCTCAGCGTCGAGCCGGCGAAGGCTTCTGCGCCGGCATGGCCGAGAACGCAGGTCGCGGCGACGCTCGCATGGGGATGCAGCACGGGAGTCCTGAAATGGAAACCACGCGCGAAACGCGCCGCCACCTCGTAGCCGATCGTCAGCGCGCGGAGCATCGCGTCGACGCTCGCGCCGCTCGCCTCCGCCTCGGCGATGAGGGCCGGCACGGTGTAGAGGCCGGCATGGCAGGTCGCCTTGCGATCGCCTTCGTCGAGTTCGCGCCAGTCGCAGGCCACGCCAGATGCTCGCCTCGCGCGCACCACCCGACGCGATCATCTCGTCCTGCAGCGCGATCATCGCCGCGATGTCGTCTCAGAGGATCAGGTAGCTGCGCCGCCGTGTCGCATCGGGGAGCGCGGGCGCATCCACATTCGCGGCCCAGTGCACGAGATCGCGCACGCCCCGGGCGTTCTCATCGCGTGCATGCGCCTTGTCGATCGGGTTCGTCGTATCCATCGCCGTTCCTCCGGAAGGCCTGGCGCGCCGCTGGGATCATGCCTCCCACGGCGCACGTCGCGGCGAGTTGACGGGCGCAAAACTTCACTGTCGAGTTGACGCGCTCCTCCTTTCACTCGCGGTTCAATCGCGCGTCGAGGCGTCATGAAGCTGCCCACGCATAATCGCTATGATTTCGCGCCGATCGATCGTCGGCCCGACTATGTCTGGCCCACCGGCGCGCGGCTCGCTGTCGCGATCTGCAACAACATCGAGCATTTCGCGTTCAACGCCGGCATGGGCTCGGACAGCGCGACCGGCAATGCGCCGCAGAATCAGCGCAACTATGCGTGGCGCGACTACGGCAACCGCGTCGGCATCTGGTATCTGCTCGACCTGCTCGAAGAATTCGAGCTGCCGGCCTCGCACAACATCAACTCGGCGGCGCTGGAATACTGCCCGGAGATCTTCGAACGGCTGAACAAGCGCGGCGACGAGTATGTCGGCCATGGCCGGACGAACGCCGAGCGCCAGGACACGATGT
>Ga0163144_10001629_pt1 | contig 52696 bp, 41 predicted proteins | sample OliLak19BULKMAT1_FD_123175 | JGI IMG/M metagenome (GOLD analysis project Ga0163144, IMG submission 123175) | Freshwater microbial mat bacterial communities from Lake Vanda, McMurdo Dry Valleys, Antarctica - Oligotrophic Lake LV.19.BULKMAT1 | ecosystem: Environmental > Aquatic > Freshwater >... | reverse complement strand
GGATGGAATTTTGATCGCCATCAGAGGAGAATCCTGATCGCCATCGAAGAGAATGGTCCTGATCGCAATCAGGAGAATCTTGATCGCGATCAGAAGAGAATCGTGATCGCAATGGAAGAGAATGCCGTTGGCAAGCTTCTTCGTCACCGTCAACTGCTTCCCGGAAGGGGCGCCAAAGTTCGTATAAGCGTACTCTTCTTTGTGAGAAGTCCCGTTCGTAACCCCGCAGTTCTTGCCGCGATAGTCCACTGCAGCTAGCCGCCTATTCGCGCCCGCCGAGAAGTTCGACTAAGGACTGTTGTCCCAATGGAAGTTCACCGTCTCGCATGTCACTGGCGGGCCGAACGCCGCGCCAGCCCACTTCTCGATCTTCTGCAGACGTCGATAGATCGGATCGTACGTGTAAACGGAGTTCTGGCCCTTTTGATCGAGCTTGCCCGCCAGCATTCCATAAATGTTGTAGGCAAAAGTTGTCGTGCCCGTCTCAGGCTCTGTCCGCGTCCATGGCTTGCCGCTCACATAGTACGTGAAGGTCCGCGTCTGCGTCGTCGCCCCGCGCGGCATCGTCACCGTCAACAACTGATTGAACCGACTGTACGTATAGCTGGTCGTGAAGTTCCCGCCGGCCGGATTCGGCTCCGTCACCACCAGCAGATTGCCAAAAGCGTCCTGCTCATGGGTCTTCCACTTGCTCTGCGGATCCGTCACCGTCAGCTTATTGCCCTGATACAGGAAGCTCGACACCGACCCATCGGGCGCCGCCACCGACGTCGTCCGGCCAAGCGAGTCGTAAACATAGGTCGTCCAATACTCCGCGCCACCCGGCGCAAACGGCCTCGTGGCTCGCTTCAATTTCCCAATCGGCGTGCAAGCGCAAGGTTGATATTCACTCTGCGCCGCCGACACGGTGGTCGATAGCCGCTCTCCATCAGCACAACCCGCCCAAAGCCATCCAGGGGCTCTCTCACCCAGCGTCCATTGGTGGTCGCCGTCACCGTCGCCGGAGCATTCGCAGGATTCGCATACGCAAAGGTCGTCACTGTCCCCGTCTGCGAAGTCGTCGACGCAGGACGCGCCAACCCGTCGTAAATCGTGCTCGACGTTCCATTGCCACCCGTGTAACTCGCCTGCCCGTAAAACGAAGTCCAGGCCATCGTGTCGCTCAACGATCCAACGCTGATCTGCGTCGGAGCCGCATTGTTATAACCCCAAGCCGTGTTCTGCTGCACGCCGGTCACACCAATCGACGCGGTCACATTGCCCGTTTGATCGAACTTGCCCCACACCCAGTTCACTTCCCCGCGCGGCAGCGAATTCGTGAGATTGCCACGCGTTGTATACGAGGTCGTGTACATCGCCGAATCATGCAGTCGCGGACTCGTCACCGCCCCAATGGCGCACCCGCCAGTGATCCCGCAGTTCGACACATACTGATCGAAGTTGTTCTGAACCGTTGTCACACCCGACCCGTCCTGCATGAACGTCTGCTGGCTCAGCCGATTCTTGATGAACACCGACGAACCAAAGCTCCAGAACGTATTGTCGAACACCCGCTTTGGCGTCGAACTATTGTTCCAGTCATAGAGCTTCGCATCCTTGACATTGCCCCAGTCATCCAACGTCTGATCACCGCGCTTCCACTTCTCATTCACGCCTTGGCCCACATCCCAAGTCGTGGTTGTCGAACCGATATACGGCTTGCCGTTCGTATCGGTAGTCCACGCAGGAATCACGCGCAGCTTATAGACCCAGCCCGGCATTGCGTACACATCGTGCTGCGTCACGCGTCCGCTCCCGTTGAACCACCAGGACTGGATTGTCGAACCATCCGGCTCCTGCACTGTCGTCGCCGTATGCAAAGTTTGGTTCGAATTGTTGGCTTCGTGGGCGATATAGTAGCTCTTCTCTTCCGGTGCCGTCCCAAACGGCGACTTCGAATGGACCCATGAATAGACTTCCCGTGTCGATCGCCCGCCGGAATAGTTCCAGTCGCTCACCTGCCAACGAACGTAGCCGCCAAACGGCAGAGTTACTCTTGAAAGCTCGCCCGTCCAGGGCCACTGATAGTCGAACCCATAGCGCACATTGACGCCGCTCACCACCATGCCCGTCAGAAACATCGTGCCTGCTGAATTCGGCCACGCCGTGTTACCGAAGGGCTCGTTCAACTGCTGCGTGGCCCACTCGCTTGCGCCAAACGTATAGCCCTCGGCGGTGCCGATCGAATTGACAATGCTCGTCAAATGCGGAATCGCATCGGCATTGTAGTTGAACTTGTACGTGTAACCGCCAGCCGTCGCCGCCCGGATATCCTCGATCTCAGCGATGCGTCCGCTTGAGTTCGCCCAGCCGGTTCCGGTGCCGTTTTTATAGCGAATCGCTACCTGATTGCCGTTACTGTCTTGCAGAACTGTGGGATACGCGGCTCCCATATCGTTCTCCGTTCCAGCCGAATGGCTACCGAAAAACCACGAACTGCCGTCTGGAAACTTCATCCTGTAATAAGCCCAGTCTTCCTGAAAAATACCATAAAAAGTCGCCGAAGACGAGGCCCAGTAACCATCCCATGGCCCGGTCGTCCAAGCCGTCCCGTCCGATTGCACCTTGCGGTCCAGGCGATACTCGGTGCCAGTGGAATCCGTGAAGATGAAGTGACTCGTCTGATACGTGCCGGAAAAATACCGCATCACCGAACCGGCCATCAGCTTCCATCCGTATCCGTAACCGATATCGACGCCATATTTCCACACCTTCGAACCAACTTTGCGCCAACTCTGCGTATCGTGATTCAATGCGAATCCGACAGACCAGCCTCCCCGCGCCTGCGCCCGCAGCAACGGCAGATTGAAGTTCACATTGCCACTCAGCAAATTCACATTCGCGCCCATTGCCCCAAATGTCGGCACGTTCGGAGGCATCCCAATCTGCCGCGGCTCCACCGATCCCTGCGGAGCCGTGGTCGCGGAAAAGTCCGCATACGCAAGATTCGAGTGGAAGTCGACAATCCATATCCGATAGTCGTAAGTCGTGCTGTGCTGCACGCCCTTGTCCGAGAACTGCCCAAAGCTCTGCACCGACTCCCCAACCCGCGTGTAGTTTCCCTGTCCCACAAGCGAACGGTCCAATGCGTACCAAGCCACGCCCTTGCCATTCGCGTCATCGGCAGCGTCGGGGAAAGTAAAGTCAACCTGCGTCGCGGTTGCCAAAACGTTGATCGAACTTAGCGGTGGCGCGATCGGCGCGCCGTATTCTAGCCGGTCTAAATCCGCACGGACAATCGCCGACGTCGAAGGCATGCTCCATCCGCCAACGCCGGGCTTCCCGCTCGACGGAACCGTACCCGCACCGATAGTCGCCTGATGCCGTCCCCAGTTGTACGTCAAAACCCAGTTATCGCGTGAAATCAATTCGAGATAAAGCTGGTTGTTGTAACACTCCGCGGTGCCCGCCGACCAGGATTGCAGGTTGCCCGGCGCAAGCTGTCTGTAGAGTGTCAAGTTCGCGTAGCAAGTCGTCCCCGTAACGTTGGCGGTCGCCACCATTGCCAAAAAACTTCCCGTTGAATAGCCATAAGGCTGCAAATTGGCATCCGCGCTCGCCCGCGCGTAGACGATGTAAACGCCAGAATCGTTGCCCGCCGTCAACTGCACCACCGCCGATGCATCCACATTGGGATCATACAACGGGATGTTCACGTTCGAGATCGCCGAACCGCCGCTCGGAGCAGTGACCCGGAATCCAGGACTATTCAGCAATGGCGAACCGTTCAAAGTCCAACTGGTAGCGGAATTCAAAGGATCTTGCAGGTAATTGCCTGTCCAGGCACCCCAAAGCTGCGAAGTCGCGGAAGCGGCCAGGGCCGCAAAGAGAACTTTTGTAATGATCGTCATTGTGTGCCCCTATCTGACCTTCTGATCCATCGTGGAAAGCGAAAACTCGCGCTTTCGTCCACGAAACGCACTCTCAATCGCGGCTTTGGATGCCTTTTCTCGCTCAAAGATCTGGACGCCGGGAACCTTGGATTCGACAATCTCTCGCAATCCCGCACGATCGACGCTGACAAACTCGACGAGTGCGCTCTTGCCATCGTCCGAAATCTGATACGTATAAGAAATCAATCCAGTGCGCGTCTTCGGGCCACGATCCAACAGCGAGACCCGATTCTGCTGGAATCCATTGGCTGGCGTGAACATCGGCCGCACCGGATCCGCATAAGTGCCTGCGCCAGTCATCGGCACAATGGCATATACGCGCTGATAGGAGGAAAACACCGGCTGAATGCCTGGTCCCTGGGCAAAAAGTGTCGAGGAGGGAAAAAGTGTTGCAGTGGCGAAGAACAGCACGCCGCTGATTTTACGAAGTGAAGAAAAAGATTGTCCGAACTGTAAGGCTACTTGCTCGGGGGGGGGCGACTTAGCAAACATATCGTAGGTATTCGCTAGGTTGCCGGACTTGTCAATGAATTTCTTGCAATGTTCTCAGCAGACGTTCACACACACACGAAAAACATCTTCTCCCGCAATATCAGTGACTTCATACACCGTCTGACAGTTTCCGCTTGGTGCCCTGTGTCTACAATGAAATCAGAAAAGGCGCATCCCGGAACTCATCCCCCCGGCTCGCGCCTTTTCCATTTCCAAAAAGAGAAAGGTGACCATCGTGTCGACACCAGCACAAATCGAAGCCAACCGCGCCAACGCCCAGCGCTCTACCAGGCCCCGCACCGACAAGGCAAGCAGGCCTCCGCCGCCAACGCCACTCGTGAAGGATTCACCCGCGCCCGCCCCGGCGAAGAGGCCCGCTACGAAGCCATGCGAACCAATCTGCTTGAGGAACTCGATCCGTTTGGTGAGTTCCAGACCCAATGTTTCGATGTCATTCTTCACGCCGCTTGGAACGTCCAGCGCTGCATGGTCCTCGAAGGCGAACTTCAACTCCAGGCCGCTGAACGCGGAGCGCTCGACGCCATGCCCGACGACGAACTCGCGCTCAAACTCCACCGCCTCTATCGCTACAAGAAAATGCACGAGAACTCGCAGCGCAGGGCCGTCGCCGAACTCCGCCGCCTGCAAACCGGGCAACTCTACCGGGCGTTCCGGCATCCTGAGACCGTAGCGTGCAAGATTCTGTTGGATAGCGTTAAGGTGGACGCGAATGTCCCTGAGGCGCAGTAGAAGAAGATCGTGCCGCCCACTCAAACCTCCGCGCCGGAACTCGGAGACGGTGACGACAATTTACAAAACGAAGCCATCCCCGCCCGATTCGCTGCACTGATCAACCCTCCCGGCGATCAAGGCGTCGGGTTCATGCGTCGCAATCTCGAGAAAATCCACAATCTACGGACGGCGGCATCGAAATCCTCCGCCGCCTAACGAACTAAGGAAACGAAGCCAGGTCCTAAAAGGTGCGTGGCCAAAAAACACGGTTGCTCTTTGACAGTTGAATCAGGCTAAAAATCCCTCATCGGGTTGGCATAAGAACGTGTCCGCCGCCGTTATAATTTCTCTCCGCCCTCGGACGCCAACTCGCCCACCCGATGCAGCTTCATCAGATTCGTCGTGCCTCGTACCCCAATCGGTTGCCCAGCTACGAACACCACCCGATCGCCCTCCTCGAGCTTGGCCTGCGTGCTCAACAGCGCATCCACTTGCATCAGCATCTTATCCGTCGATTTCACCGTCGGCGCGATCACCGAACGCACACCATAGATCACGGACATCTGATTCGCCACCAACTCAGTCGGCGTAAACGCGTAGATTGGAACCGGCGGACGGAACGTCGCGATCTGCCTTGCCGAATGTCCTGAAGTCGTAAACACCGCGATGCCCACAGCAGCCGAGCCACGTGCCGCACGGTAGGCCGCCTCAGCGATAATCGTCACCGGCTCCGCGCCCACGGTGACAGGCATTGCGCGAAACCCACCCTTGCGAATCTCAGAGTCAGTCTCTTCCGCGACCAGAGCCATTGTGCGCACGGCCTCCAGAGGATACTTGCCCGCTGACGTTTCGGCCGAGAGCATCACCGCATCCGTTCCGTCGTAGATCGCGTTCGCCACATCGCTCACTTCTGCGCGCGTCGGATGCGAATTCTCAATCATCGATTCCAGCATCTGCGTCGCGGTGATGGAGAACTTGCCCGCATTGCGGGCCTTTTCAATCGCCAACTTCTGCACCGCCGGAACCTTCTCCAATGCGAGTTCCACGCCCAAGTCGCCGCGCGCCACCATGATGCCATCCGTCTCGGCGATGATCTCATCCAACGCCTCGCACGCTTCGGGCTTTTCGATCTTGGCTACAATTGGAACGTTTTCGACACCGCGTTCCCGCATGAATTCCCTAAGATTCGCTACATCCTGACCATGCCGGACGAATGATAAAGCCACCAGATCGACGCCTTCCGCCAAGCCTTCGATCAGATCTTCCCGGTCTTTCACTGTGAGCGACGGTGTCGACACCTGCACGCCAGGCAGGTTGATACCTTTGCGATCGCCAATCATGCCTCCCGAAACTACATCGCATACCGCAGCGATGCCATCGGTGGACACCACGCGCAACGTCACCGCGCCGTCCGCCAGCAGCACTCGGTCGCCTGGACGAACGTCGCGCGCAAAATCCCGATACATCGTTGAGGCGAGAACTGTGCTGCCCACTACCTCCTGCGTCGTGATCGTGAAACGCGATCCGGTTCGCAATTCAGCCTTGCCGCCTTCGAATTTTCCAAGGCGGATTTTCGGACCCTGCAAGTCCAGCAGGATCGCACAGTGCGCGCCGCGAATCTTGGAGATCCGCCGGATCTCGCGAATGCGTCGAATCCGTTCCTCGCCCGTGCCATGCGAGGCATTGAGCCGGAACACGTTGACGCCTGCCAACAGCAATTGGTCTAACATCCCGTCTGGATCGGTTGCAGGTCCGCAGGTTGCGACGATCTTGGTTGCCCGTGAAGAGGAAATCATCAGTCACCATAGTACCGTTGCGGTCTTTGGTATAGTCCCTAGAATGCCTGTTGCTGATAGCACATCCGATGTTGGTCACGGCGACACCGCCCCTGTTCGGCCTGGCGAGGAACTCGACCTCAAAACCTTGGGGTTCTATCTCGAAGGCAAAGTCGATGGCATCGACCGTTCGAACCTCGTCGTCGAGCAGTTTCCTGGGGGCCATTCGAATCTCACCTATCTTCTGAAAACCGCTGGCGGCGGATTGGAATACGTGCTGCGCCGTGCGCCACTCGGGCCGGTTCCGCCCAAGGCGCACGACATGGTACGCGAGTGCAAGATTCTCGCGGCAGTGAATCCACACTTTCGACAAGCGCCCAAGCCTGCCTTGGTTTGTGAGGATCCGTCGGTCATCGGTGCGGTCTTCTTTGTCATGGAACGACGCAAGGGATTGATCCTTCGCACGGGCATTCCAGACTCGGTGAAGTCGCAGTCAGACTACGCATCGCGTATCAGTGAGGCCTTTCTCGATTGCCTCGCGCAGCTTCATTCCGTGGACATCCAATCGCAGGGACTCACCGCACTAGGCAAGCCCGAAGGCTTTGTCGAACGCCAAGTGAAAGGCTGGTCGGAACGTTGGACCCGCGCCCGCACAGAAGAGACGCCCGAGATGGATCGTGTGATGGAATGGCTCAACGCGAACATCCCGCAATCCACCCACGCGACGCTCGTCCACAACGACTACAAGCTGGATAACGTGATGTTTCCGCCCGATTCGATCGATCGAGTGGAGGCCGTGCTCGACTGGGAAATGGCAACCATCGGCGATCCAATGATCGACGTTGGACTCACACTCTGCTATTGGACCCACGCCGCCTCGCCCGAAATCAGCGGCGGCGGAGTTCCGGGATTTACAACACAACCGGGTTGGTACACGCGTGAGCAGTTTCTGGACGCCTACTCACGACGAACGGGACGGGATCTAAGTGGCGTTAGGTTTCACGAGGCGCTCGGCGTCTTTAAGCTTGCTGTTATCCTGCAACAGATCTACTTCCGTTTTTGGCGCGGACAGACACAAGATCAACGGTTCGCCAATTTTCATCTTCGCGTCCGCGCACTGACCCGGAAGGCCGTCGACCTTCTCAATCAAGCATGAACATTCACTTCGTACGCCATGGACAAGCCGGAACGCGGCGGGACTACGACGTTCTTTCAGGGCTCGGTTGCGAGCAGTCCACACTGCTCGGCCGCTACCTGGATGGAGAGGATTTAAATTTTGCCTGCTGGTTCGCCGGCGGACTGCGTCGCCAGCAGGAAACAGCCCAACTCGCCAGCATCGAACAGAAGCATGCGGTGGCCGCGACGAAGATCGCGGAATCGTGGAACGAGTTCGATCTCGATGCCGTGTACGAAGGCATCGGTCCGCAACTGGCGATGCGTAACCTCGATTTCCGCACGCATTGGCAGACGGTCAAGACACTCGTGGAACTCCATGGTCATAACGAAACCGCTCTTGTGAATCGTCGTTGGAGCCCCGCCGACGAGATGGTTGTTCGCGCCTGGGTGCAGGGCGAATATCGCTTCGACGGCGAAGCGTGGGTGGATTTTCGCGATCGCATCCGCAGGGGGTTGCAAGATCTGCTCAAAAGCGGACTCGATTCAGCGGTCGTCTTCACCTCCGCCACTCCCATAGCGATCTGTGTGGGAGAAGCGTTGGGCCTCGGCGATCTTGAGATCTTTCAACTGGCTGGGGCCGTAATCAACACCTCTTACACGGAGCTGCGTTGGCGTCATAACAAATTGCGGATGTTCAGCTTCAACAATGTTCCGCATTTGAATGACGCGGCGCTGCGTACTCACCGGTGAAACTGCTCTCATTCTTCGTCCTGGCATGGACTTGCGCGGCCGCGGCGAAGTATCCCACGCGCTTTTCCGCTAAGGTCGTCTCACATCCCAAAGTGCAGCGGGCGTTGCGCGCAATGGAGCACCGCGAAGACAAGATCGTTGCTGAATGGATCCGTTTTGCGGAGATCCCCGCGCCATCGGGCCAAGAGTCGGCGCGCGCCGCTTACGTGAAATCTCAGATCGAGAAACTGAAGCTCTCGAACGTTAATATCGACGAAGTGGGCAACGTCAGCGGCGTCCGCAAAGGCAAGCGGTCTGGATCCACGATCGTCTTCGCCGCGCACATGGATACCGTTTTCCCCGCGTCGACCCCATTGAAGGTCGATCGCGATGGGCAGACTCTGAAGTGTCCCGGTATTGGCGACAATTCCGGCAATGTCGTGGCGTTGCTCGAACTTTTTCGCATACTCGATGAAGCGGGTATCGAAACGCAAGGCGATCTCGTGTTTCTCGCAACGACGCAAGAGGAAACGCGTTTGCAAGGCATGCGCCATTGGTTGGCAAAGCAGGATCCCAAGCCGGATATGGTCATCGCGACGGACATCCCGCTCGGCATGGTTTGGTATGGTGCACTGCGTCTAGCCTCGATGCAGTTCGTCTACACGGCTGCGGGCGCGCATACGTTGCTGAGTCGCGATGAACCGAATCCGGTCCGCGCCGTGGCGCGAGCGGTGCAAGCGGTTTATGCGATCCCATTGCCGGAACCCGATCCTGCAGCGCAGCCCATGAAGTTGCCTGTCATCAATGTCGGCAAGATGCAGGGCGGCGCGGTCGTGAATGCAATTCCTCGCGAGGCATCGTTCACGGTGGATCTGCGATCGCTCGACAGCGCGACGCAAGATCGTTTGTATTCACTGGTAGTCAAAGCTGCCCAAGATGCGGCTACCGCCGAGCGCGTGGGCTTGCGGATCGAAAAGCCGGATGGCGACGATCTCGACTATTCGCACGCCATAACTCGCGAGGAACGCCGGGGACATCCGATGGTGCAGACCGCACTCGATGTCCAAAAATACCTGCAATTGGTCTCTGCGCCGGAGCCTTTTGACGTTGGATCCACGGATGCGAATGTCGGCGTCAGTATGGGTATTCCGTCTATCGCGGTGGGAGCGATCCGGTCGCGCGATGCGCATATGTTGACGGAATCCGCGGATGCGAAGTCGATTGTGCCCGGTACGAAGTCCTTGTTGTTGCTCGCCATCTTACTGGCTGGATTGGCTGCCGACTAGGGTCCCGAAGCCACCCGCCACAGCGCTCGCCTGCAGGCGATTGTGGGGACGCGACCAGGCTACACATGAGGCGTCCCTTCTGGATTGCGCCGTCGCGCTGCCCACTCAGCCCCTGCAAGCAACAACATTGACGCCAGAAACGACCACAACACAATCGCGACCGAATGCATGAAAGTCCCGTATTCGCGATACAACTTCACGCGGAACCACGGCCAGGTTGCAAGATTGATGTACTTCAACACTTCCAACAGCAGCCCAACGACAATTGCGGCGGGAACCGCGCGGCTATTCGCCACCTCGCCATTCGGCAGGAATTTGTAGATGAGATACAGCGTAAACGCAGTGATCGGAACCGCCACTATCTTGAAAAACGCGCCCACCATGAAGCTCGTCACCGCACCCGAACCGATGGCCTTCTGCAGATACTGCTGGTTCAGAGCCGTGAGAATTGTGGACAGCGTCAGCAAGCCGCCACACACAAAAATCAGGCCCATGCTGACCATCTGATTCTTCACAAAACTGCGGTTCACTGCGATGCCGAAGACCTTGTTCAGCGCGACCTCCAACGGCTCGAAAACACCATTGGCCGTGAACAGCAGCAAGAGAATCGACATCACCTGCAACGATCCGCGATAAGGACTTAACAGTCCTCCCACGATGCCCGTCATCATGTCAGGAGGAAAGTAGTCGCTGAGCGCAATTTCCATTGCCGACCGCACCGCGCCATCGGCAAACACCAGCCGCGCCAGCGCGCAGATCACAACGAGAAACGGAAAGAACGACAATAAGACGTTCGCCGCCACAGAGAACGCGTAGACGTGCGTCTCGGTCTCCATCCAATAGTGAAACGTCTTCTTGAATGCTTCCCAGAGTTGGGGCAACCATGCGGATACCTGTAGCTCGGGAATGGTCTGCGGTGGTTGGGTCCCGTCCATGTACTTCTATTTTCCGATACAGAACGTTGAGAAAATGCGATTCAGAATATCGTCGGCCGTCGTTGCGCCTGTGATCGCGTCGATGGGACGCAGCGCCGCATACAAATCGAGCAGCAGCATCTCATGCGGGATGCCAAAATCCACCGCCCTGCGCGCGTTTGCGAGAGCCTCGGCTGCTTCGCGTAGCAATTGCTCGTGGCGTAGACTTGTGATGAATCCGGCCTCTTGCTCTTTCGAAACGTCCGATCCGCCGATCGCACCGAGAATCGCCTCGCGCAGTGGCACGATGCCTTGGCCGGTCTTTGCGGAAACGTGAACGAACTCATCGCTCTGCCGACCCAGATCGCATTTGTTCGCGATCCGCAGCGAACGCCCCGTCGAAGCAGCCTTTTGGAGCAGCGCGCGATCGGCATCGGTCAACGCCGCACCCGCGTCCACCACCACCAGTGCGAGATCCGCATCCGCCATTGCCTGAAAGGACTTCTCGATTCCCATTGACTCGATCACATCCTGCCCATCGCGGATGCCCGCCGTATCCACGAATCGAATCGGGATGCCGCCAATCGAAGCTGTCTCTGAAACCAGATCGCGCGTGGTTCCGGGTATATCGGTGACGATTGCGCGATCCTGTTCCAGCAAGCGGTTGAACAGCGAACTCTTTCCGACGTTGGGCCGCCCCACGATGGCGAGGGTGAAGCCATTGTGCACGAGCTTGCCAAAAGCAAAGCTGCGAATGAGCGCATCCACTCCCACAGTCACGCCATTTAGCCGATGGATTAGGATCTCATTCGGTGCGATATCGATGTCGTTGTCCGCGAAGTCGATGCCTGCTTCGAGCAGCGCGACGAGTTCCAGCAACTGCTCTTTGACGGGTTTGATGCGGCGCGAGACGCTGCCATCCACTTGTTGTGCCGCGATGCGGGCCTGGTACAACGTGGTGGATTCAATCAGATCGCGAACCGCCTCCGCTTGCGGTAAATCGAGTCTCCCATTGAGATACGCGCGCAGCGTGAACTCACCTGGATCGGCGTGACGCGCACCCGCCCACAGCGCCCGTTCGACGCAGTGACGCAGCACAACCGGCGACCCGTGGCAACCGATCTCGACCACATCCTCGCCGGTATACGAACGCGGACCGGCAAAGTAAGTCGCCACCACATGGTCAACCGTATGGCCGTCGGCGTCGGGGAGATCGGCGAGAGCAGAGGTCCACGATTCCCACTCGCTCTGGCGTTTCACGCGCAAAATCGAAGTGGCAATCACTTTGGCGTCGCGGCCCGAGAGCCGCACGATACCGATGCCTCCGCGCCCGGGCGGAGTGGAAATGGAAACAATCGTCTCTTGTAGCGACATTAGAAAGCGTAAAGTTTGGTCTTGGTGCGGATGTAAAGATGCCCGTCCGCAATCGCCGGGGTCGGAAAGCACTCTTCGTCGAAGTCATTGACCTTCAGCAGTTCCCATTGTGCGCCGGCTTTGACGACGCTCAACTTGCCAGCCTGACTCATGAAATAAACCTTGCCTCCCATTGTTACGGGTGACGAATAGTAGGTTCCAATCGCGCCTTCCAGGCGGCCTTGCTTCAGAATCGCGCCGGTTTTGGCATCAACCGTCGACAGGATTCCGCCATCCTTGATCAGATAAATCACGCCTTCATACAATAGAGGCGAAGGAACATTGGGCAAGAACTTCTGCATCCGCCAAACGATGGTTTTCGAATCGGTAATGTCGCCGCGCTCGCCATGTTTGATCGCCAGTAGGGCGTTGCGGGCCGACCGGCGGGCCCGGTAAAATTCCCAATCGCGCGCGTCGGCGAAGCCGTCGTGATCGAGGTCGAGATCGCCGAAGCCGCGCTGCATGCGTTCGTCCAACTCCTCTTTCGCGAGCTTGCCGTCTTTGTTGGCATCCTGTTTTGCCAGGATCTCTTCGAACGATTCCGTGTTCGTCGGAGCTTCGTTCTCGCCACCGCCTTCCCACCAATGTGCGTAAATCATGTCGCCATCGACAACCGGCGATGACTTGGGCTGCCACGACATTCCACGCACCCACCACAATTTTTCGCCAGTCAAAGCCGCATACGACGCCAGGCTGAAGGCTCCTGGAACAATCAGTTCCACCGGTCGTTTGCCCGATGGACGAAATACCGCCGGAGTCGAATACGAACGGGTGGACTCAGGCCGGGCCACTTTCCACTTGAGTTTGCCGGTTCTTTTGTCCGCCGCCATCAGAAACGAGTCGTTGTCTTGATCGCACAACAACACGATGAGGTTGTCGACCAATACCGGTGACGAACCGTGACCGTTCGGATTGTTGAACGGGCCCAGTGGCATCCGCCACTTCTCTTTGCCATCCGCGACGTCGTAGGCGAGGATGCCGAAGTCGCCGAAAAATACATAAACCGTCTTGCCATCCGTAACCGGGCTTGGCGACGCTGGCGAATTCGTTGGCTGATAGACTTCGACACGCGGTCTCGGAACCTCGCGTTTCCACAGCGTCTTGCCCGTGGCACGATCCAGACAAAGCGTCACCAGCTTTCCATCGGGATCCACGACCCGTCCAGGAGCCACCTGCTTGCGCGCGCCTCCTTCCACCGCCGTGAGGATCAACCGCCCGGCGGTGACGATCGGAGAGGAATGCCCGGTTGGCATGTCGATGCGCCAAAGCGCCTTTTCCGGATTCAAGTCCGCGGGCGCAGTCGCTGTGGTAGAGCCGATCCCCGAGCCGTTGAGTCCACGGAATTGGGGCCATTCTTGCGCGCCCAAAGAGACGCAGACAACCAGACCACGAGCGAGTAGACGCATGTTGTGTAATATACCTAAAAGCAACTTCGCATCGTCCGTCGGGTTCAACAGTACAAAGATTCATGAAGACAGCAGTTCGCCGCCTTATCGCAATCGTCGCCTTGGCACTTTCCCCGGCATTCGCAGCATTGTACGGAACGGTGGTGCCCGTAGTCGGTGGCGCGTCCGATATCGTGATGGACGACGCTCGCGGGCGTCTCTACCTCACCAACACCAACCGCAATCAGGTTGAGGTTTACTCGATTGCGCAGCGCCGATTTCTGACCGCGATTCGCACCGATTCCACCCCGCTTTCCGCCACGATGTCTCGCGATGGCCGGCTGCTTTTCGTCGCAGCCTACGACGCCTCTTCTCTCAATGTCATCGACCTCAACACGCTGGCTATCAGCGGTCGCGTCACGCTGCCCGCCAAACCCGAAGGAGTCGCGGTTGGGATTGACGAACGCGTTCTCATATCGACCATCGGAACCGGTGCAGGCAACACGCAGAACGTGCTGCTGATTTTCAACCCAATTGACAATAGCATCGGCAACGTTTCGATCACACCAGCGCCGCCTGCCTCACCTGTTTTGCCCGCGCCATCAGGACGTCCCGCTCTCGCCGTTCGAAGTCAACTTGCCGCCAGCGCGGACGGGCGCTTCATCGTCGGATCGAACATTCCGAACACGACTCAACGTTCGATATTCGTGTACGAAGCCCTTTCGTCGACGGTGCTGCGGTCGCGCCGCGTTGCCAATGTATCCGGAGTGTTGGCCGTGGCCCCCGACGGATCTCGATTCATGGCAGGTCTGACGCTCTTCGAGACGTCGTCACTCACCGTCATCGCGCAGCAGAATCTGGCGAACGCGCCTTATCCGATTGCGCCCAACACCAACTTCAACACCCAGACAGTGCAGGGGGGAAGCATCTTTTCGCCGGACAGCAGAACGCTCTATTCGGCGTTCAACATCGCGCCCACGCTCAATCCCCCGGCTCGCGCCAATGCTTCGCAATTGATGATGAGCGATCCCGACAATTTGCTCATCAACATGGGCATCCAACTCAACGAAAACCTGGCTGGCGAGATGGTCATTGCTCGGGATGGAACGGCGATCTATGCTTTGTCGGAATCTGGATTTCTCACGATTCCGCTCAATACGCTGCGACAGAATCCGATTGTCGAAGTGGATCGCGATCTGGTGATTCTCGCTACCGATCAATGCGGAGTGACGGCCGGCCAGAACACCTTCCGCATTTCGACGACAAACGGCGGAACGGGACGTTTCACTGCGAGTTCCGCCTTGCTGCAGTTTGCAGCCAACACCGGGGGACTCGGTGGCGCTGGCGCGGGAGGACCGATCATCGTGATTCCGATCATTCCGGGTGTTCCGGGCTTCGGTGTGACGCCGGTTATTCCAGGCGGTGGTGGACAAGCCAACGCCAATCTCGCGACGACCGCTCCGACGGTGCGTACCAACAACAGTCCCAATGGAACTCCCAGTTTCGATTTCACTTTCAACGCGGTGGCCGCCCGCACTCTCGGAACATCGTCACCGGTGCACGACTTTCTCATTCAGTCTCCCGAAGCGATCAATCTCGTACCACGGGTGCGCATCTTGCAGAACAGCCGCAATGCGGAAGCGCGCGGCGAAATTGTCCCGATCTCCGTCGGCATTTCCACTGGCGAGGCGCTCGAAGACTTGGTGCAAGATCCGCAACGTCAACGCCTCTATATTGCCAATTCCGGCAAGAATCGAGTCGAAGTTTACGATATGAGAACCCGGCGGTTAATGAACCCGATTAAAGTCGGTCAACTGCCCCGTTCACTGGCACTGACGCCGGACGGACGCACGCTTTACGTGGCGAACTCGGGTGGCGAGAGCATCAGCATCGTCGATCTCGACCGCAATGAAGTCGTCGACAAGATCAAGTTTCCGCCGCTGCCGTTCGACGCCGCATCCACGCTCATTACTCCGTCCGTCATTGCGACCAGCCAGCGCGGCGCGATGTTTATCACCAGCGGCGGCCAGTTGTGGAGCATCATCGGGAACGAAGCGGTGCCGCGCCGCCCCAGTGCGATCATCGGTTCGAACGCGGCGGGCCAGCAGAACACCATTCCTGCTCCGCGCGCAATGGCTTCCACGCCCAATGGCGAGAACATCATCGTTTATGGCGGTAACGGATTCGTCTATCTTTACGACGCCGCCGTCGACGATTTTGTGCAGAGCCGCCAGATCCAGGCGAACAACGCCGCGGGATATTTGGGGCCGATCGTCGCTGGTCCGCGTGGTCAGTATTTCGTTGTGAACGGCGTGTTGCTCAACGCAGCGTTGACGCCCGTCGCACCCGCGCCGACCCAGCCCGGGGTTGGCAACACCGCGGGAACCAACACCGCCACCACAATTCCAGTCGCAGCCATGGCATCGATTACAGCGACTCAATACGCCCGCTTTCCGCAACCGGTTCGCGCCAATGCCAACACCGTGGTCACCGGTCTGCCAACCATCGAGATTGTCGATGCCAATACGGGCAATACGCTGCGCAGCGTGCCCGCTCTCGAAGGCCCTCTCTCACAAGTGAACGGTGCCGCCGCACGAACAACCATCGGTGGACGCACGATGGCGGTCGACGCTACAGCCACCACCGCCTATCTGCTCACCACCAGCGGACTCAGCATTATTCCGCTCGACATCCCCGCGGTTCCAGACAGGCCTGCGGTCAATCAACGTGGCATTGTGAATCTGGTCAGTCAGCAGGTAACGATCTCTCAAAACGGACTCGTCTCCATCTTTGGACGGAACCTTGCCGCGAGCGGTGTCGCAGAACAGGGCAAGCAACTGCCAACGACCATGGGCGGTGTCTGCGTCACCATGCAGGCGCTCGGTGCGGCCATTGTCACCGGCGCGAACGCGGCGCAACAGGCGGCGAATCAAACTCCTCGCGCGCTGCCTTTGTTGATGACTTCTCCGACGCAGATCAATGGACAGATTCCTCCCGAGTTCGGGACCGGCAACTTTCAACTCATCGTTCGTAGCCTCGACAAGAAAGTCGCGACGATTGCGCAGACTGTTAGCGTGATTCGCTATGCTCCGGCGGTTTTCATTGACGAGAACGGACAAGCGCAGATTACCCACGCCGATGGCAAACTCGTGACCCGCCAGAATCCCGCGAAGCGCGACGAACGTTTGTTCCTGTTCGCTGCCGGCTTAGGTTTGCCTACCGGAACGATCCGCCTCACGAGCGGTGCCCCAGTGCCATTGAGCCCCGTTGCCGCCACCGTGAAGCCGCAAGTCTATTTTGGACGAACGGACTTCGTGCAGTCGGAAGTGATCGTCGACGAGCACATCCTTGTGCCTGGAACCGTTGGAATTTATCGTCTTGCGTTGCGCATCCCCGGCTTCCGGACCACAGGTCAGGATCTTCCAGTCACCGTTCGCATTGGCGGCGTCAACAGTCCGACAACGGGGACGCTGGTTCCCAAGGTAACTGTCGAGTAAGCAGCAGCGCATTTGCGGCAAGGCCCGTGAAGTTCGCAACGGCGAAGCTCACGCCACCGAGATTCTCTTCTTCTGAACGCCCCGGTATCGGACGCGGACGCCCTGATGAGGCGAACGCCAGTGGGCCTGTTTGTTTCCACTCATCGCGCCGCAGGGCTGCATCCTGCGACACCGTGACGACGCCGGGCAAGCCGCCTGGCAGGGCGCCGTCGGCTGAGATCAAGGTCACTTTGGTTGCCCACTCTTCGAATGCTTGCCGATGTGCCGCGTTGTGGGTACCGAGACTCAGGTTGATGAGGTGGACGTCCTGCTCGAAGCACCACTCAATCGCCCGCAGGATCACCTCGGCCCGCGTGTTGAGTGTCTTATCGAAAACCTTGGCGACGAACAACTCGGCAACCGCGCAATGGCTGCGGATCGCGCCCGCCACGGCTGTGCCATGTCCCAGGTAATCGAGTATGTCGCCGGGAGTGTTTTGATAGAGGCCAACGCGCACGCCTGTTATGGCCGCGCCGCCCTGCACATGTGGATGCGAGGGATTGATGCCGCTATCGACGATGCCGACGCGAACTACCGGTTGTCCCGTTCCCATCTCTCTATCGCTGCTTCGAGCATGACTCGCATTGTAGACTGTGGTTGTCGTTTCCGTTCGCTTTCGATGAGTCGCTGCATCTGCTCTTCGTTGTGAAACACTTTCACTCTGAGGTTGCGCTTCAGCCGTTCAATCGCCTCGTCTTCGGTCTCTTCTTCGAGGATCGAATCCAGAAAACCCGTTGCCTGCCCTGCGGGCTGTGCTGGAAACTGAAGCACATCCGCCACAGGGGGTTTCTTTCGTGTGCGCGTTGTGGTCCATTGCAGCGCCCACTGGACAGCAAGCGTCAACAGCACGCCCACGCAAACGCCAAGCAGCAAATCCGGCATCCTCTTACATTAGGACAATCGGAGCGCGCCTGCCACAGGGCATACTGGAAAAAATGACAAAGTTCGTGGTGGTTCGTCATGGCGAGACCGTTTGGAACGCGCAGGGGCGCATTCAGGGCCACTTGGATAGCCCACTCAATCACGAGGGACTCGCACAGGCGGAACTGCTCGGCGACCACCTCGCGCACGAATCCTTCGATGCCGTTTATTGCAGCGACCTCGGTCGCACACGGCAGACGATCCAACCCTACATGCAACGCACCGGTGTGCAGCCCGTGTTGTGCTCCAGGCTGCGTGAGCGACACTTGGGAGTCTTGCAAGGCTTGACGGCGAAAGAAGGCGCAGCGCGATTTCCCGATGTCTACGCGCGGTTTCATGCTCGTGAGGTCGAGTATGCGGTGCCCGAGGGCGAGAGTATCCGCGACGTCTTTGAGCGAACCCGCAGCCGGTTTGAAGATCTTGCGGCGGCGCATCCCGGCCAGTCACTTCTCGTCATCACACACGGCGGGATTCTCGATGTGCTGAATCGTTTCGTACGTGCGACGCCCCTTGACCATTCGCGCGACTTCACGGTCTACAACGCGAGCATCAATCGGATCGGTTGTGAAAAGGGCACTTGGGCGATCGAGCGGTGGGGCGATATCTCGCACCTCACTCGTGACGCGGCGTTGGATGATTTTTAGCCAACCGTTTCTATCCAACGATGCCGCGCAAGCAAAGTACGCCAACGCCAAACAGAGCGCCATCGGGATCACGGCGAGAAGTTCCGCAAACGAACGATCGGTTTGAAGAAACCCGTTCAGCATCGCCGATGTGAAAGGAAGCTCATGCACCAACGGCAGGATCGAGCCCGGCAGCGCGGTGCCGCGCACTTCCGCCGGGCGCCGCGCAGATTTCCGGCCAGCCCTGTAGCTCCTGATTCCAGCCCAGCATGCGATAGTAGACGATGCGCGCGGTGGCGAGTATCGCCGTAAGCAGTGCGAGCGCGCGGAACGCGGCCATTTCCTAAGAATACATGCAACTCAAAAGATCACGTCTGATCTTGCGCGACTGGATACCTGCCGATCTCGAACCGCTGGCGCGGATGAGCGCCAATGTCCAGGCGATGCGCTACTTTCCCTCGGTGCTGACCCGTGAAGAGTCCGATGCCCTCGCGGCCCTCGCGCAGGCACATACAAAGGAACACGGCTTCGGGCCGATGGTGATTGAGTGCGACGGCCACTTCGTTGGATTCGCCGGGCTTTTCCGCACAAGCTTTGCCCCGTGGGTGGAAATCCTTTGGCGCATCGCGGCGCGGCATTAAAATCAAGGCTACGCCACGGAGGCCGCAATAGCCATCGTCAACGACGCACAATCTTCCGTCACGCAGCGTCATGGAAAAACCCGGCATGGTCTTCGATCACGAGTTCGAACACCCGAACCTGGCCGAAGGGCATCCGATGCGCCGCCATGTTCTCTATCGCATGAGACAATGCGGAAATGCGACGCAACATCACCGGTTGGTATAGTGAACGTCTCTTCCGCGACATGCCCTTGGTCGCCTACGGCCACTACGGAACTCCGGTGCTCATGCTGCCCACCGCAGCAGCGGACTTCCTCGAATACGAACGCTTCCAACTCATCGATTCGGTCAGCCACTGGCTGGAGAACGGCAAAGCCAAGGCATACTCGGTGAACAGCGTCAATACACTCGCACTGCTGAACGATCACGCCTCGCCACAGGAAAAAATCGCGTGGCTCAACCGCTACGATGCGTACATTGTCGAAGAGGTATTGCCGCTGATTCGGCAAGACTGCGGCGGCGGTGACGTTAAGCCCATCGTGATGGGCATCAGTCTCGGCTCGTATCTCGCAGGCAACATCTTCTTCCGCCACCCGGAACTTTTCTCCGGTGCTCTGCTGCTGAGCGGCAGCTACGATATCCGGAACTTTCTCGGTGGCTTCTACAACAACGACGTCTACTTCAACAACCCGGTAGACTTTCTTACGAATATGGGAGAAGGGCCGCAACTCAACGAATTGCGACATGGCGGCAAGCGAATCACGATCTTCACCGGCCAGGGATCGTTCGAGGCCCCGGAGCGTTCCAAGCAACTCTCTCGCATCCTGAAGGCAAAAGGCATTCCGCATTGGCTGGATGTTTGGGGAAAAGATGTCGATCACGACTGGCCCTGGTGGCGAAAGTGCGTGCCGCACTACTTCGAGAATCTGTTCGGACGGTAAAGCCTCTTCACCGGTATCGCGCGCGGATACACGGCGATCTCGTCGATCTTGCCTTCGAAGCCTCCGCCGATGCGGAAGGATTCCAACAATCCCGCACCGCCAGTGGCCACTGAATTCCCATCGATGAAGGCCTGCGATCTGTTGCCATCGGATACAAAAGCGGCATGATGCCAGACTTTGATCGTTGCATTCTTCGCCGTCATCGCAGATTTGCCGTTGATCGAAAGCAACTCACCATCTTGTTCGATGCCGGGCCAGAACCAGAACTCCACCGTATGTTTTTTGCCGGGCACGGTTACTTTGGCATCCAGCGAACCTCCAGCCAAATACACAGATCGTTGCGCGGCACCGTCTAGATGCAACGCGATCCGGCCTGTGTGTGTGAGTGGGAGTTTTCCGGCAAGATCCAAGGATGTCCCATAGACAAATTCTTCGAGCGGCCAGTAGGCCGCGGGCTTCAACGCCAGTGTGTCGCGTGTATGTTGAGGCGGAGGCGGTGCGAGCCTGCGCCGATCGGAAACCGTTTCGAGAAGCAACAAGAGGTTCTCGACGATCTTCGGTTCCGCGGTCATCTCGAGCCCTGCGGAGCGAGCAGCCCAGGTCGTATATCCACCGAACGGATGTTGTTCCGGCGGCGGAATGTAGCCTTCCGCTCCGTTTGCTAATTCAATGTTGATTGTGCGTCGCAGAGGGCTCTGCGCCTTCAACTTCAGTCCTGTGATCGCGAAGACCTCACTGGGAATCGCCGTAAATCCGATCTCTCCAATTCGGATCGCTTGCAGCTTCAACTCGCGCTTTGGCGAATCGCGCAGGTACAACTGTTCGTGGGCATAGACCTCGGGCTGGTTTGCGGGCTTTTCTCCTTTTTGATTGCGTGCTGTCTCTTCCGCCCAAGCCAGACGCTTCGAATCCGCGAGCCTGCTTCCTAGAGGCAACGTCGACTCCGCCATCGCCAAAGGCAGGCCCGACGTGTACAGGATCTTGCCGTAAGCCTCTAACGCCTTGACGATCAAGCCGCCTGCGTAATCATCGATGGTCCAAGTTGCTTTGGGCTTCGCGTAGTTGCTGGTGTTCGAATCGCCGCTCGTTCCCTGCGACATCATTACCACGCCTCCGCCGATCTTGGCCGCTAACCCCGTGTCGAAGAGGCCGAAGTAGTCGGGTGAAATGCCCTGCGATCCAAAGTAGTGGTTCGCGAAATTCGCGAGTACGGCGATTGGCTTGCCCGAAGCCACAGACTGAATCGCGACAACGGACAACTCCGCATCGACGGGGCCCGCAGGCGTTACAACATCCGGATTCTCGAATCCTGGAATCATGTTGGCGCGAACACTCACCTCTCCGAACGGATCTTTCAACATCTTCGATGGCTTGTAAATCCAACGGCGGCAGAACGTATGTTCCGGCGCGACGATGGACTGCGCGCCGACGCGTGCAGGTTCCAACTTGTTGGCTGCTTCGACGATGGCTTCGGCGATCTTGCCCGGAAGCCAAGCCGCGTAATCTTTCTGCTGGCGCGATCCCAAACAGGCCATCGCCGCCGGTGCGGAATGCGTATGTGTGGCCGAGATCATCATACGGTCCATTGGAATACCGGTCTTTTCCGAGGCCATCTGTTTCGCGCTGTCGATCAACTCGCGAGGCATCATACATGAATCGACGACGGTCATCGCGATTCGCGTCGCGCCGTGTTCCAGAACGATTGACCGCGCGAACAATCCACCGCCGCGGATGTCTGTGCCGCTCCGTTCCAGAAATCCGCAGTTGACGATGACAGGCAGGTTAAGAGGGTTGATGTCGACCTGCGCCGCACCCGCCCGGAGCCCTGCATTCTGCGCCCAAAGGGCACCCGCGAACAGAAAAAGCAACCAGTGCATAGGTTCCATTCTAGGCGAAAAAGAGACTCCTCCCATGTGAAGACTTGATTACGCTATACTTTACAGAGGGAACCCCTGTCCACAACAGCCCTGTCCTTTCCACGCGTCCGCTGACGGGCGACGCTGCCGGGGACCTCACGAGGAACCACACTCTTTACCTATGTTCAAAGGTTTTCAGAAACCCAAGCGGCTCGTTGCAAACACTGAGACGCTGACTGATCGTTACGGGTCTTTCACCGCCCAGCCTTTCGAACGCGGATTTGGCTCGACTATTGGCGTCGGCCTCCGCCGCATTCTGCTCAGCGCAATCGATGGTGCCGCCATCACCGCACTTCGAATCGAGGGAGCGGCAACCGAAAACGCGTCTTTGCCGTCCGTCGTCGAAGACGCAACCGACATCATTCTTAACCTCAAGCAAGTACCGTTCCGGACCTCGGCTGACGAGATTCACACGCTTCGCCTTCGCACCGACAAGCCGGGAGAAGTTTTGAGCGGACAAATTGAAACTTCGGCCGACCTCGAAGTACTCGATCGCCATGTTCACATCGCGACGATCAAACCGGGTGGCAAGATCAACATTGAAATGCGGATGAAGATCGGGCGCGGCTATGTCGCAAGCGATCGAAACCGCGATGAAGATCTTCCGGCCGGATACATTGCCATCGACTCGGTGCACTCGCCCGTGCGCAAGGTCAACTATTCGGTGGAAGCTGCTCGCCTTGGGCAGAATACCGACTATGACAAATTGACTCTCGAAGTGTGGACCAACGGCGCGATTTCGCCGCAGGACGCCGTGGGCCAAGCCGCTCGGCTCTTCAAAGAGCACATGAGCGTCTTTATCAACTTCGAAGAAGAGCCGGAAACTGTCGAAGCTTCGGTTGCGGAACCGGGCGATCGTATCAAGAGTCTGCTCGATCGTTCTGTCGAAGAGATGGAACTGTCGGTCCGGTCTTACAACTGCCTCAAGAATGCGAATATTTCCGCGATTCGCGATCTGGTGCAGCGCAGCGAATCCGAAATGCTTCGCACGAAGAATTTCGGTCGCAAGTCTCTGAACGAGATCAAAGAGATCCTGGCGACCATGGGATTGGGCTTCGGAATGAAGTTCGATTCGCAGGGGCGCTTGCTGACCCCCAGCGGCCAGCCTGTGGTTCTGCCAACCGAGTAGTTCGTTTTTTCACTTTTACCGAAAGGGGCCACGGCGCGATGCTGTGGCCCTTTTCTCGTTCGCATGTTCTGCTTGCTAAACTAAAGGCTGATCCCTCTCGCCCAAGCAACCAGCAGAAAGTCCCTTTCCATACCAGTAATGAACGGAAGTCCATCTCTATCTCTACGCTTCGGTCTGCGGTTCCAAGACCTTTATCAACGCGCGGGCTTGGTCAAGATTGACCAGCACTTCCTCGCTTCTCTTCGCGACTCGGACGCCCCCCTGGCTGACAGCCTCATCGCCGCGCGAGAGAATCCCGCGAGTCTCGATCGCAAGAAACAATCGGAACTGCTCATCGCCGTCGCCCCTCACCTTGAGGATTTCATCGGCGACCTGTTCGGCATCGAAGCCGAGCTCAAGGGTATGCAGGCGCAGCACCACAAGCTCGCGCCGCTTTACACGGTCAAGCGCAAATTCATCTTCAAGCGCGCACTCACAGGGGTCACGAAAGAACAAGCGACCCTGATCGACGGTGGAGCGCTCGGCGTCGAACTCGAACATAAGCTTGGCGACGCATTCACCGAAGAACTCTTCGCCGATCGCGTCACACATTGGCTCGCCGCCGAAGCCGACTACGCCGCGGAACTCCGCCTCGCGATCCAATACTCGCAGTGGGCCACGCTCACCGACGCCGGACAGCACAAACATGTGAAGGGGATTCTGTTTCGGACCCCGCACAAGCTCGACCCCATGCATCTCGTGCCGGTCGAGTCCATTCTCGTCAACAAAACGCCGGCGATCCGCATGGCTCCCGACCACTGGCGCCATCGCGAAGGCTTCGCCCTCACCGACCAAGGCATGCCTTTGGATCACGCCCTCGACCACGCGCACTACTGCATCAAGTGCCACAACCAAGGCAAGGATTCCTGTTCCACGGGACTTAAAGAAAAGACCGGCGAGTTTAAGAAGAGCATCTTCAACGTCCCGCTTGCCGGCTGCCCGCTCGAAGAAAAAATCTCTGAAATGAATACCGTCAAGTACGACGGTTATTCCATCGGCGCATTGGGCATTGTCGTAGTCGACAACCCGATGACCGCTGCCACCGGACATCGTATCTGCAACGACTGCATGAAGGCGTGTATCTTTCAGAAGCAGGACCCCGTGGACATCCCGCAGGTGGAAACCCGTACGCTCAAAGATGTCCTCTCGCTGCCCTGGGGCTTCGAAATCTACTCGCTGCTGACGCGTTGGAATCCGCTGAACCTCGATCGTCCCTTGCCAAGGCCGCAGTCTGGATTCAAAGTCCTCGTGGTTGGACTCGGGCCGTCCGGCTTCACACTGGCGCACCATTTGATGAACGATGGCCACATGGTTGCGGGCGTCGATGGACTCAAGATCGAGCCGCTGCCTCATGAAGTCTCGGGCGTCACTCCGCATGGCGAGCGAGTTCCGTTCAAGCCGATCCACGATGTTCGCGAGATTCAGGAATCGCTCGATGACCGCGTTTTAGCGGGCTTTGGAGGCGTCGCGGAGTACGGCATCACTGTCCGCTGGGACAAGAACTTTCTCAAGCTCGTTCGCCTGCTGCTTGAACGCCGCGCCGAATTCAACATGTTCGGCGGCGTCCGCTTCGGTGGAACCATCACCGTCGATAGCGCCTTCGAAATGGGCTTCGATCACATAGCGCTTTGCATGGGCGCGGGACGTCCCACCGTTGTTCCCATGAAGAACGGCCTTGTGCGTGGCGTCCGTCAGGCATCGGACTTCCTCATGGCGCTGCAACTCACCGGTGCGGCCAAGCACGATTCGCTCGCGAATCTGCAGTTGCGGCTGCCTGTCGTCGTCATCGGAGGCGGACTCACGGCCGTGGACACGGCTACGGAATCGATGGCCTACTACGTGGTGCAGGTTGAGAAGTTCGTCAGCCGTTACGACGTTCTAGTTGCCGATCAAAGCGAGGAAGCCGTCCGCAAGGGATGGACTGCCGAAGAGATCGAGACCGCCAACGAATTCCTCGCGCATGCTCGCGCGATCCGTGCGGAACGCGCGCGTGCTTCGCAGGAAAATCGCGAACCTCGTCTCATCGATCTGCTGAACTCATGGGGAGGCGTGACCATTGCGTATCGCCGTCGCATGGTGGATTCGCCCAGCTACACGCTCAATCACGAAGAAGTCGCAAAGGCTCTCGAAGAAGGCATCCGCTTTGCGGAAAACCTCACCCCCGACGAAGTGGAAGTGGATTCCTACGGGCACGCTAAGGCGCTGCACTTGAAGCGCGGCGATGAACGCGTCACTCTTGCTGCCCGGGCGATTCTGGTTGCCGCGGGAACGCAGCCCAACACCGTGCTTGCTCGCGAAGATGACGGAGTTGAACTCGACGGCAAGTACTTTCGCGCGGTCGATGAGGAAGGGAATCCGGTCAAGCCGGAGCGCATCTCGAAGCCTGCGGCCTCTCGCGTCCTGATGTCAATCCGCGAAGAAGACGGCAAGGCGATGAGCTTCTTTGGCGACTTGCATCCTTCTTATGCAGGCAACGTTGTGAAGGCGATGGCTTCCGCAAAGCAAGGATATCCGGTGGTTTCGCGCGCGCTTGCCAACAAAGTCAAGCCGACGAACCGCACGGCGGCCGAACTCAGCGCCTATCTTAACGACAACCTGCGAGCTGTGGTCCACGCGGTGATTCGGTTGACGCCGAACATAGTGGAAGTCGTCGTCCGGGCACCGCTGGCTGCTCGCGCATTTTTACCCGGACAATTTTATCGCCTGCAGAATTACGAGACGCTCGCGGCAAAGGTTGACGGAACTACTCTGGGCATGGAAGGCCTCGCGCTGACCGGTGCATCCGTCGAACACGATGCGGGCCTGCTCTCGACGATCGTGCTCGAAATGGGCGGATCCTCGGATCTTTGCGCCTTGCTGAAGCCTGGGGAGCCGGTCATTCTCATGGGGCCCACAGGAGAACCCACCGAAACTCCGCATCGTGAGACTGTGCTGCTCGTTGGCGGTGGACTAGGCAATGCCGTGCTCTTTTCCATCGGGCAGCAGTTCCGCGCCAATGGATCGCGCGTGATTTATGTTGCGGGATACAAAAAGATGGTCGATCGCTACAAGGTGGAAGAGATCGAGCGGGCCTCCGATCTAATTGTGTGGTGTTGCGACGAAGCCCCGGGCTTCACTCCCACCCGCACGCAGGATCGCTCTGTGGTGATGAACATCGTCGAGGCGATCGCAGCCTATGGGCGCGGCGATCTGGGGGATCCCGAGATTCCGCTCAATCAGGTGGATCGCATCATCGCCATCGGATCCGACGGCATGATGGCCGCTATCGCCCGCACTCGCCATACGGTGCTCGCTCCGTATCTCAAGAAAGAACATCATGCGATCGGATCGATCAACTCGCCGATGCAATGCATGATGAAAGAGATCTGCGCACAATGCCTGCAGGTGCACAAGAATCCTGAGACAGGCGAAGAGACGATTGTCTTCTCGTGCGCGAATCAGGATCAGTCGCTCGATCACGTGGATTTCGCCAATTTGCGCAGCCGTCTCTCGCAGAACGGTACGCAAGAAAAGCTGACGAAGCAGTGGCTGGCGCGTTGCATCCGCGATCTGGGTGCGGCGGCTCGGGTATAACTCCTAAGTAACAGCCCGGAAAACGGAGCGCCCGGGCGTCGTTGCCTGCTTGTCGTGAGGGTGCCCGCGCGCTCTTTCCGGGCTACTAGCTAGCTGCAATGGATGCCATTCCTTAACGTCATTTCATGTCCCTTGGTCAATCCGATCCAATCCATCCTCCGCGGTGTCTCCGAAGGATTCCTGGTTCGGTACGCTGCCCCATACTACGAACCTTACGTTTCGAATCGAATCCTTTCCAGTACCTTGCATAGTTGCGGACCTGGAGCGCGTGTTCACCACGTCATCCAACTACACGGAATCCGGCCAACTTCGCAACATTGAGCTGGGTATACTCATTGACGACGAAAAACTTGCTTCACGCGTGGCGGGACAGTTCCAGAGTCTCATTTCACAGGAGTTTTTCCGGCCACTTCCGGCGTGACCAGCGCCGTATTAGCGCTCCACAGATGTGCTTTGATCTCCGAGGGCCCTCAGCGCGGAAACGACTTGAGGCGACGTGTAATGCGCTTCAATTGTCTCTCGCGATGTCGATCAAGCGAGCCCGGCATACTGAACCCAAGGCGCGTCATCGCGGGGGCGGATGACTCCATTTGCACCCGGTATACGGCGAAGTAATGGCCAGATCACACATCGCTTCAGTCAGCAACTGCTCGCTTAGCGCTAGCTAAGGCCGATGCCCACCGGATTCTGTTGCCGAAGCGTTCCCGGGTTTCAATGCCTTGCGCCAACGGGTCCAGAAAACGTAATTCGAGAGCAGCACGCAGATAAGCCAACCGTACTTGGCGAAGGACCGATAGAGGATTTCGCCTGCAAATCCGTTTTCATCCTGCAACACGATCTTTGAACCCGCGTCCAGCAACGTCGGGCCATTGTCCCAACCCGGAACCGTTCGGAATGCGATTCCGCCTGTTGGATCGTCGCGTAGAACAAACTCGTAAGTGAAAAGGCGGACGAAGATCCACGCCACACCGACCGCGATACTCAGTATCGACAACGCCTTCCACCACCGCGCGGGACTCCTCATGGCCCCCCCAGCCCGGTGCGCTTGCGTAGATCGGGAATCTTGCCGTACAACTCGCCGCCTGGGCACTCCGTGCCTGCTTTGTAGTCTTTGTGACCGCCCAGTTTGTCGAGTTTAAAATGGCTCTTTAGCGTATCGATCAGAGCCACCGCCGAATTGAGTTGCGCGGCGGTTGGATCGTCGTCAAAATCCCAGATTTGATGTTCGAAGTCACCCATGATCAGAATGCCGATTTTCCCGGTGTTCGCTTTTTCGACATGAGAGCCTTTATACGCGAGATAGCGGCCCTCGTAGATATCGCCGTTCGGTGGAATCAGATAGTGATAGCCGACATCGTCCCATCCGCGCGTGACCATGTGCTTGGTCTCGATCTCCACCGGGTTCTTTTCGCCGTTGTTCCCCGAGTGGTGAATCGCAACTGTTGTGTAATCCCAATCGTATTCCATAGTTGTGTAGTTGGGTGTCCGCTTACCCCAAACCCAGCGGCGATGAATTTTGTGCGCTGTCACGACCTCTTTGACAACCCGTCTCCGGTCGACGACGGAAATCGGGTTGGGGCGGCCAATTTGCAACCTGTCCAATCCCGAGGCGCCATAACGGATTGGTACCGGCTCGGAGTTGTCCACCAATCCCAGGATGGCGACATCGCCCTTGGTGAGGGCCGGATTCTTCAGGGTCAGGCGTCCTAAAGCGCCAGCATCGCGACTTAATTTTTTGCGTTTCGGCCCGTCCGGTACTTCCAGCTCAAAAGTCACACCTGGAATCAGCCCGCCTTTGACAGAATCGGTGATTTGCGATTGAAACTCCAACGGGGTGGTGTTCGAGGCGTCGCGATCGGGGATCCACAACGTGTCGCCCGGCTGTACCAGGTTCGGATCTTTGCGTTTTGTCCGAAATGCGAGGTTCAGCGGCGAGTCGTAGATGACTCTCCCATCGCGCAGCCCGAACCGGTCGGCGACCAAGGCAAGACTCTCGCCCGTTTGGAGGGTGTAAAAAGTGGGCATAACTATCCATCATGATAGTTGATCCTATGCCTGCCCGCGAAGGCTCAAGTCGTCGTCGGCAATTCATTCCGGCGCGGTGTCTGGCGTGAAAATCGAAGGAACACGAGAAGTTGAATCCAGTTCACGGGTGAACCGCGGATACGCGCATCGAGCGATGCGGACATGGCTGGCTCTATCCGAAAGCTCCGGCAGTTGCCTGGATCTCGGCCATCACGGAGTCCACTTCGTCGTCGGTCGTATAGAAGTGCGGCGCCACACGGATGCCCGCACCCGGGCGAAAGTCCACCAAAATGTCGCGGGATGCAAGCGCTTTCACAACCTGATACCCATTGGGAACATCCATCACGACGACGCCTCCGCGCTGTGCGGGATCGCGCGGCGAGTTCAACCGGAATCCCGCTTCGTCGGCGAGTCCGATCAGCCTCTGCGTCTGGCGCTGCGACTTGGCGCTTATTGCCTCCACGCCCACTTCCGCAATGATCTTGTAGCCGGCCATGCCTCCGAACATAGTGGCGATGGCTGGCGTGCCGTGCTGAAAGCGGAAGATGTCGTCGGCATAGTCGATCGGCCCGTCGGCGAAGGCAAAGGGATTCTTGTGCGCTGACCAGCCTGTCAACTTTGGACGCAGCGATGGCCAGAGGTCTTTGCGGACGTAGAGATAGCCGTTGCCGGGTCCGCCGCAGAGCCATTTGACGGAACCGCCAACGGCGAAGTCGACCTCCAGCGCGCGTACATCGAGTGGTACGGTTCCGGCGGATTGGTAGACGTCGGCGCAGACCATGGCTCCCACGCGATGCGCCTTTTCGACGATGGCGGCGAGATTTTGCAAAAACGAACTCCGGAAAAGGACGTGCGAAACCGAGACTAACGCGGTGTCTTCGTCAATGGCGTACAGCAGTTTTTCGAGGGGGATCGCGATGCCATCTTCTGAGGGAACGAGCGAGATGCGTGCGCCGCTGAGTTCGTGGAAGTTGTAGAGATTCGTCGGAAAGTTCATCGACTCGCTGACGATCTTGTTACGTCTGGCGGACCAGTCGAAACAAGAATGCACGATCCATTGGGAGACGCTGACGTTCTGCTGCATGCAGATTTCGCCTTCACCTGCGCCGATGATCTTGCCGATCAGATCGCCGACGGTGACTGGCATGTTCCACCAGCCCTCTTCCCAGGCACGGATGCCTCGCGTTTCCCACATATCGGCGAAGGTATTCAGAGAATCGCGGACGCCGACAGGCATTGCGCCGAGCGAGTGGCTGATCATGTACAGAGACTTGTTGAGGATGGGGAACTGGTTGCGCCAAGCGAGAAGCGGATCGGAGGACATAACTAGATTCAAGCACAGCTTTGGGGTGAGGACCGCCGTTCCCTCGGTAGGGAAAACGAAAGGCACCCTTCTCTGGGGTGCCTTTCCGTTCGTTGGAGCGATCTGCAGCTACTTTTCTTCGGGGCCGTCCGGATTTTCTTTCTCGTCGGTTGGCGTGTAGTAGGTGTGATAGTAGGTGTACTTCGAGTAAAGTTCGCCGCGGCGTGCTCCGTTGACGACGATGCCGATAACGTTGTCCTGACAAAGCGACTGCATCGCGCGGGTGATCGAATCGATGGTTGTGTGGCCGATCCGAACGACGAGCATGGTGCCGTCGCTGAGCGTCGACAGCAGGTTTGCATCGGCGGCGAAAAGCAGGGGCGGGGAATCGAGAACCACCCAGTTGAAGACAGAAGGCAGATCTTCGATCATCTGGCTGACCTCGCGGAGATTCAGCAGTTCGAGCGGGTTGATCACAGCATCGCCGGCGGGCATGATGACCAGATTCGTACCTTGTACCTTACGCATCGCCTGATGCAGCGGAATCTTGCCGAGCAGGTAATCGGTAAGACCGGGACTACGGTCGATATTGAACAGATTGTGAACGATCGGGCGGCGAAAGTCGAAGTCCGCCAGCAGTGTCATCTGTCCGGCCAGTTGAGATTGCGCGATCGCGAGATTGGCTGCCGCGAAGGATTTGCCTTCGGCGGGCGAAGGACTCGTCACGACCAGCGTATGCAGGCCCTGTTGCCCCTGCAAATGATTGAGACGAGTGCGAAGGGTGCGGAACTCTTCCGACGGCGCATCGTGCGAGCGCGAAGGATCGATCAGCAGCGAATCGGGAATGGTATGAAAAGGGATTTCCTCGATTTGTTCGAGAAGGCCCTTCAACGGTGTACGGGTTTCGAGCACCGACGCCGGAGCCCTGTGGTCACGGGCTGCGTATGTTTGGCTGACTGCTCCCACGCCCGAGGGCGGTGGCGTTGCGCCTGTGTGTCCGGCCCTGCGAAGGGCGTCATGAACTCTGCTCATTGTTTTGAAATCCCTTCTCTTCGTTATACTTTAGTCGCGTAGTAGTAGATAACCGAAGCGGCCATGAGAGCGATGCCCACGAGGATGCCGACCGTCCAGCCGAGCCAGGCGATACGGCGGCGGCGGCGAACGACCAGATCGTTCTCAAGCAGCGGGATACTGGCGAGGATGGTCATTCTGGTGTACGCTCGGACGTCCTTGAGGTTCTTGAGCGAGGTATCTTTCATCTCGCGGGCACCGGCGGTAACTAAGCCGACGAAGAGTCCGACGAGTGCGCCCATTCCGATAATCAGCGGACGCTTCGGCTCCGAGGGCGTCTGCGGCAGTAGCGGAGAATCGAGTTGTTCGAGGGTCTCACCGAGCTTTCGGGTTTCGATTTCCTCACCGCTCTGCATCTTGTTATGGCTGATGTTGGCCAGCTGGAATTTTTCTTTGGCCACATCGCGATCGCGCTGCAGTTCGGCGTATTCTTTCTCGCTGAGCGGGATGCCTTGGACGCGATCGCTCATCATGCGAATCTGAGTGGAAACCTCTCGGGCTTCTTTGTTGAGCGTATCCATTTCGAGGTTCTTCGACTCGATCTGGGTCTGGTAGCGCTTGATGTTGCCTTCGTGTTCCTGCGCCATACGGACAGCTTGGGGATCTTGAATCTTGCGGGCGTTCGAAGAACTCTTCTGCTTGCTCTCTTCCTGGAACAGCGAATCGCGTTCTTTCTTCACCGAAGCCAGGCGTTGGCGTGCGGCGATGAGATCGGGGTGCTTTTCGGTGACGGATTCGCGCAGGGCGCTGACAAAATCTTCGATCTTGCGGATTTCGCGTTCGTATTCCTGCAAGCGGTCGTTCTTGGCCCGTTCCGGTTCTGAGACTTCGATGAATTCCTTGATCGACCGGCGCTTTTCCTGCTCGACGCTGAGGTTTGTTTCCAGCATCATCTTGTCCTGCGCCGAACGGGACATCGAATTGTTGATCAGGCTGAGGCGGGTTTGGAGCGACGACATCTGCTGCATCACAGAATTTTCCTGATCGGGCAGACGGCCCTGATGCGCCGCGCGAAAAGCGGCCAGCTTGGTTTCCGCCGTATCCAGCTCTTTCTGCGAGTTTTCGAGACGGTCGCGGAAGAGGTTCAAACCCTGTACGACGCCGCTGGTTTTTTCTTTCTGGTTCTCGTTGATGAAGCGTCCGACGAGTTCGCCAACGACCTTCTGCGCTTTGAAGCGGTCGGAATAGGCGAATTTGATGGTAAAGGCCGAAACCGTACCACGGCCGTTCGGCGCATTCATCATCTGCGCCGGCGTGATCGTGATTTTCTTCTTCATATTCTCGATGATGTCTTCGATCGGGATACGCTTGACATCCTGCGGATAGAGGTCGAGTTGCTGAATGATCGTCTGCAACACGGTACGGCTCAGAATGGTGGAAGCCATCGAATTGATACGGTCGCTCAGTTGAGAGCTAAGCGGCGAGCCGCCGGAAATGGACGCATCGAGCGTTGGCGAAACAATCTTCAAAGAAGCTTGGGATTCGAAAGTATCCGCCCAGAGATAGGATCCCACCACTGTCAGCACAAGCATTGCGAACAATGGGCCGAAGATCCAGCCCTTGTGCCTGCGGAGAAGGTCGCCGTAGTCTTCGAGATCCAAGGAACGGCGAGCGACGCCATAAGTTTCTTGCGCTTGCATCGGTTTGTGAAACTCCTTAAGCTTCAGTGCCGGCTCTTCATGCCGGGCTCAAAATCGAATCCTGCTCATTTGCGGCTGCCGCACCGGCTCATGTGCGACTTATCCGCGGTATTTCAAACTCAGTCAGCGCCTAGGGAACGATGATGTGATCGCCGTTTTCCAGCACGATATTCTGTTCGGTCTTCTGGCCCCTGGAGACCTCGATCCAGTTGAACTTGTAGATCTTCGCACCCCTAAGGATCTGGATCTTCTTCTTGTTCGCAAAGTCGCGGAACCCGCCAGCCTTGCTCAATGCCTCGAAAACACGAATGGGTCCAATGAGTGCATACTCTCCGGCTTTGCCCACTTCGCCATCGATAAAGTATTTCTTACTGCGAACGTCCAAGACCTGAATGAACACTTCCGGGGTCTTCACATAGTCCGCGATGGCCGCGGCGAACTGCTTGGTCAGTTGGTCGGGCGTGAGTCCGCCAGCCTGCATTTCTCCCACAAGGGGGATCGCTATTTTACCGTCCGGGCGGACCGCCATGGTGAAGCTAAACTCCGGGTGCCGCCACGTCTGAATCGAAAGAACGTCCTCACCGCCAATCAGATAGGCGCGAGGATCGACGGCCTGTCCCAATCCAGACGGCAATGGTTTCATGGCAGCCGGATCGGCGACGTCGGACTCCTTAGGTGCTTCGCTCTTTTTTACCTGAGGCAATTGTTGAGCAAAGCAAGCGGCGATCAAGAACCAGGAAATTGGTAGCCAGCGCATCGTGCGTTTCATCTTCGTTATGTCGAACTCCGGTTGAGGCTGAATGCATTCCGATGAGACCCTTCGCCTGTCCCCGGAAGCGAAAGATCCGATTTTTGAATGTTCCTGCCCGCACCCCATTCTAGCAAATCATCCGATTCCGACATTGCCCGTTTTGAGCAGTTCCGGGTGTCCCCAATTCGTTCCGGCCGGTCCACATGTTACTATCTCGATCAAATCGGATTTCACCCGCTGTGTAAAGGTACATCCGTACGATTACTTTACAATGAAAAGTACTTCTATAGCAGCATACGCCATTCTCGTATCGAGTGCAATAGCCGGTACCAAGCCGATGACTTTTGTCGATCTGTTGCACTTTGGTTCAGTATCCTCGGCTACACTATCAAAAGACGGCAGACTCGCCGCCTGGGTGCAAAGTTCACTGGATTGGCAGGCTGGCAAGCGCTTCACGGATATCTATCTCGCCGACCTATCGGGTGGTCTGTCTACGCCACGCCGGATGACCTTTACCGACTGCAAGGATGAGTCTGCTCCTGCGTTTTCGCCCGACGTCAAGTGGCTCGGATTCCTGTCGAATCGCGATGCTTTGGCGATTGACGCAGCGGCGCAGCAGTTTTATCTGATTTCGCCGTTGGGCGGCGAGGCGCGTAGGGTTGCCGAGGTGCCGGTGGGATCGTTTGCGTTCTCCCCCGACGGCCGTTGGGGTGCGTTCACTGCGGGCCGCGAGGGCGAGCGTCAGATTCGATTGGTCGATCTGGCGACGTTGCAGGTGCGAGGTCTGGCAGATCATGCAACGGGCGTGCTTGCCATCGAGTGGGCACCCGATTCCTCGAAGGTTTACTTCACCTCGCCTGACCGCACCGATCCCAATCAGCGCAAGCGGATGGATCTCCGTTTCGATGTCCGCATCGTAAACGAGGAGAAGCCCGCCGTGCATTTATGGGTCGCGGAACTCACTGTCGCCAAGGCTCGGCGTCTCACGTCCGGTGACGACATTTCGGTTGGCGAATTCAAAGTCTCTCGCAATGGACAGTGGATTTCGTTGGTAATGAATTCTACCGACCGGTATGTCGATCCTCTCGACCGGCGCGATTCCGAAGCGTATTTGTACTCGATTCTCAGCGGCAACCTGACGCGGCTGACCGACAATCGCGCTCCTGAGGCTTTGCCGCAGATCTCACCCGACGGTCGATGGATCGCGCTGCGAGCGCCTGAAGATTTCACCTATTTCCGCCGCAATCGCCTGCAAATCCGCCAGACAATCGGTGGCGCGTGGAAGACCGTTGCCACGGAGTGGGCGGGCGATATCGGACAGTTCCACTGGGCAGCGGATTCCAGGAAGCTCTACTTCACCGACGGCGTTGGCGTGAGTGAAGAATTGATTCATGTGGACGTCGAATCCGGCAAGGCCGTGCAGGTGACGAAGAGTGCCGGAGCGTTGGCTTCACAGTACTTCGGGGAAAGCGGACACTTTCTCATTGGCTACGAGAATCCGCTGTTGCCCCGCGACTACTATCTCGCGACCGAAGCGACACTCGGCAAGCGCGACGCCTGGAAGCGAATCAGCAATGCGAATCCGCAGGTGGAACAGTTCGCGTTGGGCCAATACGAAACGGTGCAATGGAAATCGAGCGACGGCTCTGTCGTAGAAGGGATTTTGGTTAAGCCAGTTGGTTATCGCCAGGGCTCGAAGGTCCCCTTGATTGTGCAGTTGCACGGGGGGCCGGCGTCCGCCTACACGCAAGGTTTTTCGACAAGCTGGGGAACCTACACGCACATCTTCGCCGCCGGGGGATACGCCGTGTTTCAACCGAACTATCGGGGCTCATCGAACTACGGCGAGAAGTTCCGCATGCAGATTTCCGGAGACTACTTCCGCCAGGGCTTTGACGACATCATGACAGGCGTCGACGAGTTGATTCAACGTGGGGTGGCGGATCCCGAGAAGATGGGGCTAATGGGCTGGAGCGCCGGTGGGCATTGGTCCAACTGGGCGCTTACTCATACCGACCGGTTCCGCGCGATTTCCTCCGGTGCAGGTGCCGTGAACTGGATTTCGATGTACGCGCAGACCGATGTGCATGAGAACCGAGAGTACTATTTTCAAGGGACACCCTATGAGAACTGGGACCATTACCTTGCGGTCTCTCCGCTCAAGTACATCAAGAACGCGAAGACCCCAACTTTGATCCATGTCGGTCACGATGACCCGCGAGTTCCCCGGCCACAGAGCGAAGAATTGCACATGGCACTGAAGAAACTGCGGGTGCCGACGGAATTTATCGTGTATCCGCGCATGGGGCACGGACTCACGGAACCGCGCTATCAGTTGGTGAAGATGGCCTCGGAGTATGGTTGGTTCGAGAAGTGGATTCGAGGCAAAAAAGAGTGGCTGGATTGGAAGGACCTGCTCGATGGCGTTCCGGCACAGGCGTTGAAGGAGAATCAATGAACTGGTTTCTGGCGAAATCCGAACCGCTGGTCTATTCGATCGATCAACTGCGGAAAGACGGCAAGACACTGTGGGATGGCGTCGTGAATCCGCAGGCGGTAAAGGCGATCGAGAGTATGAAGCCGGGCGACCGTGTGTTCCTCTATCATTCCGGTGGCCAGTCTGAGATTGTGGGAATTGCGGAGGTACTGACCGCGGGAAGGACAGATCCGAACAATGAGAAATCCGCGGTTGCCGATCTTGGCTTTGTGAGCAAACTCGACACGCCAACGGGCCTGCGCGAAATCAAGGAATCGCACTTATTCGATGACTTCGCACTGGTGCGCCAGAGCCGTTTGTCTACGATGGAAGTTCCGGAGAAGTTCGTCGCTTGGATGAAGAAACGGTATCCGAAAGCCGGTATTTAGGGCGTTTCGCGCCGTCGCCCACGGGTCCGCTGCATTTTGGATCGTTGGTGGCGGCGGTGGCGAGCTATGTCGACGCGCGTGCACACGGTGGGCAGTGGCTGGTGCGGATCGAAGATGTCGACGAACCCCGTACCGTGGAGGGGGCTGCCTCTGAGATCCTTCGGTGCCTCGAATCCTATGGATTGTTGTGGGATGGTGAGGTTGTCTACCAGAATCAACGCACGCATCTCTATCGCGAGGCTCTGATGCGACTCGGGTCGCGCGTGTTTCCCTGTGGCTGTTCACGGAATCCGGGCTTGTATCCAGGGTCATGCCGCCACGGGCTCCCGCCGGGCATGTCCGCGCACGCTTGGCGCTTGCGTGTCGACGATGAAGTGATTGAGTTCAACGATCGAGCAATGGGACATCGGGTAGATCGTCTCGCCGAAACCACCGGCGACTTCGTGCTGCTGCGAGCCGACGGATTCTTTGCCTATCAGTTGGCGGTGGTGGTGGATGATGCGGCGCAGGGCGTCACAGAGATCGTGCGCGGCGAAGATCTATTGGAATCCACGGGCAGGCAGATTCTGCTGCGCCGCTTGCTTGCATATCCCGAAGTACGCCACATGCACATCCCTGTCGTTCGCGGCGCAGACGGCACTAAGCTCAGCAAGCAGACATTCGCGCCTCCGGTTCCGCATGGGTCTCTGGAAGTTCTCACCGAGGTGCTGCGGTTTTTGCGTATGTGTCCCCCCGAGGGGTCGCTTTCTGAAACCCTGCAGTGGGCCAGTCAGCAATCTCTGACGTAATTTTCCAGGAACGCGCGAATCTCTGCGCGGACTCGGAAAAAATCATCGAGCGTATGCGGATCGTCAATGTTCCAATGAATGCGTTCGGTCGTCGCCGCATAGACTGGGCAGTTGTCGTTTGCGTTGTCGCAAACGGTCATCACGACATCGAACTGGCGGTTCGCGAAAACATCGAGATGTTTCGAACGATGCCCCGATAGGTCGATACCAATCTCCTCCATCGCCTCGATCGCTTCCGGGCGTACTTGCCCTGTGGGCTTCGATCCGGCGCTTTCCACCTCCCAATCGGGCCGCAAATGGCGGAGGATTCCCTCCGCCATCTGACTGCGCGCCGAGTTCCCCGTGCAGAGAATTAGAACGCTCTTTTTCACGGCTTCACTGCCCGCACAAATGCACTCATGAATTTACCGTCGACGAGCGGAGCGATCGCGTCCACATCCACACCGGACTGGCTGAGGAATGTCCGCGCATCCTCTACGTTATAGACACGCGTCGGCTCGATGTCGATGTTCTGGAAGCCGGCGTCGGCCAACTTCGCGCGGAACTCGTTCTCTTCGAGCGCACCGGCAAGACAACCGATCCAGAGTTCGACGTTCCTACGGACCTCAGCGGGAACTTCGCCGCGAACGACGACATCGGATACAGCAAAACGTCCTCCAGGCTTGAGTACGCGATGCGCTTCGCGCAGCACTTTGCTCTTGTCGGCCGAGAGATTGATCACACAGTTCGAGATGATGACATCCACAGAGTTGTCGGGAAGCGGAATCTGTTCGATCTCCCCTTTGAGAAACACGACGTTCGTCGCGCCGGCTTTCTTCGCGTTCTCACGAGCGAGAGCGAGCATCGCATCGGTCATGTCGAGTCCGTAGGCTTTGCCTGTCGGCCCGACACGCTTCGCCGAAAGCAGCACGTCGATGCCGCCTCCGGAACCCAGATCGAGCACTGTCTCTCCGGGATTAAGGGAGGCGAGGGCTGTGGGGTTGCCGCATCCGAGCGATGCAGCGAGCGCTTCCGCTGGAATCTCGTTCGACTGAAACGCATCATAGAGATTGCCGGTGATGGGATTGCTGGTCATTTCCAAGGTCGGTGTACTCTCGCAGCAGGTCGGTCCGCAACAGGCTGTGCCGCCGTTGGTGACGCGCAGTGCCGCGTTGCCGTACTTCTCTTGGACCACTTCTTTGATATTGGTCATGATATTTTATGAGTCTCCTTATCCTTTCGCATTCGAAATCCTGACGATCGCCTCGGGCTTCACAGCCTTGCTGCGTGTACAACATTCGGCGTAGAGAAACTGCAGCAGTTCCTGCAGCGTGCTCTCGTTGGCCGAATACCAAAGGTAAGTCCCCTCGCGCCGTACACTCACCAAGCCCTCATTCTTGAGCTTGTCGAGATGGTGCGAAAGGGTCGAGTTGGGGATCTCCAGTTCACTCTGGATCTCACCCACCACCATCCCCTGAGGATGCGCGGAAAGCAACAACTGGATGATGCGTAGCCGGGCTTCGGTTCCCATCGCGGCGAACATATCGGCGTAACGGGCGACCTGATCGGCTGTGGGCTTCGTCTTCATTTCTATATTTCTACTATGTTGGAAATACCGAAAGATGTCAAGAGCAAGAATGCAGTTTACTATGAAGGCGAGATGGAACTACTCAAGAGCAAGGCTTTGCGCTGGGCAGCCGGGCTGGCCCTTGTTGGCGGAGGCGGATGGTTTGCGATGCCGTACCTTGTGGACGTCAATCAATACCGCGGCCTGATTCAGGATCAACTGCGGACCAAGCTGGGCCGCGATGTGAAGCTGGGCGCCATGAAACTGACAGTCACTCCGCTCGCGATCCGCATCGGTGACTTCTCGATCTGCGAAGATCCATCGGTCACTTCGCAACTGCCTTTTGCGTCAGCGAAAGAACTACGCGTGCGATTGGGGCTGATGTCGCTTCTGCGCCGTCAGGTGGAGGTATCGTCCATCGCCTTGGAATCGCCAAGCGTTGAGGTCATTCGAAAGGCGGACGGATCCTGGAATTTCTCTACACTTGGTTCCTCGGGTGGATCGACAGAGAGCCCAAAGATCGACGCGCTAACGATTCAGGATGGCACCGTTGGTTACACCGATTTGCGAGAGGCCAAGCCCCAACGCGCGGAATACGATCGTATCGACGTGAAGCTGACCGGCTATGGTCCGGGTAGCCGCTTCCATCTGGATGCCGATGCGCGCATGCCCGGCCCCGGCAAGTCTTCGATCGAATGGACTGGCAGCGGCAAGGGACCCAAAGATTTGGAAGGCAAACTAAAGCTTGTGAATGTGACGGTGGACGAGTTGCAGAAGTTTACGCACGAGCAGAATCCTGCCGATGTCGACGCCACGCTTTCCGGCGAGGTGGACGTTCGATACGCACCTGAATCGGCGTCCGCGAAAGGCAAGTTCGAAGTAACAGCGGTGCGGGTGAAGAAGTCGAAACTGACGTTTCCACTGGCTGCGGTGTTCGACGCAAAGCAGGACGGAACGAAGATCCAGATCTCGAAGTTCGATCTCACGATCGGCGCTTCCAGGTTTGCCGTAACGGGCGGTATCGACGACAAGATCGCGAATCTGCGGATCGACACTGCGAATAGTCCCATCGATGAACTCCTGAAGCTCGCCGCCGCCTTCGGTTCCGGAGCCGATGCCGGAATGCAAGCGAACGGTAAGCTCAGCGCGAAAGTGAATGCAACCGGTCCTGCCGAGAAGCTCGCATTCCAAGGCAACATCGAGGCCGCAGGACTGGAGGTCCGTAGTACGAATTGGAAGCAGCCCGTGCGGATCGCCGATCTCCGGCTGGCGTTGACGCCATCCGAAATTCGCTCGACACCCTTTCGGATCGAAGCCGGCGGAACCAAGCTCGCGGGCAACTTCAAAGTGACCAACTACGCAACCGAGGCGAGTATCGAGGCGGATATCCGAGCCAATAATGCGAGTGTCGCCGAACTGCTGCAAGTCGCGCAGGCTTTCGGAGCCGCCGCGCCGGACGTTAGCGGAACCGGCGTTGTCGATCTCGATGTCCGCGTGCAGGGTTCCGCCAAGAAGCCCCGCTACAACGGCAAGGGCCGGATCGACAACGCTCAATTGAACCTTCCTGGCGTAAACAAGCCTGTCACCGTGTCGCGCCTCGAAGCGCGTTTCGAAGAGGACGGTTTGTCGATCGATCGCGTGGACGCGAATCTTGCAGGCTCGAAAATCCAGGGCACTGCGGCGATCCGCAACTTCACGGAACCAATAGTAAAGTTCGCGTTGCAGGTTGACCGATGGAACACCGTCGAGATGCAGCAGCTTTTTTCGATTCGCGCTAGCCCCGCGGACAAAAAGCCTTCGGCGTTCGCCAAGGCATCTGGAAGCGGCACAATCGATATCGGTTCGCTGGCGATCAACGATCTTGTGCTCAATCAACTCCATTCGACTTGCGTTCTCGATCACGGGGTGTTGACGCTTGAGCCCCTCACCGCTGAGTTGTTCGGAGGCGGCATAACCGGGCGCATCGTCGCTGACCTGCGGCCTGCATCGCCCGAGATCACCGCTAAGGTAAAGATGGATCGAGTGGACGCCAACAAGCTGGTCTCCGCGGCGACACCGCTGAAGCAAGTTCTCTTTGGCAAGTTCAACGCGGATACGGATCTGAAGCTGATCGCGGGTCCTGACATGGCGAAATCGTTGAATGGTGCCGTGGTGCTGCGTCTCGCGGACGGCAAGCTCGCGGGTATCAACATCATCAATGAGATCTCGAAGTTTGCGAAGTTTTTCGGTTGGAACAACGCGCAGCCCGCTATCACAGACTTTGTGAAAATGGGCGGAACGCTTCGCCTCGTCAACGGCGTCGCTCAGACCGATGACTTGGACGTACAAATGAACGGAGCCAAGTTCAGCGCAGTGGGAACCATCAATCTGGTCGACCAGACTTTAGACATGCGCCTCGGGACGGTGCTCGATAGTGAGTTCAGCAAAAAGGTTGGCGGCAATCAGATTGGCGGGATGATGGTGACCGCGATGGCCGATGAGCGCGGGCAATTGATCATTCCATCGCTTTTGCGAGGGTCTTTCGCGAAACCGATTGTGACTCCGGATACCGAACAGTTCGCCAAATTGAAGCTCAAGTCTTTGGCGAATCCGGCGGGCTTCAAAGACACCAGAGAGAAGGTGCAGGGGATCGTGGACCTGTTCCGCAAAAAGCAGCCGTAGGCTCCTAATGCGGATGCTTCAGCAAATGCTGCCGCAGCAGATCTTTGCCGTAGTCGTTCCCATTCGGAGTCCGCACCACCGCGTGCACATGCTCGCGGATGGGCGTCTTCACGCCCGCCATCATATGCCGGATCCCCACAGGTGCCTGGTGATCGAACTCCACCAAAATCACGGGACTGTGCACGCGATAGTAAAACACACTGTCCGCTTCGGTCTTGCCGATCCAGGCAAAGTACGTCGCATCCAGATGCCGCTTCACTTCGGACATCTTTACCTTGGCGTGGCCTGCGTCCATGTTGTTCACATACTGCTCGACGAGGTCGACCAACTGCGCCTTCTGCTTGGCATCGAGGTCCGAACCGCGAATCCCCTGGTAGTCGATGTTCACGTTGTCTTTGTAAGCCTCGGTCAGCGCGTTGTTGCCGGTCTTCCCGGACATCAGAATCGCCTTGCCGCGTTGTTCCCCTGAGAGCGCGTTGATCATCGCCAAACCCTTGCCCTGCTCGCTCTGCAGAATCGCCGTGCCCTTGTATTTGCCGGAGGTCGCGATCACCGGTTCACTTCCCACAAACAGCGGCGTCATCACCACCTGCTCGCCCAGCACGAAGTAATTGACGATCAGGTGATGCCCGTCAATCTGCCAACCCCACGGCTCTTTCGACGACGGCTTGCCCATGATCGTGATGCTGTAGATCCACTCGCCGTAATCCTCAAAATTATTGTTGTTCAACTCGCCGAGCGTATGATTCAACCGCATGATGTCGCGCGACAACTTCAAACCCTGCGCACTCAGCGAAGCATGCATCAAACCGAACGCCGCCTCGCGCTGCTTTTCGCTCATTTCAGAAAACGCGACGCCCTTGCGGATGTAGAAGTGCTGGTTCATCCAATTGCGCCACTCGTTGTCGTCTACCGGAAACACGGTCTTTGCGCGCTGTGGCTCAGTCAACGAGGCAAGAAACGTATCCGCAGCCTTGCGAACCGGCTCCGTCGACACGCCAGTGGACTTCACCGGAAACAGATCCGGCTGAATCGCCCCGCCCGCCGTCAGCCCTTTGAACGGCTCGGCAGTGCCGCGTTTCTCCGCCTGCGTCGAACGTTCCTGATAGGTTTCCAGCTTGCTTCCAGCCCGAGGCTGCGAGCGGAGATCGGTGACATAAAAGGCGACGCCCAGCGAGAGGGCGAACGTGGCGGCGGCACGAGCGCGAAGAGAATGCATGGCGTCCTATAAAATACCAGATACACATGCAGATCACCCGGCGTACACTTCTTGCGACCTCATTGCTCGCGGCCGCACCTAAACCCAAACTCGACCGGTCGCGGCTCAGCGTCATGACGGACGAGGTCGGCCGCGACCTCGCCGACGCCATCGGCTTCGCCAAACAATACAAGCTTTCCTGGGTGGAACTCCGTGGCGAAACCGGCGCTGGTTACTACGACGCCATGCCCGCCGACAAGCTCAAAGAGGTCGCCCGCAAGCTCTCCGATCACGGACTTCGTTGTGGATTCCTCAACAGCGCCCTGCTCAAGTTCACTCTCCCCGGAACCAAAGCCGTCAAGTCCGAAGCCTTCTACGAGAACATGTGGAAGAGCAAAGGCTGGACTCCCGAATCGATGTGGGCGGACCGCATGAGCACGCTCAACCGCTGTCTCGACGCGGCCGAGCTGTTGGGAACCAAACAATTGCGTTCGTTTACGTTTTGGCGTGTTCAAGACCCTCGCAGTACGTTTCCGAAGCTCAAAGAGGCTCTGCAAGAGATGAGCGAAGCCGCTGCCAAGCGCGGATGCCGCATCCTCGTGGAAAATGAACTCGCCTGCAACATGGCCTCCTCCGCGGAAACCGCAGCCTTGCTGAAAACGCTGAAGAGCCCGGGGATCGCCCTCAACTGGGATCCGCAAAACTCCGTCGCCTACGACACCGCTGGCGTCTATCCGGCAGGCCTCAAGCTGCTGCCGCACAAGCGCATCGCCAACGTCCAACTCAAGGCCGAAGGCCTCATCGGTCCAGGACCCAGGATCGACTGGCAGGGCATCGTCAACGATCTTCACAAGGCCGGATACACCGGACTCTATGGCCTCGAAACCCACACGCTCAAAGGTCCGGCGATCAATATCCCGGCATCGCACAAGTGCCTCGAAGCGATGTTGCGTCTCGTTGGCGAAACCGCATAGTCCCACAAACGGACAAGGCCCCAATTCGCGCACACGAGTCTTAATCCACTTAGCATTGGCACCAAGCGTGCGACACAAGATGGCTATGGATCTCCGCTACGCGTTCCGCTCGCTCGCCAGGAATCCCGGATTCTCGGTGCTCGCCGTCGTTGTCCTCGCGCTTGGCATGGGCGCGAACTCGGCGATCTTCAGCGTCGTCAACGGACTCTTTCTCAAGCCGCTGCCGTATCCGGAACCCGACCGCATCGTCAATGTCTACAGTAAGTGGACGAAATCCGGCAGCTTGGGCAACGTCTCCGGCCCCGACTTTCAGGATTGGAAGAGTACCGCCACAAGCTTCGAAGCCCTTGCGGCACATGGCGGCGACGAGACCAGCGTCGCTTTCAATGGATCCGCTGAATACGCCGGTGTGATTCAGGTTTCGCGCGGATTCTTCGATGTTTTCCGGTTGCGTCCATTGCAGGGCCGCGTGTTTTCCGCGGAAGAGGAAAAGCCGGGCGGAACCTCCGTCGCGGTCGTCAGCGAGAGCTACTGGCGTCGCCGCATGAACGCAGCCCCGCTCGACAAACAGTCCCTACGCATCGGCGGCAAAGCTTATCGAGTGATCGGTGTGATTCCGATGCGGTATCCGGACAAAACCGATGTCTGGATATCCACCGGCGGTCAGGAATCGACACAGAATCGCACCGCCCACAACTTTCAAGCGGTCGGCCGGCTCAAAACCGGGATCTCGCCGGAACAAGCGAATGCGGAACTCGCCGCCATTGCGGGCAGGCTCGCCGCGCAGTATCCCAAGGAGAACGCTGACAAAAGTTCCGCTGCGGTTCCACTGCAAGAGGACCTGGTCAGCAACGTTCGCCTAACGGTCCTATTGTTGTTCGCCGCAGTCGGATTGGTCGTGCTGATTGCCTGCGCCAATGTCGCGAACCTTCTCCTGGCGAAAGCCACTGCGCGTGCCCGTGAAATCGCCATTCGCGCTGCCGTAGGCGCCAGCCGTTGGGACATCGTCCAACTCATGCTTGCGGAAAGCCTTGTTCTCGCCGTAGCCGCCGCGGCGCTGGGCCTGCTGCTTGCTTATTGGGGACTCGATGCCCTGCTCGCCGCGGCACCCAAAGATCTGCCGCGCCTCGATGAAGTGCATATCGATGCAACCGTGATGGCCTTCACGGTCTTTACGTCGATCGCGTCCACCATGCTTTTCGGCTTGGCTCCCGCCGTCACCGCATCCAAGGGCGATCTCAACGAAACGCTGAAACAGAGCTCGCGCACAACATCCGGATCTGCTGCGGGGCTGCGTTCCGCGCTGGTCATCGGCGAGATTGCTCTGAGTGTCATGCTCGCCATTGGCGCGGGTCTCTTGGTGAAGAGCCTCACCACGATGAACAACATCCCTCTGGGATTCTCGCCTGAAAAGATTCTCACCGCGGAAACCACCGTCGCCACCGATGACATCGAAAGCGCACGCCAGAACGTACGCTTTTACACCGATGCCCTGCCGAAGATTCAGTTGATTCCCGGTGTGGTTGCCGCTGGTGCCGTCACGGCAACGCCGGGAAATGCATCCCATTCCAACGGATCGATACAGATCGAAGGTCGCCTGGAAGGTGAAAAACAACCAGAGGGATTGTTCTGCGTTGCCACGCCCGGCTACCTGCGGGCGATCGGAATCCCAATGCGCGCGGGACGCGATTTTGACGATCGCGATACTGCCGATGGCGTCTACAGCGTGATCGTGAACGAAGCGTTTGTGAAGGCCGCCTATCCCGCCGGTGAAGATCCGCTCGGCAAGCGGATCCGCTGCGGTTACGATTCCGACAGGTGGATGACGATTACCGGCATCGTTGGCGACATCCGCAAACGCGGTCCTGCGCGGCGGATCTTGCCGGAACTGATCATGCCGTATCTGCAGCATCCGTTTCCGGCCACCTACATGACGCTGACCGTTCGCACACAAAGCGACCCAGCGCTGGCGCAAGAAAGCATCCGTGCCGCAGTGAGAGAAGTGAATCCTGAAGTTCCTCTGCGATTTTCCACCATTGAAGCCGCCATCGCCGACGGAACCGCGCAGCCCCGCTTCCGAACGTGGCTGTTGGCGCTGCTGGCAGGCCTCGCCGTGCTGCTCGCCATGATCGGTGTCTATGGAGTCATGGCCTATAACGTCTCGCAAAGACTCGGCGAAATCGGATTGCGGATGGCCCTTGGGGCGAGCAGCAGCGATGTTGTGCGCCTGGTACTCTCGAACGCCGCGCGTCTCGCCTCCATCGGCCTTGTCGTCGGCCTCGCAGGAGCCTTCGCCGCCGGGCGCCTTCTCGAATCGATGCTGTTTCAAGTGAAGGCCTACGATCCACTGACCTTCGCCAGCGTCGCGACAGGAGCCCTGCTAGCGGTCGCCGCAGCCACGTTCATCCCCGCCCGCCGCGCGGCTTCTTTAGATCCGGCAATCGTATTGAGGCAAAACTAGACAACGAACAGAGTCGGCGGAATCCAGCCCATCTCGCCGAATCCGCCAACCCAGTAGATATTGGCGATCACCAGTTTGTAAAACTGAAAGTCCCCAAATTCGATCCACTGCTTCGCTTCCGGATGCTCTCGCAGATACACATCCCGCATCACCGCGATTTCCGCCTCATCGGCAACCGCAACGACTTCGCCGAACAGATTCAGACGCCCGCCCGCCGCTTCATTCTCGGTCACCAGCAAGCTCGCCTTCGCATCGTGTTGCAAGTTCTTCGTGTGAACAGCCAGCCCACTCAAGAAGAAGAGCGGCTCATTGCGCGCAGTCACCGCATAGGGAGCATAGGATCCATACGGGAACCCATCCATCCTTTCGGACTGCGTGCAAAGCACGCCATTCTTGTACGCTCGCAGTAACAACAGAGCTTGTTCAGCGCGTTCTTGTGGACTCATATCAACAAGCCGAGTATATCGCGCACCGCAATTGGTACACTGAACGGCGATATGCTCAGGCTCTCACTTCTCGCTCTGACACTTGCGACCGCGGCATCCGCGCAGCCCGCCGCCGCATCGCTGGCCCGCCAAGTCACAATCTATCGCGATGGCTACGGCGTGCCGCACGTCTACGGCAAGACCGACGCTGCTTGCGTCTTCGGATACATCTACGCACAGGCCGAAGACAACTTCTGGCAGATCGAAGACAGCTACATGCGAGCCATCGGCCGCGCCTCGGAAGTTTACGGCGAAAAGACCCTGCCCGACGATCTCATGGTGCACGCGCTCGAGATTCCACGTCTCGCCAAAGCCGAGTACGACCGCTCTTCGCCCAAAATGCGCGAACTTTCCGATGCCCTCGCCGCGGGACTCAACCACTACCTCGCCTCGAATCCCAAAGTGAAGCCGCGGCTGATCACGCGCTTCGAACCCTGGCATCCCTTCGCCTTTGGACGCTATTCGCTCTACGTCATGTTCCTCGGCAAAAACACTGGCATCGCCGCCGAAAGCATCGTCAAGCTCTCGTCGGAAATTCAAGGTTCGAACATGTGGGCCGTCTCACCGCGGAAATCCGCCAAGGGGAATGCGATGCTGTTCATCAATCCCCATCAGCCGTTCTTCGGGCCGGGGCAATGGTACGAAGGACATTTGCATTCCGATCAAGGCTGGCACATGTCTGGCGCGTCGTTCTTTGGAACCGGCTTCCCCACCATCGGCCACAATGAACATCTCGGCTGGAGCCACACCGTCAACAAGCCTGACGTCCTCGACGTCTGGGCAGAGACCTTCGACAAAGCGGATGACCCGCTCGCCTACAAATACGGCAATGAATACCGGCGCGCCACGCGCTGGAGTGTCGACATCAAGACCAATGCTACTTCCAAGAGCTATACGTTCACCAAGACGCACCATGGTCCAATTCTGGGCGAGCGCGAAGGCAAGAAGCTCGCCGTGAAGTTCGCGCGACTCGAAGAAGGCGGACAGATGGAAGAGTGGTATGAGATGGGCCGCGCGCGCAATCTGGTCGAATTCAAGAAGGCGCTGGCGCGAGTCGCCGTGCCGATGTTCAACACGATGTATGCCGACCGCGAAGGCAACATTTACTACGTCTACAATGGCGCGGTTCCGCGACGCAGCACCAAGTTCGATTGGTCGAAGCCCGTGGATGGCAGCGATCCGGAGACCGAATGGGCCGGCTATCATCCGCTCGAAGATCTGCCGCAGTTGGAAAACCCCAAGTCGGGCCTCATGCAGAATTGCAACTCGTCGCCGTTCACGACGACTGTCCACGACAATCCGGATGCATCGAAGTTTCCCGCCTACATGGCCCCTGAGAATGACAATGCGCGCGCCCGCATCTCTCGCCGCATTCTTTGGAACACCGACAAGTTCAGCTTCGACGATTGGGCTCGTTCGGCTTTCGACACAACGATTATTGAGGCGGAAACCGAGATTCCACGCATCGTCGCGCGCTGGCGGGAAGTGAGCAAGCAAGACCCCGCCCGCGCCGCGAAGATCGAACGGCCCCTCAGTGAACTCCGCGAGTGGAACCATGTCGCGACCGTGAATTCCACGGCCATGACGCTCTTCAACAACTGGTATCTGCGAACCCATCGCACGCCTCTTTCGCCTTACGGCAACGCCAAGGCGGATCCGCTGGAAGCGTTCGAGAAAGTCGTCGAAGATCTGGAGAAACGCTTCGGCAAATGGGACGTGGCGTGGGGCGAAGTGAATCGCTTGCAGCGCACACACACCGGTGGGGACGAGAAGTTCGACGACGCCAGGAGTTCAATCCCCGTTGCGGGTGCGCCCGGCGATATGGGCGTTGTCTTCAACTTCTATGCGCGTCCGGAAAAAGATCAGAAGCGCAACTACGGCGTCGCCGGGCACTCGTTCGTAAGTGTTGTCGAGTTTGGCAAGACCGGCGTGCAGGCACGCTCCATTCTGGTGTTCGGACAGAATTCCGACACGGCATCCAAGAACTGGATCGATCAGTCGGAACTTTACGCCAAGCAGCAGTTCAAGCCCGCCTACTTCACGCTCGCTGAAGTGAAGGCCAATGCTGTGCGTACGTATGCGCCTGGTCAAAAGGCCACCGTAGCCAGTGCGAAGGCTACTTTGCCAGTGGAACTGATCAAGTAAATAGACCGGCCGGCGAGCTCGCTGTTCCCATTGCAGGCGTACATGGCTTCCCAGGGCCCACGCAACGCCCGCCTCCGCACGTGGACCCGCGATCTCCACTGCCTCGGCAAAACGCGATTCGCCCAGCAGTTCGTCAACTTTCCGGAACTCTTCCGGATGAATCATGAGTAGTGAAAGCGTGCTTGTAGGAACAGAACTTCGTCGAGTTGCTCAGAATAGACTGTGCGGTACTGAAGCGTGACCCGCCGAGACCAGAGTCCTGACATGTTTCCGGCGCGCCCCTTGGCGAGCATCCGCGCGGGCCTTCGCTTCCATAAGCCGGGCGGCATTCTTCGGAGAGATCATCAAATACAGAGTCTCCATCATCGACGAGAGTTCAGCCGCGGAAATGAGTGCCACGTCGCGCAAGCCACCCTTGCGCTTGATGATCACTACCTGCTGATCGTCGATGACCTGATCCAACACCGACGAGAGGTTCTCACGCAAACTTGTGTATGAGGTTGAGGTTTCAGGCACGACTTCATTACAGTACAGGTTTCCTGTACATCCAAGACTGGTCAATTCATAGGGTATTCTGAAGTTAGCGTGAAACCCACTCCTGCAATCCGCAGGACTCACCGCCGCCCACCGGACGAGATCCACCTGGCAATCGAGAGCTTTCTCAACGCCAGCAAGCAACCAACCCTCTTCGAACCCGGCGAACCGCCCTTCGCCATCCATCGCGATCGCTTCGCCGTCGACCCACGTGCCTCGCATTTGCTCATCACACTTTGGGATGACACTCGCAATCTCTCACGCAAAGTGGTTGACGTTGAAACCCAACATCGCGCCCGCCTGCAACTCACAGTCGAGCGCTTCGGAGGCAAAGAAGGCGCGATCATCCTCGCCGATCTCGCCGCGCAACGCAACGTGAGCCTGCCCAAACGCGGCACACGGCTCATCTATCGAGAATCGTTCCGACGCTCACTCACCCGCCAGTTTCCAGGCTGGCGCGTCGCCGAACTTACCTCCGACGCCGACCTCGAACACTCGCTCTCACCAACCTATCCGCGCGCCTGGCTCCGCAAAGGTACACAAGGCCTCGCCGCCATCGCCGCCCCGGATGCCGATACCGCCAGCGGCGCGCTCACGTTCGGACTCATTTGGCTGGACTACATCCGCTCTCGCGAGCCCAAAATCACAACGCATACGCTATGCATCTTTCTGCCAGCCGGATTCGAAACCGACACGGCGCTGCGACTGCGCTATCTCGATCCCTCGCGCCTCGCCTGTGAACTCTATGTGATGACGCCAGACGGCTATGAGGATCGCGCCAACCCTGTCGAGTACACCAATCTAGACACCCGCGTCCAACCTCGTGAACCACGCGAACTCGACACCAGCGTCGAGCACGATCGCCTGGAGGCTCGCCTCCGCGAGTTGCCCGACCTGGAAGCGATCGAACAACACGACCGCTCGATCAGTTTCAGAGTCCACGGACTGGAAGTCGCACGCCGCCACGGCCCCGCCTCTCATGAATTTTCTTTCGGAATCGAAACCAAGCACCCTCTCACTACATCAACATTCGCGGAGATAGAAAAACTCATTTCCATAACGAGCCAGATACGCTCTCATCAGGGCGGAGGGAATGGCAATCCTCTGTTCCGGAAGCATCCGGAACGCTGGCTCGAATCGCAGGTGAGAGCTCGTCTGGACATACTGGACTCGAGCCTCTGCCCCGAGCCGGTTTATGGGCAGGCCCCTGCGATGGCCGGAGCGCGGATGTTGCCTTGTGGAGAAGGCAGCACATCCGCCAGTTACAGGGCCGATCGCGATGTCATAGACCTGCTCGCGATCGGCCGCTCCGGAAGACTCTCGGTGCTGGAACTGAAAGCCAGCGAGGATATCCACCTGCCGATGCAGGGCCTCGATTATTGGATCCGGGTGAAATGGCATTTGGAACGCGGCGACTTCAGTGGACATTTTCCGGGGATGTCAGTTTCGCGCGAGGCACCGAGGCTTTTGTTGGTCAGCCCTGCATTGGACGTGCATCCTCGCAACGAAACGATCATCCAATATTTAGCGCCAGAGGTCGAGGCCGAACAGATCGGTGTGGGCGTAGAATGGCGGAAGGACCTTCGGGTTATGTTCCGCCGCACGAGGTAAAAAAGCGCAACCATGGCATTTGGACTCATTCGTAACGTCAGGCACGCGATCACGCGTTTGAATCCCGACGAGGTGCGGCATGAAGCCGACTACCCGCTGGCGATCAGCCTGAATGCGCCCACGCCCGACTCGTTGTGGCGTCTCGAAGGATACTTCTGCCCCCCCGGACTGTCGAAGTCCAAACGCGCACAGGTGCTCGAAATCCTGCATTCGAATCGCAAGCCGGATATCGAGATCTTCGACTCGTCGATGGATTGCCCGCGCACTGGATTCGTGTTCGATGCCGATCAGCCCGAGCTTTGTGTCCGTGCGATTTTGAAGAGGCGTCCGGATTTGATGCTTTCGCTCGCGCGCCACATCGCGCCATTCCGCGAACCCGTCGTGAAGCAGATCGTAGCTACAATTTCCAAAGAGAACGCACTATTTTCCATCGCCACCGCACTGCCGGATATCGTACCGATTCTCTCGCTGCCGTGGGCGATCGGCGAATTTGCTTCCGATACAGCGTTTCTCACGATGAATCAGGTACGAATGACCTTCATGATCGCAGCGGCAAGCGATCGTCCGATTGGATATGGTGAGCAGAAGGCGGAACTAGGTTCGATTCTGGCGGGCGCGTTCGGCCTGCGCGCAATCGCGCGACAACTCGTGTCGAAGATCCCACTGGGCGGGGGATTGCTTCCCAAAGCCGCCATCGCATACGCCGGAACGCGAGTCGTCGGGCTCTCGATGGAACGGCTGTATCGCACCGGTTACGGATACACGCAGGAAGAGCGCGGATCCGCCTACGAAGATGCTTATGAGCGCGGCAAAGTCTTCGCCGGCGGGATGATGAAGAAACTGAGAAAGAGTTGATCTCTTTCACCGATATACTGAGATCATGGCATTCCTGATCGACCAGGCGTATCTGCCTGCCACTCTCACCGTCGCACCGATGACGGACGAGCAGTTCGCCGAGTTCTGCTCCGAGCATTCCGATCTCTTTTTCGAGATGACTGCGGACGGAGAACTTCTTGTCATGCCTCCAAACAACCCCTTGTCCGGCGCGCGCAATCTGGAACTGAGCATGCAGCTTGGGTTCTGGGCCAGAAGCGACGGCAGAGGTATCGGCTTCGATTCCTCCACCGGCTTCGTTCTTCCGAGCGGTGCGCGCCGATCCGCCGATGCTGCCTGGCTCCGCAAGGAAAGAATCCCAACCAAGAATCGCAGCAAGGCTTGGCATCTTTGTCCGGACTTCGTGATCGAACTCCGATCGGAGACTGACCGGCTCAGGCCCTTGCGCGAAAAGATGGCGGAATGGATCGAAAATGGCGCGGAAGTGGCTTGGCTGATCGATCCTGAGAAGGAAACGGTAGAGATCTATCGGCAGGGACGCGATGTGGAAATTGTCCAAGGGAACGAGGTCTTAGGAGACGGGCCCGTCGACGAATTCGTGCTGGATCTCGCGCCGATCTGGGACCCTTTCCGCTAGGCCAATTAAGGCAGCCCGCCCGTAGCTCAGGAAGCGTTGAGCTACGGGCGGGCTGGCCATGCTTCGAAAACTAATTTGGATGTAATCCGTCTGAT
>Ga0163144_10001627_pt1 | contig 52712 bp, 47 predicted proteins | sample OliLak19BULKMAT1_FD_123175 | JGI IMG/M metagenome (GOLD analysis project Ga0163144, IMG submission 123175) | Freshwater microbial mat bacterial communities from Lake Vanda, McMurdo Dry Valleys, Antarctica - Oligotrophic Lake LV.19.BULKMAT1 | ecosystem: Environmental > Aquatic > Freshwater >... | reverse complement strand
GTTCATTTTAGCCGGCCACTGGCGATAGACTTGATGGCATGTCCGACCCTATCTATCCGCTGCTGCGACGCGCGTTTTTCTGCATGCCGACGGAAGCATCCCATCACCTGGCTCTGGCAGGCATCGGTGCTTTGGGCCGGCTGCCCTGGTTGGCGCCTTCAATGGATCATGCCGTGCAGTGCATGGGGTTGCGGTTCCCCAACCGGGTAGGACTTGCGGCCGGACTCGACAAGGATGCCCGGTCGGTCGAGGGATTTGCCGCACTGGGCTTTGGCAGCGTCGAAGTCGGCACGGTGACTCCACTGCCTCAGCCCGGCAATCCGAAGCCACGCCTGTTTCGCATACCCGAGGCGGGTGCGATCATCAATCGGATGGGCTTCAACAGTGAAGGTCTGGCAGGGATGGTGCCGCGACTGGCGGCGTTGCGGGATCGGGATCGACTGCGCGGGGTGATCCTCGGCGTCAACATCGGCAAGAACAAGGACACACCGCTGGAGCATGCCCAACGCGATTACGTGCGTGCACTCGAAGCCGTGCACCCATATGCAGACTACGTGACGCTCAACCTGTCCTCACCGAACACCCCAGGTCTGCGCACGCTGCAGTCGGCCGATGCTCTGAGGACATTGCTCGGGCCGGTGGTTGAGATTAGAAACCGGCTGGGTTCGCAACGTGGACATCGACCGCTGGTGCTGAAGATTGCCCCGGATCTGGTTGCGGACGATCTTGATGCGATCAGTACGTGTGTCGTGGAGTTTGGTATCGATGGCGTGATCGCAACCAATACCACCATCGATCGTGGCGTCCTGCCTGCGCCACTTGCCAGGCGTTGGCAACAGGAAGCTGGCGGGCTGAGTGGTGAACCACTGAAATCCCTGTCTCTGGCGACGGTTACCACGCTGCGCACCACGCTGGATGCTTCGATACCCATCATTGGTGTGGGTGGTATCAGTGGTCTGGCGGACGCCCAGGCGATGCGGCAGGCAGGCGCTACATTGGTGCAGATTTACACCGGATTTATCTATAGAGGCCCTGTATTGGTGCGAGAACTCGCAAAACTTGGGTCCTAGATGGGCGAGTGAAGGACAAATGTCCTTATTTTTACCCCCATACGGTCAGTAAGTGTGCGTTTTTTGCGTTTTTTGATGAGCTGGCACCAATATTGCTCACTCTGGACGCACATGCCGCTCATGCCGCTCATGCCGCATCGACAACTATTAAAAACAATTCTGACCACAAACAATCACACCACCAAAAGTCAAACCACAAACAAACAAAAAAAGGAGGGGGAGCATGAAACAGGCGATGCTTGCGCTTGTGTTGCTGATGGGTTGCGCCGGTGCCTGGGCCGATGTCACGGATGGTCTTGATACGGGCAACACGGCCTGGGTTCTGACAGCGTCGGCGTTGGTCCTCATGATGACCATTCCCGGGCTTTCGCTCTTTTATGCCGGGCTGGTCCGCAACAAGAACGTACTCAGCGTACTGATGCAGTGTTTTGCCCTGACGTGCCTGATGTCGATCCTCTGGCTGGTGGTTGGATATAGCCTGGCGTTCAGCGAAGGATCGGGTTTCATCGGTGGATTCAGCAAGGTGCTGTTTGCGGGGATGAGCCAGGATTCAATGCAAGGCAGCATTCCCGAAAGTGCTTTTGCCCTGTTCCAGATGACGTTTGCGATCATCACGCCTGCACTGATCATCGGTGGTTTTGCCGAGCGCATGCGCTTTTCCGCAGTGCTGATTTTCAGTGCCGCGTGGATGCTGCTGGTGTATGCACCGGTTTGTCACTGGGTGTGGGGTGGTGGCTGGTTGAGCCAGCTCGGTACCCGCGGTGTGATGGATTTTGCCGGTGGTATCGTTGTCCATATTACCGCCGGTGTTGCGGCGATCGTTGCGGCGGTCACACTCGGCACCCGAAAGGGCTTTCCAAACCTGCCGATGCCGCCGCACAACATGCCACTCACCATCACTGGAGCGGGCCTGTTGTGGGTAGGCTGGTTTGGCTTCAACGGTGGATCGGCTCTGGCGGCCAATGGTGATGCCGGCATGGCCATGCTGGTCACTCATATCTCTGCCTCTGCCGGGGCCATGACCTGGTTGATTGCCGAGTGGTTTCGTTATGGCAAGCCCAGCGCGCTCGGCGCGGTCACCGGCATGGTGGCAGGGTTGGGAACAATCACTCCTGCCTCCGGCTTTGTCGGCCCTGCTGGCGCGCTGGTGATTGGTATCCTGGCGGGCCTCATCTGCTTCCTGGCCACCAACTACATCAAACGTTCCCTGAAGATTGACGACTCGCTGGACGTGTTCCCGGTACACGGTGTAGGTGGCATCCTCGGCACACTGTTGACCGCAGTGTTTGCCAGCAGTGCCCTGGGTATCTTCAGTGGCCAGGAAGACATCAGTATCGGCGGACAACTGGGTGTGCAGGCGATTGGTATCGTCGCGACGATTGGTTATACCGCTGTGGTCACGTGGGTCATTATGAAAGTGACTGACGTACTGGTAGGTAATCGTGTATCCGAAGACGAAGAAGTGGAAGGTCTGGACCTCGTTCTGCACAACGAACGCGGGTACGACATCTGAGCCGCTGATTCGCGACCTGACAGCCGGGCGAGGTCATCTCGTCCGGCGTTTGTCAGCCAGAATTTTCTGCTTCACGCCGGCTCTCTACCCGGACACACCCTCTGCCATACACACCCTCTGCCATACACATCTCCCTGTGATAGTGGACTCGCGTACATTCGGTGGCGATGAGGGTGAAGTTTCGGCACAGTGCCGAGTCAACCGGTAGGAACATTCAGCAGGAGAGGAGACATGGGGGCGGTTGATCTGGGCGGCAAGGTAGCCGTCGTTACCGGGGGTTCACGCGGCATCGGATTTGGTATCGCGAAGGCTTTCCTTGATGCAGGTGCACGCGTCGTCATCACTGGCCGAAGCACCGACAAGGGCCGCGCTGCCCTTGCAGAACTTGCACAGCCCGCGCGAACGCTGTTTGTGGCCGGCGACGTGACCAGGCGAGAGGATGTGGAGGCTGCGATCGACGGCGCGCTGCAAGGTTTTGGCCGCGTCGATATTCTTGTCAACAATGCAGGTGGATCTTCGGGGTTCGCACCGGTTGCGGAACTGAACGATGACGACTGGCAACAGGCAGCTGCGTGGATTCTGCACTCAGCGTTCTGGGCAACCCGGATGGCGTTAAGGGACATGCAGAAGCGTGGCTGGGGCCGGATCATCAACATCTCGTCGGTTGAGGGCAAGCAGGCCAACAAGGCCAATTGCAGCCACTACATCACGTTCAAACACGCGCTCAATGGTTTTACCAAAGCGGTTGCGTTTGAGTACGGCGCACAGGGCATCACGTCCAACGCCATCAGTCCTGGCGCTGTGGAAACGGATCTGATGACGATCACCGGTCGTTCTGCGGCAGCGTCCCAGGGCCTGACGTACGAGCAGTTTCTGGGCAACTACGCGCAGGATGCTTCAACCAGACGACTGAACACCGTGGCAGAGATTGCGGCGGTGGCGATGCTCCTCGTTTCGGAACTGGGCATTGGCATCAACGGTGCGATTCTGCCGGTTGATGGTGGTACTGCACTTTGACCCACCATGCGGGTAACAGGAGAGACAGATGACGGCTATCCCGGCACCGGACGAAATCACGCCCGAGTGGCTGAGCCAGATACTGGTCGTGAACGGCTTTGCTGGTGTGCAGGTAACGCAGGTCCAGAGCCGTCGCATCGGCACCGGTCAGGCTGCGGCGTGTTCCCGGTTGCGCCTGACGTTTGCTCCTGGCAAACAGGCCGGCGCACCGGCCACGCTGGTAGCCAAATTTCCTTCTGAAGATGAAACCAGTCGCAAGAGCTGCATGGCCATGGGACTTTATCAGCGGGAAGTGGACTTTTATCGGGACGTTGCCCCACGGCTGACGATGAATCTGCCACGCACCTTTCATCTGGAGGTGAGCGACACCGGCGAGTATTTCCTGATTCTGATGGAAGACCTGAGCCCCGCAGAGCAGGGCGATCAGCTGGCTGGATGTTCGCCTGCCGTCGCGCGTGCGGCGGTGCTGCAGCTGGTCGGATTACAGGCACCCATCTGGTGTGATGCATCGCTTGGCGTGCGCTTCATGGACAAGCCAGGCAGCTTTTTCGCCGATATGCGCAAAGTCTACAACGGCGCATTGCCCGGGTTTCTGGATCGGCTCGCTTATCGGCTGGAGCCGGAGGAAGTGGCCATTATCTCTGATCTCGCGAAATCCACGAGTGCGCCCCTGTACCTTCCCGTCGGCTCTCCGTTCTGTCTCGAACATCGGGATTTTCGTCCCGACAACATCATGATCGACCTGAGCCGACCCGAGCCCAGGATCATCACTGTCGACTGGCAAGGCATGCGGACGGGCCGGCCACTCAACGATGTCTGCATCTTTCTCGCCGGTGGGGTGGAGCCCGATGTACGTCGGGAGATCGAAGGCGAATTGATACGTGAATATCACAGTGCGCTGGTGAGCGCTGGTGTGCGTGACTTCTCCTGGGAACAGTGCTGGCATGAATATCGACGTGCTGCCTACGCCGGATTTGCGCTCACCGTGATTTCGACAGTTTCGGTCGTTCAAACCGAACGTGGTGACAACATGTTCACGGCAATGGTCAGACGGTACGCCCGCCACGCACTGGAAGTGGGTGCCAGAGATTTTCTCTAAGGAAGTCGAGTCATGCCAAAAATTCATCCGATCTTGAAGTCGATCTGCGAAAGGCTGCTGGTAAACGTGCGGCGTCGCCTGCCGGACCAGGCGGCTGCCACGATGACTGTTCCTGCACTGGTTTACCGCGATGCCGAACAGTGGCAACGTGAGATCGACTCGATTTTCCTGCGTACGCCCTTGCTGGTCGCGCTGTCCTGCGACGTTCGTCAGCCAGGCGATTATTTTGCCCTGCAGATTGCTGGACGGCCCATCCTGATCGTTCGTGGAGACGATGGCCGGGTCCGTGTCTTTCTCAATGTCTGTCGGCATCGGGGGGCAAGATTGACGGGCAAGGATTGTGGCAATGTCCGTCGGTTCATCTGCCCGTATCACGCCTGGACTTATGATCGCGCGGGTCGTCTGGCCGGCGTCTCGGAGTCGGAGTCCTTTGGCAAGCAGGAGATAGATGGCCTGATTGAACTGCCCAGCGAGGAACGTGCCGGGATGGTGTTCGCCTGCTTGTCAGCGGATGCCGAACTTGACCTGGATGCGTGGCTCGGCGACATGTTGCCGTCGCTGGAAGCTCTGGAACTAGACCGCCTGTATGCCTATCACCCGACCACGTCCCTGAGCAGCCCAAACTGGAAGATTGCAGTGGACGGATATCTGGATGGTTATCACATCGGTTTCCTGCACAAGGACTCAATCGGTCGCAAGGCGATTACCAATCGCAACACCTACGACCTCTACGGACCCCACGTGCGGATCGGTTTCGCCAATCGCCGCATTGAAGAGATCCAGAGTTTGCCGGAAGAAAATTGGGTGCTGGCGGATTACATGAGTCTGGTGCATTTCGTGTTTCCTAATATCTCGATTTCCGGTGGGCAGGGTGACGCGTTGATGCTCAGCCGGCTGTTTCCCGGCCCCACTGTGGATCAGTCGACAACCGTGCAACACCAGTATTTCCGCGAGCCGGTAGTTGGCGAATCCGTAACGATGGCCGAGGCACGCCGTCTCAATTACGAGCAGGTGGTCAGGGATGAAGACTATGCAACAACCTTCGGGATCAGCGAATCGTTGCCGGCTATGGATCTTTCGCCGGTCCTTTTCGGCCGCAACGAACCTGCCAACCAGAACTTACATCGACATATCGCCAGCATGACGGGTAGCAACCTGTATTGACGGTCTCCTGACTGTCACTGCGTTGTTGTTCGCTGGCAGCGCGCACGATTTCGAGCTAGTTTGCCGCAAGCACCCTGCGGCAAGAACCTGAAGGCTCCTTATCATGGCTGATGTTGAACTCTCCATAAAAGATCCGGTCGGGATCATTCGTCTGAACCGACCAGAAAAACTCAATGCCTTCACGTATGACACATTGCGGGAAATCCGCTCGGCAGTTGAAGCCTGTGTCAGTGATCGTCGGGTTGTGGGTATCGTCATCACGGGTACCGGCCGCGGCTTCAGCGCCGGACTGGATTCGGCAACGCTGGCCGCCGTGACCTCACAATCGCAAGCCGGTGCAGCACCACCGAGCGCGGAGCTGCCAGGTATCTTCAGCTACTTTCTTGAAGTACCGAAGCCGATCATTGCTGCGATCAATGGCGTGGCGGCGGGTGGTGGGCTGATCCTTGCACTCATGAGTGACCTTCGTATCGCCGCCGACACTGCATCGTTCACCACCGTGTTTCTCAAACGTGGGTTGATCGCTGAACACGGTTCCAGCTGGTTGCTGCCGCGTATGGTGGGTGTTGGACGAGCACTGGACCTTTTGTGGATGAGCGACCGGATCGACGCGGCTACCGCAAAAGAGTACGGACTCGTGCAGCAGGTGGTGCCGGCAAACGAGTTGCTTGAACGGGCCTCGGATTATGTGCGCCGGCTTGCAGAAACCTCGGCGCCCGCGGCGATCGCAGAAACCAAGCGGTTGGTGTATGCCCATCTGGGTACCGGCTATGTCGATGCACTTCGCGATGCGGATCGCAGCCAATGGCGATTTGTAGGCGCGCCGGATGCGCGGGAGGGTGCACTGGCATTGATCGAAAAGCGTCCGCCGCGGTTTGAACGCCTGGCCTGAAACAGCACCTCAATCGAGAAGGACTGCGGTTGATCGCGAGCGGAAGGTCATTCGCAGATGTAGCCGGCAGACTCCGGATTGCCAACAGTTCCAGGTACAAAAACCGGAGCAAACCCACCACCGATGGTCCGGAAATTTGTCGTCTGGCCCTGATAGAGTCGGGCTGCCACCAGGATGATGTCGTCACCATGAACAAAGCAGCGCAGATCAACTTTGAGGTCTGTGCCGTCGGCTGAGCCGGAGGTTCGGCGCAGGCTGGGCGCAACAAATCGCTGGGCAATATAGTTGTTGGCCTTGACTTCTTTTAAAGGGACTTCGTTGAAAATGATTTCATTGAAGACACGGCGTGTCAGCTTGCTGCCCCGATAGGTCCCTTTGCCGCCATAACCGCAAGCTGGCTTGAAGAACCAGTCCACACGCTGTTCCCACCACCAGTCGGCTGGCATTGAGTTCACCATACGGCACTGCGGAATGCTTTCCAGCAGAATCTGTCGCGCTTGCGCGTCGATGCCTTGTGTTGCAAGCCAGTCTGGATCCGTCAGGCGCACCAGATTGCGTTTGTTGGCAAGCAGTGCATGCCCGTGGGGATGGGGAGTGACCAGTACCTGCTGGCTCAGCCATGCCTGCCTGAGGGCGTCGTGCCCGGTGGCTTCAAGGTAGAAGTCGGTCAGACGGTTGTAGACTGCATCGATCGGCTGGTTATCGACCAGCAGCTCACCATCCTGCCAGACCAGAGCACTGGCTTCGGCGATGACCGTGTCGATGCCGGCCTGCCTGAACAGATTACGGAACAGCAGGAATTCGGGATAGAGGTATTGTTCGGTTGGCTGGTCATCAACGATGGCGATGCGACGCAGTGAACGGCCGGGATACTTCGCCTGGAAGGGCGATACGAACATGTCGACAAACACGGCTTCGACATTGGTGAGGATCACCGGGCTCTGCAGGCAATCAACCGGAGCAGTTGCACTGCGCTGGAGATTCTTCGAGGCGCTTGCACAGAGCAATGCGCCGCCGGCATTGGTGTTGATCTCGATCAATCTTGGCCCATCGGTGTCCAGATGGAAGTCGTAAGCCGTAAAGGCTGACTCGAAGCCTGGATCGGTACTGGCGGTTGCCGGTGCCTCCCGTAGCGCCTGCTGCTGCCATGCAGGTAGTGCAACAACGGCTCGTATGGTCTTGATCACCTTTTGCATCGCGGCCAGTTGATCGTCGCTGATGAAGACAGACAACTCCGAGAAGAGATTGGCGTGGGTGTCACCCGGCAACTTTGACCTGGCCGAAGTCGCGAGCAGCTGTTCAAGATGGGTCCGCGCCAATCCGACGTCCGTGCCGATGCAGAAACAGCTCTGGTTCATCTGCGCGGCACTGTCTGGACTGATCGGACTGGTCACGATGGTCGGTTCCTTTGTGTTCGCAACACGATGGGGGGCTCAACTTCACATTTCAACCCTCAGTGACCGAGAGCTGCGACTGCAGAAGCTCCGAGAAAATTCCTGCTGAATCAGGTTTTGGGTTAAATCGTGACGGCAATCACACCCGGCCTGGGCGGAAGAAGTTTCGACATCAGGATTCGTGAAGCGTGGCCGATAGCGTCTGCGTAGAGCTCGAAGGACCGTCGCTCATGAACCTGTCTTCGTTAGGAGGGAGTACCCAAGCCCCCCAGTTCAATCTGCACCCGGCAAAGTCCGGCTTCCATGCATCCACCCATGCGCCCAAGACCGCCGGCGAGGCCAGGGAGCTGGCGCGAGCGCTCGGCGCGGGTGATGTTTTTGACGCGCTGGCGAGCGGTGGCAGCGTGAGCGCCATTCCCCGGACGACAGCGCCATCGGCTGCTGATCTGCTGCGGTCCGCGCCGCAAAGCGTTCGCTCGTCGGCAACCGACGCTTTTGACCGGGCCGCCCGCTTCATGGCGTACTCCGAGCGTAATGAAACCGGGTTCTCCCTTGAACTGCGCACCCGCGAAGGTGACGTCGTGTCGCTGAACTTTCGTCAGCTCGACTACCGTTCGGCAGCACAAGCCGACGGTACCAGCGTCGTGGAGCAGGGGCTTGAGCGCATGGTGAACATGTCAGTCACCGGTGACCTGTCCAACGCCGAGTTGGCGGCGATTGATCGCCTGCTGGCGCAGGTCACCGAAGAGGCTTCGTCATTTTTCGAAGGCGATCTGCTGGCAACTGCAGCCCGCTTGTCGTCGCTCGATTTCGACAGTCAGCAACTGGCCTCTTTTGCCCTGGACTTCACACGAACCAGCCAGCGTGAGCTGACCCAGGTGTACACCGGTTCCAACCGGTCGTTGAGTGATCTTGCCAGGCAGGACAGTGGCGTTGCGTCGCTGCTCGAAATGCTTGCATCGACCCAGCGGCGGTTGATGGATGAAGCCAGGGCACTGTTTGATGCACCCAGTGCAGCCCGATTTTCCCGCACCGTTGTACCTGGCGTGTTTGGCCTCGGCGTTGAAGATAAGAACAGCGCGGCCTGATAGCCGAGCAATAGGGGGTGTGAAGCACTGTCGACCGTGTGGCCGGAGAGGGATCGGCTATAGTTTCAATCAGTCAAACGCCCGCTGGTATCCATGACCGCCCACATTCTGACGCTCACGTGCGCCGACCGGCCTGGCATCGTCCACACGGTGTGTGGCGCGTTGCTGGACGTTGGTGGCAATATCACTGAAAACGCCCAGTTCAGCGAACCGGAGAGCGGTACGTTCTGCATGCGCACCGAGTTTACCTCGACGGAAGCGGATGCCGAGTTTGTGCGCAGGCTTGTCATGGAGCGGCTGGGCGAAACCCGCGCGATCCTCACGGTCCGCTCAACCAGCTACCGGCCGCGAATCCTGATGCTTGTCTCGAAGCAGGATCATTGTCTGTTCGATCTGCTCTATCGATGGCGAACGGGTGAACTGGCGATTGACATTCCGTTGATCGTTTCCAACCACCCGGACTGTGGCGCCATTGCGGCCATGTATGGCATCCCGTTTTTGTGTGTGCCAGTGACACAGAACACACGAAGCGAACAGGAAAGCCGTCTTCAGGAGCTGATCACGAAACACACCATTGATCTGGTCGTGCTGGCGCGGTACATGCAGATACTCAGTGATGACCTGTGCAGATTTCTCGCCGGCAGAGCCATCAATATCCATCATTCTTTTCTGCCGGGTTTCGAGGGCGCCAAACCGTACCATCAGGCCTGGCGTCGTGGGGTCAAGGTGGTTGGTGCGACGGCGCATTTTGTCACGGCCGAGCTGGACGAAGGACCGATCATCGAGCAGGCGGTCGAACGGGTAAACCATGCCCATTCCCCGGCCGAGCTGATTGCATTGGGTCGTGACATCGAGCGTATGGTGCTGTTCAGGGCGGTGAAATACTGGTCCGAAGGCAGGATTCTGCTCCTCGGTGAACGAACCGTCGTGTTCGCGAACTAGTTTTTCCGGTTGTATCCTGCTCGTTCGATCGCACTGTGGACGAGTGCATCCATCAGCCGGGGAAAGTCGTAGCCGATGGCTCTGGCGCCGTCGGGAAACAGACTGGCAGGCGTCATGCCGGGAAGCGTGTTCACCTCCAGGAGAAAGATCTCGTCTGCATCCGTGACAATGAGATCGGCGCGGGACAGATCGTACAAGCCGAGAGCCTGGTGTGCCTTGATAGCTATTTCGCCTATGCGTGTGCTGACGTGGGCGGGCAGGGCGGCCGGAATGATGTGTTCACTCCTGCCCACCGTATAACGATTGGTGAAGTCATACCATTCGTTTTTGGCAGTTCGGATTTCGATGACCGGCAGACTGCGGATGGGACCCTGGTATAGATCCAGCACGCCGACGGTCATTTCCCGGCCCATGACATACGGCTCAACGAGCACGTCACCACCGACCTCCCGACAAGCAGCAATCGCCGCTGCGATGTCGCCACCGTTTGGCAGCAGGTGAACACCCAGCGCAGATCCCTGAGCGAGTGGCTTGACTGCCACACGCAGGCCCAGTGTGTTCCGGATCTTCTCGACAGCCTCCGGAATGTCCTGGTCGGCTGCAACCACTACATCGGGAGCCACCGGTAGTCCGGCGCGTTGAAAAACGGCCTTGGCAAGGCTTTTGTCCATGGCAGTTGCCGAACCATGCACCCCTGCACCGACGTAGGGGAGGCCAAGCATTTCCAGATAGCCCTGCACCGTGCCGTCTTCGCCCGGCGCGCCGTGCAGCGCCGGGAAGACAACATCAGGCGCAAACTGAAGCAGAGCACGGGTTATCGATGCCCCAAGATCGATGATCTCGACGGTGTGCCCTGCGGCGATCAAGCCCGCCGAAACTTCCCGGGCGGACTTCGTGGACACTTCAGCTTCGCGAGAATAACCGCCGCGCAGGACGGCGACACGCAGACTCATGTCCCCAGCGCCTTACGGTGATGCACCCGACACCATCGCTCATGGTCTCGCCAGGCGCCGTCGATGAACAGAAATTCCGGGGAAAGCCCTTCGAGTTGAAAGCCGCAGCGCTGTACCAGTTTAATGGAGCGCTGGTTCTCAGGCTGAATATTGGCTTCCAGTCGATGCAGACCCATGGTCTGGAACGCATGCTCGCAGACCTGATTGAGGCCCTGCACCATGTAACCACGACCTGCATACAGGGCTGCCGAATAGTAGCCAAGACTGGCCGAGAGAAAGGTTCCTCGCACGATGTTGTTCAGGTTGATGACGCCGGCGATGGCGTGTGTCGACTTGTCGCAGACCAGAAAACTTTCGTGATCGTCGCGATTCAGTCGCGACACGTAGGCATCAAACGTGCGGACGGTGATCGGTGGCGAGATCCATGGTGTGTGCAGGTCCTGGCTACCCTGTGCCATCGCCAGAAATTCGTCCCGGTCGCTGCCGGTGAGCTGGCGCAGGTAGATGAGAGGTTCGTTCATCAGGCTTCCTTTTTTGCTCAGGACTTGCTCAGGACTCGCTCGGGGGCTTGACCGCAGAGTTGCTTGCAGGCACATCCGGCAGCAGCAGCGCATAAAGTGCCACCGGCAGTATTGCCAGACCCACGCCAATCAGATGGATCGGGTGGAGCCGCACAGTACCGTGCAAGGGCCACAACGAATCGATGACAAAACGGCCGGCCGCCCAGCCGACCAACCCCCACGTCAGGGTCGCCATGGCCAGGGTTATCGCCAGCATGCAGAAGAGTCGGCTCATCATGGGGCGATGATATAGCTTGCGCCACGCATGGCCAGCCATGCCGTCGTGAACTGGGCCAGATCATACCGTCTGGCAACCGATCCATCGGCGTCTGCCGCCGGGTCGTGGACCAGTACACTCGCGCCATCAACGCCATGCACGACCACCAGATGCCCGTTTGTACTATCAAGTGGCGCGCCGTGCAGTTCACCGGCGGCAAATCGAATCGATGCGGCAAACGGCAGACCGGCACGCAGTACGGTCAGGACATTCGACCAATCGCTGTGCAGTTCGACGGCTGCAACACCATCATTGAGCGCCGCTGCCCGAACGGCCAGTGCCCAGCTACCATGCAGACCGGTCGCACGATCGCGGGTCCATGCCAGCACCTCATCGCGCGACACCCCTGGCAGCAGCATGGCGAGGCTGGTCGGCGAACAGATATGCCGGCGCAGAGGTTCCTCGGCTGTCATCTGTGAAATAGCCTGGGGAGTAGCGGCGATCGCGCTGGTCGTGGGTAGTGGTGGCGTGGTTATGGCCAGCGGGCGGGACGAAATGGCGATGAAGTAGCGTTCGGGCGCCTGTTCGGCGTGGATGAACAGCTGGATGATCGGGTCATCCAGCGGAACCCGTGTATGCCAGCAGTCGATATGCGTGGATACTGTATCGTTCATCGGGATCTGATCGGGTCGCTCTCCAACCATGGAAGGGACGGGTAACAACGGCCACTCGTGTGACTCGGCCTGCAGCCGGAACTGATGATCCGGAGTGATCGAACCGGGGGTAACAAAACTGGCAACCAGGATTGCCTCGGCAGGTATTGTGGGGATCGGCAGTGTGACCATCCACTCGCCAGCGCTAACGTTCAGAAACGCTACCGGCCCTTTCACAGGCAGGGGATAACGGGCTGCACTGCCCGGATCAGCCAAGCGCACAGTGGGCCAGGAATCGGAGCGAGAATTGGAAGAAGGTGCGTTCAATTGAGTAACGGAATCAGCCTGCTGATGTATGGCACGAGCGCCTGCTCCCTGTGTGATCAGGCTTTCGATTTACTGATGAGTATGCCAGAACTGCAAGGCCTGACGCTGCGCGTAGTGGATGTGGCTGCCGATGCTGCGCTGACCGAACGGTATGGCGCCCGACTGCCGGTGCTGTCTCTGGGTGGCGTGGAACTTGATTGGATCTTTACCACCGGGCAGGTTCGCGGCCTGCTTCCTTTGGCAGCCGAAAGAAGCTGACGGCATTTGCAGTTGTGGCGCTGGCGAGTGTTGCCAGCGGCACCTGCATCAATCCGGCGAGGGTGGCAGCGATGTGGGGTAGATAGGCCGGTTCGTTGCGCCGTCCAAGCGGAGGATGCACCAATCCCCTCGGCAGATCGTGAGGCAACAGGAACGGTGCGTCGGTTTCAATCAGCAGACGCGCGAGTGGAATCCGTGGCACGAGATCCCTCAGTGACTGGCCGCGTCGCCGATCACAGACCCAACCGGTGATGCCGATCCAGTAGCCGGCGGCAAGGCAGGCATCAAGCTCCAGCGCACTACCGGTAAAGCAGTGAATGACGACATTCTGGGGAGGCGTTGCACGTTCCTCCAGCATGCGAAGCACTTCTCCGTGTGAATCCCTGTCGTGCACAAACAGTGGACGGTCCATGGCATTGGCAAGATCGATGTGACCGGCAAACACCTCGCGCTGCTGCTGCGCTGGTGAGAAATTCCGGTTGAAATCGAGACCGGTCTCGCCGATCGCGACGACTTCAGGATGTTGAGCCAGGTCAGTGACACGCGATTTCCAGTCAGGTGCTGCGTGTGCCGCATCGTGTGGATGGATGCCGACGGTCGTATGCAGAAGCGGAACATCGATACGCGCGGCCATCGTCTCCAGAAAGGAGATGTTGCTTCCCGCCGTTTCCAGATTGGTTGAAGTGATGACGAGCCGTTTGATACCTGCGGTGCGCGCTCTTGTCAGCACGGAGATCCGGTCCAGGTCAAACTGGGCGTGCAGCAGATTGGCGCCGATGTCGACCAGGCCGCTCATCAGCTTTTGCGCAGCACCAGAATTTCGTGCGGTCCGAGCAGCGGCTGTGGTTCCTTGGTGAGAAGACCATAAACAACGCGGAACGCGAGCACGTTCTTGACGTAGTTGCGCGTTTCATTGAATGGTATCGTCTCGATCCAGACATCCATGGGCATGCCAACCACGCCGGTGGTCCACCGCTTCACTCTGCCTTCGCCAGCATTGTAAGCCGCCGCTGCCAGTGGCAGCTGGTTCTGGTAGCGACCGAGCAGGCCCGACAGAAAAGTGCTGCCCAGATTGATGTTGGTGGAGGGCTCATACAATGCCGCCTCGTTTGGCGCGCGCTGCCGGTTGCGTTCGGCAACCCAGCGGGCCGTGCTGGGCAGCAGTTGCATGAGTCCTCGGGCATCGGCTACGGACCTTGCCTGCCGATCAAAGGCGCTTTCCTGACGAGTGACTGCCAACAACAGGGGAACCGGCAATCGCGAGTTTTTGGACGCAACATCAAATTCCTTGCGGTAGAGCATGGGGAACCGCGCGGAGACTTCATCCAGCAATCCCGCGCGATTGGCCAGGAATATGCCGAAGTGCGGATAACCCTTGTGCAAGGCGGCATAGGTGAATTCCCGAGCTGCTTCAGGGCCAAGATTGTCTACAGCGAAGAGCCACTCCCGTCGTGCGTTGACCGCTTCATTGCGTGCGAAAAATTCCAGCCCGCGAGCACCGTTTGGATACTTGTACAGACCGTCGATCACCTCCGCTCCCAATGCCGCGACAGAAGACGGTGCAAGTTGCGCAGGTTGGCCCACTTTTTCTGCAGCCAGGAAACCGTAGTAGTGGCGTTGATTGGCAATGCCACGATAGATCTCCGCGGCGCGCTGGCGATCACCCTGGACCTCTTCGACGGCACGTGCCAACCAGTACTGCCACTCGATCTTCTTGTGCTCGTCATCGGGCATCAATCCGATGAAGCGTTTCAGTTCAACCCAGTTTTGCCGATTGCGGGCCATCGTTGCCAGAGTGGCCAGCAGAACCGGATCGTTGGACTTGAACGTTGGCTCGGGGAAGAGTCCCAGGCTTGCACGCGCTTGCCAGATGCCTCGTTCAATCGAGGCTTGTTCCTCGCTGCTCCAGGCTTGTTGGTCACGGTAAGCCGGCCAGATCTGGTACGCATCGGCTGGATTATTATGAGCCAGACGTACCAGGCCATTGCGCACCACCCGTCGCACTCTTGGTGAGGCCTTGCTGAAGCGCGATGGCACCAGCAGGCGGCGTGGATCGATGTGGGTCTGGTAGTACGCTTCGGCCCAGATTCGATCGTCTCCTGCGAGGCGAGCAATCAGGTGTCGGCCAAGCTGGATTGAGTTGGCCGCAAAGGCAAGCTCCATGCGTTGCCAGGTGAGCTCCTGGGTGATGCGGCCGCTCTGCCGGAGGGCCGTAAACAAAGGATCACACACGATGGGTTGTGACTTGCCGGTCAGCCAGAGTGCCTGGCCTGCGGCAAGGCCATTCTCGCGATCGCCAGCTGCCAGTTCGGCGCGCGCCCGGTAACACTGCAACTCGACGTTGTACACGCGATCGTCAGCGGGGTAGCCCTGTAGCAGCGCCTTCCAGTTGGACTTTGCAGCCATTGCCTTGAGCCAGCGCTCGCGTATTTCCGGCGCAGCTGGCAGGTCGGGGTAACGTGCTTCGAAGGCGTCTATTTCTGCCACGCTCAACGTGGCGAGGCGATTTTTGTGCTCCTGAAAATCCAGCCACGGAGCCAGCGGATACTGATTGAGGGTTTTGCGGACAGCGTGGTACTGGGTTACCCGTCCAGCGGCCAGATGGGAGAGGGCGGTTTGATAGGCCCGGCGTTCGTGAGTGTAGTCAGGCCCGGCGTTGACTGAACCGACGACCAACAGCAGGCAGACCAGCAGCAGCGGTTGAATCAGCAAGTGAGTCCATCTCACCCAGCCCGATCGACGCGGCCGTCGGGTACATCCTGTCTCGAGCACTACTTCTCCGTCGTGTTGCCTACGCGAACTGCCAGAACGTCACAGGGTGCGCCATGCAGCACACCGTTGGCGGTTGAGCCGAGGAGCAGGGCCAGACCATGACGACCATGACTGCCAACGACGATCAGGTCTGCGCCATGCGCCAGTGCAGTTCGCTGGATCTCGTGTTCAGGCCGCCCGAAGATGAGATGACGGCGAGCCTCCGGTACGCCGACGCCGGCGGCAAACTCGTTGAGGTGGGATCTGGCCTGTTCATGGATCTGATCCTGGATCGCCGAAAGATCCATCGGCACGTCACCTCCATAGGCGAGGCTGAGCGGTTCGATGACGTGGACGATGTGCAGTTCCGCCTCGGTGGCCTGCACGAGGGCCAATGCACGATCAGCGACTGGCCTGGACTCCTCAGTCAGGTCGACTGCGAGCATGATGCGGTGATACGCGTTCATGTTGTCCCCCGATCTCATTTGGGGCCACCATAGCACAAACCTACTCCGTCACTTCAAGCTCGTTACCATGGCCTGGTTATACATACTGCTCGCATTGATTCTGGTTCTCGGACCCGTGCTGTACCTGTTGCCGTCGCGGCGGGACAAGGAACAGGCGGCGCTGCGCAGCGCCGCGCGTACCGGGGGGTTGGTTGTGGAGTTGGCGTCCCTCCACAAGGCGGACAGTGAGGCGCATGAGCGGGTATCGGCCAGTGCCCAGCCAAGAGAACCGAAGATCCAGTGTGTTCGTTATGGTCTGCCAATGGGGTCACCGCTGTCGGGCCTGTCCGAAGTCCACCTGGTGCGGGGCCGGAATTCGGACTGGCGGGCTGATCCGGAGTACCCGACTGTCGCAAATGATGAACTGGTGGCGCTTCTCAGGCCGCTGCTGGGAGCCTTTCCGAAAGACGCCAGAGGGCTGGCCGTGACAGCATCCCTGGTCTGGGTGTACTGGCTTGAAAGCCTTGATGGTGCGGCCTCCGGGCAGGTTCGGGTAGATGAAATCCGGCGTGCACTGGCGGCAATCCGGGACCAGGTGACCGACTGGCACACCAGACGCCTTTCTTGACACGTCTTCAAATCAACCCTTATAACGGCGCGGCATTTTCGACCTGGTTCAACTGCAAACTGTTGACATAACCCGGTATCTTCAAGGATCCGGGAGCCGATGGTGGGGTGCACTCAGGATGTGCACGGCCACATCGACTGGTGAATCAGGTGTATGACTTTCGACGCCGGCACAGGAGGTCTTGGCTGCCGAAATGGCACGTTCTCTCGTCATCGTAGAGTCTCCGGCGAAGGCCAAGACCATTAATCGTTATCTTGGCAACGACTATGTCGTCCGCTCCAGCGTGGGCCATATTCGAGATCTGCCCATGGGCGGCAAAACTACCGACGCCAAGGATCGCGCCAGAGAAGCGGCAAAAACCAAGGCCATTCCGGTCGCCGAACGAGCAGCCTACAAGGCGAAGAGGGCCCGTGACCAACTGGTCAGGCGAATGGGAGTGGATCCCGAATCCGGCTGGAAGGCCAGTTATGAGATCCTGCCTGGCAAGGAAAAGGTGGTGGCAGAACTGGCGCGGCTGGCGAAAAGTGCCGACACCGTGTATCTCGCCACGGACATGGACCGCGAGGGAGAAGCAATCGCCTGGCATCTGCGCGAGACCATTGGCGGGGATCCCAGTCGTTACCGGCGGGTAGTATTCAACGAGATTACACGCAAGGCCATCCAGGAAGCCTTCGCAGCCCCGGGCGAACTGAACATGAATCGGGTCAACGCCCAGCAGGCCCGACGATTCCTGGACCGGGTTGTGGGTTTCGAGTTGTCACCGCTGCTGTGGGAGAAGGTTGCGCGGGGCCTGTCGGCTGGTCGTGTGCAGTCGGTGGCTGTCCGCCTGCTGGTTGAACGCGAAAGGGAAATCCGTGCGTTTGTTCCCGAAGAATACTGGGAAGCATTTGCTGACTTGTCACGCGCCGGCGATGAGGCGACGTATCGTTTTCAGCTTGCCAGGGTCGATGACAAGACTTTCCGGCCTGATAACGGCGATGCAGTCGAGGCTGCCCTGGCACGGATGCGTCAAGGTGGATTCACCGTCGTCAGTCGGGAAGACAAACCAACCCGGACGCGTCCGAGTGCACCATTCATCACGTCGACCCTGCAGCAGGCCGCGAGCACGCGGCTCGGCTACTCGGTGAAAAAGACCATGACCATGGCACAGCGTCTCTATGAGGCGGGTCACATCACCTACATGCGCACGGATTCCACCAATCTGTCCGCCGAAGCGGTGGCGAGTTGCCGTGAATTTGTGACGAAGAACTTTGGTGATCGATACCTGCCGGAAAAACCACGGGTTTATTCCAGCAAGAAGGACGCCCAGGAAGCACACGAAGCCATCAGACCGTCGAATGTCGGTATCCGCAGTGAACATCTTGGTGACGTCGAGACCGACGCTGCACGGCTGTACGATCTGATCTGGCGTCAGTTTGTGGCCTGCCAGATGCCCGACGCCCAGTACATGTCGACCGTGGTCACGGCGCAGGCACAGGGGTGCGAAGTCCGGCTGCGAGGACGTGTTCTCGTGTTTGACGGTTATACCCGGGTTCTGCCGCAAGGTGCGCGCAAAGACGAAGATCTTGAGTTGCCGGACTTTCGCACCGACGAATCATTGACTTTGGCCGGTGTGGAGGGTGTACAGCATTTCACGAAACCCACGCCGCGTTATGGCGAGGCGAGCCTGGTGCGGGAGCTTGAAAAACGCGGGATCGGTCGGCCGTCGACCTATGCCGCCATCATCTCGACTATCCAGGAGCGTGGTTATGCCACCCTCAATGCCCGGCGTTTTTATGCCGAGAAGATTGGCGAACTGGTGACGGATCGGTTGGTCGAAAAATTCGAAAACCTTCTCGACTATGGTTTCACGGCGCAGATGGAAGCCGAACTCGACCGCATCGCCGAAGGTGACATCGCCTGGCGCGAGGTACTGGATCAGTTCTACGACGATTTCTCCGGCAAACTGGAGACGGCCAAGTCCGTGGACCACGGCATGCGGGGGAATGATCCAACCGATACCGAGATCGTCTGCCCCAAGTGTTCACGCCACATGCAGATCCGTACTGGCTCAACCGGTGTATTTCTCGGCTGCTCGGGTTATGCGTTGCCGCCAAAAGAACGTTGCACACACACCATTAACCTGATTCCTGGTGAAGAAGCGGCTGACGTTGAGGCAGATGAAGAGGGTGAGTCCAGGCTGTTGCGCACCCGCCACCGCTGTACGCTCTGTTCGGCGTCAATGACGCCTTACCTGATCGATGAAGGTCGCAAGCTGCATGTCTGCGGCAACAATCCGGACTGTGCAGGCCACGCTGTTGAGCATGGCCAATACCGGATCAAAGGGTATGAAGGGCCAGTGGTGGCGTGTGATCGGTGCGGTTCCGACATGCAGCTGAAATCAGGCCGGTTTGGCAAGTACTTCGGCTGCACCAATGCCACCTGTGGCAACACTCGCAAGCTGCTTCGCAATGGTGAAGCTGCGCCACCGAAGGCAGATCCCATACCGATGCCGGAACTGCGTTGCAGCAAGGTGGATGACTATTATCTGCTTCGTGACGGCGCCAGCGGACTCTTCCTGGCGGCCAGCCAGTTTCCGAAATTTCGGGAGACCCGCGCGCCGCTGGTTGGGGAACTGAAGTCCCACGCCAACGAACTCGATCCGAAGTTTGGCTACCTGCTCTCTGCGCCCGATTTCGATAACCACGGTCGGCCGGCGCTGCTTCGGTTTGCCCGCAAGACCCGTGAACAATATGTGCAGACTGAAGTAGACGGCAAGCCCACCGGATGGCGGGCCTTCTATCAGGATGGGCGCTGGGTCATTGACGACGCCTCGAAGACAGGCGGAGCCGAGTCTGCGACAGGTGGAACCCGGTCGGGCAAGGGCGGAACCGCACCGAAGAAATCTGAGCCTAAGAAAAAGGTGGCTGCAAAGTCTGCGGTCGCCAGGAAAAAGCCGTTGGCCAAACCACGTGTAAAAAAGGCAGGGACAACCCGCGACGCCTGATGACAGACGCAGGTTGTGGACGTTCGGATAAAGCAGGTTTGGGTGACGGGAGATCGACCGGCACGTGTCGCTCGATGTCCAAACCGCTCAATGTTACATCTGGCGAATGACACCAACACTGAGCCCTTCGATGACAAAGGGGGTCACGGAGAGGTCAACTTCGATGGGATCATAGGCCGGGTTTTCGGCAATCAGCAGTACTTTGTTCCGGTTCCGTGTGCGCTGCAGACGTTTGACGGTAACCTCCTCGTCAATGCGAGCGACAACGATCTGGCCATTGGCGGCGTCGCGCGTACGATGTACAGCCAGCAGGTCTCCATCGAGAATACCGGCGTTGATCATGCTGTCGCCTTTCACGCGGAGCAGGAAGTCTGCATGAGGTCGGAAAAAGCCCGGCGGCAATTCAACACGATCTTCAATATGTTCTGTAGCGAGAATCGGATGGCCTGCAGCAACACTGCCCACGATGGGAATACCGCTTTCGCTCTCTGGCAATCGTATGCCTCGACTGGTGCCGGGAATGACTTCGATGGCACCTTTGCGGGCCAGCGCCTTCAGATGCTCCTCGGCCGCGTTTGGCGACTTGAAGCCAAGCTGCTCTGCGATATCGGCGCGGGTCGGCGGATAGCCGGTATCGACGATATGGGTTCGGATAAGCTGGAGAATCTGGGCCTGACGCGGGGTGAGCGGCTGCATTCGAATTCCTGTGGTTTTATCCAGTAAGCTGGGATTATATACAGTGAAGAACCGAAAGCGAGCAATCTTCAGCAGAAGTTGCGATTCCCACCTTTTGTGGGTGCGCAGGCTGTTCGGTGTCTGCCTCTTTGTGTTGTTCACGTCATGTGCGCTGCAGGTGCTGGCCGTCGAGACAGATTTTGAACTTTCGCTCGAATCACGCCTCTTTGCCCATGACGGTTACGCAGGTCAGGACAACCAGTCGCAGAGCCTCAGTGCGCGAGGAGAGTTTGTGGTCGAGACCGGCGAACACTCACAGCTTGTGTTCGCACCGTTTGTGCGTGTTGACAGCGAAGACGACAAGCGTACACACGCGGACGTGCGGGAGTTGTTCTGGTCGGCGCTGGGTGATCGCTGGGAGTTTTCGCTCGGTGTGAAGCAGGTGTTCTGGGGAGTCACGGAATTCAATCATCTGGTCGATGTCATCAATCAGACCGACCTGGTCGAGAACGTTGATGGTGAGGACAAACTGGGTCAGCCGATGGCACAGCTGACAATGGTGCGTGATTGGGGAACCATTGATCTGTTTGCCATGTCGGGCTTTCGTGAGCGAACCTTTCCAGGGCGTGATGGCCGACTCGGGTTGCCGTTTGTTGTGGATTCCGATGCAGCCCGTTATGAGGCCGGCAGTGAATCCGCGCATGTCGACTTTGCCGCTCGATGGTCGCAACAGTTCGATGCGCTGGATATCGGGATTTACCATTTCAGTGGTACCGGACGTGCACCGAACCTGATTCCTGAAATGCGTGGTGGCAACCGGGTGGAGTTGGTACCGGAATACGTGCTGATCGATCAGACCGGTCTCGATGCACAGTATCAGGCGGGCAAGTGGGCGTTCAAGCTGGAGAGCATTCATCGTAGCGGCCAGGGTGATCGCTTCCTGGCGGCCACAGCCGGCACGGAATACACCATGGTCGGGGTGATGGGGTCGCAGATGGATCTCGGACTGGTCGCGGAGTACTTTTATGACGAACGCGACGAACTGGCGTTTGATACCTTGTTTGAACACGACTATGCCGTTGGACTTCGTCTCGGCTTCAATGATGCCAGCGATACACAGGCGCTGATCGGCGTGATTCGTGACCAGGAAACCGCCGAAACGGTGGTCAGCGTCGAAGCCAGCCGCCAGCTGGGTGACAATTTTTCGATAGCGGTTGAGGGGCGGATCTTTACCGGCTCGGCAGAACTTGAGACCGGCTCGCCGGCTACCTGGTTGGCCGAGGAGGAAAGAGCGGCCTATCTGGAGAAGGAGGATTACCTGCAAGTGGAGGTGAAGTGGCTGTTCTAGTAAACCCTCGGGGTACATCCCGATGAATATGTCCGAAGTAGTCGACCGATCCCGACTGATGCACGACGAGGCGACGGTACGCGCGGCAATCGATCAACTGGCGCTGCGTCTGGATCTGGCGCTCCGGTTTCACAATCCCGTGCTGGTCTGCGTGCTGCAGGGTGGTGTCTACCTTGCCGGCCAGCTATTGGCCAGATTGCGATTTCCACTGCAACAGGCAACGGTTCAGGTATCCCGTTATGCCAATTCGACCGAGCCGGGTGATCTGCGCTGGTTATCGCCACTGAGCATGGACGTCAGCGGTCGCTCGGTGCTGCTGGTCGATGACGTGTTCGACCGCGGCCTGACGCTCAGCCTGTTGCACGATCATCTGATTGCCGTAGGCGCGCAGCAGATTCTCAGTGCGGTGGTCGTCCGCAAGGCTGTTGAACATCAGACGCCCTATCGGCCGGACTACATCGCACTCGAGTGTGGCGCCGACTATCTGTTTGGCTGCGGCATGGACTATCACGGCTACTGGCGCAATCTGCCGGAAATCCGGGCACTTTCCGAAGCCATGAAGGATATCCACTGATGCTCGCCGTACTTACCGGCAGCGCAAAATTGCCGATGGATGTGGAAGCAGCGGTCGACTTATCGGCGCACTCCTTCGGAGAGGCGTCAGGCAGGGTCTGGCGAGCCCGATTGCGCGGGGCACCCATCCTGACGCTGGCCCGCCATGGCGACGAGACTCACATTGCCCCGCACGCCATCAACTATCGGGCCAATCTGTACGCACTGGCGGCTGCGGGTGCACGGTGGATCATTGCCATCCATACGGTAGGTGGCATTCGACGTGATCTGCAACCCGGTGATCTGCTGGTACCCGACCAGCTGATCGATTACACCCATGGACGGATGCAGACCTTTGCACCGGACTCGCAGGTGCGGCACATTGAATTCTCGCAGCCCTTCTCGGCAAACCTTGCTGAACAACTGGTTGATGCTGCAGCATCTGCCGGAATGGTCGTGCAGCGTGGTGGTGTATACGGTTGCACCCAGGGACCACGACTGGAAACCGCTGCGGAGATCGATCGTCTGCAACGTGATGGCTGCTGTGTGGTCGGCATGACCGCGATGCCTGAAGCGGCGCTGGCGAGGGAGTTGGGTCTGGATTATGTCAGCCTGTGCCTGGTGGTCAATCCTGCTGCGGGCCGCGGTAGCATCGAGCCCGTCGCGATGGCGCGTGCAGCGGCCGCCGGTGCCAGCTCAATCACGCAACTGGTCGCCGCCTGTGCGAAAGACCTCGAACGCCGCAAGCACTGACTCCGGTGGTGTGATCGGTCTTACCCTGATCAGCACACCAAAGCGTGGATGATCGAAATAGGTCAGTTCGCCTGGTGCCAGTGTCTGTCGTTCATGAATGGCCAGATAACGATCCATGACCAGGGGAATGACATCGGTTTCGGAGTGGCGAGCCGCTGCACCTGCCGCCAGCAGGATGGGCTCGCGGCCTACGTGAGGTCCATTCAACCAGACTCTGGCTTTCACCCGGATCGTCTCCGTTCTGGCAATGTCCAGTGTGCCTTCCAGCTGAAACCGGTCGATCAGCAGCGGACCACCTTGTACGAGCACAGGTATGCTCCGTCCTGGTTTCACCAACGCCTGGGACCAGCGTTCGTGCCAGAGAATGTGTGCGCCACCTTGTGAAACCAGGCTGTCGGCTGCCGTCGCCAGGGCACGATCTTCAACGGATCGTGCGGTATATGTTGATGCCTCGATGTCATCCTCCCAGGATTTCAGAGCCGCCCGAAACAGTTCTTCCGGCGACGGTGGTGGCGGGGGTGTTGCAACGGCGCCGGGATCGGTGGGGTCTGCTGATTCAGTTTTGGCAGCCTCTGGAACCGGTGTCGAGGTGTACTTGTGCCGGGCGTTCGCCTGTTTTCTTCCCAGACCAAGAGCGAACGCCTTTACCGCGCTGCGAGTATCGTTGTCCAGCGGCAGTGCAGGTGTCAGCCAACCCTCTCCGGCAAGCGATAGAAAGCGTGCAGGCAAGCGGCGCGGTGCCGCGAGCATGAGATTCTCGCCGGCATGCACATCACCGATTCCCGGCCGCTCGAAAATGATAACTTCAACGTCATGCCACGACTGCCGCAGGTAAGGTGCCAGAGCGTCTGATGCCGAATCCTGGGCAGTTGCAAACATGGAGCACAACGCTGCGAGCAGCGCTACGGTTCCCTTTATGCAGGCGCAACAGGAACGAGGATGTTTCATCTTGCTGCCTTTTTTTCGTTCTTCTGCTTGTGTCTGTTCGGTTTTGTCTGAACGCCGGGACTATTCAAACCGGCAGCCGGGGTGGTCGGGGGTGCAGGAGTCTGCGTTGATTCCTTTGTCAGCAGAGTACGACATAACGTCTGTGCAAAATCCACGCGCTCCTGGAATTCGGGCAGGTTCTTGCGAATCCTCAGCATGTTTGGTCCATCCATGCGATAGATGTGCGGCTGCCTCTGTATCAGCTGGATGACGGCGATCGGGTCGACCTGCGCCCGATCAGAGAACTCCAGACGACCGGTCTGTGGACCCAGATCCAGCCGACGCACTCCGAGTTGTTGTGCGAGCAGCTTGATTCGAGTCACGGCAAACAGCCGCTTGGCGGGCTCCGGCATCAGACCAAAACGGTCCACCAGTTCGATCTGCAGGGCATCCAGTGCAGCTTCCGTCGACGCGCTCGAGACACGCTTGTAGAGAATCAAACGGGTATGCGCGTCTGGCAGATAAGCATCGGGAATGAGCGTCGGGGCGTGCAGGTTGACTTCCTGATTCACGTACGCAAGCGGTGCGCCAAGGTCCGGCGAACGGCCATCCCGCAGTGCCGCAACCGCACGTTCCAGCATCTCCATATACAGGTTGAAGCCCACTGCTTCGATCTGCCCTGACTGATCCTCTCCCAGCAGTTCGCCGGCACCGCGAATTTCCAGATCGTGGGTGGCCAGCGTGAAACCGACACCAAGATCACCGGAGGCTTCAATGGCTTCCAGCCGCTTGATCGCATCGGCGGTCATGGCCTTGCGATGGGGTGTCAGCAGATAGGCATACGCCTGTCGATGTGATCTGCCGACCCGACCACGCAGCTGGTGCAGTTGCGCCAGACCAAACTTGTCAGCACGTTCGATGATGATGGTGTTGGCATTGGGGATGTCGATGCCGTTTTCGATGATGGTGGTACACAACAGGATGTTGAGCTGGCGATGTGAGAAGTCGTTCATCACGCGCTCGAGTTCGCGAGCACCCATCTGACCGTGCCCGACGCCGATCCGCGCTTCGGGGACCAGCAGCGCCAGTTCACGTGCAGTTTCCTCGATGGTGCGAACCTCGTTGTGGACGTAGAACACCTGACCACCGCGCATCAGTTCCCGGGTGATGGCTTCCTTGCTGACGGAATTGCGCTTTTCCTGCACAAACGTCTTGATGGACAGCCGTTTTGCGGGTGGTGTGGCGATGATCGAGAGGTCCCGCATGCCACTCATGGCCATGTTCAGAGTGCGTGGAATCGGGGTCGCTGTCAGGGTGAGGATATCCACTTCAGCCCGCATCGCCTTCAGGCGTTCTTTCTGCCTGACACCAAAACGATGTTCTTCGTCGATGATCACCAGGCCCAGGTCCCGGTAGCGGAACTCGGCGCTCAGCAGTTTGTGAGTGCCGATGACGATATCGATCTTGCCGGCGGCCAGCGCCTCGGCGCTACGCGCCAGTTCCGTGCCAGTACGCAGTCTCGACAGCACTTCGATCCGCACCGGCCAGTCGGCAAAACGCTCGCGGAAGGAATCACCATGCTGCTGGGCGAGCAGCGTGGTGGGTACCAGCACGGCAACCTGCGCACCGTTCTGCACGGTCACGAAAGCAGCGCGCATGGCGACTTCCGTCTTGCCAAATCCAACATCACCGCAGATCAGGCGATCGGTAGCCTGTTCAGAGGCCAGGTCACCCAGCACTGCATCGATGGCTGCACTCTGGTCGACAGTGAGTTCGAATGGAAACTGATCGACAAAACGCGCGTAGTCGTCGACCTGCGCGTGCATGGCTCGCGAGCGTCGTGACAGGCGATGGGCGTGGATGTCCAGCAGTTCGGCCGCGACATCGGCCGCTTTTTCTGCAGCTCGACGACGGGCTTTTTCCCATTGATCCGAACCCAGTCGATGCAGCGGCGCGTTGGTTTCGTCAGCACCGGTGTAACGGCTGATCAGGTGCAGGGAAGCCACCGGGACGTACAGGCGCGCGTCTTCGGCGTAGATGAGGGTCAGGAATTCGTGCGTATCGCCATCGATTTCAAGCGTCTGCAGCCCCACATATCGACCAACACCATGTTCCAGATGAATGACTGGCGCGCCGATGTTGAGCTCCGTGAGATTGCGGATGATCTCGCCTGGGTCAACGATACGTCCGCCGCGGGTCTGGACACTGCGTTCAACCGGACGGCTGCCCAGGAGCTGGCTCTCCGACAGGATCGTGACGTCATTGAAGACCGCGCTGTCGGCAAGTTCACCGACACAGATGCCGTGCAGCTCCTGGCTGCGGTGAAAGGCCTCGAAGCCACTGCAGTCGGTGACCTGGATGCCGGCACGACGCAGGTGTTCCGACAGCAGTTCCCGCCGGCCAGTGCTTTCGGCCACATAGAGGGTTTTTTTGCCAGCCTGCTGCTGGAGAAATTCGAGCAGCGCCGCCGCCGGTCGTTCGGCATGGGCGTTGAAGGCGATGTTGCCAGGCGGTGCAGCCTGGAAGATCAGCTCGTGGCGTTGGCCGGTTGTGGTCTCGTGCATCCAGACTTGTGTGTTTTCGGCAATCGCGGTGCGCCATTGAACGTCGTCAAGATAGAGTGAGGCGGGCGGCAGAATGGGTCGTTCGAGGTCATAACGCAGATTTTCGTAGCGATTGTTGACATCGTCAAGAAAATGCGAGGCGGCGGCTTGAGCTTCGCCATGGAAAAAGTAACGGCTACCCCCCGGCAGATAGTCGAACAAAGTGTCCAAGTGATCGAAAAAGAAGGGCAGAAAGTACTCGATGCCAGCGGGTGGCAACCGGTTGCTGACATCCTGGTAGACGCTGCAGCGGCGTATGTCGACATTGAACGTGTGATGCCAGTTGTTCCGAAAGCGGGCGACGGCGTCGGTATCGAACGGGAATTCGCGAGCCGGCAGGTAGTCAATGACCGATACCGCTTCAATGGTTCGCTGCGTCTCGGTATCGAAGTAACGAAGACTCTCGATCTCGTCATCAAACAGGTCAATGCGTACGGGCCGATCATGGCCCGTGGGGAAGAGATCGAGCAGTGCGCCACGCACAGCAAATTGACCGAGCCCGGTAACCGTTTCGACCGCCTGGTACCCTGCGGCTTCCAGTTGTCTGCGGGTTGAGTGCAGGTCGAAACGCTCGCCTGTTTTCAGGCGCAGCGCTGCCGTGGCGAGATAGTGTCGAGGTGGTAATCGGTGCAACAGGGTCTGCATGGGTACAACGAGGATGCCAGTGCGACGATCGGGCAGCGTGCGCAGGATGCGCAGTCGCTCGGCGACAATGTCCTCATGCGGAGAAAATGGATCGTAGGGCAGGGTTTCCCAATCCGGAAACTCCAGCACCGGAAACGTGTCACCGAGAAAAAAGCGCAATGCGTTGGCAAGTTCCCGTGCGGCGGCCGATGAACCGGCGATCGCCACGGAAAAGCCGCCCAGTCGCGACGCGGCCACTGCGGTCGCTCGGGCAGCCGAGAGTGGTGGCAGCCCACTCCAGTGCGCGCGCTGTCCAATCGGTGGCACCAGTTGGTCTGCCTCAAGGAGGTCCGGTTGGGCGCGGGTGGTTCTGATGGTGGTTCTGATGGTGGTTCTGATAGTGTCGGAGTTGATCGTCATGAGGGCGCGTATTCTAGCCAGATTGATCCCGGATTCGTTTGCCAAAACGGTCGCCGGCGGGCATCAGCGCGATTTCCACCCAAACAATTGGCGCCCATCGCTGCTGGTCATGCCAGATGTGAGCCGCTAGAGTAGACTGGTTTGACTGTTTAAATCGCCAGACGAAAGGATTCCCGCCGGAGAGTTGATGAAACCAACCAACATTTTTGATCCCAGCTATTTTCACAAGGTCGTGGATTGCCAGTGGGCCTGCCCGGCCCATACACCGGTTCCCGAATACATCAGATTGATCGCCCAGGAGCGTTATACCGAGGCGTACATGCTCAACTGGGATTCCAATGTCTTCCCCGGCGTGCTCGGTCGGACCTGTGACCGTCCTTGTGAACCGGCATGCCGACGGGTTCGCACCGAGGAAAAGCCGGTTGCCATCTGCCGGTTGAAGCGCGTCGCAGCGGACAACAAGGGCGATGTGACGGCGTGGCTGCCCCGCATACCCGAGGTCAAGAACGGCAAGCAGGTCGCCCTGCTGGGCGCAGGCCCTGCCTCCCTGGCGGTAGCACGTGACCTGTTGCCGATGGGCTACGAAGTGCACATCTATGACAAGGAGCCAAAAGGCGGCGGTTTCATGCGCAGCCAGATTCCTGCATTCCGATTGCCGGAGACCGTACTCGACGAAGAGGTCGACCTCATTCTCGATCTTGGGGTGAAAACCCATTTTGGTCACGAGATCAAGAGCATGAAAACCATGCTGGATATGGGTTATGACGCCTATTTTATCGGTACAGGCGCCCCGCGTGGCCGTGATCTGGAGTTGCCTGGTCGTCAGGAAGTTGCCAGCCACATCTCCATCGGTATTGACTGGCTGTCAAGTGTTGCTTTTGGCCATACCACATCGATAGCCGGCAAGGTGATCGTCATGGGTGGTGGCAACACCGCCATGGATTGCTGCCGAACGGCCATACGCCTGGGTGCCGAGTCGGTGAAGGTGGTTGTGCGCAGTGCGTTCGAGGTCATGAAGGCTTCCCCTTGGGAGAAAGAAGATGCCATGTCGGAAGGCATCCCGATTCTCAACAACCGACCACCAAAGGAGTTTGTGCATGAAAATGGCAAGCTCAAGGGCATCGTCTTCGAAGTGCTCAAGCCGGTCACCGGCGCAGACGGCAAACTGCGTTATGAGCCGAGCGGCGAGCCCGATGAATTCATCGAGTGTGACCACGTGCTGATGGCGATCGGGCAGGAGAACCACTGCCCGTGGATCGAGCGTGATCTGGGCATCCAGTTCGACAAGTGGGCGTGCCCGGTTCTCGACGAACTCACGCTGCAATCAACATTGCCGAAGGTTTTTTTCGGCGGCGATTCCGCGTTTGGCCCCGAGAACATCATCTGGGCGTCCGCTCATGCTCATCGTGCCGCGATCTCGATTCATCTGTTCCTGCAGGGCGGCGACCTGCACAAGGACCGGCCTCCCGAGCACCTCAACCTGGTCAGCGCCAAGATGGGGGTTCATGAGTGGGCCTATGACAGCTCGCACGATGCGTCAGCCCGCTACCTGGTGCCGCATGCCGAAAAGAAGAAGGCACTGGCAAACATCAAACTGGAGGTTGAACTCGGGTTCGACCGGCAGCTTGGCGCGAAGGAGGCACAACGTTGTCTGAACTGTGATGTGCAGACGGTGTTTACCGACAAACTCTGTATCGAATGCGATGCCTGTGTCGACATTTGTCCGATGGATTGCATCTCCTTCACTGAAAACAGCGAGGAAGAGCAGCTCCGCCAGCAACTTACCGCCCCTGCCTATAACCATCAGCAGGACCTGTATGTTTCCGGTGGCCTGAAGACCGGCAGGGTCATGGTCAAGGACGAAGATGTCTGTTTGCACTGCGGGCTGTGTGCAGAGCGTTGTCCGACCAACGCCTGGGACATGCAGCGCAGTGTTGTGCATATCCCTCAACTCGGCAGTCATGCTGGCGCCTGAACCGGCGCCCGCAAACGGCTTAACCTGCAAACGGCTCAACCTGCAAACAGCTCAACCTGCAAACAGCTAAAGAGGAAGCGATGGCTGTCAAGTACAACGACTTTGTGATCAAGTTTGCGAACGTCAATGGCTCAGGCTCGGCCAGTGCCAACGGCATGTTTGCCAAGGCCCTGTTCCGGATGGGTATTCCGGTGGCGACGAGGAACATATTCCCATCCAATATCCAGGGACTGCCCACGTGGTTTGAAGTCCGCGTCAGTGCCAAGGGCTACATGGGTCGCCGTGAAGGGGTCGATATCATGGTCGCCATGAATGCTGAATCGTTTGCCGAGGATGTGGCGTCCATTCGTCCGGGCGGTTATCTCTTTTACGACAACACAAAACCGCTCGCCAAGGAGCTGCGGCGTGGTGACATTCAGGAAATCGGTGTGCCGATTGCCGAATTGTTGTTGCCCGAGTTTGCCGATCCAAAACAGCGCAGCCTGTTCAAGAACATCACGTATCTTGGTGTTCTGACTGCGCTTCTCAACATCGAATTTGATGTCATTACGGGAATGCTCTCCAAGCAGTACAAGGGCAAGGAAGACCTGATCAAGCCCAACGTCAGAGCCATGGAACTGGGTCGCCGTTATGCATACGAGTACCTGCAATGCCCGTTGCCGATCCAGGTGAAGCGCATGGATGGCATCGGCGACCGGATCATGGTGGATGGCAACACGGCCGCTGCACTGGGCGCCGTTTATGGTGGTGCGACCGTGTGTGCCTGGTATCCGATTACACCTTCGACATCCGTTGCGGAAGGTTTTGAGCGGTACACGAGCCAGATGCGCAAGGACCAGGAGACGGGCAAGTCGAAGTACGCCATCGTGCAGGCCGAAGATGAACTCGCGGCAATCGGTATCGTCATCGGGGCAGCCTGGAACGGCGCGCGATCCTTTACCGCGACGAGTGGACCTGGCATTTCCCTGATGAGCGAATTTCTCCGGCTTGCCTACTTTGCAGAAATTCCGGCTGTGGTGTGGGATATCCAGCGTTCCGGCCCAAGTACCGGTATGCCAACACGCACGCAGCAGGGTGACATCATTTCAGCGGCCTATGCGTCGCATGGTGATACCCGACACGTGGTGCTGTTCCCGTCGACCCCGCGTGAGTGTTTTGATTTTGGTGCGGATGCACTGGATCTTGCTGATCGTCTGCAGACTCCGGTGCTGGTGTTGTCGGATCTCGAACTCGGCATGAACGACAACCTGTCGGAGCCCTTCAGCTGGGATGACAGCCGGGAGTATGACCGAGGCAAAGTGCTGGACGCGGAAGCGCTGGAGAAAGTGCAGCGGTTTGGCCGTTATCTGGACGTCGATGGTGATGGCATCGGTTATCGCACACTGCCAGGCACCCATCCGACCAAGGGTGCCTTTTTCACGCGCGGTACATCGCGCGATGAATTTGCTGCCTATACGGAAAGCCCGGACGCGTATCAACGCAACATGGAGCGCCTGCTGAAGAAGTGGGATACCGCAAAAACGCTCGTTCCCAAAGCGGAAGTAGCTACCGGGTCGCATCGTAATGGCGTGCTCTATTTTGGGACGACAGCCCTGCCCATGCAGGAAGCGCTTGATCACCTGGAAGATGAAGGTATCGGGCTGGATACCTGCCGGATACGTGCTTTCCCGTTTGATGCCGGTGTCGAAGCGTTCATCCGTGGGCACGAGAAGATATTTGTCGTCGAGCAGAATCGTGATGGCCAGATGCGCCAGCTCCTGGTGAATGAACTGCAGATCGATCCCGCCCGTTTGATCCCGGTGTTGTATTACGCTGGCCTGTCGATCTCGGCGGACGAAATTCACTCGCAGATCTCTGCCTGTTTCAGTGCCCACAAGCTGTCACGCCTCACGGAGGTGAAATCATGACGTTCGTTGCCAAGCCCAAGGTTCACCATCCGCGGCTGCCGCTCAATGATCTCGGTTTGACCCGGCGCGACTACGAAGGCTCGATATCCACGTTGTGCGCCGGTTGTGGTCACGATTCGGTCAGTGCAGCCATCGTGCAGGCGTGCGCCGAATTGTCACTGCCCCCGCATCGCTTTGCGAAAGTCTCCGGTATCGGGTGTTCTTCGAAGACACCCAGTTATTTTCTTGGCAAGTCACACGGTTTCAACTCGGTGCACGGTCGCATGCCCTCCGTTGCCACTGGCGCCAACATGGCCAATCGTGAGCTGTACACCATTGGTGTGTCCGGTGATGGAGACAGTGCCTCAATCGGGCTTGGCCAGTTCGCCCACATCGTGCGTCGGCGCATCAACATGTGTTACATCGTTGATAACAATGGAACGTACGGCCTCACCAAAGGGCAGTTCTCGGCGACCAACGACAAGGGTTCGACGTCGAAAAAAGGTGCCCCCAACCTGTACGAACCCATCGATCTGGTGAGCCTTGCCATCCAGATCGGGGCGAGTTTTGTGGCCCGCAGTTTTTCCGGCGACAAAAAGCAGCTGGTACCTTTGATCAAGGCCGCACTCATGCACCATGGCATGGCGTTCATCGACGTGGTCAGCCCGTGTGTGGCCTTCAACAACCACAGTGGTTCCACAAAGAGCTATGACTATGTCAGGGCTCATTCGGAAACTGTGGTAGGCGCAGACTACATCCCGCACGCGGAAGAGATCACCGCCGACTATGCACCGGGTACCACCGAGCGCATATCTATGCCGGACGGATCGATTCTGCAGTTGCACAAGCTGACCGATGATTACGATCCTCATGATCGTGTCGGCGCTCTGCATTATGTCCAGAGCAAGCAGGCGGCAGGCGAAGTGGTGACCGGTTTGCTGTATCTGGATGCCAATGCCATGGACTGCCACGACATCATGAATACGGTTGATACACCGCTCAATCAACTGACGGAAAAGGATCTTTGCCCGGGCAACGCGGCGCTGGCAGCGGTGAACCAGAGCTTCCGCTGATACACCGGCAGGACAACCTGAATGGGGTGCAGGTCGCGCCTGTTCAGGCCAGTGATTCACACTTTGCGCAGACATGCTCACCCCTCGGGTTGCCCTCCAGCGGGTGAGTCTCGATAATGCAGGCGCTACATTCTCTCAGTTGCCACGACTCTCTACCCACAACAAGGAACCGCCTGTGGTCCTAGCTAGCCTGGATGCCTACTTCCCCGACTGGAAGGAAAGAGAAGCCCTCGCCGAGGCGATGATTCCCATCATCGGTCGCCTCTATCGCAGCAACGTGGTGACCTACTGCTACGGACGGGCGCTCTACAACCAGAGTGTTACGCAGATCATGAAGACGCACCGTTACGTGCGCCAGATCGCCCAGAACGAACTGTCCGAATACGAGAGTTATCCGATTCTTGACGCGCTGTCCCAGCTTGACCTTGGGCCAGCCCACATCGACGTCGGCAAACTGGCTTCGAAATACATGGAAGCGGCAGGTGAGACCAAAATCAGCCCGTTGGATTACGTTCGACGGGAATGCGCTGAAGTCATAGGCAGGCACGTACCGCCACTTGCAGTGCCACAGGACGTCGTCCTGTACGGCTTTGGTCGTATCGGCCGTCTGCTCGCCAGATTGCTCATTGAAAAAACCGGCAGCGGTCATCAGTTGCGGTTGCGGGCGATCGTCGTCCGCAAGGGCAAAGGTGACGATCTGGTCAAACGTGCATCACTCCTGCGTCGGGATAGTGTGCATGGCAGCTTCCAGGGAACGATCCGGATTGATGAAGAGCACAACTGCATCATTGCCAACGGGATCGCGATCCAGGTCATCTACGCAGCATCTCCCGCTGAAGTCGATTACACCGCGCACGGCATCGACAACGCGATCATCATCGACAATACCGGGGTGTGGCGGGATGCAGAGAAACTGGGTCAGCACCTGAAGTCGAAGGGTGCTGCCAAGGTGATCCTCACTGCACCTGGCAAGGGTGCAATGAAAGACATCGTGGCTGGTGTCAACACGGATGCGATTGAGCCGTCTGACAAGATACTTGGCGCGGCCAGCTGTACCACCAACGCCATCCTGCCGGTACTGAAGGCGATGCATGATGAGTACGACGTGGTGTCAGGCCACGTGGAAACGGTGCACTCGTACACCAACGACCAGAACCTCATCGACAACTATCACGACAAACCGCGTCGTGGACGTGCTGCACCACTGAACATGGTCATTACCGAAACCGGTGCGTCCAAGGCGATTACCAAACTGATGCCCGAGATGGAAGGGCGGCTGACCGGCAATGCCATCCGGGTACCGACGCCAAACGTGTCGCTCGCCATCCTGAATCTGCAGTTGGGGCGCCCGGTCACGGTGGAGTGTGTCAACGACTTCCTCCGCAAAACCTCCCTGTTCTCCACCCTGCAACGTCAGATCGACTACACGACTTCACCGGAAGTGGTGTCCTCGGACTTCGTCGGCAATCGCCATGCCTCGATCGTCGACGCCGGTGCGACGATTGCGAAGGACAATCGCTGCGTTCTGTATGTCTGGTACGATAACGAGTTCGGCTACGCCTGTCAGGTTGTACGGATCGTGCAGAAGTGGGCGGGCATCCAGTATCCGTTGATTCCTAAAAAAGATGTAGCAGATCTCGGATTCTGATTTTCTCAGGTTTTGTCTTCCTCGCCGGCGGATGTTCAGTCCGCAGGCACAAACTGACCCACGATCTGCACACCTCGAGTCCAAGTTCGTTGTGTTTCTGGCAAGCCCGAAACTATAATGCGCGCGCTTTCGCACTGGCACTTCTACTGGGTGCAGGGAAACAGCGTTGGCTCAGCCGGTTGGTGTGACATCAGTTTCGGGCCGTCCAATCGTGTCCCCTTGCTGATCGAACATCAGCCGAATTCGACCGAAGATTTCCTTAACCTTTATCGAAACGTGTCGATACACCTTAAATACAGATCGCTGGTCACTGATGGCGCGATGCACGACAGAAAGTGGGCTCCTGCGGGCTCTCGAAATGGTCGTGAGCCGAACTGCCTGCAGAATCAACACGATCTGCACCTGAAGTGGCGACCGGGTACCCACAACAGCTTCCTGTCACGCCAATCGAAGGCATCAATCCTGCATCCTGCAGGCAGCAGCGTACGCAGACGACTTTTCCCGTGCATACGGCGCAGGCCATCGAGTGACTAAGCAAAGACGGCGATCTACCGATGATTGAACTGAAAAAAGGCCTTGATCTGCCGATTGCCGGCGAGCCCCGGCAGGAAATCGAGGACGCTCGCCCGGTATCCCGCGTGGGTGTTCTCGGCTCGGACTATCCGGGCCTCCGACCGACCATGAAAATCGCGGAAGGTGATGCCGTGCAGATCGGTACACCGCTGTTCGAGGACAAAAAAAATCCGGGCGTGGTCGTTACCTCTCCGGCGGCAGGCAGGATCGAAGCGATCGTACGAGGCGAGAAGCGGGCGTTGACCGCTGTGGTCATCGCGGTCGAAGGTGATCGATCCAAGCTGTTCGAGTCCTACGGCTCCCAGGCAATGGGTCGCCTCACCACCGAGGACGTGACCAACGTCCTGCGCATGAGTGGTTTGTGGGCAGCGCTGCGGACGCGTCCTTTCAGCAAGGTTCCGCTGCTGGGTTCCAGCCCGCATTCGATTTTTGTCACGGCCATGGACTCCAATCCGCTCGGTGTTGATGCCGGCCTGGTGATTACTGAGAAAGCGGTGGAATTTGCGTTGGGCCTGGATGTCATCGCCAAGTTGACTGAAGGCGCGGTGCATGTCTGCCAGAAGCCCGGCAAATTCCTGCCGACCGGGCACGAAGCCAGGGTCAAGGTGCACGAATTTGACGGTCCGCACCCGGCGGGTCTCCCAGGCACCCATATTCACTTCATCGATCCTGTCGGGCCGAGCAAGACGGTCTGGTATATCGGTTACCAGGATGTCATCGCCATAGGTCATCTTTTTCACAAGGGCCGAATTGATCCGACGCGGGTGATTGCACTGGGTGGCCCAGGCGTGAAGAACCCCAGATTGCTGCGCACCCGTCTTGGTGTCGATCTTCTGGAACTCTCGTCCGGTGAGCTGGCTGATGGGGAGCAGCGTGTGATTTCAGGCTCCGTGCTGGCTGGCCACACCGCAGTGGGTGCGTGTGCATTTCTTGGCCGCTACCACACTCAGGTCAGTGTGATTCCAGAGGAACGGACCCGTCGTCTGCTGGGCTATCTCGAACCAGGGATGGATCGGCACTCGGTCTTTCCGGCGTTTGTCTCCAGGTGGTTCGGTCAAAAGAACGTGAAATTCACCACCACCAGCAATGGCAGTCCGCGAGCGATGGTGCCGATCGGTACTTTCGAAGACGTGATGCCACATGATGTCCTGCCGACCCAGCTTCTGCGCGCACTGCTCGTCGGTGATCTCGAAAATGCGATCAACCTCGGCTGTCTGGAGTTTGATGAAGAAGACATCGCCTTGTGTACTTATGCCTGCCCGGGCAAATACGAATACGGTCCGGTGTTACGGAACATGCTGACGATGATCGAGAAGGAGAGTGCAGCATGAGTCTGAGAACGACTCTCGACGGTGTTGAACATCATTTTGAAAAAGGCGGGAAGTTTGCCTGGGCGTACCCCGCCTATGAAGCGATTGATACGGCGCTCTATACACCGGCCACGGTAACCGGCGGCGCGTCCCATGTCCGTGATGCATTGAACCTCAAGCGCATCATGATGACCGTATGGCTCGCTGCGTTCATCCCCGTGTTTGTGGGCAGTTATGTGGTTGGCAGTCAGGCGTTGTCTGCGATGGCGGCCGTCGGCATGACTTCCATCGACGACTGGCGGGCAATTTTCCTCGACGCGCTCATCAGTTATGACGCCAATAGCGTCGCGGACTGTCTGATCTATGGCCTTGCGTACTTTGTGCCCCTTTACGTGGTCGTTTTTGGCACCGGTATCATCTTTGAAATCTGGTTTGCATCCAAACGTGGTCATGAAGTCAATGAAGGATTTTTTGTCACCTCCATTCTCTTCACGTTGACACTACCGGCGGGGATTCCGCTGTGGATGGCTGCGGCTGGTGTGGCGTTCGGTGTGGTGGTTGGCAAGGAAGTATTTGGCGGTACTGGCAAGAACTTCCTCAACCCGGCGTTGACCGGCAGGGCATTTCTGTACTTTGCGTATCCTGCGGAGATGACCGGTGATCGGGTCTGGGTAGCTGTTGATGGTGTGACCCAGGCAACCCCGCTTGGCAATGCAGCCCAGGGCGAGGCTTATGGTCTGGACTGGATGACGGCGTTCTTCGGGAACATGCCAGGCTCATTTGGTGAAACGTCAACGTTGGCAATCCTTGTTGCTGCCGTCATCCTGATGCTGACCCGGATTGCCTCATGGCGCGTCATTGCCGGTTGTTTTCTGGGCATGGCGGCAACGGCATCACTGTTCAACATGATCGACTCCACCAATCCCATGTTTACCATGCCTTTCTGGTGGCATATGGTGCTGGGCGGATTTGCGTTTGGTGCGGTTTTCATGGCCACCGATCCGGTGTCAGCCGCGATGACCAACGCAGGGCGTTGGTATTACGGTATCCTGATCGGGTTCATGTGCATCCTGATCCGGGTTGTGAATCCAGCGTATCCGGAAGGCATGATGCTGGCGATTCTGTTCGGCAACATGTTTGCCCCGCTCTTCGATTACTTCGTTGTGCAGAGCAACATCAAGCGGAGGCTCGCTCGTGGCTGAGTTCAACAAAGACAGTCTCGGCAATACGCTCTTCATTGCCATCACGCTGTGTCTCGTGTGTGCAGTGGTCGTGTCCACAGCCAACGTCATGCTCAAACCAACGCATGCGCTGAACCGTGAACTGGACCAGAAAGAGAACATACTGCGCGCGGCCGGTTTGCTGGCTCCAGGCAGTGATATCGGCGTTGATGGCCGAAGCATTCCGGAGATTTTCAAGGACTTCAAGGTGCGCGCGGTTGATCTTGATACCGGTGAGTTCGTCGAAGATTTTGAGCAGAAGGGTTATGACGCAATCAGAATGGCGAAAGACCCCGCAAACTCCCGTGCGCTCACGGAAGAGGAAGATACAGTCACCATTCGGCGACGGGAAAACATCGGGCTGGTCTATATCAAACAGGATGAACAGGGCCTGGAAAAGCTGGTGATTCCCGTTCGTGGGTATGGCCTGTGGGGTACCCTGTTCGGTTATCTGGCCATTGACCGGGATCTTTCGACGATATCCGGCCTCGGCTTCTACGATCACAAGGAGACTCCCGGTCTCGGTGGTGAGGTGGATAACCCGGTGTGGAAGGAGAAGTGGCACGGCGTACAGCTGTTCGGCGCCGATGGCAAACCAGTAGTCCGCCTGGTGAAAACGAGGTCTCCTGCGGACTCTCCGGCAGCAGAACATGAGGTTGATGCGCTGTCCGGTGCAACCTTTACCACTCGAGGAGTTCAGAACCTGGTCAATTTCTGGACCGGGGAACTCGGTTATGGTCCCCTGATCGATAACATGAAAACGCAAAGCTGAGGAAACGCCATGTCAAGCACACTTACTGCGAAAGAAGTCGTTGTTGGCCCGATCTTCAACAACAACCCCATCGCCTTGCAGGTTCTGGGCATTTGCTCCGCATTGGCGGTCACCATCAGCATGTCGACGACACTGGTGATGTGTGCGGCGGTGATTTTCGTGACAGCGATGTCGAACTTTTCCGTGTCGCTCCTCCGCAATCGCATTCCGATGAGTATTCGCATCATCGTGCAGATGACGGTGATCGCATCCCTGGTGATTGTCGTGGATCAGGTGCTGAAGGCGGTCGCCTACGATATTTCGAAATCCCTGTCGGTGTTCGTCGGGCTGATCATCACCAACTGTATCGTGATGGGGCGCGCGGAAGCATTTGCAATGTCGAACCCGCCGCTGATCTCGTTGCTTGACGGGTTTGGAACGGCTGTCGGATACAGCGTGATGCTGATTGCGGTTGCGCTGATTCGTGAGCCGTTGGGTTCTGGCACATTGATGGGCTATACCCTACTGCCCACGCTTGCCAACGGCGGATGGTACGTGCCCAATGGCATGCTGCTGCTGCCACCCAGTGCATTTTTCATCATCGCCGGTTTCATCTGGGCGCTGCGCAGCTGGAAGTCCAGTCAGGTAGAAGCGCCTGATTATCAGATAGCGGCCAATGTCCAGTACAGAGGGGCAATGTAGATGGAACACTACCTCAGCCTGTTCCTCAGAGCCGTCTTCATCGAGAACATGGCGTTGGTTTTTTTCCTGGGCATGTGCACCTTCATTGCCATCTCAAAGAAGGTCACCACTGCTATTGGCCTGGGAATTGCTGTCATCGTCGTACTCGGTATCACCACTCCTGTCAGCAACCTGATCTATAACAACCTGTTGCGCGAAGGGGCGCTGGCTTGGGCCGGCTATCCGGATGTCGATCTCAGTTTCCTCGGCTTTCTGTCCTACATCGGCGTGGTTGCAGCCATCGTTCAGATTCTCGAGATGGTCCTCGATAAATTTGTACCTTTCCTCTACAACGCACTTGGCGTGTTCCTGCCGCTCATCACGGTGAACTGCGCAATTCTCGGAGCGATTCTCATGATGGTCGAGCGCGATCAGACGTTCATGGAATCCACGGTATTCGGACTTGGTGCAGGTGTGGGCTGGGCTGCAGCGATCATCCTGCTCGCAGGCATTCGCGAAAAAATGAAGTACAGCGACCCGCCGGAAGGTCTGCGTGGGCTCGGCATCACTTTTGTGAGCGCAGGGCTGATGGCGATGTGCTTCATGTCCTTTGGCGGTATAGACATCTGATTCAAGGAGCGGAGCACTCTCATGTTTGATGAGACAGTAGTCCTCGGAGTGGTGATGTTCAGCGTCACCATCCTCTCGTTGACGATGGTAATCCTGTACGCCCGCCGGCTGCTCGTGAGTTCCGGCGATGTCACCATCGAGATCAACGATGACCCAGGCAAGACGATCACGGTAGCCGCTGGTTCCAAGTTGCTGCCGACGTTGGCCGCCAAGGGCGTGTTTCTGGCCAGTGCCTGTGGTGGTGGTGGTACCTGTGCGCAGTGCAGGTGTCAGGTGGTCGAGGGTGGCGGCGGCATTCTGTCGACAGAAGAAGGACATTTCACCCGTGCAGAGATCCAGCAGCACTGGCGGCTCTCCTGTCAGGTGGCGGTCAAACAGAATCTGAAAATCGTGGTCCCGGAAGATGCCATCGGCGTCAAGCGATGGGACTGTGAAGTGACCTCCAACCCGAACGTCGCGACCTTCATCAAGGAACTCAATCTGAAACTGCCTGAGGGTGAGAGCGTTGATTTTCGTGCCGGTGGGTACGTGCAGCTTGAAATCCCGCCCCATGAACTGGACTACAAAACGTTTGATATCGAAGAGGAGTATCACGGCGACTGGGATCGTTTCAACGTCTGGAAGTACCACTCGAAGGTAGATGAGACGGTCATCCGTGCTTATTCGATGGCGAACTACCCGGAAGAGAAGGGCATCATCAAGTTCAACATCCGCATTGCCAGCCCACCACCGGGCAAGGACTGGCCACCGGGCAAGATGTCGTCCTACCTGTTCAATCTGAAAAAAGGTGATCACGTCACCGTCTTCGGACCTTACGGTCACTTTTATGTGAAGCCCACACAGAACGAAAAGATCTGGATTGGTGGTGGCGCCGGCATGGCTCCACTGCGCTCCCAGATCTTTGATGAGCTGAAGCGCAAGAAGGTCACGTACAAGATGAGCTACTGGTACGGTGCCCGGAGCTTGCGTGAGATGTTCTATGTCGAAGAACTGGATGAACTTGCCAGAACCTACGAGAACTTCTCGTGGCATGTGGCACTTTCCGATGCGCTTCCCGAGGATAACTGGACCGGACTCAAAGGGTTCATCCACCAGGTTGTGCTGGAGCAGTATCTGAAGACACATCCTGCACCGGAGGACTGCGAATACTATCTCTGTGGTCCGCCACAGATGAACGTAGCAGTCCTCAAGATGCTGGACGATCTGGGTGTTGAGCCTGAAAATATTCAGCTCGATGACTTTGGTGGATAAAAAGCTGCTTCAATTGAGGGGAACGGGCAGGCGAGAGGCTTGCCCGTAGCAGAGAAAAACCTTAGCCTCGTACTCACTGTGGTTAGATCCAGAGCTGTGAACCTGCTGACAATGGCCAAAGATGGCTGAAGAAGATCACCGTAAACCCGCCGCGGTTGGTGTTTGGGAACACAACGGCTGGGCAGTGTTCGTCACCATCGGTGTCGAGGTCGGAGAACCTCTGATCCTGGATCGTCGGCGAGTTGATCTGCTGTCGCCTGGTCTGCCGAACCAGCCGTATCATCACGAAACGATGAAGCTGCCTGCCGCCGAAGCGCAGGCACTGGTTGATCAGGTGCGGGCAGACTCCGTTGCCCAGGCTGTGGCCGCGCTCGGCAAACTCTTTGATGACCTCGACCTCGACACCTGGCGGCTCGATATGCTGACGGTTCGGGAACCCGCATTTCCTGGCCTGCCGGTCACCGTCGCGGCGGTGCACGACAATCAGCGCGCGTTGTACTCTGCCGATGGGATGATCTATCACGACGCACTGGTCGCAGCCGCAAACAGTCGCCAGATGGAAGTCGTGCTGTTCCACAAGAACGATGTTCTGAAGATCTGTTGTGATCGCCTGGACTGTGGCGCGGATGAACTCGAAGAGATCCTGCTGCAGTTTGGCAAGGACGTCGGCAGCCCATGGCAAAAAGAACACCAGATGGCGGCCGCTGCTGCTATTGACGCGCTGTTCCAATAGCCTGCGAGTTCTGGTGCGCAGTCTCCCTGACGCGGAGGAGATTTATTGATCACGCTCTATACGGCATCCACGCCCAATGGCTGGAAAGTTTCCTGTGCTCTGGAAGAAATGGGTTTGCCTTACGATGTGCATGAAATTGATCTGCGCGCGAATGCCCAGAAGCAGTCGGAGTACCTCGCGATCAATCCGAATGGTCGAATTCCAACGATCGTTCATGACGGGTTCGCGGTTTTCGAGTCCGGCGCAATTCTCCTGTATCTCGCCGAGTTGACAGGTCAATTGATCCCGAATGATTTCAAGGGGCGATCAAGGGTAACGCAATGGCTGATGTTCCAGATGGGTGGCATTGGTCCGATGATGGGTCAGGCCAATGTTTTTTACCGTGCGATGGAGACCAAGATTCCAGCCGCGATTGCGCGTTACCAGAACGAGTCCCGCCGACTCTTCGAAGTCCTGAATACCCAGCTTGAGCGCCACGAATTCCTGGTCGATGAGTTTTCCATAGCCGACCTAGCCAACTGGTGCTGGGTGAGGCTGTACTTCTGGTCCGGTGTTTCTCTGGATGGGCTCGATTATCTGCAGCGCTGGATGGAAGCCATCGATGCACGACCGGCATGTCAGCGTGGTATCGCGGTACCGAGGCCGTTGCTGCTGCCGACAGACCCGGACGGTGTCGAAAAAGTCTCGGAAACCTCGCGGGCGATCATGCAGCGCTAGACTTGTGCGGCTGATAGCGGCTGAGCGAGGTGATTGTCAGGTCGAGTCCGATTTTTCGTTCGTTTGAGGCACTTGAGCTAAGTACTTTGTGCCAAAGACGAACGGAAAAGCAGGCCGAAATGGCACCACCGCGGCTTGCCGAGCTTCAGTCGCGCACACTCCTATACGTCTGCGTTGTGTCCGACCGATTGGCGTTTGAACTCAACTCGGGCTAGACGACTCGATCACCGGATGAGAATGCACGCTGCAAGCAACGCATCATCGCGGCGGCGGGACGAACGTGCTGCCGATAGAGTTCATGGTTCAACTGTCGCATATGTCTGGCGAGATCTTCGTCGGCCAGCAAACGCTCGGCGCTTGCGATGCACTGCTCAAGGTTGTTGAAAACCAGCAGATGGTCGCCGTCACGGATTTTGTAGGGCAGTTCATAAAGCAGTGGATCAGACAGAATGCATCGGTTGGCCGCGATATATTCGGCCAGCTTCGCCGGAATCGAGTCCACCAGGCCAGTGGTGCTGATGGCGATACGATTTCTGCGAAGTGAGTTGAGGTAGTCCGACCGGACGGTACTCACATCGGCAATGCAGTCACTGAAGTTCCTGCGTGCAAATTCATCGTTCATGAGTCCGCCAATAAATCTCTTGCCAAAGTGACGTCTCAAACCACGTATGAGTTCAGCCCTTTGTTCGTTCAACGCTTGAACATATTCCTTGTTTTGTTTGTTCCAGCTGACTTCTGGATCAAAAGCACGGGTAAGGAATTGAATGACAGGCACGTCGGGCTCGTCAGGGTGAACCTCGAACTGGTTTGGCGAGTTGCGTGCCCAGACTTCAATGCTCCTGTTGGAACTGCTTTGACTCGACTCCTGCCATCTTTCAAGGATGCGCCGCACCGACTGCCCTGGATGCCGGGTTCTCGAAAAAGCCGCCAGTTCGGCGATGATGGCGCGCCTGACCTGAAAGCTCTCGTGGTTCGAATTGACAGGGAAATAGAGTCCGAAGGGTTGGATCTTGTGCCGATGCTCCGGAAAAGCCATCCGATGGTTGAGAAAGTCAGTCCGGAAGCTTCGCTTGAAGTAGAAGTCGCATTCAGCGAGACCGTTCCGAGAGGAAATACCTTCATTGTCCATGAGATCGATCAGAACGCGCTTTGTTTCGACGGCCGTGTCGTCGGTGACATCCATATAAAAAATGCTTGCGTTGTTCCACAAGGAATAACCACCGTTGATTTCCTGAATGTCCCATCTTGGACGCATCGATACCGACAGCGTGATTTCCCGGCTGGCAGCAAGATCGAAGAGACCAGACCAGAGATAGGATGTGTACAGGAGCTCAAGTGAAATTGGATAAACAGTAACGTGAAACATTTTTTCAGGGTGCGGCGTGGCGAGGGAAGTATGACATTATTCTCTGCTTTGGCACCTGCTTGAACGGATCATGGGGACTGGCATTTTTTCTGGACATGAAGTGACGAAGGAAATGGGGCAGGTGCCTATCTGGGTGATCAGCCTGCCTCGCTCGGTAGAGCGGCGTGCAAATGTCTCCGCTTGCATGCAGGCTGCGGGGCTTGATTTTGAATTTTTCGATGCATTCGATGGACGAAGCCTTTCCGCGCCGCAGTTGAGCAGTCTGTACGACGAAAAAAAGGCGATTCTGAATGTTGGAAGGCCTTTGTCATTTGGAGAGATCGGGTGCTCGCTGTCTCACCTGGCGCTGTATGAAAAGTTGTTGGCTTCGGATGCGCCGTATGCGCTGATCATGGAAGATGACATAGAGTTTTCGAAGGATATCCTGCAAGTATTGTCTCGCACTGCACTGTTCCCGGAGAACTGGGATGTCGTTCACTTGTCCTGGGAGCATGGCCAGACCTCGTTGTTGAATCGAATACGACTTACCTCCAGATATAAAATGGTGCGATTCATCTTTCACTCCTGGGGGTCGTATGCTTATCTTGTGGGACGACGTGCCGCGGCTCGAATGCTCGAAGCCGGCAGGCCGGTTATCGTACCGCCCGATCACCTCCCGCAGGGACTGAAAAGCGCGGGACTGGCAATTTTCGGGATTGATCCGGTCTGCGTCATGCTCAACCAGGAATTGGCATTCGATCCAAAATTCAACACACTTGCTGCCGACCGATTCAAATTGCAGGACGCTGCCGGACAACGATCTATTACAGCGATGACGTTGAAGAAAGTCAGTTGGCTTGCGAAGCTCCGACTGCTGAAGCGACGGCTCGACCCCAAATGGATCATCTAGCCCGGGCTGGCAGTTGCGCTTGCCTCGATTCGATTGTTTCAGCGCCCGAGGCACGGTTGATGATTCCTGTATGAACCATGCATCCCACTGGCACCACCAGCCGGACCTCATCGAGATCAATCGAAGCCACGAAAACACGGCCGTTGGACAGTTGGGCATTGAATTCATCCAGGTGGGAACCAATTCGCTGACGGCAAAAATGCCGGTCGACGCAAGAACTCGCCAACCTGCTGGCCTGTTGCACGGCGGAGCTTCTGTGCTGTTGGCTGAGACGCTGGCGAGCTGTGCGGCGTGGCAGACGATTGATCGAAGGCAGAGCTCGGCAGTGGGAATCGAAATCAATGCCAACCACGTTCGCGGTGTGCGCGACGGTTGGGTGATCGGGACGGTGCTGCCGATCCATCTCGGCCGCACAACCCAGATCTGGGAAGTGCGCATCGTTGATAACCTCGAACATCTCGTTTCCATTGCACGTGCCACCATCTCGATCCTTGCGATCAGTCCGCGTTCCTGAGTAACCGTACCTGATCAATTCCGGTTGACCTGGTCAGGCGAAAAGCCAGCAGTCTGCTTGTACCGTGCAGTAATCGATTCGAGTTCATCCTGGCTGATGACGTCGTGAATGTGGCGAAAGCCATCCGGTGCACGCTCCTGCGCGAGTTGCATCACCTGATCGGGTCCATTGCCACGATTGGCGAGGACGATTTTTGCAGTGGTCTCCCGACGATCCGCTTCGTAGCGTGCGAGTGCCTGTTCGACCTCGGGACACTCGCTGAGCGCGTCGGCGAGGCTTGCGGAATCGAGAATTGCCTGCGAAGCCCCGTTTGACCCGATGGGATACATGGGATGGGCTGCATCACCGAGCAGTGTGACCCGACCATGTGACCAGCGTGGCAACGGGTCGCGATCACACATGGGATATTCCCAGGCGTCACCACCGTTGGCGATCAACGCTGGAACGTCGAGCCAGTCCCACTTCCAGTCCGCGAAATGATCCGCAAACACCGACTTGTCAACCCGCTTCGACCAATCCTGCCGCGGAGGTGTCGCACCGGGTACCACACGTTCCATGATCCAGTTGGTGAGATTTTTTCCCGTAGAATCAAAAACACGACGGGATATGGGATAAACCACAGCCTTCTGACTGGCGTGCCCGGCCTGGATCATACTGCGCCCGTCGAGGAATGCAGGGGCGAGACCCGTGCCGCGCCACAGCATACGACCCGAGTATCTGGGCAATCCTTCGTCAGGCTGCATGGCGGCGCGCACGGTGGAATGGATACCGTCTGCTGCGATGATGCACTCGGCGCGAACTTCGCCAACTTCCTCACCCGTTCGCCGGTTCTCGAAGACGGCGGTTGCGTGGGAATTGGCAGTACCCACATCAAATCGTTTGAGGGAATGACCCGTCAGTATGCGGTCTGCACCAAGCAGGCGGGTAGCTTCAGTGAGCAGCAGCGTTTGCAATTCACCCCTGTGAATTGAAAATTGGGGATAGTCGTAACCGGCTGAAATACCGCGAGGTTCCTGCCAGATCAGCTGCCCCCATCTGTTGAAATATGCAAGCGTGGAAGTTTCCACCGCCGTCGCACGCAGCGCGTCCAGCAGCCCTGACTGGCTGAGTATGCGGACGCTGTGCGGTAGCAGATTGATGCCCACACCGAGTGGTTCGAGGTGCTCGACCGCTTCAAAGACCAGACAATCCAGCCCACGACGCTGGCATTGCAAAGCCATGGCCAGCCCGCCGATGCCACCACCGATGATCGCGATTCGTGTTGTCCAACGGGGCAGCCCCATGCTGGCTCCTGATCCGGGACCAGAGCTTCAGGCGAGCCACTCGGATGGTGGCGCGTTCACACCATCGAGCGGGAAAACAGGCCGACGCACACGGCTGAATTTCAGTTCAGAATAGTCGGAGGTACAGACGCCGACACCTGCACACTCGACGGTCGCCTTCACCAGGTCCCGAAAACCGACCCGATAGTGGATGCGGCTCTTCAGCATGATGAACTTCTTTTTCGCAGGTTCGATGCCAACAGCACGAAAACAGCCTGGATCAAATGGTTCAATATGCCGGGAGATCACGACGATCTCGACGCCACCTGCGACCAGAACCCCGCACAGACCCATGTTCATGGTCATCCCGCGCGACATCGGCACCGTTGCCGGAAAGCGGCCGTCTGCCAGGAGTTTGACCCGTCCGGTGACCGTGATTGGCAGGCTCTGACGGGGGATCGAAGGAGTAGGGAGTTTGCCACCCAGCGATACCGTAATCTCCGCACCAATGCCGGCAGCGATCATCTGTTGCACCACTTCCGGGTCGAAGATCCCGAAGGCTGCGACATCATCGAGTTTTGCCTCAAGAATGGCGGCCAGCACGTTGGTGCTGTCCATCGTCCCGCCTGAGGCGGTATTGTCGTAGTGATCGAGCAACAGCACCGGGCCGGGACCATCGCCGGCAGCCAGCAGCTGTGCCCGGGTCATGGATTCCGCCAGCGGCTCCGGGCGATAGATGAATGCCTCGCGCTGGTTCCAGGCTTCGTTCAACAATTCGTCCCGTAACCTCCTGGCCCTGGCTGCATCGGTATCAGTGACGATGACCACCGACAGGCCGGCATCATGGATATCTGCATGCGGAAAGCCGACAAACAGGTTTGCTGCCAGTGCTTCACCCTGTTCGATCTCCATGATCCGCTGTTGCAGCGCCTTGTTGGGCAGGTCATCCGTACCCTGGCGCATCACGTGTGGAAGCATCGGCGCGTTGCCAAAGACCATGACGGGTGAACACCTGTTCTCAAGTTTGTCGAGCAGCAGATGCGCCGCACGGGTGGCGGTCTCGGCCATGTCGATGTGCGGGTAGGTGTGATAACCGCAGATGATGTCGCAGTTGTCCACCATCTGGGCAGTGACATTGGCATGCATATCCAGCGCGACGGTGATCGGCAGGGTCGGATGACGATCCCGGATGCGGCGCAGCAACTCGCCTTCGCCGTCATCGTAGGTCCTGGTCACCATCGCGCCATGCAGATCGAGCATCAGCGCGTCGACGCCTGCGGCGAGTTCCAGGATCTGACCAACCATCTCTTCATAGGCATCGTTTTCGACCGGTCCGCTGGGCGCGGCTCCAGCAGCGATACCCATGCGGAACGTGTAACCGCGTATTTCGCAGACACTGATGAAACCGCCGAGACACGTACCGGTATTGCGAAAGATGTTGACGGCCTTGTCGCCTGCAGCAGGTTTTGACGCGCCACCAGAGAAGCGGGCGAGGTTGGTGACCACTGGTGAAAAGGTGTTGGTTTCATGGCTCATCCCGGCGATGCCGATCAGCATGATGGTTCAGCCCTCTGGAAACACGCAGGTTGGACAGGTGGGATCGGCGTCATCCCGATCCTCTTCCAGCTGGTATTGTGGTTCTGCATGGCGAGCCACCCGATCGTCCCGGGTTTCGGTGTCACCGGTCTTGTTTTTCCCGGGCCGCATGGCTGTCTCCTTCCAGGATTCATCTGCACTCCATCGATACCGTAGCGGCACGATGGTACCCGGTACCTGAATGGTCTCCAGCGCACGCAGTGTATCGATCATGATGTGTCGTTGTTCCGCGAGATCGTCCGGTCGACCCGCAGTGTGGCCCAGGGGGTAGTCGAGAAACACCGCGCGTGGTGGATTGACGCTCGCAGTAATCGAGTGCGCGCTGGACATGCTGATGGTGGCGATTCCACGGGTTTCCAGTTGCCTTGCGATCAATCCAACGGATTGGTGACAGACGGGTCACACCGGCACCATCACCACGACGTCCACTTCGTCGCGTACACACTCGGCGACCAGGCGTGGAGCAAGTACTTCCCGTACTTTTCGGGATGAATAGATGCCGCCCATGAAGGTGTAGGCATGATCGGCCACGGCACCGATTGCACCGGCATCCGCCAGGCCGGCCAGTGTCCGCGCGGGAAACACCACGGCTGGATCCTGACGGGCGTCCTGCAGATCGTAGGCAAAGTGGGTAACCCTGAGTTCGTGGCGAGGGGTGCGCATGGCGATCTTGCGGTAGCTGACGTCGTCCTTGAAATGGAACGCAGTCTGACCGCGGGCATAGATGCCGCCGGAACAGATCAGCCCGACACGCGAGCGGTCCAGCGGCTTGCTCAGTGGTGTGAATGGCGGCGAATCCGGATTGTGCACCCACGCATACGGTGGGTAGCCCAGTGCATCGTATTGACTGCGTGTGCGCTCGATATAATCGACAGGTTCCGAAGAACCTGATTCCGTTGCCATCGACCCGTTCTCCGGAGTTCTGCCTCAGAGAGTGGACCATACACGGTCGTTGTGTGACCGTGAAGCACTGGTGTTCGGCAGTACTTCAGAGCGAAGAAGAGCCTGTCTGGGTATTGACCTCTTCAATCTTGCGGCGCTCCCTCCTATAGTCGGGCCTGGTATTCCGTGCAGCTGTTTCATGTCGAGTTCCCGCAAACGCCATGCGCTGACCTTTGTCACCATCACCGTCCTCCTGGACGTGGTCGGTTTTGGCATCATCATGCCGGTGCTCCCTGTTCTGCTGGCAGAACTGACCGGTGGCGGATTGTCCGAAGCATCCGAATGGGGCGGTTATCTGCTGGTCAGCTACGCAGTGCTGCAGTTCGTGTTTTCGCCGATCCTGGGTGGTCTGAGTGACAGTTACGGCAGGCGCCCGGTGCTCTTGCTGTCACTGGGATTCTACGCGGTGAACTATCTGATCATGGGTTTTGCCACGAGTCTGTTCCTGCTGTTTGTCGGCCGCGTGCTAACGGGTATGTCCAGCGCGACGTATGCCACAGCCAATGCGCTGATTGCTGATGTCAGCCCACCGGAAGAGCGCGCCCAGAATTTTGGACTGATGGGTATGGCCTTTGGTATCGGTTTCATCATCGGCCCAACGTTGGGTGGCCTGCTGGGGGAGTGGGATACCCGGGCGCCGTTTTTTGCGGCGGCGGCCTTTGCCATGGTCAACACGCTCTACGGCTACTTTGTGCTGAACGAGACGCTCGATGAGAAACACCGTCGGCCCTTTGAGTGGCGACGCGCCAATCCGGTTGGTGCGTTTGCGCAACTGCGCCGGTACCCCATGATTTCCGGGCTGATTGTTGCCGTATTCCTGTACAACATCGGGCACCATGTGTATCCCTCGAACTGGAGCTTCTACACCATGGAGAAGTTCGACTGGACACCGCGTGATGTCGGACTTTCCATGGGGGTTGTCGGCATTCTGATGGCTGTGGTGCAAGGCGGATTGCTGCGGATCGTCATCCCGCGAATTGGCGCCGGGCGGGCGGCAATTCTCGGGTTTGCTTCTGCAGCGATGGCGTACATCGGCATTGCGATGGCGCCAAATGGTCTGACGGTCTACTTCTGGTGCGTGGTATCGGCATTGTCCGGATTTATCATGCCGTCGCTGCAGAGCATGCTTTCGAACCAGGTCGCTGCGGACCAGCAGGGAGAACTGCAGGGCATTCTTGCCAGCGTCGGCAGTGTTGGTGCCATCATCGGTCCGTTACTTATGACACAGACGTTTGCGGTGTTCACACAATCAGGTTCTGCGGTGTACTTTCCCGGCGCTGCCTTCCTGGTGGCCGGTTGCCTCTCGATCATGGCGCTGATCGTCTTTGTCATGAACCTCAGAACCCTGCCTGTCACGTCCGCCACTGGAGTTCATTGATGAGTCATCTGCTGTCCCTGGCTGCCGGAGTCCTGCCAGAGTTCACACCTGAACAGGTTGCACAGGCAGCCGCCGAATCCGGCTTCGAAGCGGTCGGGTTCACCGTTGCTCCAGAGTCCTGGACAGATGCAACGACGTCCAAAGTGCAGGCCATCCTGCAAGCGGCCGGAGTATCGGTTCTGGATGTAGAAGTCATCTGGATCGGCGCAGATGGTGCGGTCACCGATGGGCATCGCAAGATTCTTGATGTCGGTGGCGCACTAGGCGCAAAAAACGCGCTGATTGTGTCGTCCTGTACCGATGAAGTGAAAAACTGTCATGCGTTTGCGACGCTCGCAGAACACGCCAGTCGATACAACATTCGGGCCTGCCTTGAGTTCCTGCGAATCACTGCGGTGACCCACTTGAGCCAGGCCGTTCGCATTGTCGAAAGTGCTGGTCATCCTGCGGGTGGTGTGCTGATTGATACGATACATCTCGCACGTTGCCGGGAGTTCCATCTGCTGCGGTCAGTAGATCCTGGTTTGCTGCCTTACTCCCAGTTCTGCGACGGCAACGTGGATTGTGCCGAAGACTACCAAAGCCTGTTGGCCGATGCGGTTGATCTGCGCAGTTTGCCAGGTGAAGGCGGATTGCCACTGCAGGACGTGCTCGCAGTGCTGCATCCTGATCTGCCACTGGCCCTGGAAATCCGTTCACGCAAATTGCGCGAGGATTTTCCGAATCACGTTGCCCGTGCGCGCCACGTGCTGAACTCGGCGAAGGCCTACTTTGGTCAATGACCTGAGTACACTCAGTACATCAAAATCGAAATCGACTTGAGGGAAGAGAGATGAGCGAACTACCGATGCTGTATGAAGAGAATGATTACATCGGGGTGATCACCTTGAACCGGCCGGAGGCCATGAATGCCCTGACCTACGAGAGTTATCGGCTGCTGGAAGACTATGTTCGCGACAGCCAGGCACGGGTGCTGATCATCACGGCTAATGGCCGGGCGTTCTGCTCCGGTGATGACGTGAAGCAGATTCTCGGCTCGACGGCGCCCGCGCCAGAAGAGTTCCGGGCCCGATCGATCAAGTCCGGTGGTCTGACGCCTGCTGCCGATGCGCTGTTGCACACCAATATTCCAGTGATTGCCGCGGTCAATGGCCCGGCAGTGGGTTGGGGGATGGAACTTGCGTTGATGGCTGACATTCGCGTGATCTCGGAAAAGGCAAAATTTGGTGAGCTCTTTGTCCTGCGTGGACTGTGTTGTGATGCGCCCGGTCTTGGGCGCCTTGCGCAACTCGTTGGGCGGGAGCGTGCAGCCGAACTCCTCTTTACCGGAGATGTGATCGATGCGCAGACGGCGCTGGCCATCGGCCTTGTTTCGAGGGTTGTGGCACCCGAGGCATTGATGGATACCGCCATGGGAATCGCGCGCAAGATCGCCGGCAATCCGCCACTTGCTGTGCAGGCACTCAAGGAAGGTCTGCGTCGCACGCTGGAGCCGGACTGGAAGGACACCGGCAAGTGGGCGAGCCAGCAGATTCAGCGCCTTCGTCAGACAGAAGATTCGAAAGAGGGTGTCAGGTCGTTCCTTGAAAAAAGGCCAGCGGTGTACGTCGGGCGTTGATCGCAGGAGCGATCCAAAGATCGCAAATTCCGGTTAACAAATCCTGCAGGAGCCCGAGGTTCGGGTGGTTTGGGTTCGTGGTCGGAGACCGCTCCCACAATGCAGGTATGGGCCAGACATTGTGGGAGCGATCTCCCGATCGCGAACCCGGCACCCACCCGGCACTTCCTGTCGAAAGATGGGCTATCGAAGCTTCAACGCTTTGCTGAGCACATCAAGCTTGTCCTGTCTGACTCCGCGCAGCGCGTGCGCACCTTTGTCAAATACCAATGTGCCTCTATCAACTGTGTTGTATAGCGGCCATTCGGGTCGTGAGCTGCCATTGGGATTGCCCGTCCTGGCGAACGTGGTCCAGTAGTCCGCCATGAGCGTTGCGGTCTGCCGGTCAGCGTCGTTCCAGTCGTGACCGACCAGGTGCATGTTGTCGAAGACAAAGGCCAGGTCACCCGAGTGGTAGGCTCCAACACTGCGTGGTCCTTTCGCGAGGCGCAGATCAGGACTGTCAGGATCGTACAGGCGGAAGGCCGGTGGTACGTGGGCCATGTGATAGAGATACACCGGGGCATGTGAGCGCGAATGCAGATCGGCCCACTCACGCATGCCGAGTGTGAGGAAAATATCGGCGTTGATGGTTCGCTCGGCAATCGCGGGTGACTGGCTGCGCTCCGGTGCGTACAACTCGTAGAGGCGGGTGGCCTGATCGCCGAATCGCCGTTCGAGTCTGGCACGCAAAGCCGCGTCGTCCAGATTTTCCGCCAGTGGCAGCAGTCCAACACCTTCATCTGCGGCAGAACCCAGCAGCAGCGGGATGTGCGCCTGTTTGCCTGCCTGCAATCGTG
>Ga0163144_10001626_pt1 | contig 52725 bp, 38 predicted proteins | sample OliLak19BULKMAT1_FD_123175 | JGI IMG/M metagenome (GOLD analysis project Ga0163144, IMG submission 123175) | Freshwater microbial mat bacterial communities from Lake Vanda, McMurdo Dry Valleys, Antarctica - Oligotrophic Lake LV.19.BULKMAT1 | ecosystem: Environmental > Aquatic > Freshwater >... | reverse complement strand
CCGCCCCCACCTCCTCCCCCGCCCCCGCAACTCCAGCCAAAGCACAACCAGCCTCCCCCCGCTAAAGCCCGATTTCTGACTTGGCAGACCAGACAACCTATCATTCCTCCGCAGGCCCCGGCTCAGCAAGTCGGGGCTTTTTCGTCCGGTTGTCGCCCACTCTTCAGTCCTGAGATTCTCGCGCGGAGACGCATCCATGGAAGCCGGTATCGTCGGTTTGCCCAACGTCGGCAAGTCCACCCTCTTCAACGCCCTGACCAAGGCCAACATTCTCGCCGCGAACTATCCCTTCGCGACCATCGAGCCCAATGTGGGCGTGGTGCCGATTCCTGATCCGCGACTGGAGATCATTACCAAGTACATCCCGCCCCAGAAGTTAGTGCCCGCTGTGCTGCGCCTGGTGGATATCGCAGGCATCGTCAAGGGTGCCAGCGAGGGCGAGGGCCTGGGCAACAAGTTTCTCAGCCACATTCGCGAGGTTGATGCCATTCTTCAGGTCGTCCGCTGCTTCACCAAAGCACCGGGGGGCGAAGAAATCCTGCACGTCTCGGGCAGTGTCGATCCGATCCGCGATATGGAAATCATCGCGATGGAACTCATCCTCGCAGATCTCCAGACGGTTGACAGCGGCATCGGAAAGGCTGAGCGCGCCGCCAAGAGCGGCAAGCCCGAGGAGATCGCCCGCCATGCGGTCCTAAAGGCTCTCAAGCCTGCGCTCGAAGCCGGCAAGCCCGCCCGCAGCGTCAGGATCGATGAGCCCGAGCAGCAACGCCAACTTAAGCAACTGGGCCTCATCACGGTCAAGAAGGTGCTCTATGTGATGAATGTCGACGAGGATGATCTGGAAGGCAAGAGCCCGATGGCGATGGCGGTTCGCACGCGGGCCGCTGAAGAGCATGCAGAGTGCGTTGCGGTCTGTGCCAAGATCGAGGCTGAACTTTCACAGATGGCCGATGGCGAACGCCAGGAGATGCTGGAGGCGCTTGGGCTGAAGGAACCAGCGCTCACAAGCGTTGCGCACGCAACCTACAAATTGCTGGACCTGCAAAGTTACTTCACCGCCGGCGAGAAAGAAGTGCGTGCCTGGACCATTGCCGTCGGCGCGACAGCACCGCAAGCCGCAGGCGTGATTCATACCGACTTTGAGAAGGGGTTCATCCGAGCCGAGGTGTACACGGTTGCCGATCTTGAAAAGCACAAGACCGAAAAAGCAATCAAGGAAGCCGGAAAGATGCGCATTGAAGGCAAGGAATACCTGATGAAGGATGGCGACATCTGCCACTTTTTGTTCAATGTTTGAACGGCAGTATGAACTGCCATGACTGCAACGCATTGGATTGCGTTTACTCCAATCTCCCTCGATTCTACCTCCATGCCTGCAAAACCCCGCGAAATTACCACATCGCCATCCATCAACCCGCTCGAATGTCGCACCTGAAGACCCTACCCCACCCACCACGCCAAGGCAACCACTATCGCCCCCGCATACAGCCCCGCAGCCAGATCATCCAGCAGTATCCCCCACCCGCCCACCACACGCTGCAGCGCGTTCGCGGGCCAGGGCTTGAAGATGTCAAAGACTCGAAACGCAACAAACGCCGCGCCCAGCCACAGGCCAGTCGTCCACAAGGTCGCAAAGCAATCTGGCACGATTGCCAGACCCAGCAGCGGCAAGCACTGACCCGCAGTTTCATCCGCAACCACTTCCGCAGGATCATGCCCGAAGATCGCCTCGGCCGCAGAACCTTGCGCCACGCACACGGCGCTAAAGACCAGCAGGACACCAAGGAGCGCAGCGATATAGACCGCCATGGCGACCATCGGCCCGACCGACGATGCAATGCCGCGCTCGACCGTGCCAGGCGTAGCGCCCATTGCCCACATCGCCATAGCAAGGACAACGGGCGGCAGGCTTCCCCATGTGCCAGAGGCGGGTCGCATATGGCCCAGGCCAAAGACCGTGATGAGAGGAAGTCGTGGTCGCAAGCGGTGCTTCTGGTGGGCCAGCAGGCCAGTTAGCAGGACAGTATGGGTTTGCTAGGCTTGAACTCGTTCCAAATGCTCAGTCGCCAGTTCTGCCAATCTGACTTACTGGCCAACCTGACTTGCTGGCCTCTGCCTTCCCGCTACAGCATTCGCATGCCGCGCGTGATGTAAGGCACGCCGCTGGCGGCCGTCACAAGCACGGTCGTCCATGCAATCACATCGATAGCGATCCGCCCCCACGAGCCTTGCTGCACACTGGTGATGCCCAGCAGGATAAGTATCACAGGGATGGCGCTCGCCTGAACGATCATCTTGGCCTTGCCCGAAAAACTCGCTGAAAAATCTTTCCCCTCGCCCTCCAGCATGGCGCGAATTGTGGTGACCAGCAGTTCACGCGAAAGCACCACGACCACCATCCAGGGCAGGATACCGCTGACTTGCAGCGACTTGGGCCCCTCAAAGTCATACGAAAAGTTTGGACCAGCCAGCATCACAAACGCACCCAGCACAAGAATCTTGTCGGCAAATGGATCCATCACCCGCCCAAACTTGCTCACAACGTTCCATCGGCGTGCCAGCGGGCCGTCCACAGCGTCCGTCAAAGCCGCCAGGCCAAACAAAGCCGCTGCAACCAGATAGGGCAGCACAGGGTGAGCGGGCTTGACAACCAGCATCGTCGTCGGATATGTCCACACACCCAGCAGGACAAAGAAAGCAACAGCAATCACCAACCGCAGCCCGGTCAGGATGTTGGGAAGTGCCCGCTTGTACATCGGCACAGCCATCCCAGCGCTCGCCGGTACCAACGGATCCAGCGGGTTGGAGGCGGTCGTAGCGTCCACAAATTATGGTAGGATCGATGTGTCGGTTGGTTGCTCACCCAGCGAACTGGGCACGCACGATGGTAGTTCGACGATCATCGTCGTCCCTTCCTTCCACACACTCTCAACCTGAATCGTCCCGCCCAATGCCTTGACAGCGTGCTTGACAATCGCGAGTCCTAGCCCAGTGCCGCGGCGAGCCACAAACCCCGCCCTGCTGGGATCGACCTGATAAAACCGCTCAAAGATTCGCTGCTGATGTCCCATCGGAATGCCCACGCCCCGATCGGCAACTTCGATCCGCACGCCCGCTCGCCGGGCCGGAACCCCAGCCATGCCCACCGCGCCCATCACGCCCACCACCCCCCGGGCCTCGACGACCCAGGCTCGCACCGTCACGCTCGATCCTTCATAAGCAAACTTGGTCGCATTGTCAATCAGGTTGCGGAGAATCAGCGTGAGCAACTTGCGATCCGTCTCCAGGGCATCCAGTCGCTCCATGATGTCGCCGTCGATGGACAGTTGCCGCTCCTTGCAAACACCGGCGAAGGTGTCGGTGAGGGCATCCACAATCTCTCTCAGCGAGACCAGCTCCACCATCACCGGAGCATCGGGTGATTCTAATCGCGAGAGATCCAGCAGGTCTCGCACCATTTCTTCCAGGCGGGAGACATTGCCCGCAATCATCTTGGCGAGTTTGTCGCGCATCACTCCATCGTCCCAGGCCCCGTCTGCAAGTGTCTCTACCGCCGCGCGGATGCTCGAGAGGGGTGTGCGAAGCTCATGGCTTGCATTGGCAACAAAGTCGGTCTTGAGCTGAACAGCAAGTGCGAGTTCGGTCACATCACGCAGCGTCAGCACAACGCCAGGCGCCTGCGAGGCTGTGCCCGACGCGCCCACCAGTTGCAACGCCAGCGGAGCGGCAATCACCTGGAAGACTTTCAGTCCCTCCGGACGCGACAAGCGAACCTGCGTCACGCTGGGCTTGCCCGCAAGGGCCGCCGTGTGCTGCCCGATCACTTCGGCGTGCGTGAACAAGTCTTCGATTGCTCGCCCGACCATGCGCCCCCGCGCGAAAAACGCTTCCGCAGAAGCGTTCGAGAGCACCACACGACCCGCGGCGTCGGTGACAATCGAGGGACTTGAACCCGCGTCGTAGATCGAGCGCAGATTTGCTCTTTCCGCGGATGCTGTTCTGGCCCGCAGCGTCAGGGGGTTGCTGGCTCGTTCGAGTGACTCCACCAGCCACGCCGCGCGATCCCGTGCGTCTTCCTGGCTTCGCTTGGGTGGCTCTTCTTCCAAGGCAGCCCACAGTCGCGCGACGATTGCTTCCAGGCTCGCCATCCACTCGGCTCGCTCGCGGGCCACAAAGGCGAAGTAGGCCCATGTTGCAACCCCCGCCGCGATCCCAACCATGCTCAGTACCAACGCGGAATCGACGCTGAACGCCGCGGCACCCGCTCCGATGAGGGCGGGCGACCAGATAAGCATGATGCATGTAAGGTCATGCCTTGAAGGGCGAGGGCGAGCCATGATGCAAGGATACCAACGTCAAGCGCGTGTGAAACGGGCTTGGCCTTGACCATGGCGATGAGTTCAGTCATGTGGGAGGCGGGGGTAGTGGCGGGGGGCGGAGAACGCACCGGGGGCACTAGCCTCAATGATCGTGCTGGCAGGGATGGCTGCCTCTTGTTCAACCTGTGATGAGACGTCCGCGGGCTTCACAACCTTGGCGGCCTTGGTGGTTTCACGCATCAATCCACCAGCGAAGATCGCAAGCGTGACAACCCCTCCCGCCGAGAGCAGGCCTGCGAGTGACCGCCCCTGGAACGGCGCGACAGTCGTTCGCTCCGAGTGTGCGTCGGAGGCTTCGGCCGGGGCCTCAATGAGCGGCAGGAACGCCAATCGCAGGTAGTAGAACGCGGCGATCGCAGAGTTCAAACCCAGGACAACGACCAGCACGATCTCGCCAGCGTTGATGGCGCTGGTGAAGAGCGGCAACTTGCCGAAGAAGCCGACCAAAGGTGGCAAGCCTAACAGGCTCAGGCTGCACACCACCAGCGTCCAGCCCGCGATCGGATGCGTCGAGCACAGGCCACGAATGTCGTCCATCGAATCCAGTTCGCGCACATCCCCGCCGCTGCGTTCGCGCCGCTCGAGCGAGGCGAGAGCCGCGAAAGCACCCACGTTCATCACCCCGTAGGAGGCGAGATAGAACAACACGGCGGACACACCGTTCTGCGTAAACGACCCATCGCCAGGGCCCGCGATGACACCCACCAGCATGTAGCCGCTATGCGCGATACTGGAGTAGGCGAGCGTCCGCTTGACACTGGATTGCAGGATTGCCAGCACGTTGCCGACGGTCATCGTCAGAGCGGCAATCACCCAGAGCATCAATCGCACAGGTTCGGGTAGGTGCGATCCCCACGGTGATTGCAAGATCGTTTCGCCCACCGAACTCAGGCCACTGTTGAGTGCCCCAGTTGCGTCCTCAGCGCTGCTGGAATAGTTCCAGCCAAACGTGCCGCAGATCAGCAGAAGACCAAGAAAGCCAGCGGTCTTGGGAACAAATGCGAGGAATGCAGAGACCTGCGATGCACCGCCCTGATAGACATCGGGCGTGTAGAAGTGCATGGGCACAGCCGCGATCTTGAAGCCCAGGCCCAGGATCGCCATCATGATCCCAAGCAGGGCAATGGCGTTGATGCCGCGCTCGTGGAAGTACGCCGCGATCTCGTTGAAGTTGGTGCTGCCCGTGCCGCCATAGATCAGCGCGAAACCGAAAAGGAATATCGCCGCGCCCATCGCGCCCAGGAAGAAGTACTTGACACCCGCCTCCCGGCTCTGGTTGCGGGAGGTGGAAATGGCGACCATGATGTAGGTCGGAAGGCTGGTGAGTTCGAGGGCCAGGAACAGCCAGATGAGATCATCCGCCCCCGCGCAAAGCATGAGGCCCGTGAGCGAGAAAAGGAAGAAGGCGTAGAACTCAGCACGGTTCATCCGCAGCGCGTCATACTTTCGCACGCCTCGCTCGATGGCTGCTTCTTCGAGCCGATCAACCGTGCCAGACATCAGCGGCAGGAGCAGCAAGCCGATGATCGCGATCAGGCACTTGGCGTACGGAACCATATCGGGCAGGAACAACTGCCCGCTCTTTGCGCTGACAGCATCGGAAAAAACCTTGCCGGAAAGCGGGCAGATTCCCTGGCTGGTCGAGGGCGTTGTCGCCATCGAAAGATACAGCGCGACCAGCAAGCCCGCACCAGCGATCCACGCCGTGAGTTTGCGCGTGCTCACGCTGCGTGAGAGGCCGACCACCATGACGGCGCAGGTGGTGATGAAGAGGGCCACTTCGGGCCACAAGAAGGACAGGCGGTCGATCACTTGTGCGCCTCCTCGGGCGTAGTAACTGGAGACGGATGCTCTTGGCCAGCATGATTACCGTCATGCTCCCCCGCCCTCATTCCGTGCGATCCTTCACTGGAGCCCTCACGAGAGCCTTGCCTCGGCATCGGGCGGGTCAGGGCGATGCTCTTGCGTTCCATCTCGATCATGGTGGTTGTCTGCTGCACTGGTGCTTCGATGATGTTCAAGATGGGCGTGGGGTAAATGCCCAACAGGAAGCACAAGGCAGCAAGCGGCGCCAGCGTAATGATCTCACGCGTGTTCAGGTCAGTAGTTAGCACAGCAACATGCTGCTCGCCCTGATGATGTCCGTGATTACCTGCCGCACCATGCGCCCCATGCGCCCCATGCCCAGCAGGCTCGCGCAACTTACCCCACACGATCATGCCGACCATGTAGAGAAGGTACATCGCGGCGATGATCACCCCCGTGCCAGCGACAATCGCGAACCAGGGGCCAAGGTTGCCATGCGTGACACCAACCGGGCGGACATCGCTCAGCGAGCCCCACAGGTTGCTGCTGCCCCAGGCGCTGCTCGACTGGAACGTGCCCAGCATGCACATGAACTCGCTGACAAACCCATTGAGACCAGGCAGACCCACGCTCGCCATCGCAAAAAACACCATGAACGTCGACCAGATCGGCATCTTGGCACCAAGGCCGCCCAGTTCCTTCATGTTGCGGGTGTGGTAGCGTTCGTAGATCATGCCAATCAACAGGAACAACGCGCCGGTCGAGAGGCCGTGGTTGATCATGTACGTGATGCTGCCAGCGATGCCCGTGTGGTTGAGAGCGAACATGCCCAGCATGCAGAAGCCCAAATGGGCAACCGACGAATAGGCCACGAGTTTCTTGATGTCAGTCTGAACCCAGCAAACAAGCCCTCCATAAATGATCCCGATGATGCAGAGAACCGCGAGCAACGGCGCATACTCGATCACTGCCTGGGGCGCGAAGGGAAGCACGAAACGATAAATCGCGTACGTGCCCAGTTTGAGTAGCACGCCCGCAAGCACAACGCTGCCCGCAGTCGGTGCCTCGGTGTGCGCCAGGGGCAGCCAGGTGTGCAGCGGGAAGAGCGGCACCTTCACAGCAAAGCCAGCCATCAAGGCCAGCAGTATCCAACCCTGCTCGGACGTGCTCATGCCGCGAGCAGTGGTCGCCAGCGTGTTGATGTCAAACGTCCAGTTGCGCCCAGGCAACCCGGCGTGGTGGTTGGCGATATACACCAGGCCCGCGAGCGCGATAACGCTACCCGTAAAGGTATAAAGAAAAAACTTGACAGCCGCCCGCTTGCGGTTGGTGCTGCCGTAAAGGCTGATGAGAATGTACATCGGCACGAGCGTGAACTCGAAGCAGACATAAAACAGGATCAGGTCGCGGGCGCAGAAGACACCCAGCATCGCTGCCTGCAGCACAAGCATCCAAACATGGAAGGTCTTGACGCGTTCGGTGATGGATGTCCACGATGCAAGGATGCAGATCGGACCAAGCAATCCCGTCAGAAGGACCAGCAGCAGCGAGATCGAATCGATGCCTACGGAAAGATTGAGGCCCAGATCGGGCAACCATTCCACACTCTTGGCAAATTGGTACTTCGCCGCGCTGCCCGTATCAAAGCGGCTCGCGATGATGATTGTGAGGGCGAATGTGACCAACATGCCCACCAGCGCCACCATCCGCGACTGGGCTGCGGGCAGGAACGCCACGCCCAGGGCAAACAGCAGCGGCAACAAGATGAGTGCGAACAGTTCCATGCAAGATTCTCAGTTCACCCAACCGCCAGACACTTCGCGCCCCAGACCAGTCAACATCCCCGCCAACACCCTAGCCAACACCCTAGCCAACACCCTTACCTCGTCAACACAAACACAAGCACCAGCAACACCGCCAGCCCCCCCGCCATGCCCATCGCGTAGCCGTGAATCTCTCCCGACTGCGTAGGTCGCAAGGCCTTGCCAATCCATCGCGGAATCGCTCCAAACAGATTGACGATGCCATCGACGATGTATTGGTCAATCAGGTGGAAAATGTGGCTCAGCACATACAGCGGCTTGACGATCAGAGCATCGTAAATCTCATCGACGTACCACTTGTTGCGTGCAATCTTCGTGAACGGCCCAAACAACGGAATCAGCGAATCAGCCCGGCTCTTCTCTGCGATCACTCGATTGCCTAGGAACAGCCCCTGCCAGCCCTTGGGCCCGTGCAGGATCGCCGCAATCAGAATCCCGATCAAGCCCACCGCCGCACTGACGTAGTACATCAGTTTGTGCGCATCCTGCCCAAAGAACCCCGCGGCCTCATGCTTGGTGCCCGCATGTTCGACGCTATGGCCAAAATGGGGCGACTCGAAGTGGGCGCTGCTGGGATGGATCATCCCACCAACCCAGCCGCCATGCTCGCTGCCTGCACCGGAGGTCGTGAGGAAGTACAGGCCACCAGCCGCGATGCTCAGGAGCATGCAGGCCAGAATGGCCGCCTTCATCGCGATGCCGGCGGATGTGGATCAAACTCCTCCGTAGTTGGATCAAAGTCGACACGAGCCTGCAGGCGACGTTCCGCGACTGATCCTGCTCCATGTCCGCTGTCTGCATGACCAGCATGACCAGAATGACCAGAATGACCAGAATGATCAGAATGATCAGAACGCTCTGCATGTTCAGCATGCCCATGCCCATGCTGCTTGTGCCACTCCGCAAGACTGGTCCCCATGGGGTGGCGACCAATCTCCAGCAGTTCCGCATCATCCCCCGTAGTGAATTCCTTGGGACCCACGTACACCCGGAAAAAGGTTCGGAAGGTGTAATACGCCGTCATGCCCGCCGTGAGCAGCAAAATCCACGCAACAATGTTCGCTCCGCCGATCATGCTCGAAGGCGTGGTGAAGCCCTGCGCGAGAATCATGTCCTTACTGAAAAAACCAGCGGTCAATGGAACACCCGAAAGATTGATAGAGCCCACCAGCATCGCTATGCCGACCAATCCAAACCCGCGCATCCATGCCACGCCCGACAATCGCCGCAGGTCAAGCTGTCCGCCAAAGCCATGCATCACCGCTCCAACACCAAGGAAAAGCGTGGCCTTGAAGAACGCGTGCGTGAAGGTGTGGAAGGCCGCGCCGGTTGGACTCAGTAAGCCCAGTCCCGCGAACATGAAGCCAAGCTGGCTGATCGTGGAATAGCCCATCACCCGTTTGATGTCAAAGATCGCCATCTCAATTGTCGCCGCCCAGAACGCCGTCAGGGCCCCGCTCCACGCGACAATCGTCAATACCGTCAGGGCCGGATCAATCGTGTACACCGGATACAGGCGGGCAATCAGGAAGACGCCCGCCGTCACCATGGTTGCGGCGTGAATCAATGCCGAAACGGGCGTCGGCCCTTCCATCGCATCGGGCAGCCAGACATAGAAGAACAACTGGGCCGACTTGCCAAAGGCTCCGCAAGTGAACAGAAGCGGCATCACAATCGCCGCCCATGTATTGACAGCAAGCGGATTGCCAGCAGCGTCATAACCCGAGGCGACGAGCGTGAAAATCTCGGAGTACTCGACGGTTCCGAAAATGCCGTACGCGCTGAAGATCGCCATCAAAAGGCCAAGGTCGCCAATGCGGTTGATGATGAATGCTTTCTTGGCCGCCGCGACCGCCGCGGGCTTCTTGTAGAAGTATCCGATGAGCAGGTACGAGCACAGGCCAACGCCTTCCCAGCCCAGGAACATGAGCAGGAGATTGTCGGCCATGACCAGCACAAGCATGCTGAAGACGAAGAGGCTGAAAGCCGCGAAGAACCGGCAGTAGCCAAGCCCCACATCGTGGTTCATATACTCACTTGAGTAGAGAGCGATGAGCGTCGCCAGACCCGTGACGAACAGAACCCAGAGGCACGTCAATCCGTCGATGTAGAACGCAAAGTTGGAGACGAACGCCTGCGCTTCTGTTGCGCCCCACTGGAAGTGGATCCATTCAAAGCCGTGGACGTGCATGGGCGTGCGAACATCGCCCGTGAAGTTGTTCAGGAAAAGCAAGAGCGTCAGCCCAAAACTCGTCGCAAGAGTCGCGATCGTGAACCAGGCGGGCAGAAGGTTTCGTACCTTCAGTGCAGCGAAAATACCATTGATCAGAAAAGCAGCGAAGGGCAGCAAGGCAATCGCGAGCACCCAGGTCGGCGCTTCACGCATGATGCTGCCCGCGCCCCCACCACCGCTCAAGTGCGCTGAAGCGGCGTGCCCCTCACCCGCCGCGAATGCGAGCGATGTGAACGACGTGATCGTTTCAAGCATGCTGAGTTGCTGCATCACGAGTTCAATGCTCCTGGCGAACCATCTGACAGCCCGTCCCTCCCGGGCGGGCGCTGGCGACCTAACTCATTCCCTGCAAGAAACCTGCTTCAATCTGCATCACTTTCAAACTCCCGCCACATAAGGGCGGGATACCACACAAAGAGACCGCATGCACAGACCACACATAGAAATCACATAAAGCGACTACTACCCCTCCAAGTCCTTCCATTCCTCCGCGTTCAAACTTTCCTTGCGCCGGTACAGCAGAACGATGAGCGCCAAGGCCATCGCCGCCTCGGCTGCTGCAACCGTCAGAACAAAGATCACAAACGTCTGACCTGAAAAGTCCAGGTGGTAGCGACCAAATGCGATGAGCGCGATGCCCGCCGCCTGGAACATGAGTTCCGTACACAGGAACATGATGATCAAGTTGCGACGAGTCAGGAAGCCGATCATCCCAAGCACGAACATGATCGCGGCCACGACGAGGTAATGCCCCAGTGTCACCTGGCTCATGACTTCGGGAAAGCCGCTCTGGGCCAAAGTCAGATTCATCATCGCGCCGCCTCCTCTAGGCTGCTTGCAGGTTGCTGCACCAGTTCGATGGGCGACTCTGATCCAGCGTCAAACGATGGATCCGCTTGGGCCAACTGCGTCACTCGTGCCTGCTTGGCGTCGTCGTCAAGTTGCACCTGCTTGCGACTGAGCACCACCGCCCCAAGCATCGCCATCAAAAGGATCACCCCTGCGATTTCAATAGTCCCCGGATGGTCACGCAGCAGGTTGAAGCCCAGTAACTCTGCATTCGTCACGCGCAGGTCTTCCGGCCAGGCGTGTTGCTTGAGAACACTCCACGTCCCGTCCGCCCCGACCGCATTCAACGTATTGCTAGCCCGATCCAGAATGATTTTCTCGCCCCCGCTGGTTGTAATCTCAACCATGCCCTTGACCCAATCCGCGCGATCAATCACGTCGCCCTTCGCCATGATCCCATTCGTCCCCAAAAGACGCTCGACCTTGCGGGGCATGTCGGCGAGCAACACATCGGGAATCGTCTTGGCTGGTGCGGGCAAGGCCCCCGTCCCCTTGAACAACATGACCGTCAGCGCGGCCAGCAAAACAAAGCCGACGACCGTCGCCGCGATGGGCTCGTTTGCCTGCGTGTCATAGTCTGCCAGCACGTCCTCTTGCCCCTCTTCAGGAGCCTGCGTTGCAAGCATGATGACGAAGAGATACGTGATCAGAATCGCGCCCGCATAGACAATGATCAGCGCGAAGGCCATGAATTCGGCGCTCAGCACCAGGAAAAGCCCCGCACTGGCCAGCACCGTCATGATGAAGTACAGAGCCGCATAGACCGGACGCGGATGCGTGATCACCCGCAGTGCGCCGCCAAGGCCGACTGCAGCGAACAGATAGAAGAAAATGTTGGGAATCTTCTCCGTGCCAGCGTTGAGACCCAGAAAGAGCATCAACAGCCCGCCCGCCAGTCCCGCGACTCCAGCACCAAGCACCTGCGGATTCACTCCGCGCCGCGGCAACGCCAGGGTCACCCCCACGCCGCCAACAACGAGCAATCCAAACAGCAGGTATGGGTTGATCATCGTGGAAGACCCGCTCAAACCCCGCACTCGATGCACGACCGTGCAAACTGCTTGCAAGCCCATCCTGGACCAGCAATGAAGCGGGCAGGATAGCGGTTGGGTTCCCGTTCTTCCACTCCCCATGCAACGAACCCCAACCGCCTCGCCGACGGGTTGGTCGCGTCCAGTTCGGTGCCTCCCCTGGCTGGTTGAGTTACTCGCTGCTTCCTTCGCCCTCGTCCCACTCCACTGGCAATGCCGCCTGCGCGCTTGCGCCTCGGATTGGTGGCGATACAGGCAGGGCTTCCCCAGCGATCATTGCTGGCACAAGCAACGGCTGCCCGGCTGGCAACCCATCCTCGCCAACCACCAGATCCCTGACTGGACCGCCCTTTGCAAAGTCAAACTGGCGATACGCCTGTCGCAAGCCCCGCTGCACCACCCGCTCAAATATGTCGCGCGATGGCTGTTCGACCCCCTCGTGTAACAAATGCTCCACCAGTCCGCAGACTTCCGCACTTGCCGGGCCAGCCTTATCTCGCACGAACGCAATCGGGCAGCCTGCAAAGACTCGCACACCAGGGGATACGACAAAAACATCACCACCAAATCCCATTGCTTCCAATGCTTCGATCAGGTCCGCCGGGAACTGCCCCACCATCGATCCTGCTCGCAGAATCCAGCCAGTGCCCGCGCGACGTGCCGCTTCGAGCGCGACGCGCGCATCCCGCACCAGTACTTCCACGCCCGGGGGCATCGCTTCCCCGCGCCAGACTTCATTGATCTGCCCGGCATATTGACGGATCAGCACGTCGCCCATGTCAAGCCCCGCCGCCCGCTCCTTGGGCGACAATTGATCGACCTCTGCCAAGGCGCACGCCACCGCCTGCAGGCCGATCAGGGCTGGTACAGCACGCTTGACCCTTCCCGCCTCGCCATCATCCGGCAATCCGACGCTCGCTTTGGCAAAGTCTGTCCAGCCCGCCAGGAGTATGGCCCAGGTCAGCCCCTCGCTTCGCCCATTCTTTGGATTTTGATTGGCATCGCTCACCACCAATCCTATCTGCAACCGCCACCCTCTATACTCGCCGGTTCAACTTTGAACGCCCTACCGGCAATGACTCTTATTCGTGGCACTCTGGGGGAGGCGCTCCCCATCCGGATGATCGGGGCTGATGAATCTCGCAGTCTTGCCGGCGAATCAACGGGCTCAGCATGCTTGTAGCAGAATCTCGACCTCGAACCCTGGGCTGGACACACGCTGGGCCGCTGCTCTTCGGTGATTGGGGCACCAGCCGTCTCTACGTCCTTGGCCTGGCTTTCTACTACACCGGACATTCGTCCCTCTACTACCTCTCCGTCATGTCCCTCATCATGGCGGCCGTCGCCTGGGGATACACCATTGTCTGTCGCTGCTTCCCCGATGGAGGCGGTGTCTATTCCGCCGCCCGTCGTGTCAGCCCGCTGCTCTCCGTGATCGCGGCGACACTGCTGATTTGCGACTTCATCGTCACCGCAGCCCTCTCGGCGGTTGAGGGCTATCACTATCTGGGCGTGGAGTCCAAGGCGGTGATCGTCTTCGCAGCGATCGGCACCATGTTTGTCCTGGGCCTGATCAACTGGTTCGGTGCCCGCGCCGCCGGGCGATTTGCTCTGGTGATCGCAATCGCCGCCATTCTCGCCAGCGCCATCATCGGCGCGCTCTGCATCCCATTGCTTCCCGAGGGACTTCGCACCGCCAAGCCGCGGGTCGAGGGCATCGATTCGATATGGCACAGTTGGGAGAGTCTGGTGCGGATCGTGCTCGCCCTCTCAGGCGTCGAGGCGGTTGCAAGCATGACCGGGCTGATGAAGCAGCCGGTCGCGAAGACCAGCAAAAGAACCATCTGGCCCGTGCTGATCGAAGTGATCGCACTCAACCTGATCTTCGGCATTGCCATCAACGCCCTGCCCGGGCGACTTGAGACCAGGGTACCCGACTACATCACCTACGAACTACGCATGGGACTGGAGAGCGATCTGCAAGTCCCGCCGCCACCAGCAGACGCAACACCAGAACAACTCGCACAACATACCCAGACCAAGGCGGCAACCGAGCAAGTCCTGGACTATCGCCAGACCGCCGTCAAGGTACTCGCCGATCATGCCGCCACTCGCGTCTTTGGCGCGAAGGTGGGCAATATCTTTGCCATCGTTGCGGGCATCGTCTTTGGCCTGCTGCTGCTCTCTGCTGCCAATACCGCCATCCTGGCCATGGTGTCGGTCTACTACGCGCTCGCGCAGGATGGCGAACTGCCCAGACAACTCACGCGCCTCAACTACTCGGGCGTGCCCTGGATCGGCCTGTTGCTCGCGGTGGCTGGGCCAGCGCTGGTGCTTGTCTTTGTCCATGACGACAAAGCACTGGGCGAGTTGTATGCCATCGGCGTGGTGGGCGCGATCTCCATCAACATGATCTGCTGCGCGTGGAACAAGCAGTTGCCGATCTCGGTATGGGAGCGTCGCGGCTTGTGGTCGATCGCGTTCGTGATGTCAGCGATTTTCCTGACAATCGTGGTGGCCAAGCCCAACGCGACCATCTTCGCGGGCAGCATCGTCGGCTGCGTGCTCATCGCTCGCTACTTTGTGGTCGCCAAGGCCAGGCGGGCCAAACTCTTTGAGCCCTTGCCCACGCCCGAGGCGGGCTGGCTTGAAGAACTCAAACTCGCCCCCGCCAAACTCGACGCCGACAAGCCACGCATCATGCTCGCGGCCCGTGGAAGAGACAATGCCGAGTACGCGGTAGACCTCGCCAAGCGCAAGAACGCGGTCTTATTTGCCATGTACGTGCGCACCCTGCGTGTGCTGGACCTGGCTCCAGGCCAGATTCCCCGCATCGAAAGCGACCCCGAAGCCCAGGAAGCATTGGGCACGATTGCGCTCATCGCCAAGCGGGCGGGCGTCTCGTTCTTTCCCATCTACATCACAAGCACGACCATCGCAGATGAGATTCTCGATTACACCGTCACCTTCGGATGTGACACGCTGATCATGGGTAAGTCACGCCGCAGTCTCTTCTCTCGAAGGGTTGTTGGCGATGTCGTCAGCCAGGTTGCCCAGCACCTTCCCGAAGGGGTATCGCTGGTGACGCGTGCCAGCCCCGGTGCCAACGCGGCTGCGAACGTGACTGCGCCCGAGGATGCTGGCCCGCCAAAACCGTAGCCGGCCGTCACAGCCAGCATGCAACGCTCAGGCCGCACCACTCGTACCAATTCGGTCACTATCCACGCGAGCGTGCCCTTGACTGCAAAGCAGGCCCGACCGCTGGCGTCTCGCTGGCCTTGAATAGTCTTGATTGCACCATCGCCTCAGGCTGTCGCGACAGTCATTCTCGCCCTGTGCATTTCCTGCAAGCGGCGCTTCTCGCGCTGCACCAGCCATGGCTTGACATAAAAGGCCCAGGGAATGCCAAGCCCCATCAGAATCCCCCCCAGCGCGACCACGTGAATCCCGGGATTGTTGCCCACGCCCAGAATCGTGAACTTGGCAAATGGCCTGGGCACCTGCCCCGCGTCCGCCTGCTTCTGTGTCTGGCTCCATCCCGACTGATCCCATCCAGCCTGACTCAGTTTGAACTGAAACGGCGACAGACCCGATGCCAGCCGCCCAAAGAAGTTTGCCATCCAACTGCGATCCGAACTCCAATGGAATGGAGCCATAAGCGGCTCGTTGAGTTTGGTCACGTGATCAAACTGGGCAAACGTCGCGTCCACGGGCGAGACCTGCACGATGGATTGATAATCGCGGGGCGAGCCTCGATGATCGTAACTGATCATCTCGAAGTCAATCAAGCGCAGGGCGAAGTTGGGGAATCGATGCACCGTGCGCCCAAACGCCAGCGTGAGAACTCGCCCATCTGGTGCTTCGATATGCCGCTCGCTGCCGATACCCATGCCCATGTATCTCGAGAAAGGAAGCCAGACGATCTGCTTCCAGCCTTGTAAGTTTGCCAACGTTGACGTCACCTCAACCGCCATCATGGCCTTGCCATGCGTGCCGACATCTTCCTTGTTCTGCTCGATCGCCGGCACCGGCGCAGGGCGATCAACCTTCACCGCATGGTCCCATCGTGCGCCGACGCGAAAACTGAGTTTGTCCACGGCGTTGCGCAGCCAGAGATTCACGTTCGCCCGCGAATCGTCTGGCGTTGCCGTACTAGGCGTGCTGCTGGCTGGTTCGTTCACCAGCGCCTCGAACACCTTCACCGTGCCGCCAGGTTGACGAACGATCGCCCGAACCGGGCCGTCACTGCCTTGTGGCTCGTCAAAATAGATCGTCAGGTGATTGGACTCGATGAGAGCGATGCGAATGCCCGGCATCGCGTCGATGCGAATCGGTCGGCCATCTTCCTTGCTGCCCAGGATGTCTTGGTTGAGTTCCGGGAAACGCGCGTAGACATATCGCGTGAATGGTTTGCCCTCATTCACTGTCTGAGTGCCGCCCTGGGGCGGCTGAACTTGCAGCACAGCGACGCCACTGCTTGCCTTCTCATACCCCTTGGTGATGATCGGGAAGGGTGGCTTGGCGAGCAGTTCCTGCACTCGAATCGAGAACCCCGTCTCCCCAACCATCACAGTGGCTCCGGGAGTGACGCTACTGACCTGGCGAGTAGGCGGCCCGCCATTGGAGCCAGGCACTTCGATGACCAGCGCGTGGGTCGTGTCGGTTGGCAACTGCTCCGACAAGTCGCGCCATCGCTCCTGCGTCATGCCCGGCGCAACTGGTCCAAAGGAGCGAGCGCCCAGCGTGTACTCGACGCTCAGCACCGGCATCTCGCCGTCAAAGCGAGTGCTGATCCGCTGGGCTGGCTGCGCGGGCAGGAAGGTGTATGCAAAGACAGGATCCTCCTCCGATACGACCCCCGCCTCGTCTGGAAGGCCGCTATGCAGGAAGACTACGCGGAGCGGATTGTCGGGCATGCGATCCGTAATTACCTGACGCTTGCCCGTCTCCACTCGTACCCAGTCGTCCACGGGCGAGGCGTAGTAGCAATATCCAACCACACGAAAACCCAGATCGTCATCCACCAATCCACCGCCGCTCGCTGCCTTCTGCGGGGCGTTGATCGACAACTCGCGAGCATTGTCCGCTGCTGCGATCCAGGGTTGTTGCCGGCGTGCGATGGTCCATGCCGAATCGCCCGAGATCGCCGCGAGGTTGTAGTTGTTGTATCGGGGCACACCCGACAGTTGACGCTGCTCCCAGCCGCGATCCTGCGTCACCCAGAGCGAGACATCGGTATTGTCATAGAAAACGTCTTGCGCTGGTCCGACGCTTGGCGTTCCTGTCTTTGCATCAACCTGCCCCGCGAGCAGCAGGGTGTCGCCCTCAAGTTTCAGCCCGGAATAATAAATACTGCCAAGTGCGATGGTGACGATACCGGTATGCACCGTGAGCACGCCGATATTCTTGAATATAAAGTCGATGCGTCGAACCGTCGCTGTCACCATGTTGACGACAAACAGAAGCAGTATCACTCGAAGCGGCCACCACGAGTAGTACTCCAGTTCGCTCATCTCAACCCCAGGCAAGCGCCGCAGCGTGACAGACTTGTACTCCTTCACGAACGACGCAAAGAGTTGGAGGCCCTTGCCCGTTGCCGGGTCAAAGTGCATGGCAGGCCATGCGTAGCGATACCACAGCATCACAGCAACGGGCGCGAGCACCAGCAGGGCCAGGAATGGAACAACAAATTCCACAACCCGGCGCGGTTCACCGGGCTTCGCGGCCATCGCATGGCGCACGAGCAACGCGGGCACACCGGCGAGCAGCGCGATCGTCAATAGGAGTGTCACGCCATAGAGCGTGTACGTCAGGCCCAGCACCATCAACCCGACCGGCACGCTCGCGGAGATGCCATAGATCGCAACACAGACGAGCAGGATGACTGCGAGGGTGATGGAAGAGAGTGCGCGCAGGACCTGCTTGATCGGCCACATGAGTGGCCCGCGCAGGTGCTGTTCATCCCAGGCTCGGCTTTGACGTGCTTTTTCACTCATTGGATACGGGTTTCAAGGAAGGAGTTGTTTGCCGTGGATTGCTTGCCGTAAATTGCTTATATGGATTTTAGCGCCGCCAGTCTGAACCGTGACTCTCACGCATCGCCATATCCCCAAATAGTCCAGACAATCAAGACACAACGCTCCACAACGCGTCCGAATGCAGCGCGAGCATTTCTGGCGGGGCTTGCGAACGCATCAATGCTTCCCACGGGTTTCGCGCCGTTGCTTCGCTGTCGCATGCAACAGCCACCACGCCCGCGGGTGAAACTGCCTGGTCAGGCTGGCGATTGTCAGCATGCAGACTCGATCGGAACGCGAAGCAATCTTCAGGGAGGCCCAGCGCCCGCGCACCCCGCACCGTCGCCATGGCCAGCAAAGTCCGAGCATCAAGTCCATCGCGCGCAAACAGGAACCGCGCCTCGTCCAACGTGCTGATCCGCTCCGCATCGGGGAGGTTGATGACCGAATCGGTGCCCAGGCACACGTTGATTCCAGCGGCAAGCATCTCGCGATACCGGTGCGGGCCAAAGTGCTCGTGATTGCGGAAGTAACTCGAAGAACGCGGGCAATACGCGATGGAGTGGGACGATGCCGCAAGCAGTTGCAGATCAGCATCGGAACAGTCGTTGACGTGGGCAAGAACATATCCAGACTTGGATGTGCCTTGTGCATCCTCTTGCGAAAGTCGCGAGCAGAAGTACGCGATGGGCGAGCGGCCAGTGCCGAACAATTCCGCGACCGAATCGTTCCACCATCCCACTCGCTCCAGAAACCCGCGAAACGGGCCGGTTGCGTGCCCAATCAGTTCATGCTCCTCGGGTGTCTCGGCCAGATGCGTCGAAAGCCATGGTCCATGCCCGGTCTTATTGGACCATTGCTGAGCGAAGTAATACATCCCCGGCGAGGCCGTGTACGGCGCGTGAGGCTGCAAACCGAGTTGCGTTCGTAGAGACTTCACCTCTGAGCCAGAACCGTTCGTGCTACCACCATCATCGCCACCATCAAGTTCATCTCGATCATCAAAAGCCTTTCGAAGCGCTGCGATCTGGCCAACTTCGTTGTTGCCCATGCCGAAAAACTCCAGATGACTAACGCCGTGCAAGGGAGTTTGGGCCAGACAATCGCTGGCCCAGGCGGATGGCAAGCCCAGGACCACGCCAGCGATATCCCCCACCGCCGCCACGCCTCCCCGCAGCGACAACATCGCGCCATGTGCGATGCTCCTCTCGATGGCATCGCGCTGGTCCAATCGATTTGCCAGCACGAGTCTGATAAAGCCGGTAAAACCCAGCGACGCATCGAAAGGTCGAGGGCCGATATGCGTGAGATCAAGATGGGCGTGGGCGTTGACGAGCGCTGGAATCAGAATCGCATCGGGCTTGTCGATCACTCGATCGGGCTTGGCACCATGGCTTGCAAGGCGTGCATCGATTTCGGCCGGGGTGGCGAGGGCTTGTATCCGCAAGCGGGCGTGGATGGTGTTGGAGGGCAGTCGTGCATGCTCTGACTCAGCAAGTGGCGACTCAAGACGCAGCAGCATCGACGCCCGCGCGACGTGCGTGCCGACACCATCAATAGCGGCTGCGGCGTTGATGCGGAGGAGCATGCTCACATGGAAGCCATTCTCTACGTTGCGCTCGATGCAATGTCGCTAATTGGTCGCCCGCCGCGCCGGGCCGGAGCAAAGGCAAACACGATTGCGATGGTTGCCAGCAGGCCGGAGAAGGCACCCAGAGGAAGCGTCCAGCCCGCCGCGGCGATGCCGTTGTTGAAGAAGTTGTGGGTTGGCCCGATCTGGCCGGCCTGGGGCATCATTTGCAGCGCGGCCTGAAATTGCCACGTATTCTCGTGCAATTCGCCGGGCCTGGGCTTCTTGATGCCTCGCGCTGTGGGATAGTTCAGCCGCTCATAGCGTGCGATCGTTCCAAAGGGCATCAGTTCTCGAAAGTCAAACTGCCAGTCCTTCTTCCACACACTGCCCCAGGTCTTTGGATCGCTTCCAGGAAAGGGAATCCGCGTGACGATCACGAGTCGATCGGCAACTTCGCCCCGATCCAGCGCCGCGAGAAAACTCTCGGGTGTCTGGCCATTGGTGCGGGCCATTCGAAACACCTTAAGCCAGTCTTCATAAGGCTTGAGGCCAGGCAGCAGGTCTCGTCCCGGCGCTTGCGTGTTGGGAATTTCGACCTTGATCCGTTCCTGCTTGTCGCCAAAATGCAGGATCAGGAACTTGCTACCCGCGTCGGACGCCTGCTGGGCGTGATCGGTTGTCGGCGTTTCAAGTTCAAACTTCACAGGGACTTGCGCATATGTGAACTGATCGGTCACCAATTCTCGAAACGCAAAAATCTCGCGGGGATTGTCGTGGTGGAACCGATCAATCCGCTGAGTCATCAGCGTGAGAGAGATCGCGAGGGCTGCCAACGACATCGCGAAGATCGCCAGCCACACACTGCGGGATGAATTCATCATGCTCTAGCCTTGGAAGTTCATGTCGCTAAGCCCAACACCAGCACCACAATCGGCTCTGCATGCTTGGTGCATCGCGCCAGGCATCAACTGTGACGACGCACGGCCTGACCAGACCAACACCATCCTCAATAATGCTTTGGCTTCATTAATGCTTTGAGGGATCAGCGTGTGGTGCGCCGCCTTCCTTCATCGTGTCCTGATGCACTTCGTCGTGCTTGCTGGTGCCGTGGCTATCGCCATGCCCGTGCTCGGCTGGGGATGTGGTGCTGAGTGCTCCCGTAATGCCAGACAGCCCGCCAGACAACCCGCCAGACTTGCCGCCCGCCTCCTCGTGGCCATGGGCATGGTGGGCAAGGCCAGCCTTGAGTTGCGCGTACTTCTCAGGACCCCACTTGGTCATCCACTCTTCGCGTCGCATGGTGGCCAGCGGCTTGTCGCCACCGAACGTGCCGCCCTCGACCACATACGTTCCCTTGTCCTTGTAAATCAGGTCTCGGGTGAAGAGATCAATCGAAGTGAACATGAGGAACAGCCCCACCGCGAAGAAGCAGAAGAGCATAATCACCGTGTTCATCGGGTTGTCATAGCGCAGTTGCATGAAGTAGGCCATGACGAGGATGGCCTTGACTGTCGCAATCGCCATCGCGCCCGCAACGTTGAGCCAGGCGGGAAGCAGGATGTGGAAGTAATCCATGATCCACACTTCGAGTTGCGCCGTTGCCACGGTGAGCACCGTGAAAAAGAGCAACGCGCCCAGGATGAGTTTGAGCGTGATGGGCGGCACGATCACGTGCGTGTGGGGCGTTCCGCCGTGCGGGTCAGACTCGTCAAAGTTTGATGCCAAAGCGTGTGCAGCGTGGGAAGCCATAGGTGTCTCGTGGAGGGAACTTGAAACGCGAGCAGCAAAGAACAAACCAAGGGCCGTTGAAGCTGCCGCGTGCGGCCCGAATGGATGACGCTAATCGAACTGAAAACCACTTGTGGATCACATACAAACTAGTGAATCAGATACAGCAGCGGGAAGAGGAAAATCCACACCAAATCAACCAAGTGCCAGTACAGCCCGGTGATTTCAACAAAGGTGTAATGGCCAGAGCCGTAATGGCCCTTGAAGGAACGGAAGTAGACACGCGCGATCATGACCATGCCGATGACGACGTGCAGGGCATGGATCGCCGTGCCCGAGTAGTAGACGCTCCACCACAAGGGCATGCGCGGGTCCTGAGCAAACGCATAGTTGAACCACTTGCCCGGTGCCTTGCCGCCATACCCCTCGACGTGCTGGAGCAGGCCGCCAAAGAGGGCCTTCCCAGAGTCGATATTCGCGCTGTAGTGCGAAAGGGCAGGATCAAAGGCAAGGAAGTAGCCCGAGATCTTGGGCATGTACTCAAAGCCCATCTTGATGACCAGGAAACCAAGCCCGGCCAAAAACGTGACCACCAGCAGGCGCTGGCCGCGTTTGATCTGGTCGGTCTGAAAGCAGTAGATCGACAGCGCCATCGTGTAACTGCTCACCAGCAGCACGATCGTGTTCAGGCCGCCGATCTTCCAATCCAGCGAGCGGCTCCCCTCGGCCCATGCCTCGGGAAACTTTGCCCGGAAAATCGCATACGCGACAAAGATGCCCGCGAACAGCAGCACTTCGGTCGTGAGGAAGAGCCAGAAGCCCAGTTTGCAGGCATCAAACTCTTCGTCCTTGGTGCGCCAGTGGTGGCCATGGCGATAGCGAGCCCACAGTGGCAGCAACTCGCTCACGCCGGACTTGTCGGTTGGCAGGGTGCTCATAAGCAGTCTCTTCGTCCTTCGGGCAGACCAACTAGCCTGCAAGCCAGCGGGTCGGGTTCGTGCGTTGCTCCATCCATATGGTCCGGGGTCCGCTGGCCTCGTGGCCCATCGAACCGCTTTACAATCAATTATCCATGCGCTCCGGCTTCCTTCGCACGCAAGTTCTCGGCGGGAATCGGATAGTCCTTGGGATCCCAGCCTGGCGGGACAGTGGTGTCGAAGTCGTACGGGCCATGCTTGCAGAGCGGCTCGTGATCAAAGTTGTGCTCACTGGGCGGGCTGCTTGCTTCCCATTCCATTGTCAAGCCACCCCAGGGATTCTGCTCCGCCTTGCGGCCACTGGCAAGGCTCGCAACCAGAACGAGGAAGTGAATGACAAATCCCAGGAACAGGATGAAGGAGCCAATCGTGCTGATCTGGTGGTAGATTTGGAACTCATCGATGTAACTGGCATAGCGGCGGGGCATGCCCTGCGTGCCCAGGAAGAACTGCGTGAAGAACGTCAGGTTGAAGCCGACAAAGACGGTGAGAGCGCCGATCGTCGCCCACGTCTCGTTGTACATCTTGCCAAACATCTTGGGCCACCAGTGATGGATGCCCGCCAGCAGCGCCATGATCGTGCCGCCCATCATCACGTAATGGAAGTGGGCAACCACGAAGTAACTATCGTGCAAGTGCAGGTCGGTGCTGAGCGTGCCCAGCGGTAGGCCAGTCAGGCCCCCGATGCTGAACAGAAACAGGAAGATCAGGGCATAGATCATGGGCGTAGTCAGGGCAATCGAGCCCTTGTACAACGTGCTGATCCAGTTGAACACCTTCACGGCGGTGGGAATGGCGACCAGGAAGGTCAGGCCGCTGAAGACCACGCCCGCAACCTCGCTCATGCTCGTGAACATGTGGTGGCCCCACACGATGAACGAGACCGCAGCGATGCCCAGCGAGGAAAAGGCGATGGCGCGATAGCCGAAGATCTTCTTCTGACTATGCACGCTCAAGACATCGCTGATGATGCCCATGCCGGGCAGAATCATCACGTACACCACCGGGTGGCTGTAGAACCAGAAGAAGTGCTGGAACAGGACAGGATCACCGCCCAGGGCGGGATCAAAGATGCCGACGCGGAAGACACGCTCGAAGGTCAAAAGCAGCAGGGTGATGCCGATGACAGGAGTCGCGAGCACCTGGATGATCGCGCTGCTATACACGGCCCAGACAAACAAGGGCATATCAAACCAGCCCATGCCCGGAGCGCGAAGTTTGTGTACCGTCACGATGAAGTTCAGGCCCGTCAGGATCGAACTAAACCCGAGAATGAACGCGCCCATCACCATGAAGATGACACGCCCGAACTCGTTGCCAGTGGTGGTTGAATAGGGTGTGTAGAACGTCCAGCCGGTATCCACACCTCCCAGAATTATCGACGACACCGCGAATATCGAGCCAATCACGTAGATGTACCAACTCAACAGATTCAATCGCGGGAAGGCAACGTCCTTGGCCCCCAGCATCAGCGGCAGGAAAAAGTTACCCAGGCTGGCGGGGATGCTGGGCACGATCACCATGAACACCATGATCGCGCCATGCAAAGTGAAGAGTCGGTTATAAATTTCATTGCCCGCGGCGACTGACTTCTGGTCGGGCGGCGCAAACAACTGGCCCGTGATCGTGCCATCCGTTGCAACGCGCACGGGTTCCAGCAGTTCGACACGCACGGCTACCGCCGCGAGCCCGCCCAGGAAGAACATGAAGAGGATCGCAAAGAGATACATCACGCCGATCTTCTTATGGTCGACCGTCGTCGCCCAGTCGAGAACCGTGGTCATGAAACCACCCTTGGGGGTCAGGTAACTGCCATGCCCGTGTCCGGCATGTCCAGTATGTCCGGCTACTGCGTGTCCGTGTGCTGCGGTACCCATACTTCGCTCCGGGGCTTGGTGGCCCGTTTGGTTCGCCCCGGATGATGCCGAGGGCGTGATTGTGCCTGCTGGGGGGTGTGGCTTGACGTGTACTAACTGGTGGTGGGCTTGACGTGTACTGGCTCAACGTTGTGCCTGCGGATAACTTAGTGCTTCTCCGCGGGCGTAACTTCAACTGCCTTCACTGCTTCCGGCTTAACCTCTTCATCATGCCCATGCGTTCCTTCGGGCGTTGTCGGCGGGGCCTTGTCTGAGATCGTCTTCATGTACGCGAGGATGTAATCAACCTGCTTGTTGCTGAGGAGCGACTCCGGGAAAGCCGACATGCCGCCCGCGGGATAGTCACTGCGGATGTGCTTGTTGGGATAGCGGATAGCCTCGGTGATGTGCTGGTCGTCGTTGACGTGCGACTCGCCATTGGTGTGCATGAAGGAGTAGCCGAACATGTTCTTCCAGGTTGGCCCGGTGCCCGATGAACCATCGACGCTGTGGCACGAAATGCAGCGGGCCTTGTAGATCTTGGCACCCTTCATCGCGGGCGTGTCGGTTGGATTGTCGTTCTGCAGCACCAGCCAATTCTTATACACATCCGCAGAAACTACCCGGATGATGCCCGCCATCTCGCTGTGGCCCGTGCCGCAATACTCGGCGCAGAAAATCCAGTGATCCTCGAAGGGCGCGCCCGCCAAGGCCTCAACAAAAGGATTATTGAGTTCGCCCGGCTTCTCCTCCGCCTTGGTCTTGGGGTGATAGCGAGTGTGGATTCCGCCATCAGGACCATTGGCCTTGAACCACAGGCCCGTGTACCGATTGGGGACCAGGTCGCTCTTGATGCGGAAGTTGGGAATCCAGAACGCATGCATCACGTCCGTGCTGTTCATGCGCAAACGAATAGGCGTCTCGGCGGGCACATAAAAAATCGGCACCAACTCCGCAGCATCCTTGGCAACCTTGCCGCCCGAGGTGCCGCGATTGACAACCACACCGCCGGGATACTCAAGGTCCCACGACCACTTATACCCGGTCAACTTCAGTTCCATGGCGTTGCCCGGGGGCGTGACCTTCTCCATGTAGCCCTCGAAGCCGATCCAGAAGATGTAGACCAGCATCAGCGTCGGGATGATCGTCCAGAACAATTCGAGCGACGCGTTATGGCTGCTGCTGCGCACTGCAATCTTGCCGGGCTTGCGCCGATAGGCGATCACAAAGTAGAACATCAGCCCCATCAGAAAAATGAACCAGGCAACGCAGAACCACCAGATGAACATGAAGGTATCGTCAGAATGCTGCGCCAAGGGGCTTTGTGTCGGCTTGCCCAGCCAGGTGCGGAACCAGAAGCCAGGATCGCTCCCGCCAGCACCACTCCCGGCCCCGGCCCCCAACGCAGCGCCAGCCCCGTCGCCAGCCCCATCGTTCGCCGTCGCCAGCGCAGCCATCATCGTATAAAACATCGTCGTCATCATGCTCGCGCACCTTCGAGTGGTTGATTGCTTGTGATTGCCTTGATCGTCTGCACCTTCATGGTCTCAGCCCCAGACACAGAGCCAGTACCAGTACCATCACCAGTCCCGCCGCCCTGCTCGCCCTTAGTGCTGCCTTGTACCATTCGCCGCCGCTTGCGGCCTCGCTCCAGCAGCAGCATGCCCCCCACCAGACTTCCCAAAAAGCCCATGCTCAGGACACCACCGATTTGCATCACCCGAAACGCCTGGAGCGTGTAACTGCCGCGATTGGGGTCATACATATAGCAGAAGTTCATCAGCCGTTCACCGATGGTGCGCACCAGCATGCCCTGGCTGGCTTCCATGATCGCCAGTCGCATGTCGCGCGGGGCCTGTTCGTAGCCATAGAGGTACCGGCTCACGCGCCCTTCGGGCGTCGCCAGGAAGACCACCACAGGGTGGCTGAACTCGCCCGTATCGGTCAGGAACTTATACCGAAAACCCAGCGCATCCGCGAGCGATCGGGACGCTGCGGCAGAACCGACATGGAACTGGAAACCCTCGAACGCCGCGGTTTCCTCGCCGTTGTATTGGCCAACGTACAAGTCCTTGGCTTCCTTGGCCGAACGCTGAGTTTCCTTGGGATCGAAACTGAAGACCAGCAGGTTGTACTCCTGCCCGGGCACATAATCGACGCTGTTGAGCGTCTGCACCAGTTTGTCGATCAGCGTCTTGCACACCACCGGGCAATGGAAGTACGCCATCACGATCACGCTGGGCTTGCTCTTGTCGAAGTACTTTCCAAGCGTGACCAACTGTCCCTCGGCGTTGGTAAACTGGAGATCGGCGGGCAGACGCGAACCAACCTTTTCCTCGACATCCAAGCCCCGGACCTCGAAAGGCACCTTGCTGTCATCGACTGACTTGGGCGCAGCGACCACTTCATCAACCCCGCTCGCTCGCTCCTCAATCACCTGTCCCGCCGCGTCGCTTGGCTTGGCGGGTGTCGCCTGGCCAGCGCCGTCGCCACCAAACACAACGTTGCACGCGACAACGCAGCAACTCAGTGCTGCATGGAGCGTCGGGTTGGTCAATCGATCTGCCATGTTGCGTCTAACTTCCACTATCTACTTCTACTGCCTACTTCCAGAATCCTCAGGGCGAATTGAATCTTGCCATATCGCGGGCCTTGGCTCACTTGAGTGGCGAGTGCTTCACGGGCAGCGATTCGCTCAGGTTCTTTTTACCGCCCTGATAGTTCCCAACCACCTTGTTCATCGCATCATCCAAAGGAATCCGTACCGCAGTGCCGCTGATTGGGGCATAGACCCGCTGCGTGCCGTTGGCGGAAAGTTCTGCTTCCACCGTCGCCCGCTTGCTGATATATTCGCTGGACCAGTCAGTTTCCACGACCTGCGCTCGCAATTGCGTCGCCTTCATCTCCGTCAACTTCATCAGAGCCATCACGATCACCACCACAGCGACGATGATGCCAATCAGCCACTTGACCAGATTCAATGTGTTGATCTGAGCAGTGTGCTCACCCTGGGGCACGCCTTCGGCCTTGGTGTGATGGTGCCACTCGTCGATGTGGGCCGTGTGTGCGCCACCATGCGCCCCGCTCGCCGCGCTCATGTCTCGCTGGATGTTGTTGTTGAGTTCTGCCATATGGTGCCACCAACCTAAAAAAACGACCCACAACCAACTACTAGTTTCGTACTGGGAGACCGGACGGATTACTGGGAAACGATATTCGATCAGGAGTCAGGACAAGCGGATGTCCCCGTGGTAGTCCCGGGCATAGCCCAGTAAGACCCGGGTATGGATCATTTACACATAGTTCTTGTGCTCCAGCCCTTCATGCATGAACGGATCAAAGACCGCGACCAATTGACCACCCGCAACCTTCTGGACCAGATACCCAGCGAAGATCAGCACGCAGCCCAGAATGGCCACTACATCCAGCACCACGCCCTGAGCACCCGGCCCCGGCCCAGCATCGCCCGCATAAACCATCGGCCGCACAATCCAGAACATGTCCATGATGTGGGCCAGCAGGCACCAGACCGACATCACAAGCATCAGGCCCAGATTCTTCTTGACGTGGCGCGAGAGAATGATCAGAAAGGGCGCGACGAAGTGGCCCACGATCAGGAAAATTCCCAGCGCCTTCCAGCCGTGCTCCTTGCGGTGCAAGAAGAAGGAGGTTTCTTCGGGGATGTTGGCGTACCAGATCAGGAAGTACTGACTGAAAGCGATATAGGCCCAGAAGACAGTGAAACTGAACTGCAACTTGCCTAGATCGTGGAAGTGCTCGGTTGTCACCAGTCCACGCATCTTGCCCTTGCGCAGGAGGAAGTTGCAGATCAGGCTGACGGTTGCGATCGAGGCGAAGGCCGCACCCGCGAAGTAATACACACCCCACATGGTGCTGAAGAACTTGAAGTCCAGCGTCATCAGGAAGTCAAAGGCGACAAAGGCCGTGGACAGGGCCATCAGGGGCAAGGCCCACGCGCACATGAAGCGTGCCTTGGAAGAGGGCTCGGCGCTGCCCGTGCGATCCTGCTCGCCGCTCCACTTAAGCAACTTGCTCGTCACATAAAACCAGAACGCGCCGTACGCGAGATAGCGGATCACAAAGAAGGCCGGGAAGGCGTTGCTGTCGCTGCCCGCGGGGAAGAAGAAGTAGGTCGACTTCTTCTGCAGGAGATAGTCGCCCGCAAAGTCGGCGTGCATCCACCGGAAAAGGACGCCATCGTTGGCGATTTCGAGAATCAGCAGCGGCAAAAGCATGAGCCACGCGAAGGGCAGGAAACTCATGATGTTCTCGAACTGACGCCGCAGCGTGGCGGTCCAGCCCGCGTTCACCAGATGGAAGATCATCAGGAAGATCGTGGCCCCGATGCAGACCGCGAGCACGGCCATCGTGCCCACCAGATACGCGCCCAGTGCGTGGGCCAGCGTCGTGCCCAGCGCGCCGCTGAAGCCGATGCCAAAGCCCGCGAGCGCCAACAGCACGCCCAAGCCCAGCAGGCCCATCCCCAGGCTCTTGCCGGCACCCTCGCCAAAGCGCACGTTTTCTCCCTTGAGTATCGCGGGCAGCGTGCTGAGCGCACCATGGATGTCTTTGCTCATGTTATTGGGAATGCTGGTCACTTGGCACCTCCTGGGGGGGTGGCGGGGGCCGGGGTGGCGGAGGGAGTTGCAGTAGCAGCGACCGCCGCTTTCTCGACTGCGGCTTTCTGCTCCATCATCTTCCGCATCTCATCGCGCTTGTCCTGGGGAACATCCTCGAGCGTACCGCGCCGCGTGCTCTGGAGCACGCGGATGTAGGCGACGATGCGCCAGGTGTCGTCGTAACTCAGTGCATGGGCGTAGCCCGGCATCTTGTTCTGGGCTCGATCAGGCGACCAGACGCCATCGTGGATGACATGGAAGATGTACCCATCGCGCGACTTCTCGTTCTTGGGATCGATGTAGATGTCATCGTGATAGGTGGGAACGGGATAACTCCACTGACTCCCGACCGTGCCCAGGCCATCGCCGTTGTGGTTGTGGCAGACAGCGCAGGAAATGTTAAAACGCTCCTGCCCACGGAGCAGGTCTTCCTTGGTGAACGCGATGGGTGCCTTCACGAGATACGTACCGTCGCTGGCCTTGCCCTCGTAAAAACCCACATCCGCCTTGAGCAGATCGCCTGCTTCCTTGTCAAACTTCGAGGCCCAGGGTTCTTGGCTGCGGAAGCCCTGCGTGCCGAAAGGGACGCTGCCCGTGGGGGGCTGACGCATCATCCGGCCATCGGGAAACAACGCGCTCGCCTCGGTGTGTCCCTGAGGCTTGTACTTTGGCGCATCGTCCAGGTCGGGGAAGAACTGGCGAGGCGGAGCATCCTCACGCTCGCCACGACAGCCCGCCAGCGAGCCCATGGCAATGGCAAGTACGGCGGTGGTCAACCAAAGCCCCATGAGACTGGTGAGACTGGTGAGACTTGCCAGACTGGTCCCGTTGGTCAGACTGGTTTTCGTATTCAACTTAGTCATTCGTGCCCTGGTCATTCGTGCCTTGGTCATGCGTACACCGTTTCGATTCAGTCCGTTGTCTATCTCACGCTTCATGGCTTTGAGTACCGCAGTAGTTCATCATTCCTCGACCAGTTCGATGCTGGTGGCACCGGCCTTTTCCAGCAGGCTGCGAGTTGCATCGGGGTCAAACTTACCGTCTTCGGCTTCGATGGCGATGAAGAACTTGTCGTCGCTGCTGGCAAGGAAGCGTTCCTTCTTGAACAGCGGATGGTTCCAGCGGGGCAGGCCATTGAGGGCGAGCATGCCGATGATCGACGTGAAGGCACTGAAGAGAATGCCGATCTCGAAGGTGATGGGCACGAAGACCTGCCACCCTCCGCTGAGCAAACTGCCATAGGGCTTGCCCTGAACGACCATGCGATACTCAACGCTCGACACCCACCATTGCAGGAGGTATCCCATGCCCACACCCGTGAAGCCGATCAGGGCGACCAGCACGGGCAGGATGGTGCGTTTGATGCCCATGGCTTCTTCCATGCCGTGGATGGGGAATGGCGTGAACGAGTCCCACTTGGAGTAGCCCGCGTCGCGGACCTTCTCGCAGGCGTGGTAAAGGTCGGCGGGGCTCGCAAACTCGGCCATGATGCCGTGGATGCGGTCGTTGTTCTCGGTGACGTAGACCTTGGCTGCCATAGGAAAAACCTCGAAGTGCAATGCTTAGAGAGAAGATGGTGATGGTTGAAGGGAAGTAGGGTGTAGCGTTGAAGATGGGACGCGTGATGTGATTCGTGATTCGTGATTTGTGATAGTGCTACTGCTTGTGCTTGTGGTCATGGCCGTGATCATGCCCATGCCCATGCCCATGCTGGTGCGGGCTGGCCTGCGGCAGGACCGCCTTGAGTTCCGAGATCGGGAACGCGGGCAGGAACCGCATGAACAGCAGGTACAGCGTCAGGAAGACGCCAAACGAACCAGCGAAGATGCCAATGTCAATGAGCGTTGGGTGGAACATGTGATACTCACCAGGCAGGTACGCCCGGTGCAGGCTCGTGACGATGATCACGAACCGCTCGAACCACATGCCAATCGTGACAGCCAGTGCAACCAGCCAGACCACCAGCACGTTGGTACGGAGTTTCTTGCTCCAGAAAATCTGCGGGCTGATGACGTTGCAACTTATCATCGTCCAGTAGGCCCACCAATATGGCCCGAAGGCGCGATTCTGGAACGCGTACAGTTCATACTTGTTGCCGCCATACCAGGCAATGAAGAACTCCATCGAGTACGCAAAGCCCACGATCATGCCCGTCACCAGGATGATCTTGGCCATGTTCTCGACGTGGCGAAGCGTGATCAGATCCTTCATGTTGGGGTACAGTTCGCGGAACGGGATCAGCAGCATCAGCACCATCGCAAAGCCGCCGAAGATCGCACCCGCAACGAAGTAGGGCGGGAAGATCGTCGTGTGCCAGCCTGGAACGATCGATGTTGCAAAGTCAAACGACACGATGCTGTGCACGCTCAGCACGAGCGGCGTTGAGATGCCTGCAAGGATCAGATACGCCGCCTCATACCGATGCCAATGGCGACTGCTCATGCGCCAGCCCATCGCCAGGAAGCCATACACATACGCGCGAATCTTGTCCGTGCGGATCGGCACGAACGGAAACAGGATTGGGCCCTCGCTGCTCTGCCGCAATCGGCGATCGGCACGATCTCGCAGAGTCGCAAAGTCGGGAATCATTCCCATGAACCAGAAGAGGGCCGACACCGTGCCATACGTGCTCACGGCGAAAACGTCCCAGAGCAGCGGGCTCTTGAAGTTGGGCCAGATCGCGTTGGCGTTGGGAATCGGAGGCAGGAACCACGCCATCCACTGCCGCCCGATGTGAATGCCAGGGAAGGTCGCGGCACAGATCACAGCGAAAATCGTCATTGCCTCGGCGGCTCGATTGACAGCGGTCCGCCAGCGCTGCTTCAGCAGGCACAGAATCGCGCTGATGAGCGTTCCTGCGTGCCCGATGCCGATCCAGAAGACGAAGTTGGTGATGTCCCAGGCCCAGTCCACCTGATTGGTCAGGCCCCACGTGCCGATGCCCGTGATCACCAGATACAGAATCAGAATCCCGCCCACCTGCGCAAGACTGAACGCTGCGAGGAACGCGGGCAGCCACCAGCGCGGCGGCTTGTTCTCGACATAGCCGCACACGATGTCCGTCAACTCGCCAAAGCCGCGGTTGTTGAGCACCAATGTCGCACGAACGCCCGGTGTGTCAATCAGCGTGCCGTCGCCCGTCTTGGGATCAAGCATGGGCGGGGGCGTTGCGCCGCGAGCAAGGCCCGCCAGACGCTGGGCCGTCACTTGGTCTGGGTGGATCGATGTCATACCCGCAGCCCTCCAACAGAACTAGCACCAATGGCACTAGCACCAACAGAACCACCACCACCAAGCACGCGCAGGCTCATGGCGTAGCCCGAGTCCTCACGCTTCTTGCGATTGTCAAAGAACGAATGAGCCTTGGGCTGTTCGCCGCCATGATCCTGGTGGCCCTCGTCATGGCCGCCTTCATGCGTTCCTCCATGGTGGAACGGCTCTTCCATATGCTTGAAGCGTTCGGGATCCCGTGCCTTCACAATCTCCGGATTGGGATTCATCACGCGGAGCATGTGGCTGGTGCGCGGGCGGGTGTTGAGGTATCCAAGCAACGCATAACTGCGCGCATTGGCCCGGCTGGCATGCACGCGGCTCTTGCTGTCGAGAATATCGCCAAAGATGATGGCGTTGCTCGGGCACGCCTGCTGGCAGGCAACCTGGAAGAATCCGTCGGGCACCACAAAATGCCCCTCCGAGTCCTTGATGTCAGCCAACTTGCACTCAAGTTTGGCCTGGTTGATGCGCTGGATGCAATAGGTACACTTTTCCATGACGCCGCGGCTGCGCACCGTGACATCCGGGTTCTTCTGCATCTTGCTGATCTCGTCGAGTTTCTGGCGCAGGCGAGGGGGAATCATGTTGGGGTTGATCGAGTTGTGCTTCTGGCTTCCCGTGATGCCTTCCTGGCCCGGGATGTACTCGCCAATCTCGTCGATGACTTCCTTGAACGCGTACCCGCCGTTGAACTTGGTGACCCCATAGTCAAACCAGTTATACCGGCGCACCTTGTACGGGCAGTTGTTGGCACAGTACCGCGTGCCGATGCAGCGGTTGTACGTCATGTAGTTCAGGCCCTCGGGTCCGTGGATGGTCGCAGAGACGGGGCACACCACCTCGCACGGCGCGTTCTCGCAGTGGACGCACGCGACGGGCTGATGGTGGACCGCGCTGGGCTCGTTGAAGTCGCTGCCCGTGAAGTAGCGATCCACGCGAATCCACGCGAGTTCGCGCCCCTTGGCCGTTTCCTTCTTACCGACAACCGGAATGTTGTTCTCGGCCTGGCACGCGATCGTGCACGCGCCGCAGCCCGTGCACAGTTGCTGATCAATCGTCATCCCCCACTGTGGCCGTTCCGTGAAGGCGGGCGGCTGATTGCGTTGGTAGCGGGGCCCCTCCGCATCGCCAGGAGTGGTGTTCGCCGGGTCAGGCTCTCCCAGCGACTTGTTGAAGGGATTCTTGTAGATGCTCAGGTTTGGCGGCGTGTGCGACAACTCGCCCAGGCGTTCTGCAAAGTTGATCTTGGTCTTCGTGCCATAGAACGAATCGGCGATCTCCTGCACTTCTTCGCCATACTTCCGCCACGCGGGCAGGTCAACGACGCGGATGATGCTGTCCTTGCCATCCAGCGTCCAGTGGTTCTGCGTCGAACAGATCATGTGACGACCGCTGGTCTTGGTGAGGCTGGCCCCGCGCCCGCTGCGCCCGCCCATCGCCATCGAGTCCCTGGCCGTACGCACGCCATAGAAGTTGACGCCGACCTCATCCCCCACCACGCCCGCGTTGGTGCGGCCATATCCGAGCATGACAACCGCAGTGTTGTCGGGCGTACCGGGGCAAATCCACACTGGCGTCTTGATGGTCTGGCCATTGAGTTGGAGTTCCGCCACGATCGCCGTGGGGTACTTGGGACTCGTGTACATGCTGTTGACCGGGTTGGTGTCCGTGGCTCCGTCGCCCATCTTAAAGCCGACGGGCGAGAGGCCCAGTTCCATGGCGGTCTTGGGAGAGAGCACCACCGGGTTGTCCCACACCACGCGGGTCGCGGGCTGGGGCAATTCCTGCAGCCATCCGATGTTCGCGTAGCGACCATCGGCGATATTGCCCAAAGTAAAGACAACATCCAGGCTGTCCTTGGTCGGTGCCGAGGCGAGTTGCATCGCTCCAATCGCGGTCGCGACCGCCGCTCCGGCGATGCGGGGCGACTCGTTCTTGGTCTGCGAGTTTTCAACCACGCCATTGTGCAGGCAGCGCCGCCACTTGCCTTCAAACTCGCCGCCACCCGCAGACTGGCCCAGCCATGCCGACGCGTTGGCCTTCCAGTTGTCGCGCACGATGTCGTAGCCGTCGATCTTGGCCTGCTTGTCCTTGGCCTCAAGCAGCGCCAGCAATTCAATCTCGCTCATCGCAGGAGCAAAGAGCGGCGCGATCATCGGCTGGATCGGGCTCAGCGTGCCGTCGAGTGCCCGCGCATCGCCCCAACTCTCAAGGTAGTGAGCACCATTCAGGCTCCAAGTGCTCACTGCGGCGGTCTCGCTCGCGCCCACGCTCCAGGTGATCGTCGTGCCGACCTTCTTCCAGCCTTCGATGAAGTTCACATCCGCCGGCGCGTCATAGGCGGGATTGGTGCCGATGCAGATCAGCGTCGAGACCTTGCCTTCGTTCATGCGCTTGGCCAGAGCCTCGATACTCGCGAGGCTGCTGCTCGCGCTCTCCGCATCGATGGGCAGATACGCGATGCTCTTGCCCACGTTTTCCAGTGCTTGATTCAGTGCCGCGACCAACGCGTGGACTGCTGCGGGCTGGCTCGCGCCCGCGAGGATCGCGCTCTTGCCGCGGTTGGCCGCGTCCAGCAGGTCCTTGGCGCACTCGTCGAGGAAGACGCTGTCAATATCTTCGCCCGCAGGAGCACTGGCCGCGAGCGCATCCACGCTCGCCTTGATCTCGCCCAGCCCTTCGCCCGTCAGGCTGCGCATCAGGCGCTGGGCCAGCATCGCCGCGAAGACCGTGACGCGGGCTGGGCTGAGGCGCTGGCGATGGTCGGCCTGCGTGCCCGTCGTCGTCATGCTGCTCTCAACCACATACAACCGACTCATCGTGTCGTTGCTGTCCACGAGCAATCGCGTCGAGGCAAACTGCCGCGCGTTGACCAGTTCGCTGGCTTCATACTGCGTGAAGTCACGATCCAGCGACACGATGACGTTGGTCTCTTCCTTCTTGAGGTTCAACACCGTTCGCATCGGCTTGTTGAAGGCCATGCGCGTGCCTTCGATCTCGCCCGTGGCTTCACTGGGGCAATACGCATACCACTTGGCCTTGGGAAACTTCTTGAGCACCTTGTCGCGCAGGGCCGCCCTCGTGGGACTGCTGCTCTTCTCGACCAGGAACTCAAGCCCCTCGCCCCCTGCCTGCGGTCCGCCAGCATTCGCCTCGTACTGCTTGAAGTGCTCATCGCTCCAGACGCGGAAGTCATCCCAACTTGCGGGCAAGCGCCCACGCACCGGATTCTCATACTCGCACCGCTGCGGACGCTCTGGATCATACATCGCCATGATGCTGGCCAGGCTCCACACCGATGCCTTGCCCTGATTGAATCCGTGCAGAGGATTGCCCTCGATCTTGGTCGGGCGACCTTCATGCGTCTCGATCATCAGGCCTTCGGCTCCGCCATCAAAGCGCGGCATCGAAGTCACGTAAAAAAGCGGCTTGCCCGGGATGATCTCTTCCGGCACCTGCTTGCTGTAGGTATAGATTTTGTGATCGGGCTGACGACAGCCCGGCACGGTTGCTGCGACGCCGGCGAGCGCCATGCTCGCGCCCATCAACTTGAGGAACTCGCGCCGTGATTCGCCACCAACCTGCTTGCGACCGCTCGCCAGCTCGTCCGTGTCATCGAGGAGCGCGGCCGCGTTCTCTTCTCGCAATGCTTCTTCGAGCGCCGCCTGTTGCAAGTCCACGCCCTCGCGCGTCACCAGTTCTGCCATCGCCGCCGGGAACTCTCGCTCCAGATGCTCGCGGAACTCGGGCGCGTCCAGCATGTCTTCCATACTGCGCCAGGCTACTTGGCCGTTGATGCGCTGCAGCGCACGCGGCGTGGCAGCCAGCGCAGCCTTGCCGGGCTTGCGCTTTTCAGTCCACTTGGAAGTCGGAACAGTGGTTGGGCATTGATCGTGTGACATAGGAGGAAGGTGTGGCTGGAGATTCAAGACTGGGCACCGGCAAAGACAATCAGTTCACGATGCGACACGGGTGACTCGCACATCAGGCTCCGCCGATGCCCAGCCACCAGTGCCTTGGCTTAGTAGTGGCACGCTCCGCAATTTTCGGGCGGGGCCTTCTGCAGTGCATCGAGCACCTGCTGGGCTTCGACGCTCATGGCTGTGCCCTTGGCACGTTCCTTCAACTCGGTCTGCACCCAAGACAAGTTCGTCAGTTTGTCTTTGGGCACGATGTTGTTCTCGGGTGCGCGATGGCAGTCAAGACACCAACTCATGCTCATCGGTTCCGCGTGGAAGACGATGGGCATGGTGTCGATGCGACCATGGCAGCTATAGCAACTGATACCCGCGTTCAGGTGCGCATGGTGCGGAAAGTTGTGGACATAGTCGGGCACCTTGTGGACGCGCCGCCATGGAATGCTTGCGTCCTGGGCATAGGCCGTGCGGATGAACTCGGTCTTTTCCTTGTGGACCGGGTCCTCAGCCAGTTTCGCCAATTTTGCATCGCTGTGGCAGCCATTGCACGTGGCCACATTGGGGATGTTGGCCTCGTAGGACTTTTCAACCTTGGTGTGGCAATACCGACAGTCCATGCCGAGTTTGCCGGCGTGCAACTGATGGTTGAAGCCGCCGCCGGGCTGGGTGGGCATGTAGCCCACGCGCCAGAACTTTGGTGTCGCATAATACCAAAAGCCACCGATCGCGGCCACCGCGCCACCAAGGGCGCCGACGGCGAAGACAGTCGGAAGCAGGTTGGTCCACTTGGGAAACAGCACTGACACGAGCCGAATCTCCTGACAAATGTGCTGAGAGCAAATCTCAAACCCACCCGGAAGAGCACTGACCGAATCCGATCACCGGCCTTCAATGGGTGTAATGGGATAGAGGATAGCAACTTTTTGAGATGTTTGCTGTCAAACCGCAAAAAATGTTGTCTGGTGCTATCCTAGTGGCGAAGCATTCTTGTACAACCGCAATTGAGACTTAGTCTCAATAACGGTTCCGAGGCACGCTGGCAGCGTTGCGACCGGCAAGCAGGAGGTTGTCATTATGGATACCACGTCTTCTACCGACCATGCCCAACGCCCAAGTCATTCGACCGGCGCGGCGATCGTCACCGGCGGATTCGCGAGCACGCTCGTGCTTTGGTCCGCTTGGTTTGTGACGCATCTTCCCTGGCTCAAGTTGGATGAACAAGTGGCGCTGCCCATCACTCTCCTCTGCTGGGCGCTCGCGCTGACTTGGACAGGATGGCGCACGGGCAGCACGCGCGGCGCGGTGGTTGGCGCGGGCGCGGGGCTGATCGCTGCGTGCGCGGGGTTATTAATTTTGGGAAGTAAACTGACGACATCTGCGAATGCAACCGCGATGGATGGGGCAAGTGTTCGGCCCAACGCGTTAATGATGGCGGCTGGATTTCTGGCGCTGGGCATTGGTCTGGGCGCGATCTGCGGCGCTGTGGGTGGACTGCTGGCGGGAACGCGGCAACGCGCGATGACACTCGCGACGTTTGCAATCGTCGCGGTGTGTGCGATCGCGCCATTGGTCTTCATTGGCGGACTGGTGACGAGCACCAACTCCGGGATGGCGGTGCCCGACTGGCCCAACACGTTTGGGACCAACATGTTCCTGTATCCACTTGGGCCCAGAGTCAGCCCGGATATTTTCTTTGAGCACAGCCATCGTTTGTTTGGAACGCTGGTCGGGCTCACGACGCTGGTCTTGCTGATCTGGACGCTGCGCTCGCGCGAGCATCGCAGCGTGCGCCCGTGGGTCATCGGGCTCTTCGCGCTCATTGTTGCTCAAGGCATATTGGGCGGACTGCGTGTGCAACTTGGCAGCGCGGAAGCGGCATCGGACAACCGCTGGCTCAGCATGCTGCATGGGATCAAGGGGCAGTTGGTCTTTGCTCTCGCGGTTGTGGTCGCTGTGCTTTTGGTGCCGGCCTATCGAGCGACGGTGGCGATGATGCACAGCAGCACGCCACTGAGTGATGCGCGCAAACTGCGTTTCTTCGCGACAGCGGCTTTCCATAGCACGATTCTGCAATTGGTCTTTGGAGCGCTGTATCGCCACACGCGGAGCGATCATGCTCTGTGGACGCACGCCGCGTTCGCGATTATCGTTGCAACTTTCGCGCTGCTGGCGGGCTTTGCTGCTTCGAACCTGGGCAAGACAGACAACCAAGAGGGCGAGGATGCGGGACTGCGCGCAGGTACCAGCATGGTCAGCATCATGCAACGCATCGGCATCGCGCTGGTGGTGGTCGTTGGTTTGCAGTTCACGCTGGGCTGGGCAACTTTTCTCATCGGTGGTCGTACCTTGCAGGCGGCAAGCCCGGCACAAGCCCTGCTGCGCACGGCGCACCAGGCCAACGGGGCGGCGATGCTGGGCTTGCTGACGGCGTTGTTCCTCATGGCGAGGGTGATGTCGCCCAAGCGGGCGCAGGAGGCTTGAAGCAGCATCATGTTGTGCATTGGTCCAATGAGACAGCACGCCGCGGTGGCGGGAGTGCGGTTTTTTTGGTTGTGGCTTGACACTTTTGGCGTGGTGCGGCGGCAATCTTTCGAGGTGAGTCGAGAGACCTTCAAACGGGCACGCCAAGGTGACGGGCGGAGCGGGAGTTCGGTGCGATTGGGTTCACCCGAACTGATGACATGCTCATCCTCGCGCGGGGTGAAGAGTCTTGGTGTTTTGGCCCGAGCCTTGGTTCGCTGGAACGAACGCAGGTACGGGTTTTCACTTTGGCTCAGCCTACATCCCCAACGCGAACTGCGCCGACCGTAACGCTGGGCTTGCAGCCTGCGGTGCGAATTGTTCAGGAAGCGCCGCGGCGAGTGAGGTGGAGAGAGCGTGAAGTACTCGGGAGTGTGTCCACTCTTTGAGGTCCTCGCCATCCACCCCCAAGCGAGTTTTAATTTGAACTCGACTCGCTGATGAAGCCTGAACGATTTCGCACGCGCGGGCGTTTGGCCTTTGCGTCGGAGAGTGATATGCCGGGGGTGGGGAACGGTTGCGGTGGAAAGGGGGAGTGACTGGTTCTTTGCGCGCGCTGGTGGGAGATAGGGGGAGAATTTCGGCAGTGTGTACTTTTTCGCAATGGCCTGAATAGGTTCGTGAAGTCAGTGGAGTAACGATTCGACTGGTTCGCCCTTTACCCAGCCACCTTGACTCGTCGGTCACGAACACGATTCTCACTGCGAAGGTCGTGCTTTGCGAGTGCTTTGATATAGCGTGACGGTGGAGATGGGGGGCGGCGGCCCGCGCGTTGGTTTCTCTTCGATCACGAGAACGCGTCAGAGATCGCGGTACACTCTTCATACCCATGCGACTGTCCCTCTCCGAAATCCGTGCCAATGCCATGAAGTTTTCTGTCGAGTGGGCGGACGTTGCAAGCGAGCGAGCGGAGGCACAGTCTTTCTGGATCGACCTCTTCGCTGTGTTTGGCATCAAGCGGCGGGCCGTGGCGAGTTTTGAGGAGAAGGTCAAGAACCTCCAAGGTGCCTACGACCGCATCGATGTCTTCTACACGGGTGTCATGCTGGGGGAACACAAGAGCAAGGGCGAGGACCTTTCCAAGGCCGCGAGCCAGGCGTTTGACTACGTGCAGTCGCTCCAGCGCACGCTCTGCAAGATCCTGCCGCGCTCGTGGTTCGCCGCGATCGAGGCCGAGTCGCGCGAGTGGATGGTGCGCTGCCGATGCGGGCTTGCCCGATCACTGTGGGAGGCGGGCGGCATCCGCACCAAGGCCGCGGGCACAGCGCACTGGCTCACGCGCTGCCCCCAGTGCGGCCAGCGCACCTGGCACACGATCTCCCGCACAGCCCCAACCAATCAGCCCCCGCCCGCCGCGTGAGAGGGAGCGGCGGCGCGGGTGGTGGCGGGGTGTGGGGGTGAAGGGGGGTGCCAATCACTCACGCGAATCCAGCCGCACTCGCCTTGGCTCGCACTCGCCAGTTTACACACCCACAACATGTCCAAGCCACAGTCGCGTGTGGTACAATCGGCGGTATCCAAACGAGACCCCACCATGAGCGGACGAGTAGGACATCGCAAGCGGCTGATCTGCGTCAACGCAGCGAATCTCCGCGCCAACCATCTATACCTGACCGGGCACGCCGACTTCTTCCCGGCAGACTGCTATGGCGCGGCGACGGCGAGCGGCGCTCCCGGCAAGATGCTCCGGCTCGACGTGGATGGTCTGGCCGAGCCGGTGATGACCGACATCCCTACGGAGGCAAAGTCCGGCAAGCCGCGACGCTTCTTCCGCAAGCGGGCGTGGGTCCGTGAGTTCTTCGCCAAACACGCGATCAAGCCGGGCGACACGATCAGCATTGAGCGAATCACGGCCCACCGTTTCCGTATCTCGCCGTTCGAGGCGAAGCAACAACGAGAGTGCCCGACGACCTTCATCTTCAAGACCGAGCCGGAAGGCAAAGGCCCGCGCGTCATTGAGTTGTTCGCTGGATGCGGCGGCATGGCGTTGGGTTTCAAAGAGGCCGGGTATCGCACCGTTCTTGCCAACGAATGGGATAAAGCCGCGTGCGACAGCCTGCGCGCCAACATCACCGATCGAGTGCTCAACTGCGCGATTCAGGAAATCGAGACCTTCCCCGAGGCCGACGTGGTCGCGGGCGGCCCGCCGTGCCAGGGATTCAGCAATCTCGGAGAGCGGGTGCCGAACGATCCCCGCAACCAACTCTGGCGGCACTACTTCCGGTGCGTTGAACAGGTCCAGCCCAAGGTCTTCGTGCTGGAGAACGTGCCGCCGCTCCTGAAATCCGCAGAGTTCGTCGAGATGAAGCGTCTCGCCGAGCAGTTGGGCTACAAAATCGAAGGCCGCGTCTTGAACACAGCGGACTATGGCGCGCCACAAACGCGCAAGCGGGCCATCGTCATCGGCTCGCGAATCGGCGAACCCAGCTTCCCGACGCCAACGCATGTTGACCCGTTGAAGCGGAACCTTCTCAATCAGCACCTTCCCCGTTGGCGAACGGTGCGTGATGCCATCGGGCATTTGCCGATCGACCCGACTGGCATCGACTGGCACATCGGACGCAATCCGACGCCTATGTCTGTCGAACGTTATAAGTGCATTCCGGCAGGCGGGAATCGCTGGAACCTGCCTTCCCACTTGATGCCGGAATGCTGGAAGCGCAAGACCGAAGGCGGAACAGATTTGTTCGGCCGGCTGTGGTGGGATCGCCCGTCGGTCACGATCCGTACAGAGTTTTACAAGCCGGAGAAGGGCCGCTATCTCCACCCGGTCGCGCACAGGCCTATCACGCACCTCGAAGCCGCGTTGCTGCAATCGTTCCCCGACGACTTCAAGTTCTGCGGGAGCAAGATCAATGTCGGCATCCAGATCGGCAACGCGGTCCCGCACGTGTTCGCGCTCGCCATTGCTCACCATGTCGTCGAGATGATCGGTGTCAAGCTCCCGGCCCGTCAATTCAAGATCGGATAAGGCACGAACAAAGCATCATGGCGAATGAACCTCGCAAACCTGGCGCACGCACCAAACTTCGAGCCTTCTTTGAGGCCAACGTCGGTCGCGTCATCACGACAAAGGAACTGAGCAAAGCAGCGGGGATTCACGACTACCAGCGGCGCATCCGAGAGTTACGCAACGAAGAGGGAATGCAAATCCTCTCCCACAAGGACCGGGACAATCTCAAGCCCAACGAATACCTCATCGAGACGTTGACTCCTCTCCCAGTCATCGCCCGCGACATTTCGGACAAACTGCGCCGCCACATCCTCGAACGCAACGGCTACACCTGCCAAGTCTGCGGCGCTGGCGCGGGCGAAGAATCCCTCTGCGAGCCGGGCAAGAAGTGCCGCCTCGAAATCGATCACACCGTCCCGATCAGCCAAGGCGGCACGGACGAAGAGCACAATCTTCGGGCCGTCTGCGTGTGGTACAACAAGGACAAGTCAAATCTCAAGATGCCAACATCGCGCGACGCGATCAGCGCGATGGCGATGATCCGACGGCAGCCACGCGATGTCCAGCTTGAGGTGTACGAGTTTCTTTCCAGGAAGTATGGAAAGACTCTCAAGAACACGTAGCGAGCGCGTTTCTATTTAGTAGATTTGTCTATACGTACTTCGTTGTACCACGCCCTACCACTTCGGCGTCCTCACCAGCGAAATGCACATGGCGTGGGTCCGCCAAGTCTGCGGGCGACTCGAATCCCGGTACCGCTACTCCAACAAACTGGTCTACAACAACTTACCGTGGCCGCAGGACGTGAGCGACAAGCAACGCGTCACCGTCGAAGCCGCCGCGCAGGCCGTGCTGGACACCCGCGCCACCTTCAAGGGCCAGACCCTCGCCGACCTCTACGACCCGCTGGCCATGCCCAAGGCCCTGCGCGATGCCCACATAGACCTCGACCACGCCGTTGACAAGTGCTACCGCGCCGCCCCGTTCGAGTCCGAGCGTGCCAGAGTCGAATATCTGTTCACGCTCTACCAGCGGCTGATCGCTCCGCTCACCGCGCCCGCGAAGGGACGCAAACGCGCCAAGGGCGAGTAACAGCACGAGGGGTGGTTGGTGGCGATTGCTGGCGGGCGTGTTGTTGGCGTGGGGTGCGGCGTGGGAGTTCGTTTTCGCACCTTCGATCGCTGCGCGATGATTTGAGTTGTGGGGGCGATTGTCGGTGGATGCCGCTTTGCGGCGATCCACGGCTATTCACCTTGACGGCATTGCCGTGGTGTGGAGCGTGGGGAGCGTGTGGGAAGTGTCAGCCTACTTCCCGACGGCACTGCACACTTTCTTTGCGGCGTCGGTGAGGTCGGTTGCGGTTTGCAGTGTTGGGAGTTTGGGTTTGCTGTTTTCGAGGAGTTGGCGGCCGGCTTGGACGTTGGTACCTTCGAGGCGGACGACGAGGGGGACTTTGAAGCCGATGGAGCCGTCGGGGTTTTTATAGTTGGTGGCGGCGTTGACGATGCCTTTGGCGATGGTTTCGCAGTTCATGATGCCGCCGAAGATGTTGACGAGGACGCCCTTGACGTGTTTATCACTGAGGATAATGGAGAAGGCTTCGGTGACGGCTTCTTCGGTGGCACCGCCACCAACGTCCAGGAAGTTGGCGGGGGTGACGCCGTGGAGGTTGATGACGTCCATGGTTGCCATGGCAAGGCCGGCGCCGTTGACGAGGCAGCCGATGTTGCCGTCGAGGGCGATGTATGTGAGGCCGAACTTGGAGGCTCGCTGTTCGGCGGGATTTTCTTCGGAGGGATCGGCGAGTTGAGCGATGTCTTTGTGGCGGATGAGGCCGTTTTCGTCGAAGTTGAACTTGGCGTCGATGGCGAGGACGGAAGCGGAGGCGGGCGGGACGCCCACCCCACCGGAAGGCGCAGCGTCGAGGGCGATGACGAGGGGGTTTATTTCGGCGAGGGCGCAGTCTTTATCGATGTAGAGTTTGCTGAGTTTGAGCATGACGTCGGCGGCCTGGTTGGCGAGTTTGCCTGAGAGGCCCAGGCGTGCTGCAACTTCGCGGGCCTGGAATGGCTGCAAACCCAGGAGGGGATGCAAGCGTTCCTTGATGATGGCGTCGGGTCGCTGGTGGGCGATGGTTTCGATTTCAACGCCACCTTCGCGCGATGCGATGAGCACGTTGCGGCGGGTGGCGCGATCGGTGGTGATGGCGAGATAGAACTCTTCTTTGGCGGGGGTGGCGTTACCCTGTGCGGGGCGGTCGGCGATATCGACGGCGGCGGCGATCAAGAGGCGTTTGACTTCGAGGCCTTCGGGGGGAGTTTGCGGGGACTTCATGCGATTGGAGAGCATGAAGCGGGCGGCTTCGGTTGCTTCTTCGGGGGTGCGGACGAGTTTGACAAAACCTGCTTTGCCACGGCCACCGGCGTGGACCTGGGCCTTGACGACAGCGAACGGCTTGTGCTGGCCCTGGGTGACCTGCTTGAATGCGGAGGTGGCGTCCTCGACGGAGGTGATCATCCGCCCGGCGGGCACGGGAATGTTGTAACTGGACAGGAGGTCACGGGCCTGGTACTCGTGGATCTTCATGGGGCGAGGGTAGGACCAGGGAGCAAGCATCAGGCGTGGGACAAGTGGTATCAGGATGCGGAAATCAAGTGATCGAGCGTGTGGGCAAATGGTGCGTGCTTGCAACTGCTGCCCATATGCTCGATGGTGTTTGAGGCTGCACCACACCACGATCCCTGGGCCGCGATCAAGCAACCGAATTACAGGGCGTTTGCGGTTGCGTTTGTTTGCTCGTCCTTGTCGCTTCAGATGACATCGATGGCGCTGGGCTGGGAGATATACGAGCGCACGGGGGATGCGTTCCTGCTTGGGCTGATGGGGGTGGCGCGTGCGCTGCCGGTGGTTGCGCTTGCTTTGCCTGCGGGTCAAGTGGTTGATTGGTTCCGGCGCGAACGAGTGATGATGTGGACGCAGGCAGGATTTGGCATCGTGATGGCGGCGCTGGCGCTGGCTGTTCATGGCATTGACGGCGTGCGCGGGACGGTCTGGGCCTTGCTGGCTTTAGTGTCTGTCATGGGCATGGTTCGGACATTCAACGGGCCAGCGCGGAGCAGTCTGCTGCCTGACCTGGTTGCGCCCGAGGTATTTGCCAACGCTGTGACATGGAACGTTGGGTTCTTTCAGTTCTCGGCAATTGGCGGCCCGCTGATTGCTGGTTGGCTGATTGATCAGATGGGTCATTCGTGGGGCGTGTTTGCATTGTGCTCGGGCTTGTGCTTTGTGTCCGCGCTGCTGGCTTCGCGCCTGAAGCCGATTCGAGCGAGGGAAGCGGTGAGTGGCTCGATCTCGCTTCGCACACTCTGGACGGGCATGGGCGAGGGGCTGGCGCATGTCAAACGCGACAAGTTGATTCTTTCGACGATCACGCTGGACATGTTCGCGGTGCTGCTGGGCGGAGCAACGGGGCTGTTGCCGGTCTATGCCAAGGACATCTTGCATGTGGACGCGATGGGTCTGGGCTGGTTGCGTGCCGCGTCGTTTATTGGTGCGCTTGCCATGAGCATCTGGCTGGGCATTCGTCCCATTCGCGGCAAGGCGGGGCCACTGTTACTTGCGAGTGTTGCGGCATTTGGGGCTGCGATGATCGTCTTCGGGCTTTCGAAGTGGTTCTGGCTTTCGATGGGTGCGTTGTTGGTTGCGGGTGCTGTCGATAGCATCAGCGTGGTAATCCGTCATGTGCTGGTGCAGATGCGAACGCCCGCACACCTGCGCGGGCGGGTCAGTAGCGTGAATAGCGTGTTTATCGAGTGCAGCAACGAACTGGGCAGTTTTGAGAGTGGTGCGGTTGCGAAACTCTTTGGCCCGGTGGTGAGCGTGGTTTCGGGGGGAGTTGGCACGCTGCTGGTTGTGCTGGGCGTGGGGCTGGCTTGGAAGGAACTTGGGAGATTGGACAGGCTTGAAGACCCCAAGCAGTGATGCCTGTTGATGGTTTGGGATCTTTGTCCATCGTGATCGATCATTGCATGCGTGCGAGGATGTCCAGCACGCCATCGGTCTCTGCGTGCGTCGAGACGTAATCAGCGCGGGCCTTGAGGCGTTCGTCGGCGTTGCTTGGGCAGGCAAAGAAGGCGACGCGGTCGCGGATTGCCATGTCGCCCATGGTGTCACCTATGCCAGCGAGTTGGTGTTTTTGGTAGCCCATCATCGCGCACAGGCGATCGATGCCCGAGCCTTTGCTCACGTGGGCGAGTTCGAGGTTGATCCATGCCACGGTGTTGGAGACTCGCAGATTCCAGCCCTGGCGAGCGATCCGCTCCTCGATCATCGGCTTGAGGTCCATCAGCACTGGTGTCTGTGGATGCCAGAGGGAGATGCTTGCGGTCTTGCCGGGCTGCATGGTGATACCCAGAGGCAGCAACTCGGCACGCACGAATCGAGTGCAGGCTTCGATTTTTTCCAAGTCGCTTGCGCTGATGCTCGGGTCCATCAAGAATCGGTTGTCACGCGGATCGTACAGCCAGACGCCCATTTCGCAGATGATGGGGCAGGATGTATTGGCGATGAGGCGGGAAATGGCCTCGGCGTAGGGCTGGGGGCGACCGGAACAGAGCGTGAGGATTGCGCCGTTGGTGCGTTGGGCGAGTGTGTTGTACTGGGCGATGCGGGCGAGGGCGTGGGCATCGAGCGGGGCGTGGCTTTCGGGACCAAGGCAGCCGTCGATGTCGGAGATGATGCAGCGATAGGGCATGGTTGAGGATAGTGCGGACTGTTCGCACGTCGAGCGGCTGTGCGGTTATGCGGTTGATTGAGATCGTGGGCACGACGCGCTGGCATGGGAAATCTTCACGACCATAGACCATGCGAGCGCCGATACTATCAACATACCTTCTGACATGCTCTCTCGCCTCTATCCCCTTCGCGGCGTGCCCAGACAGGGGCAGATCTGGTCATGGATCTCATTTGATGTCGCGAATCAGTCGTTCACGCTCATCATCAACACGCTGCTTTTCTCGATCTTCTTTCAGAAGGTGGTGGTGCGTGACGACTCGGTCGACGATCAGTACTGGTCGATGCTGTACGCGGGCAGCATGCTGCTGGTGGTGCTGGCAAGCCCACTCGCGGGGGCTGTTGCGGATGGGAAGAACTGGAAGAAGCGCGGGTTGATGGTGTCCGGGTTGGTGTGTGCGATCTTCACATGCCTGCTTGCGCTCATTGCGCCGGGGATGCTGTGGGTCGCGGTCTTGCTGTATGTACCCGCCAACTTCATGTTCAACCTGGGCGAGAACTTTCTGGCGAGTTTTCTGCCCCAGTTGGCACGGCGGGAAGACTTCGCGAAAATATCCGGTTTCTCGTGGGCCATTGCGTATGCCAGCGCGCTGGTGATGCTGCTGGCAACGGCGGGCGTGATGCTAACGATGAAACTGGAATCGTCGGAGCAATGGCGACCATTCTTTGTTGGGGCGGGGCTTTGGTTTTTGCTGTTCATGCTGCCCACGTTGCTGTACTTGAAGGAAGAGCCAGCCCCGACCATTCAGAACACTACGGATGCTGCTGACAGTGGCAACCTGATCGTGGTTGCGTTCTCACGACTGGGACGAACCCTGCGCGAGATACCTCGGTTTCGAGACTTGGCGCTGGTGTTGCTGGCATCATTTTTCTATGGGGGCGGGATGAGCGTCGTGGTTGCGTTCGCGAGCATCCTGGCTGAGAACTTCGGATTTTCGCAGACCGAACTGGTCCTGTTCATGGCGGTCATTACGGTGTCGGGCGTTGCGGGAACGCTGATTCCCACGATGTGGCAAGACAGGATCGGGCACAAGAAGATGGTCCTGATGCTGCTGGGCTTGTGGGTCGCGACGGCCTGTTACTTCGCGTACGTCGCATGGATGCACGCACAGGTGCCTGTTGGTGTCAAGGAGTCAAAGCTTCCCGTGTGGATCGCGGGCAACTTGCTGGGTGTTGGGCTGGGAAGTCTGGGCGCGTCCAACCGTGCGTTGGTCGGTTTTCTCACGCCACCCTCGCGCAGCGCCGAGTTCTTTGGCGTGTGGGGCATGGTCTTCAAATTTGCCGCGGTGCTGACAGTGCCGTTTGGCATTGTGAAGGATCGAATTGGCACGACACAGGCACTGATGGTGCTGGCGGGGATGATCGTGGTCGGGTTTGTCATCACGCTGTTTGTGGACGAGCAGCGCGGGGCGGCGGCGGCGAAAGAGTGAGCGTGCAAGGTCGCTCTGGTTGCAAGCGTGATTGGCTGCGTATTTACCGCAGCGAGAAAGCAAATGAAAACGGAACCCGATGATGGGTTCCGTTTTCTGAAACAAGGATTGTGCAGACCCTTCCAAACCGACGTGCGGTGCAGTTGGGTCGGTGATGCAGGGAATTACAGGCCGCAGGGAGTGCAGGGGCCTTCGGAGAAGACAGCAAGGAAACTGGCAATGTCACAGGGGTCAAAGACGCCGCCATCGTTGTTGAAGTCGATGTCGTTGCAGAGGGCGGTGGACGGGATGCAATCACCTTCGCTGAAGACACTCAGCAAGGCATCGATGTCCTGGGGATCAAACAAGCCGCCATCGTTGTTGAAGTCGATCGAGTCGCAGCCAATGGTTGTGATGGTGAGGTTGCCGGAACCGACGCCGGTAGCGGAACTTGCGCCGATGCGGATGTAGTTGGGCACGCCCGCCAGCGCGACATAGTTGTCGATGACGGACTGGTTGGTGCACATGCTTATGTTGGCATTGTCGTTGCAAGCGACCTCGATGCCGAAGCATGCGTCGTAGACGCTCATGACGGTGTTCAGTGTCGTGCCACAGGTGCTGAATCGGACGCGGCCGCCCGCGGTGGGCGTGAAGACGTGCCAGACATCACGGGAAGCGGCAGGGTTGCAGGTTGCGGTCGTATCGGGGGTCGCTTCGTTGAGATCAAAGAGATTCATGCCAATGACGGCGGTGGACGCGGTGGAGCAGTCATCGTTGGGAGCGGGCAGCGGAGCGGGCACAATCGAAAGGTTGATGATGCTTGTGCCCGAAATGAAGGCCGACAACGGGGCGGCGACGCGGATCAGGTAGGGCGTGTTGGCCGTGAGCGCGATCGAAAGGATGCGGCTGCGGGTGCTCGTGCATCCGGTGGTCGGGCCGGTGACGTAGTTGTCGTTGCAGGCAAGTTCGCTGCCGAAGCAATCTGCATTCACGGTGACGATGGTGTCAAAGTTTGAGCCACAGGTTTCGATGCGGTAATTCCCGCTGGTTGCGGGTGTGAAGGAGTACCAGCGATCGGTCTTGTACGCGGTTGAGATGCACGAGGGGAACGCGATGGGATCGTTGATGTAGGCCCCGCATGGCGATTCACCAATGCCCAGGACGTTGGTGCCCTGCAGCACTGGTGTCGCGTTCGCACAGGTGTCGTTGGTCGCTACAGGAAATGCGGAATCCAACTGCACGATGCTGTTCGTGCTGGTCGCGGGCGAGCCGCATGAACCAGTGACCACGGCGTAGTAGGTGCCGATATCAGCGGGTGTCAGGGGCTGGTTCACGCGCAACTGAAAGGACGTCGCACCAGTGACGGCTGAACCGCTGGGCTGGGTGCCATTCGAGAGCGGGTTGCCATCCTTAAACCACTGATACGACAGGGGTGCGGTACCCGAACTGGCGACATTCAGGATGATGCTCGAAGTGCAGGCGGAAAAGTTGGTGGTTGCTGCGGGGTTTGACGTGATGGTCGGAGCAACGCAGGCAGGGCCGCCACTGTTGATCACGATCCAAGGCGGCGCACCGATGATGCGCTGCGTGCCACCCTGGAAGCCAACAACGGCGGAACCGTCGGACGAGATGGCTGTGGGAAAGCCCAACACGGGCAAGCCGCGGTTGGGATCACCATTGTCGCCGGTTGGGCCATAGAAACCACCCACCGAGACGCCTGGGACGCTGCGTGCGGCGTTGTAGTCATACCAGTCTTCGATGATGGGGCCGCCGTCATCGATGCGGCAGATGAAGCCGCCCGACATGAAACTGCCGCAGGTGCTGTAGACTTACGGAGCCAACGATGGTGTTGCCGTCCTCGGACATGGCGACCGATCCTGCCAGGGAGGGAGGTATGCTGCAACTTGTCACGGAGCCTGGCAGCCAGCTCGCTTGGGTTGTGAGATTTGAGCCTAGGTTCTGAGGTCCATCCCATGTCGAGGTGCCCGGGTTCCAGGTCCACTTGCCGAGGAATGAGTTGGTGCCATCGGTGGCGCGTCCGGCGATGATGGTGCCTGCGGCATTCATCGCGAGCGAGCTTGGGGTCGAAGAGACTCCACCGCCCGCCAGCAAGGTGAGTTCATACTCGCCCGTCACATTGTTTAGGCGCCAGACGGCGTGGTTGGCGCTGTCACCTGGCGAGCCGCCGACATTGTGCTCCTGCGCACCCAACACGACTGTGCCGTCGGTGCTGACTGCATAGGCGTTGCCAGTGCGACGGAGCGCGGTGTTGCTGCTGGTTCGGAAGGGCGTGAGAAGAATGGTCATCGCGCCCGATCCGCCATTGGCCTGCGCGTCCCAAATCCAGGGACGCCAGCGGAATGAGTTGGCACTCACAGCGGTGCCGGCGTTGTTGTACGTGCAGACATAGCCCAGGCCGACGACGAAACGTCCGTTGGAGGAGATGCCGTTGCCACTCAGAAAGTTGCCAGTGGTTTGGCCGCTCGAACTGGAGCCGTAGGCGATCAGGCTCGGGACGATGGGCAAGCCGCCCAGCGACTGCCAAGTGCCGCCCGCGACGCTGAACCGACGCGCGGCGAATTCAGTTGCTGCGGGCAAGGAGGTCGAAGGGATGAGTGTGGGATTTGGGGTGAAAGGAGGAGTCACGCCTGCGGCGGTGTTTCCAAAGATCTGCGGACCGGTGTTCAACCACTGACCAGTCTGAAACCGTCCATCTTGGGAGATGTATCCGCCGCCGCCCGTGCCACCGATCTCCGTGCCTACGAGCGTGCTGCCCGTGAGCGTCCAGCGAGCGGCGGAGGCGGTCGACAGGCCGCTACCACCGATGTAGTAGGTACCGGAGAGACTGTTGGTGACACCGATTGGCACACCGCCACCGAGCGAGGTAATGGTGGGTTGCGCGAGGCAGGTGGTGGCACCTGCTGCGAGGACGAGAGCGAGAACGTGCTTGAGCATACCAAATCTCCTAAAGAACATTTCCTGAGGACGACTACACGATGGACGCGCACCGAGCGATGGCGTGAACAGACTAGCGGTGGAGAGGATACACCAAAGTGCGGGCGAATGGAAGCGGTTGCGGAGATTTCTCTAAAGAAAACTTTGAGATCTATTTTGAGCCGAGTCGCCAGTGCGGTAAGAGAGCAGAATGAATGGCCAATAACCTGTTAACTCTTGACTGGATGGATCAGTATCAAGGTGTGAATTTGGGCTGTCTTTGGTGCATTTTTCGAGGCGCGGCAATACTTGGTGCTATGAGTCGATGGCGGCGATGGACATAGGAAAGAAATCTTTAGAGAAAACTCTCGCAAGTCTTCACGTTGACTTCATCTTGTCGTATACTACTACTGAGATCGATTGACCAAGCACGCCTGTCAATCCTGCTTGGTGTGATACTATCGCCGCCATATGAGTGATGGCCGAATGCTGGTCGGAGCCAGTGCCAAGAGCAGGACTCGAAGCCAGTCTGGTTGGTTCGCAGGGCGGGTGGATACTGGCAAGTCAACAGTACTCGTGGGTCGGGCGGGTTCAGTAGCGAGAGTCTTGTCGGCATCTCGACAGGCTTGATTTATCGAATAGACCATGCTGCCCATGCCAAACGTTGTACCAACACCGCCGACTTTTCAGGATGAAGGCCAAGCCAGAATCAGGGCACTTCGCAAGGCGATTGCGGGTGTGCTTCGGTCGGTTGGGGCCAAACTGGATGAGCCTCAGGAGATCAGCCGCGGATTCGGGTTGGATAAGACGCTGGCTTGGAAGTTGTCACGCCTCGTCCTCGAAGAAGACGCGCTCGCCAGCGTAGTGCATGCACCGCGTTTGCCCGGGCTGTTGCTGTTCGAGAAGGCCATGAATAAGGCCGGTGCGTCCAAGGAACACCTGAGCGAACTGCGCGATGCCATCGTCGGGTTTGAGCAATTTGTCGAAGACCATGCGGGCGATCGGGATGTGATGGAAATCATGGTCACGACGCCGCCCCAGCGTGCTGGCGCAAATTCCAAGCGGCTCGAGCAGTTTCGCAAGGATGGATTCCTTGCCAACAGTGCCATCTGGGGTGTCTCCACCAAGGTCCACCTGGCGATGCGCTGGGTAGGGCCTTCGACCCGACCGGGCTATCTCGATCTGATCACCGCGTGCGGCTTTGTCTCGTTTCGGCGCCTGCGCAACGACATTCCTTGGACGGTGGGAACGCTGATTCACTGGGGCAATCTCCGATCGGTCTCGCATCAGTTGCTGCCCGGCATGGGCGTAAGCGGGAACATTCCGCTGATACCGGACTTCTGCTCCAAGCCGCTGCCCGATCTGATCACCGTCCGCGAATCAGAGTTCAAGATGCGCATTATGATCGAGCCGGGGCCGGTGGGCAACGTCGCGGCGGCGGACATCATCTTGGGATGGATGGATCGCGAGACCGTGCCGATGCGAGCGAGCGAGCCGGGCGAGAAGGGCGAGCACGGGGCGATCCTGAGCACGCCATCGGAATTACTGCTGCACGATGTCTTTGTTCACAAGGACCTGGGCTTCGCGCACACACCCACCGCCCAGATGTACGGGCTGATGCCTGGCGGGCCTTCCTATCCCCCCACCGACATACCAGCACAGACATTGCCCGTGCCTTGCGAACTCACGGAGATTGACTCCAGCCAGGCGACGCCGGAAGTTCCTCACTATGCCGAACTCGTGCAGCGCGTGATGGATGCCCTGGGTTGGAACAGCGCAGACTTCCGCGGGTATCGGCTGCGTGTCAAGTACCCGCCGATTCCGGCGATGAGCCTGATCCGACACGCCTTGATGGAATAAGCCTGGCCAGCATGCCCGGCTGCGTGGTCAATTGACCTGCCCCCACGGTTAGTACCAAAGTCTATGTCCCTGATTGGATGTCGTGCTGACGGTGCAGAGCCATGCGCAGCGGAGCGGAGCATGGCTCTGCACCGCTGCGGCCCGTGAGCGTCT
>Ga0163144_10001625_pt1 | contig 52726 bp, 51 predicted proteins | sample OliLak19BULKMAT1_FD_123175 | JGI IMG/M metagenome (GOLD analysis project Ga0163144, IMG submission 123175) | Freshwater microbial mat bacterial communities from Lake Vanda, McMurdo Dry Valleys, Antarctica - Oligotrophic Lake LV.19.BULKMAT1 | ecosystem: Environmental > Aquatic > Freshwater >... | reverse complement strand
TGGGGACGACCGCTAGGCTTGGTTCAAGCCTGGCCGAGCTTCAGGTCGGGGTAGCGGACATGTTCAACCAGGTCCTGGGTTTCCTGGCTCGGTGCCTTGGTCAGCAGGCTGACGATGATGATCGTCGCGATACCCACCGGCACACCGAAGACGCCTGCCGAGATGGGCAGGATGCCGAACCACAGTTCCACCGGCGACGTGACTCCGAACACGCCACGCAGCCAGGTTTGGGTGGTCACCATGTAGTACATCGTGGTGCCCAGGCCGGCCACCATGCCCAGCGACGCACCCCACTTGTTGGCCCGCTTCCAGAAGATGCCCAGCACCAGCGCCGGGAAGAACGTCGCTGCCGCGAACGAGAACGCCGCCGAAACCAGGAACAGGATGTCCGCCGGTTTCTGCGCCGCCACGTAAGCTGCCGCCAACGCCACCACCACCAACAGGGCCTTCGAGATGGCGACACGGCGCGAGGTAGGCGCGTTCGGATCGATCATCTTGTAGTACAGGTCGTGCGACAGCGCGTTGGCAATCGTCAGCAGCAGGCCGTCAGCGGTCGACAGCGCCGCCGCCAGGCCACCTGCGGCGACCATGCCCGACACCACGTACGGCAGGCCACCGATTTCCGGCGTGGCCAGCACGATGATGTCGCCGCTGATGCGCATTTCCGCGAGCTGGAAGATGCCGTCCTTGTTGATGTCGGCCACCGACAGCAAGGCTGGATCCACCTTGGCCCAGGTCCCGATCCAGGCCGGCAACTTGTCGAACGGTGTCCCGACCAACACGTTGAAGACCTCGTACTTGACCAGCACCGCCAGGGCCGGCGCCGTGAAGTAGAGCAGGAAGATGAAGAACAGGCTCCAGGTCACCGAGTCCCGCGCTTCCTTCACCGACGGGGTGGTGTAGTAGCGCATCAGGATGTGCGGCAAGGCGGCCGTACCCACCATCAGGCAGAAGATCAAGGCCAGGAAGTTGCGCCGCGAGGTATCGAAAGTGGCCCGGGCCTTCTCGTCGCCGTTCGGGTCGCCCGCGAACTGCTGAGCGTGGTTGGGCATCCCGGCCAGCGGCGCGGCGCGTGCCGTGTTGCTGGTCTTGGCGCCCTCGTACGCCTTCTTGGCATCGGCTGCCGTCTTCGGCAACGCCGCCAGAGCCTTCTCGGCCGCCTGCACATCGGCAGCCGGGCCGTTGGCGCCCTTCAGATCATCGACCCTCTTCTGCGCCGCAGCCAGGTCGGCAGCCATCGCAGCCGGCACGTCCTTCAGCTTGGCGTCAGCCGCATCCGCGCGCTCCTTGAAGATGGCCCGGACTTCGAGCTCCTTCGGATCCGCACGCAACTGCTTCTCACGCTCCGTGATCTTTTGCAGCTGGTAGCCGTAGATCGCCTGCGGAATCGGGATGCCAGTCTGCTTGACCGACAACCACACCACCGGAATCAAGTAGGCCACGATCAGGATGATGTACTGCGCCACCTGGGTCCAGGTCACCGCACGCATGCCACCCAGGAAGGAGCACACCAGGATGCCGCCCAGGCCGACGAAGATGCCGACCTCGAAGGCCAGGCCCGACAACCGCGTGGTGATCAAGCCGACGCCATAGATCTGCGCCACGACGTAGACGAAGGAGCACAGGATTGCGCCGACGATGCCGATGAAACGCGGCAGGTTGCCTTCGAATCGCGCTCCCAGGAAGTCTGGGATCGTGAACTGGCCGAACTTGCGCATGTAGGGCGCCAGGAACAGTGCCACCAGGCAGTAACCGCCGGTCCAGCCCATGATGAAGGCCAGGCCGCCGTAGCCGCTGAGGTAGACCGTGCCGGCCATGCCGATGAAGGAGGCCGCGCTCATCCAGTCGGCACCCGTGGCCATGCCGTTGTACAGCGCAGGCACGCGCCGTCCGGCAACGTAGTACTCCGACGCATCGGACGTGCGGCTCATGACGCCGATGCCGGCGTACAGCGCCACCGTTGCCAGCAGGAAGATGAAACCGATGTAGTTTCTCGGCAGGCCCATCTGCTCCAGGATCGCGAGCACGATGACAAAGGCCATGAAACCGCCGGTGTACCAGCCGTAGACCTTGTTGAGTTGCGACTTGAAGCTCGCGGTGGACGCCGAGTCTGTCTTGGCGCCGTGTTCGAACATGCCAGCCATGGTCAGTCCTCCTCGTGGACGTTGTGCTCGATGTCGAGCTTGTTCATGTAGCGGGCGTAGTACCAAATGATGACGCAGTAGACGACCAAGGCGCCCTGCCCACCCATCCAGACACTGAACGGCCAGCCGAAGAAGTTGAAACTCAGATCACGCGCAAAGTAGCTGACGACGAATGTCACGACGAACCAGATCACCAGCAAGATGCCGGTGATGCGCAGGTTCTTCTGCCAGTACTGGCGGTGCCTCTCCGAGATTTTTTGCATCGCGTTGCCTCCAACGGTCAATCCACCGGGATGAGCCCGGTACTCAACTCCCACGAAACTGCAGCGTCACGCCACCAGGCCGGTTTCCCGCTCCAGCTGCGCAGCCACCTTGGGCTCGAAGCCCTTCAGATGGCGAATGATCTTTCTTGTCTCCTCCGGCTCCTGGCGATCGAAACGCACGCGGGCCAGTTGGTACCAGCCATAAGGGCTCATCGGCTGGAGTTCGGTGTTCTTCTTCAGCGCCGCGACGGCCTCGTCGTAGCGCTGCAGGCGGATCAACACCAGGCCCAGGCCATACCAAGCCCGGTCGGCCTTCTCATCGAGGGCCAGGGAGCGGCGAAATGCCGACTCGGCTTCCAGGTAGCGGCCGTCTTCTTCGAGCAGATAGGCCAAGTTGAACCAGTAGGCCGAGCTGCTATCCGGCTGCGCGGCCACCAGGGTTTGCAGGTCGGCGATAGCCGCGGCACGGCGCCCGCTCTGGGCGCGCACATGCGAGCGGCTGGCCAGGGCATAGCCATCTTGCGGCCAACGCGCCAGCATGGTGTCGAAAATGACCTCGGCAGCCTTCGGGCGGCCGATGACCAGCCAGGCCATCGCGCTCACCTTGAACCACAGGTACGCCAGTCCGCTGCCGTTCATTGGCACTTCTCCACGCCAAGCTTCAGGCACAGGTCGATGCGTTCGAAGGTAACGACGAAGTAAATCACCAGCAACAGAAAGAAGGTGACGATGGGCACATGCTGGTCGGCCACTTTGGCGGGTGTCAGGCGACGCATCAGCAACGTAAAGGGCTTGGAGATCAATTGCAGCAGTTGGTAGAAGAAATTACTTTGTCGCTTCGGTCCGGCCAGCACATACAAAGCCCCCTGCCCGGCCAATGCCAGCAGCGGGATGTAGAGGATCAGTTGCAACAGGTTGAGGAAAGTCAGCACAGACAAAACGAGCGAATGACAAAACGAGCGCAAACGGCTTCCCGAGCAGCGCAGGCAGTAATGTCGTCGCAGAGCGCTTACTGATTTCTGACAAAACCGCCGCGCCCGCGGGCAAACCCCCCGCGGACAAACCCTGAGCCGAGGGGACGGGCGATAATCCACCGCTTCCGAAATCAAGGCTCTCTCATGGACATCGAACGCGTCAACCTGATCGGCACCCAACTGGCCGACCTGACCCAGCGCACCGCAGCGCTTCGGGGGTATCTTTGACTACGATCACAAAGCCCTGAGACTGAACGAAGTCATTGCCGCGCTGGAGAACCCCAGCGTGTGGAACGAACCCAAGCGGGCCCAGGAACTGGGCCGTGAAAAGAAGTCCCTCGAGACGGTGGTGCAGACCATCGACCATCTGGCCAGCAACCTGGCCGACAACACCGAGTTGTACGAGATGTCGAAGGCCGACGCCGACTTCGACGGGCTGGCCGCGATCGAGGCCGACGCGGCACAACTGGCGGCCATCGTCGAAGGCCTCGAGTTCCGCCGCATGTTCAACAACCCGGCCGACCCGAGCAACTGCTTTCTCGACATCCAGGCCGGCGCCGGCGGCACCGAGGCCTGCGATTGGGCCAGCATGCTGCTGCGCCAGTACCTGAAGTACTGCGAGCGCAAGGGCTTCAAGGCCGAGTTGCTGGAGGAGACCGCCGGCGACGTTGCCGGTATCCGGAGCGCGACGATCAAGGTCGAGGGCGACTACGCCTTCGGCCACCTGCGCACCGAGACCGGCGTGCACCGGCTGGTGCGCAAGAGCCCCTTCGACTCGGCGGGCGGCCGCCACACCAGCTTCGCCAGCGTCTTCGTCTCGCCCGAAGTCGACGACACCATCGAGATCGACATCAACCCGGCCGACGTGCGCACCGACACCTTCCGCGCCAGCGGCGCCGGCGGCCAGCACATCAACAAGACCGACTCGGCAGTGCGCCTGACCCACATCCCGACCAACATCGTCGTGCAGTGCCAGAACGACCGCAGCCAGCACCGCAACCGCGACGAGGCCTGGCAGATGCTGCGTTCGCGCCTGTACGAGCATGAAATGCGGATTCAGAAGGCCGCGCAGCAAAAGCTCGAAGACAGCAAGACCGACGTCGGCTGGGGCCACCAGATCCGCAGCTATGTGCTCGACAACAGCCGCATCAAGGATCTGCGCACCAACGTCGAGATCAGCAACACGCAGAAGGTGCTCGACGGCGATCTCGATGTCTTCATCCAGGCCAGCTTGAAGCAGGGCGTCTGATGTGGACCATCCCCGAAGCGGCTTCGCCGCTGGCGCACCGGCAAAGCCGGATTCGCGGCGGTTGCCTGGTTCTGCCGCGGTGCGCGTGATGCCGATGCGAGCGCTTATCTTCGACATGGACGGGACCATGATCGACTCGATGGGTCACCACCGCTTGTCGTGGATCGAGTTCGCGCGCCGTCATTCGATCGAGATCGCGGTCGACGACCTGATGCGCCGCACCACCGGCCGCACCGGTGCCGAATGCATGGACGACCTGTTCGGCCGCCAGTTCAGCCCAGCCGAATCCTGGGCCCTGGTTGCTGAGAAGGAAGAGATCTACCGAGCGCTGTTCGCACCGGTGTTCCGCGAGGTGGCGGGGTTTCGCGCCTTCGCCGAGAAGGCCGGGGCCGCGGGCCTGGGCATCGGCGTCGGCACCGCCGGCGACCGTCACAACATCGCTTTCGCGATGCAGCACCTGGCGATGGATCCGCCCCCGCGGGTCATCGTCGGCGGCGACGAGGGCCTGCCCGGCAAGCCCGATCCCGCCATCTTTCTCGAGGCGGCCCGCCGCCTGGGCATCGCCTCGCACCACTGCGTCGTGTTCGAGGACGCCCCCTTCGGCATCGAAGCCGCGCGACGCGCCGGCATGGCTGCGGTGGCGGTGTGCACGAGTCACAGTGCGCAGGAGCTGGACGGACCCCACGTGCTGGCCGCGATCGAGCATTACGACGGTGCACCTGCGGCCGAACTGCTGAAGAAACTGACCCCTATGGAGACGCGCCATGTTGCGTGAAGGCACCGCCCCCCTCATACGCCGCGAGGACTACACCGCCCCGGCGTTCTGGATCCGTGAAGTCGATCTGAGTTTCGACCTCGACGGCGCCAAGACCCTGGTCGCAAGCAAGCTGCGCGTCGAGCGCAACGCCGCGCAACCGGCGCAGGCCCTGCGCTTGCACGGCGAAGGCCTGACGCTGCTGCGCGTGATGGCCGACGGCCAGAGCGTGTCCTTCCGCCACGAAGCCGACGGCTCACTGGTGATCGAAAACCCTCCTGCCAGCGACAGCTTCACGCTCGAGATCCGCAACACCTGCGCGCCCGACAAGAACACCCAGCTGTCAGGTTTGTACACGTCCGATTCGGGGCTGTTCACGCAATGCGAGGCCGAGGGTTTTCGCCGCATCACCTACTTCCTCGACCGGCCCGACGTGATGGCCGTCTACCGCGTCACGCTGCGTGCCGACAAGGCGCGCTTCCCGGTGCTGCTGGCCAACGGCAACCTGGTCGAGCAAGGCGATCTGGACAACGGACGCCACTTCGCCACCTGGCACGACCCGTTCCCGAAACCGAGCTACCTGTTCGCGCTGGTGGCGGGCAAATTGTCGGTGCGGCGCCAGCCCATCGTCACGCGGTCGGGCAAGCAGCACCTGCTCGAGATCTATGTCCGGCGCGAAGACCTGGACAAGACGGAACATGCGATGGCTTCGCTGGTGGCCTCGGTGATCTGGGACGAAGCTCGCTTCAAGCTGCCGCTCGACCTCGAGCGCTTCATGATCGTGGCCGTCAGCGACTTCAACATGGGCGCGATGGAGAACAAGGGGTTGAACATCTTCAACACCAAGTTCGTGCTCGCCAGCCCCGCCACCGCCACCGACCACGACTACACCGGCATCGAGAGCGTGGTCGGCCACGAGTACTTCCACAACTGGACGGGCAACCGCATCACCTGCCGCGACTGGTTCCAGCTCTCGCTCAAGGAAGGCCTGACCGTCTTCCGCGACCAGGAGTTCAGCATGGACATGGCCGGCAGCGCGACGGCGCGTGCGGTCAAGCGCATTGCCGACGTCAAGACCCTGCGCGAGCGCCAGTTCCCCGAGGACGCCGGCGCCATGGCCCACCCGGTGCGGCCCGACGCCTACGTCGAGATCAACAACTTCTACACGCCCACGATTTACGAAAAGGGTGCCGAAGTCGTGCGCATGATGCAGACCCTGGTCGGGCGCGACGGGTTCACGCGCGGCATGGCGCTGTACTTCGCGCGCCACGACGGCCAGGCCGTCACCTGCGACGACTTCGCCCAGGCCATCGCCGACGCCAACCCCGGCAGTGCGCTGGCAACGCGGCTGGAGGCCTTCAAGCGCTGGTACTCCCAGGCCGGCACGCCGAGGGTCACGGCACGCGGTCGCTACGATGCGCCCACCCGGACCTACACGCTCGGTCTGGAGCAACACGGCGCGCCAACGCCCGGCCAGCCAACCAAGCTGCCCTTCGTGATCCCGATGGCGCTCGGCCTGCTGACCCGCGATGGCCGTGCGTTGCCGCTGCAACTCGAGGACGAGCCGGAGACCGCCGTCACCGAACGCGTGCTGGTGCTCGACGACAGCAAGAGCTTCTTCACCTTCGTCAACATCGACAGCGAGCCGGTGCCTTCCCTGCTGCGCGGTTTCTCGGCGCCAGTGATCCTGGCCGAACCGCGCGCCGACGCCGACTTGCTCGTGCTGCTGCAGCATGACAGTGACCCCTTCAACCGCTGGGAGGCGGGGCAGCGCCTGGCCCTGCATCGGCTGCTGGCTGCCATCCGCTCCGAACTCGCGCCGCGCGACGCCCTGCTCGATGGGCCCTTTCTTGCGGCCATGCGCGCCGTGTTGCGCCACCCCCAACTCGACGCCGCCTTCAAGACCCTGGTGCTCGAGTTGCCGGACGAGAACTCGCTGGCCGAGCAGCTCGACAGGGTCGACCCGCAACGCATCCATGCCGTTCGCGAGGCCATGCTGGCGCAAGTGGCGCGCGAGCTGCACGCCGATTGGGCGTGGGCCTTCGAGACCCACCAGGTGGTTGGCGCCTACCGCCCCGACCCAGTCAGCGCGGGCAAGCGCGCCCTGGCCAACCTCGCGCTGGCCATGCTGTGCCGCGACGCGACCGCCAGCGCTGACACCGTCTGGCCCGGCCTCGCCTACCAGCGCGTCAAGGATGCCGGCAACATGACCGAGCGGCTCGGCGCGCTCACCGCCTTGACGCAAAGCCACGCCACTCTGGCCGATGCGGCCCTGGCGCACTTCCACCAACTGTTCCGACGCGACGCCCTGGTGATCGACAAGTGGTTCGCCTTGCAAGCGCAGATGCCGGAGCAGGCTGACGGCCGGGTGTTCGGGCGCGTCAAGCAATTGATGCAGCACCCCGACTTCACACTGAAAAACCCGAACCGCGCACGCAGCCTGATCCAGGCCCTCTGCGCGGCCAACCCGGCCGCCTTTCACCGCAGCGATGCAGCCGGCTACGTCTTTTGGGCCGATCAGATCCTGCAGTTGGACGAGTTGAACCCGCAGATCGCAGCGCGCATCGCGCGCGTGATGGACCGCTGGAGCAAGCTGGCAGAGCCCTACCGGTCGGCTGCGCGCGAAGCCATCGCGCGGGTTGCGGCAAAGCCCGAGTTGTCGAGCGGCGTGCGCGAGATCATCGAGCGTGCACTGACCTGACAGTCTGGCCTAGTCCTTGCGGTTCAGCACCCTGGCCACTGGCGCCGGCCGCAAGCGGTAGGCGTCGGGCATGTCGGAGCCCAGCAGCGGGCGCAGGTAGAGACGGAACGCATCGGTGATATCGGTGCCGCTCGCGGTGATGTAGATGTCTTCCATCACGCGCGTCTTGCCGGCCACGTCCGTCAGGGGCACCAGCTCGTAGTCGACGGAGTAGAAACCCGTGCGCTTGATCGTCACCGAGCCATCGCGCTGGCCCCACATGGCGTACTGCACCGCCTTCTCGCCGACCTCGCGCGCCTCGCGCGCATCGACATCGCTGACACAGCCGATGAAGCTGCGTTGCAGATAGCCCAGCGTGTCGCCGCGAACTCGCTTCAAGCCCAGCCTGGCCTTGATTTCTTCGCACAGCAGATCGGCCAAGGCGCCGCTGCCGGAGAGCTGCACATTGCCATGCGCGTCGTGCTCGACCTGTTTGGCGAGCTGGGCCAGGATCGGCTGGCCCGTAGCATCGTGAATGCCCTCCGACACCGCCACCACACAGCGCCCGTAGCGTTCCTGGGTGGCCTTGACGTCGCTCAGGAACTTCTCGATCACAAAGGTGCGCTCGGGCAGGTAGATGAGGTGCGGCCCATCGTCGGGAAACTTCTTGCCCAGGGCCGAGGCCGCCGTCAGGAAGCCGGCGTGACGGCCCATCACCACAGCGACATAGACGCCCGGCAGCGCCGCGTTGTCGAGGTTGGCGCCGGCGAAAGCCTGGGCCACGAAGCGCGCTGCGGACGGGAAGCCCGGCGTGTGGTCATTGCCCACCAGGTCGTTGTCGATGGTTTTCGGGATGTGGATACAGCGCAGCGGGTAGCCGGCCTTGTGGGCTTCCTCGCTGACGATGCGCACCGTATCGGAGGAATCGTTGCCGCCGATATAGAAGAAGTAGTCGATGCCATGCGCGCGCAGCACTTCGAAGATCTGCCGGCAGTACTTGAGATCGGGTTTGTCGCGGGTCGAGCCCAGGGCCGAGCCTGGTGTGGCCGCCACCAGTTCCAGGTTGTGGCTGGTTTCCTGCGTCAGGTCGACGAAGTCTTCGTTGACGATGCCACGCACGCCGTGGCGCGCGCCGTAGATTCGTTCGACGCCGCCAAAACGGCGTGCCTCGAGGACCACCCCGGCCAGGGACTGGTTGATGACGGCGGTCGGTCCGCCGCCTTGGGCGACGAGGATCTTGGCTGCTGGCATGGCGCGCTCCGGTGGTGCAATGGGCATGATTGTGCCCACGACTTCAGCTGCCGCCGGCATCCCCCAGGCAGACGCCGATCTGTCGTGCGCTGGCGAGCAAGGGGTGGTCCAACGGCACGCAGCGATTGCGCCCGGCCACCTCGCTCAAGGCCACGCTGCCCAACACGCCGCCTTGCAGCGTGACCATGCGGCCAAATTCGCTGCGGCCGACCATCAGCGCGGCCCGGGTCCCGAACTGCGTGGCCAGCACGCGATCGAACGGGGTCGGCGTGCCGCCGCGCTGCAGATGGCCGAGCACCGTGGCGCGCACCTCGCTGGCCACCAGGGGTTGCAGCTGACGGCGCAGCAAGTGCGCCACGCCGCCCAGGCGCAGCGGATCGGGTGACCCTTCGAGCCGCTCGGCCACGGTCAAGCTGCCTCCCTGGGCCACCGCGCCTTCGGCGATGCAGATCAGCGTCGACCGCTGGCGCTGCTCGCGCTCGCGGCAGCGCGCTGCCACGGCCTCGGGCAAAAACACGATCTCCGGCAACAGGATCACGTCGGCAGCGCCGGCCAGGCCGGCTTCGAGCGCAATCCAGCCGGCATAGCGACCCATGGTCTCGAGGATCATCACGCGGCCGTGGCTCTGCCCGGTGGTCTCCAAGCGACCGAGGGCGTCGGTCGCCGTGGCGACTGCGGTGTCGAAGCCAAAACTGCGGTCGGTGTGGTGCAGGTCGTTGTCGATCGTCTTGGGCACGCCGACGATGGCCAGGCCGCGCCGCGACAGGCGCTCTGCGATGGCCATGCTGCCGTCGCCGCCGATCACCACCAGCGCGCCGAGCCCGAGTTCACCGGCATAGGCCAGCGCGGCCGAAGACACATCAGCGCCCCCCGCCGCAAAATAGTTGAACGGATCGGCGCGGTTGTGCGTGCCCAGGATGGTGCCGCCGCGGCTCTGGATGCCGCTCACACTGTCCCAGGTCAAGGGCCGGCTGCGGCGCTCGATCAAGCCGAGGAAGCCCTGCTCGATGCCGAGCACTTCAGCGCCAAGTTGCGCGATCAAGGACTTGGTGACCGCACGGATGACGGAGTTCAGCCCAGGGCAATCACCACCGCCCGTCAAGACACCCACTCTCATACCGTCTCCTCGCCACCGCGTGGCCGGGTCGAAGGGTTGCCAGTCTAGGCCTGTGCCGCACAGGACCGCACAATCGTCACCCTTATGGGACGCCTTTACCTCGTGCGCCACGGCCAGGCCTCCTTCGGCGCGGCCGACTACGACCAGCTGAGTCCCCTGGGCCAGCAGCAGAGCCGGCGCTTGGGCGCCTGGTTTCGCCAGAGCGGCTTGCGTTTCGATGCGGTGCTGACCGGCACCTTGCGCCGCCACACCCAGACCGTGGCCGGCATCGAAGACGGTCTGCAAGCCCGACATGCCGCGCTGGCGCTGCCGGGCTTGAACGAGTACGACGCCGAATCCGTGGTGCGCGCGGTGCACCCGGGGGCGATTGCGGCGGCCGACGGCCCCGAGAGGCAGCGCGCGCACTTTCGGCTGCTGCGCCAAGGCCTGCGGCAATGGATGGCCGGCGCGACGCAGCCCGACGGCATGCCCACCCATGCCGTCTTCGTCGCCGGCGTGGTGCAGGCGCTAGACATGGTGCGCCAACACCACGCCAACGGCACGGTGTTGCTGGTCTCCAGCGGCGGCCCGATCGCAACGGCCATCGGCCACGTCCTGGGCCTGGGCGCCGAGGCGGTCATCGAGCTCAACCTGCACATCCGCAACAGCGCCCTGAGCGAGTTCAAGGTCGGGCCCCAGCGCCACAGCCTGATCACCTTCAACACCCTACCCCACCTCGACGGCGATCCAGCCTCGGTGAGCTACGCCTAGCCTCTATAATTTGCCGCTTTGACAGCGCCGGCGTAGCTCAGTTGGTAGAGCAGCGCATTCGTAATGCGAAGGTCGGGAGTTCGACTCTTCTCGCCGGCACCAAGGTTTGACGGGCGTTGGGCTGGCGGGTCCGGTCCTGGCGGCGCGCCGTGCCGGGTCCGATTGCCCCGCCACGGAGCGCGCGCTGCTCGACACCTGGCTGCGGCCCGCGACGGGCTCGGCCAGGCGCCACAGACCGAGAGCTCGCAAATGACGCATGACATCCCGCCCTCGCCTGTGCACGAAGCGTGGCAGCTCGAGCTGCTGCAGCGGATGCGCGCCGCGACAGCGCTGCTGGAACAAGTCGCCGCAGACAAGAACCTTCTCGCTTCGCTGCCGTCGACCGACCGCGACCGCCTGCACCAGGCCGTCGCGCGCGTTCACGACCCAGACCATGTCGCGCGCCGGCAAAAGCGCAAGGCCGCCGAGCGCGAACGCAACGCTGCCCAAGCCCGCGACAACGAGGCCGTGCTGCAGGACACCGGCATTCGGTCGCTGCGCCGCAAGCCGGTGTTCACGGCCCCTGCGTTCTTTGCCCCGCTCGGCCTCCCCGCCCATGGCATCGATACAGCCCCAGGCAGCGCCAGCGACGTCCCCGCGGAGACAGCCGGAGCACGCCATTGCTACGTCTGCAAGCAGAACTACCAACTCATCCACCACTTCTACGACCAGCTCTGCCCGGTCTGCGCCCCGGTCAACTTCGGCAAGCGCACCGAGCTGGCTGACTTGCGCGGGCGCGTCGCGCTGCTGACCGGCGGGCGCGTCAAGATCGGCTACCAGACGGGTCTCAAGTTGTTGCGGTGCGGCGCTCACCTGATTGTCACCACGCGTTTTCCGCGTGATTCAGCGGCGCGCTACGCCGAGGAAGCCGACTTTGCTGACTGGGGCCACCGCCTTGAGATTTTCGGGCTGGATCTGCGCCACACACCCAGCGTGGAAGCCTTTTGCCACGAACTCCTCAGCACCCGCGATCGCCTCGACTTCATCGTCAACAACGCCTGCCAAACAGTGCGCCGCCCGCCAGAGTTCTACGCCCACATGATGGCTGGCGAAACCGCAGCGCTGCAAGACGCGCCCAGCGCCGTGCAACGTCTGATCGGCACCTACAAGGGCTTGCGCAGCGACAGCCTGCTGCACTCGACCCCTCCGGTGCCGGGCGCCGCAGGGCCCACGAGCCTCCACACGGCTGCGTTACCCGCCCTCACGCGCGCCGCAGAGCTGTCGCAGATACCGCTGCTCCCCGAAGAGTTGCTGGCGCAACAACACCTGTTTCCTGAAGGCCGGCTCGACCAGGACCTGCAGCAGGTCGACCTGCGAGGGCGCAACTCCTGGCGCCTGCTCATGCATGAAGTGCCCTCCGTCGAACTGCTCGAAGTGCAACTCGTCAACGCCATTGCCCCCTTTCTCATCAATGCGCGGCTCAAGCCACTCATGTTGCGCACCCCGGATAGCGACAAGCACATCGTCAACGTGTCGGCCGTGGAGGGTCAGTTCTATCGCAGCTTCAAGACCACGCGCCACCCCCACACCAACATGGCCAAAGCAGCGCTCAACATGATGACCCGCACCGCCGCCGCGGACTACCACGGCGACGGCATTCACATGAACAGCGTCGACACGGGATGGGTCACGGACGAGGACCCCGTCGACATCGCAGCGCGCAAGACGGTCGAGCAACGCTTTCATCCGCCCCTGGACATCGTCGACGGCGCGGCCCGCATCCTCGATCCCATCATCCACGGCATCAACAGCGGCGAGCATGTGTGGGGGCAGTTCCTGAAAGACTACCGCTCGACGCCTTGGTAGCAACGACATGAGTTCGCCCCTGCAGCCGCGCTGGGTGGGCGCAGCCAGCATCGCGATTGGCGCAACCCGTGTGTGGCGAGGACTGCTGTTGCTGCTGATCGTTGCTGTCATCACGCTGGCCCTCCTGCCGCGCCCACCCGCCGAGATTGATTTCGGCTGGGACAAATTGAATCATGTGCTGGCCTTTGCGGCCTTGGCGTTTTCAGCCGGCCTGGGCTTTCCAGCGCCGCGTGCATGGCGCGTCGCCGCGCCACTGGCGCTGCTCGCCTTTGGCGGCCTCATCGAGGTGCTGCAGATGTCAGTGCCGCAGCGCTCGGGTGAGTGGGGTGACCTGCTGGCCGATGGGCTCGGCATCGCTTGTGGTGGGCTGCTTGCCAGCGCTGCACTGCGCGCCGGCGCCGCGCTGTCAAAGCCCTGACGCTGAGCGATGGGTCGGTTCGGCGTGCCTGGCGGGTGCCAGCTTGCCGGCTGCATAAATTTGCTCGAACTCGCGCTTGGCGCGGATGAAGTGGTTGGCGCATTCGACCAGGCTGGCCTTGGGTGGGCTGTCATCGCAGGCCGCGGGCTTCTTGTAGAACAAGGCCCAGGCGCGCTCCTTGCGCTCCGCGGCGTGCTGGGCGGCACGCAACGCCAACGCATCCTTGCGCTCGGCCTCCTGCGGCCACCGTGGGTCCACCGGCGCCCCGGCTGCCGCGGGCTCGAGGGACAGGCTCTGCGGCTGCTGGGCCGGGGCGATGGCCGTGGGATCAGCCGTCAGGGGCGTCGCTTCGGCGGCGAGCAGCGGCGGCGCAGCGTACGGCCCGGGCCCGCCGTGGTCGATCGCCCACATCAGCGTGCCGCCGATCACGATCCCGACCGCGACAGCCGCGGCCAACTTCCACCCACCCGTCGACGCAGGTGGGGTTCGGGACGACCCTTCTGCGAGGTCCCAGTCTTGATCGTCGAAGTTCACGGTGCTCGGATCCTTGCCCTGCATTTCAACACCCCCCCACGGCCTCCATCCGGCACAGGCAGAATCCTCCACGCACCTTGCCGGAGCTCCCATGAAGATTGTGTGTATCGGCGGCGGCCCCGCCGGCTTGTACTTCGCGCTGTTGATGAAGAAGCTGGGGCCCCACCACGACATCAGCGTCGTTGAACGCAACAAGCCCTACGACACCTTCGGCTGGGGCGTGGTCTTTTCCGACGCGACGATGGACAACATGCGCGAGTGGGACCCCGACACCGCGGACTCGATCGAAGCGTCGTTTGCGCACTGGGACGACATCGAGCTGCAATTCAAGGGCCGCACGATCCGCTCCGGCGGCCACGGCTTCGTCGGCATCGGGCGCAAGAAGCTGCTCAACATCCTGCAGGCACGCTGCGAGACGCTTGGCGTCGAGCTGGTGTTCGAGACCGAGGCCGACTCGGATGCCGATTACCCGGACGCTGACCTGGTGATCGCCAGCGACGGCATCAACTCGCGCATCCGCAGCAAGTACGCCGCGGTCTTCAAGCCCGACATCGTGACGCGACCGAACCGCTTCATCTGGCTCGGCACCAAAAAGGTCTACGAACCCTTCACCTTCTTGTTCGAGAAGACGGAGCACGGCTGGTTCCAGGCCCACGTCTACCAGTTCGATGCCGAGACAAGCACCTTCATCGTCGAATGCCCCGAGCACGTCTGGCGCGCGCATGGCCTGGACCAGGCAGACCCCGACCAGTCCGTGGCCTTCTGCGAGAGACTCTTCGCCGCCGACCTGCAGGGCGCCAGGCTGCTGACCAACGCGCGCCACTTGCGCGGCTCGGCCTGGATCAACTTCCAGCGCGTCAAGTGCGAGCAGTGGTCGCTGTTCAACGGCAAGAGCCACGTCGTGCTGATGGGCGACGCCGTCCATACCGCGCACTTCGCGATCGGCTCGGGCACCAAGCTGGCGCTCGAAGACGCGATCGAGCTGACGCGCCAATTCAAGGAGCGGGGCGACACGGCCGATCGCATCCCGGCCGTGCTGGCACGCTACCAGGCGCTTCGCGCCGTCGACGTGATCCGGCTGCAGAACGCGGCCTGGAACGCCATGGAGTGGTTCGAGGTCTGCGGTGAGCGCTACTGCGACCAGCTCGAACCCGAGCAGTTCATGTACTCGATGCTCACGCGCAGCCAGCGCATCAGCCACGAGAACCTGCGCCTGCGTGACAAGGCCTGGCTCGAGGGCTTCGAGCGCTGGTTCGCCGAGCGCGCCGCACCCACAGCCTCGGGGCCCACGACCCTGCCGCCGATGTTCACCCCCTACACCCTGCGCGGCGTGACGCTGAAGAACCGCGTCGTCGTCTCGCCGATGGCGCAGTATTCCTGCACCGACGGCGTGCCGGGGGACTTCCACCTGGTGCACCTGGGCGCGCGCGCGATGGGCGGCGCCGGCCTGGTGATGGTCGAGATGACCTGCCCCAGCGCCGATGCACGCATCACCCCGGGCTGTCCGGGCTTGTGGAACGCCGGCCAGCGCGACCGCTGGCAGCGCATCGTTGCGCACATCCACTGCGAGAGCGACGCCAAGATCGGCATCCAGCTCGGCCACGCCGGCGCCAAGGGCTCGACGAATGCGCCTTGGGACGGCGCCGGTGCCGACCAGCCACTGGCCGCGGGCAACTGGCCGCTGATCGCCCCCTCGGCGCAGCCCTACCTGGCCGACGGCGGCCAGATGCCTCGCGCCATGGCGCGCGCCGACATGGACCGCGTTCGGGATGACTTCGTGCGCAGCGCACGCTACGCGGCCGAGGCCGGCTTCGATTGGCTCGAGCTGCACTGCGCCCATGGCTACCTGCTGTCGGCCTTCATCTCTCCGCTGACGAATCGGCGCAGCGACGAGTTCGGTGGCTCACTGGCAAACCGCCTGCGTTACCCGCTCGAAGTCTTCACTGCCGTGCGCGCGGTCTGGCCCCAACACCTGCCGATCTCGGTGCGCATCTCGGCCCACGACTGGGTGGCGGGCGGCATCACGCCGAGCGACGCGGTGCCGATCGCGCGCGCATTCAAGGCGGCGGGTGCCGACATGATCGACTGCTCATCGGGCCAGGTCAGTGCCGAGCAGAAGCCAAGCTATGGCCGCATGTACCAGACGCCGTTTGCCGACCGCGTGCGCAACGAGGCGGGCATCGCCACGCTGGCGGTGGGTGCGATCTCCGAGGCCGACCATGTCAACAGCATCATCTCGGCGGGGCGCGCCGACCTGTGCGCGATTGCGCGCCCGCACCTGGCCAACCCGGCCTGGACGCTGACGGAGGCCGCCAGGATCGGCTACAGCGGGCTGGTATGGCCGCGCCAGTACCGCAGCGGCAAGGCGCAGATGGAAAGCCTGTTCCAGCGCGAGCGCGCGGCCTCAGCAGGCAAGGCCTGACAGCGGCGAGACAATAGCGACCGAGTCCCGCGAAAGAGCCCTCATGCAAGAACGTGTCGATCCCACCCTGGCCGCGGGCAACCGCGTGCGGCTGGCGGGCCATGCCGCCGAGCACTGCGACTGGCAGGTCGCCAATGGCGTCGGCGTCATCACGCTCAACCGCCCCGAGCGCAAGAACCCGCTGACCTTCGCCTCGTACGCCGAACTGCGCGACCTGTTCCGCCAGCTGCGCTACGCCACCGATGTGCACTGCGTCGTGGTGCAAGGTGCAGGTGGCAACTTCTGCTCCGGCGGCGACGTGCACGAGATCATCGGCCCGCTGATCGCGCTCAAGGCACCCGAGCTGCTGATGTTCACGCGCATGACAGGGGACCTGGTGCTCGCGATGCGGCACTGCCCGCAACCCATCATCGCCGCGGTCGATGGCGTCTGTGCCGGCGCCGGCGCGATCGTCGCGATGGCCAGCGACCTGCGTATCGGCACCGCGCGCAGCAAGACGGCGTTCCTGTTCAACCGCGTCGGCCTGGCCGGCTGCGACATGGGCGCCTGTGCCTTGCTGCCGCGCATCATCGGCCACGGCCGCGCCAGCGAGTGGCTATTCACAGGCCGCGCGCTGGCCGGTGACGAGGCCGAACGCTGGGGCTTCTACAACCGCTTGGTCGCACCCGAGGCGCTGGCCGCCGACGCGCTGGCCTGGGCCACGGATCTGGCCAGCGGCCCGACCTTCGCCAACGGCATCACCAAGACCATGCTGCACCAGGAGTGGGCCATGGGCATCGACCAAGCCATCGAGGCCGAAGCCCAGGCGCAGGCGTTGTGCATGCTGACGGAAGACTTTGGCCGCGCCTACCGCGCCTTCGTGGCCAAGGCCAGACCCGTGTTCGAGGGCAACTGATGAATCCGCTGGAGCACCTGCGCTGGCCGTTCTTCGAAGAGCGCCATCGCGTCTTCGCGCCAGCGCTCGATGGCTGGGCCGCGGCCCACGTGCGCGACACGCATGGCGCCGATGTGGATGCGCTGTGCTGCGGCCTGGTGCGCCAGCTCGGCGCGGCCGGCTGGCTCACGCCTGCAGTGGCCGGCACAGCGCATGGTGGCGCGGCCGATGTCATCGACACCCGCATGCTCTGCCTGGCGCGCGAGACGCTCGCCCGCCACGCCGGCCTGGCCGACTTTGCCTTCGCGATGCAGGGTCTGGGCTCGGGCGCGATCTCGCTGGCCGGCACGCCGGATCAGAAGGCACAGTGGCTGCCGCGGGTGGCGCGCGGCGACGCCATCGCCGCGTTCGCACTGTCGGAGCCCGATGCCGGCAGCGATGTCGCCGCGCTGCAATGCGCCGCCCGGATCGACGGCGACCACGCCATCCTCGATGGCGAGAAAACCTGGATCTCCAACGGCGGCATCGCCGACTTCTATGTGGTGTTCGCCCGCAGCGGGGATGCACCAGGGTCTCGCGGGATTTCCGCGTTCATCGTCGAAGCCGGTGCGCCGGGCCTGACGATCGCCGAGCGCATCGAGGTGATTGCGCCACACCCCCTGGCGCGCCTGCGTTTCACGCACTGCCGCGTGCCACTGGCCAACCGTATCGGCGCCAGCGGCGAGGGCTTCAAGATCGCGATGCGCACACTCGATGTCTTTCGCACCAGCGTGGCCGCCGCAGCGCTGGGCTTCGCGCGCCGCGCCATGGAAGAAGCCTTGAAGCGCGCCGCCTCGCGCAAGATGTTCGGCCAGACCCTGGCCGACTTCCAGCTCACGCAGGCCAGGCTGGCGCAGATGGCCACCAGCATCGACAGTGCGGCCCTGCTGACCTACCGCGCCGCCTGGCAACGTGACCAGGGCGATCCAGGCGGCAACGTCACGGCCCAGGCCGCGATGGCCAAGCTGGCCGCCACCGAAGGCGCGCAGCAGGTGATCGACGCGGCAGTGCAGCTGTTCGGAGGTCTGGGCGTCACCAGCGGCCATCCGGTCGAGCGCCTGTACCGCGAGATCCGCTCGCTGCGCATTTACGAGGGCGCCACCGAAGTGCAGCAACTGATCATCGGCCGCGAATTGTTGAAGGACTTGAACCGATGACGCGCCAACGGCTCCAGCCCGCCCACTGGGCCCGACCCAAGGGCTACGCCAACGGCGTTTCAGTCCGCGGCCAGCAAGTCTTCGTCGCCGGCATGATCGGCTGGGATGCCCAGGGCGTATTCCACTCCGACGACCTGGTGGACCAGGTCCGCCAGGCGCTGCAGAACATCGTGGAGGTGCTGGCCGAGGCCGGCGCCCGGCCCGAGCACATCGTGCGCATGACCTGGTACCTGACCGACAAGCGCGACTACCTCGAGCGCGGCAAGCAGATCGGCGCCGCCTTCCGCGAACTCATCGGCAGCTTCGATGCCGCGATGACGGCGGTGCAGGTCAGCGCCCTGATCGAAGACCGCGCCAAGGTCGAGATCGAAGTCACCGCCATCATTCCTGATTGATACGAACCGCCCCCGCAACGCCCTGGGGCCCGGCAGATTCACTGAACAGAGACTCACGATGACCAAGAAAGCAAGCTTCCACTGGGATGACCCCTTCCTGCTCGACGCGCAACTCAGCGACGACGAACGCCAGGTGCGCGATGCAGCGCAGACCTACTGCCAGGAACGCCTGGCCCCACGCGTGCTGATGGCCTTTCGCGACGGCAGCACCGACCCGGCGATCTTTCGCGAGATGGGTGAGCTCGGCCTGCTCGGCCCGACCATCCCCGAGGTGTACGGCGGCGCCGGCCTGAACTATGTGTGCTACGGCCTGGTGGCGCGCGAGGTCGAACGCATCGACTCGGGCTATCGCTCGATGATGAGTGTGCAGAGCTCGCTGGTGATGCTGCCCATCAACGACTTCGGCACCGAGGCTCAGAAGCAGAAGTACCTGCCCAAGCTGGCCACAGGCGAGTGGATAGGCTGCTTCGGTCTGACCGAGCCCGACCACGGCTCCGACCCCGGGAGCATGGTCACGCGGGCCAAGAAGGTGGCCGGCGGCTACGCCCTCACTGGCGCCAAGATGTGGATCTCGAATTCGCCGTTCGCCGACGTGTTCGTGGTGTGGGCCAAGGACGACGAAGGCGCGATCCGCGGCTTCATTCTCGACAAGGGCATGAAGGGCCTGTCGGCGCCCGCGATCCACGGCAAGGTCGGACTGCGTGCCAGCATCACCGGTGAAATCGTGATGGACAACGTCTTCTGCCCCGAGGAGAACGCCTTGCCGGATGTTCGCGGCCTGAAGGGCCCCTTCACCTGCCTGAACAGTGCGCGCTACGGCATCGCCTGGGGCGTCATGGGTGCCGCCGAAGACTGCTTCGCCCGCGCGCGCCAGTACGTGCTCGACCGGCGCCAGTTCGGCAAGCCGCTGGCCGCCAACCAACTGGTGCAGAAGAAGCTGGCCGACATGCTGACCGACATCGCTCTGGGCCTGCAGGGCTGCGTGCGCCTGGGCCGCATGAAGGACGACGGCAGCGCCTCGGTCGAGGCCACCAGCATCCTCAAGCGCAACAACTGCGGCAAGGCCCTGGACATCGCGCGCAGCGCGCGCGACATGCTCGGCGGCAACGGCATCAGCGACGAGTACGGCGTGGCCCGGCACATGGTGAATCTCGAAGTCGTGAACACCTACGAGGGCACGCACGATGTGCACGCCCTGATCCTGGGCCGCGCAATCACGGGCATCGCCGCGTTCTGAACAGACACCACTGGAGACGCACATGGCCAAGAAGAACGCGCTACAAGACCCCGGGCCGGACACCCAGGCCGGCGACGAACTGATCGGCCAGATCACCGACGCGGTGCGCGCCAAGCTGCCGCCCGAGCAGGCCATCGAGGCGGCCGAGTTCGCTGATCAGTACTACGCCCAGGTGGCCCCGGAAGACCTGGCCGAGCGCTCGCTGGCCGACCTCTACGGCGCGGCCATGTCGCACTGGCACTTCGCCCGCAACTTTGCCGGCGGCGCGGCCAAACTGCGCGTCTTCAATCCGCGCATCGACGAGCACGGCTGGCTGTCCACGCACACCGTCATCGAGATCGTCAACGACGACATGCCCTTCCTGGTCGACTCCATCACCATGGAGGTCAACCGCCAGGGCCTGACGATGCACCTGATCGTCCACCCTGTGCTGAAGGTGCGGCGCGACGCCGAGCACCGCATCGTCGGGCTGGCGCGCGAGCGCGACGAGGCCGAGGGCCGCTTCGAGTCGCTGATCCATGTCGAAGTGGATCGCCGCACCGATCCGAAGCGTTTGGCCGAGTTGCACGAGGGCCTTGCGCGCATCCTGGCCGATGTGCGCGCCGCCGTCGACGACTGGCAGACCATGCGCCAGGCCGTCATCGACAGCGCCGAGCAACTGCGCCGGGGCAGCCCCACGGCGTCGCCCGCGTCAGCCAAATCGCCCGCCGAAGACCTGGATGAAGACCTGGCCTTCCTCGCGTGGCTGGCGGACGGCAACTTCACGCTGCTCGGCCAGCGCGACTACGACCTCGTCAATGTGAACGGCGAAGACACCCTGCGCGTGGCCGGGGCCGGCCTGGGTGTGCTGCGCGTGCGCAGCGAAACCGCGGCGGCTTCGACCTCGTTTGCCGCCCTGCCGGCAGAAGTGCGCGCCCTGGCGCGCGGCCCGCGGGTGCTGCTGCTCACCAAATCGAACGCGCGCTCGACGGTGCACCGGCCCGGCTACCTCGACTACGTCGGCATCAAGCGCTTCGACGCCCAGGGCCAGGTGCTCGGCGAACGCCGCTTCGTCGGCCTCTACACCTCGACCGCCTACAACGCCAACCCGGCCGAGATTCCGTTGCTGCGACGCAAGGTGGCGGCCGTGACACAGCGCGCCGGCTTCCTGCCCAACAGCCACGCCGCCAAGGCCCTGATCACGATCATCAACCAATACCCGCGCGACGAACTGTTCCAGATCGAACCCGGCGAGCTCTACGTCACCGCGATGGGCATCCTGCGCCTGGGCGAGCGCCAGCGCACCCGCCTGTTCCTGCGCCGCGACGCTTTCGGCCGCTTCGTCTCGTGCCTGGTGTACGTGCCGCGCGAGAGCTACAACACCGACCAGCGCGCACGCATGCAAGCCTTGCTCTGCGAGGCCCTGCACGGTGTGTCGTCAGAGTTCTCGGTGCAGTTCTCGGACTCGCCGCTGGCCCGCGTGTTGATCGTCGTGCGCACACGCGGCGTGCGCAGCGCCAAGATCGATGTCAACGCGCTGGAGCAGCGCATGGTCATGATCGCGCGCAGCTGGGAAGACGACCTGCGCGATGCCCTGGTCGACGCTTGCGGCGAAGAACGCGGCAACACTCTGTTCGATCGCTACGCCGCGGGCTTCGGCGCCGGCTACCGCGCTGACCACGCGCCGCGCGCCGCCGTGCGCGACATCGAACTGATGGAGTCGCTCAGCGAAGGCGGGGCCGACGCGCTGGCCATGAGCCTGTACGTGCCGCTCGAGGCGCAGCCCGGTCGGCTGCGCTTCAAGCTCGTGCGCGCGGGCGAACTGGCACCACTGTCGCAAAGCCTGCCGATGCTCGAGCACATGGGCGTGCAGGTGCTGGAAGAGCGGCCCTATGAGATCCGCCGTGCCGACAAGGCCGAGCTGTGGATCGACGACTTCGGCATGCGCGTGCCAGGCCGCGACGAGATCGACGTCGAAGGCCTGCGCGCACGCTTCCAGGAGGCCGTCGCACGCACCTGGCGCGGCGACAACGACAACGACGAGTTCAATCGCTTGGTGCTGCTGGCCGGCCTGGACTGGCGCGGCGTGAGCGTGCTGCGCGCCTATGCGCGCTACATGAAACAGGCCGCCTTCACCTTCAGCCAAGCCTACATCGAGCAGGCGCTGGCGACCCAGGCCGGCATCGCTGCCGACCTGGTGGCCTTGTTCATCGCCCGCTTCGATCCGGCCCTGGCCGGCGACCGGGTGGCCGCGCAAATCAGCATCAGGCAGCGCATCGCCAGCGCGCTCGACGACGTGGCCAACCTCGACGAAGACCGCATCCTGCGCCACTATCTGGCGCTGATCGAGGCCACGCTGCGCACCAACTTCTTCCAGCGCGGCCCGGGCGGCACCTTCAAGCCGGTGCTGTCGTTCAAATTCAACCCGGCCAAGGTGCCTGGCCTGCCCGAGCCGCGGCCGATGTTCGAGATCTTCGTCTGCTCGCCGCGCGTCGAAGGCGTGCACCTGCGCTTCGGCCGCGTCGCCCGCGGCGGCCTGCGCTGGTCCGACCGCATGGAAGACTTCCGCACCGAGGTGTTGGGCCTGGTCAAGGCGCAGCAGGTCAAGAACGTGGTCATCGTGCCGGTCGGCTCCAAGGGCGGCTTCGTGCTCAAGCGCGCGCCGCCACCGGGCGACCGCGACGCGCTGATGAAGGAAGGCGTGGCCTGCTACCAGGCCTACCTGCGCGGCCTGCTCGACATCACCGACAACCTGATTGGCGGCCAGGTCAGCCCGCCGGCCGATGTGGTGCGCCACGACGCCGACGACGCCTACCTGGTGGTGGCCGCCGACAAAGGCACGGCCACCTTCTCCGACTATGCCAACGCCATCGCCGCCGAATACCGCTTCTGGCTCGGCGACGCCTTCGCCTCGGGGGGCTCGGTCGGCTACGACCACAAGAAGATGGCGATCACCGCGCGCGGCGCCTGGGAGAGCGTCAAGCGCCACTTCCGCAGCTTCGGCCACGACACCCAGTCGAAGGACTTCACGGTGGTCGGCGTCGGTGACATGAGCGGCGATGTGTTCGGCAACGGCATGCTGTTGTCGCGCCACATCCGCCTGTTGGCCGCGTTCGACCACCGCCACATCTTCATCGACCCGGCGCCCGACGCGACAGCGAGCTTTGCCGAGCGCGAGCGCCTGTTCGCCTTGCCGCGCTCGTCCTGGGCCGACTACGACGCGACCCTGATCTCGGCCGGCGGCGGCCTCTGGCCCCGCAGCGCCAAGTCGATCTCGCTCAGCGCCAAGGCCCGCGAGGCACTCGGCCTGGCGCCCGACATCGAGGCCGTGACGCCGGCCGAGTTGATGCGCGCCATCTTGTTGGCGCCCGCCGATCTGTTCTACAACGGCGGCATCGGCACCTACATCAAAGCCAGCGCGGAGACGCACGGCGATTGCGGCGACCGCGCCAACGACGCCATCCGTGTCAACGGCGCGGAGTTGCGCTGCAAAGTCGTGGCCGAAGGCGGCAACCTGGGTTGCACACAGCGCGGTCGCATCGAGTACGCGCTGCACGGCGGCCTGATCAACACCGATGCGATCGACAACTCGGCCGGCGTCGACTGCTCGGACCACGAAGTCAACATCAAGATCCTGCTCAACGGCGTGGTCGCCGAGGGCGAGCTCACGCTCAAGCAGCGCGACAAGCTGCTGGCCGAGATGACCGACGACGTGGCCGCGCTGGTGCTGCGCGACAACACCTTCCAGAACCAGGTGCTGGCGGTGACCCGCTCGCGCGGCGCGGTCCTGCTCGACGAGCAGGGTCGCTACATGCGTCACCTGGCGGCGCGCGGGCGGCTCAACCGCGCCCTCGAGTTCCTGCCGGACGACAACGCCCTGACCGTGCGCCAGCAGGCCGGCCAGGCGTTGACCGCGCCCGAACTCGCCGTCCTGCTGGCGTACCACAAGATGGAGCTGTACGACCTGGTCCTGGCCTCCGATGTGCCAGCGGACGCCTACATCGCGACCTCGCTGCAGCGCTACTTCCCGGCCCGGCTGCACGCGCAGTTCCCGACGGCGCTGGAACAGCATCCACTCAAGCGCGAAATCATCGCCACGCATGTCATCAACAGCATGGTCAACCGCGTGGGCGCCACCTTCGTGCACCACCTGCAGGAAGAGACCGGCGCACCCGAGGCCGACATCGTACGCGCCTACCTGGCCGCGCGCGAGGTGTTCGGGCTGGTGCCGGTGTGGCTGGCCAACGAGGCGCTGGACAACCAGGTGCCGGAGTCGACGCAGAACGCCATCGTGCTGGCCACCGTGCGCCTGTTCGAGCGGGCCACCGTGTGGCTGCTGCAGCAGCGCGACACGCTGCGCGACATCGACGCCACGATCACGCGCTATGCCCGCGGCGTCGAAATCGTCGGCAGCGGCCTCGAGCGCTGGCTCGCGCCCCAGGAGGCTGCCACCTTGGCCGCTGCTACCGCGCAACTGGTCGGCCAGGGCGTGCCCAGGGTGCTGGCACAACGCGTGGCCGGTCTCGAAGCCCAGGTGGCGGGCCTGGACATCGTCGATATCGCGGCCGAAGCCGGCGCCGCGATCGAGACCGTCGGCGGCGTCTACTTCGGTGTCGGCGGTCGCCTCGACCTGGGTTGGGTCTCGCACCAAATCGCCGGCCTGCCGGCTGACAGCCATTGGCAGGCCTTGGCTCGCGTGGCCATGCGCAATGACCTGTCGTCGCTGGCGCGCGACCTGGCGCGCTCGGTGCTCAAGGGCGGTGTTGCCGCCGGCACCGACCCGGCCGCCTTGCTCGGCCGCTGGGAGGCCCAGCGCACGACCCAGATCGCGCGTTGCCACCAGGTTCTGGCCGACGTGAGGCCGGCCGCGGTGGTCGACATGCCGATGCTGTCAGTGTTGTTGCGGGAGTTGCGGTCCTTGGTTTGAAGCCGCGGGCCCACCTGCCGCCCCCGCCGCGACGATCGGAATGCGCCGCGCACCGCTGTCCTGCGAGCGCGCCCGCAACTGGCCGCACCCGGCATCCACATCCTGACCCGCCGACTGCCGCAACTTGGTCAACACCCCCCGTTGGTTCAAGGCGCGGGCGATCGCGGCGGCACGCTCGGCGGCCGGCCGTTCGAAGGCCAGGCCGTCGACCTGGTTGTACGGGATCATGTTCATGATCGCGTACTTGCCAGCGAGCAGGGCCACGATGCCGTCGACCTCGTCGTCGCCGTCGTTGATGCCGGCCAGCAGGGTCCACTGGTACTGGATCGGGTAGCCCGTGGCACGCGCATAGCGCTCGCCCGCGTCGACCAGGTCGGCCGGGTCGATGCGCGGCGCGCGCGGCAGCAGCTCGGTGCGCAGCGCCGGTTTGGTTGTGTGCAGGGACAGCGCCAGAGCCGGCTTGACGCTGTCGTCGCGCAAGGCGTGCAAACGCTCGAACACGCGCGGGTCGCCGACGGTGGAGAAGACGATGCTCTTGTGCCCGACGGCGCCCTCTTTGCCGAGCAGCTCGATCGCCGCCATGGCGTTGTCCAGGTTGTGCGCCGGCTCGCCCATGCCCATGAAGACGACCTTGTTCACCGGCCGCAGACTGCGCGCCAACGCCACCTGGGCCACGATTTCGGCGCTGCCGAGTTGGCGCAGCAAGCCGCTCTGCCCTGTCATGCAGAAAACGCAGCCGACCGCGCAGCCGACCTGGGTCGAGACACACAACCCGCCCCGCGGCAGCAACACGCTCTCGACCGTCTGGCCGTCGGCGAGCTCGACCAGCAGGCGGGCCGAGCCGTCAGCGCCAGGGTGCTGCGAGCGCAACCGCGCCAGGCCGGTGAGGTCGTCAACCAACGTGGGCAGCGCCTTGCGCAGCGCCAGCGGCAGAAAGTCCTGGATGCGACGACGGCCACCGTCCTGGGGCTGGGCCTGCAGCCATCGCCGCAACACGTGGGTCTGGTGCCCGGGGCCGGCGCCCAGCCGCTGCAGGCGCTGGCGAACCTGTTCGATGTCCAGCATCTGATGCGCCAGCACGCTCGATCAAGCCGACTGAAGGCGCACGCGGCTGTCGCCAACGACCACCTCGTCCCCGCCTCGCAGCTTGCGCCCGCGCCGGGTCTCCGCTGCGCCGTTGACGCGCACGCCGCCTTCGGCGATCAAGGCCTTGGCGCCGCCCCCGCTGGCCAGTCCCGTCGCCTTGAGCAGGGCTTCGAGCGTGATGTGGTCACCGCGCAGCGCGAAGTCGATGGCGTTCATGCGGTCTCAGTAAACGACGACGGAACGGATCGACTCACCCCGTTCCATCAGCTCGAAGCCGTGGTTGATGTCCTCGAGCTTGAGTGTGTGGGTGATCAGCGGGTCGATGGCGATCCTGCCGTCCATGTACCAGTCGACGATCCTGGGCACATCGCTGCGGCCGCGCGCTCCGCCGAAAGCCGAGCCCTTCCAGACCCGCCCGGTCACCAGCTGGAAAGGCCGGGTAGCGATCTCCTGGCCGGCCGCGGCCACGCCGATGATGATGCTCTGGCCCCAGCCCTTGTGGCAGCACTCGAGGGCCTGGCGCATCGTGGTGGTGTTGCCGATGCACTCGAAGCTGTAGTCCGCGCCGCCGTCGGTGAGCTGCACGATGGTATCGACTAGGTTGGCATGCTCCTTCGGGTTGATGAAGTGCGTCATGCCGAAGCGCCGGGCCATGGCTTCGCGCGCCGGGTTCAGGTCGACGCCGATGATCTTGTCGGCGCCAACCATCTTGGCGCCCTGGATCACGTTCAGGCCGATGCCGCCGAGGCCGAACACCACGACGTTGGCACCCGCCTCGACCTGGGCCGTGAACAGCACCGCGCCGACGCCGGTGGTCACGCCGCAGCCGATGTAGCAGACCTTGTCGAAGGGCGCGTCCTTGCGGATCTTGGCCAGCGCGATCTCCGGCACCACGATGTGGTTGGCGAAGGTGCTGGTGCCCATGTAGTGCAGCAGCGGCTTGCCGTCGATCGAGAAGCGGCTCGTGCCGTCAGGCATCAGGCCGCGGCCCTGCGTCGGCCGGATCGCCTGGCACAGGTTGGTCTTGCGCGACAGGCAGAACTTGCACTGGCGGCATTCGGGCGTATAGAGCGGGATCACATGGTCGTCGCGCTGCAGCGTCGTCACCCCGGGGCCGACCTCGAGCACCACGCCGGCGCCCTCGTGGCCGAGGATGGCCGGGAACAGACCTTCTGGGTCGGCCCCCGACAGGGTGTACTGGTCGGTGTGGCAGATGCCGGTGGCCTTGACCTCGATCAGCACCTCGCCGGCCCGGGGGCCCTCGAGGTCGACGGTTTCGATGGTCAGCGGGGCGCCGGCTTTCCAGGCCACGGCTGCGCGGGTCTTCATGGGGGTCTCCTGACGGGTTGCGGCCGACAGGGTAATGCACCCATGCCGAGCAGGTCTTTGGCGGCGAAAACTTCGACCCGCGGCTTGAAATGCCCCACACTGTCACGAAGTGGTGCCTGGTGGCGCCGGCGAAATTTGTTTACTGCAAGGAAGCAACGATGTCGAAATCCTGGTTGATCGCAGTGCTGGTGGCCGGCGTGGCCTTCGCGCTGGCCCCTTCCGTGTCGGAAGCCAAACGTCTGGGCGGTGCCAAGTCGTCCGGCATGCAGCGCAGCGTGCCGGACAAGCCGGTGCAGCAAGCGACCCCCGCCACACCGGCCGCGCCAGCGGCCGCCGCTGCACCAACGGCAGGGGCCACCGCGGCCGCCGCAGCGCCCAAGCGCAACTGGATGGGCCCGATTGCTGGCCTGGCCGCCGGCTTGGGCTTGGCTGCCCTGTTCAGCCACTTCGGCATGGGCGAGGGCCTGGCCAATTTCGTCATGATTGCACTGCTCGCCGTGGCCGCCTTCTTCATCATCCGTTTGCTGATGCGGCGCTTCGCTGGCGGCGCGGGCCAGCCTGCGGGCCTGGCCATGGCCGGTGCCGGCGCCGGCGGTCGCGCCAGCGGTCCGATGGCGGTCGCGCCGCCGACGCGCTTTGTCGATGAGCGCCCTGGCATGCAGCCGCCGGCGCAGTCCCCGATGCAGCGTGACGCGCTGGCGCCGGTGATCGGCTCCGACCTGAAGCCGCCCATCAGCGTGCCCGGCCTGGCCCCCGCCGCCGACACCCCCGCTGCCGCTGTGCTGCGTTTGCCCGCAGGCTTCGACACCGAGGCCTTCGAGCGCCTGGCCAAGATGATCTTCATCCGCCTGCAAGCGGCCAACGACAGCGCCGATCTGAACGACCTGCGCAACTTCACCACGCCCGAGTTGTTCGCTTCGCTGCGCCTGGACCTGCAAGACCGCGGCGATGCCAAACAGCACACCGATGTGGTCAAGGTCGACGCCCAGTTGATCGACTTCGCCGACGAAGCCGAGCGCCAGGTCGTCAGCGTGCGTTTCACCGGCCAGCTGGTGGAAGAAGCGGGCGCTGCCGCCTCGTCATTCGATGAGGTGTGGCACTTGGTCAAACCCCAGGACGACAGCCGCAACTGGGCCATCGCCGGGATTCAGCAGCGCCAGTAAGGTCGAGCGGGCTCTCGACGATGCCGTGAGCGGCTTGTTCAGCGCGCTCGGCGGCGTTGACGCTCGAGGCAGCACGGGCGCCTGCCAGGGCTCCGTGCTGGTCAGGCCGGCGAGAAAAGCCACGACCTTGTCGAGCTCGGCCTCGCTCAGACAACGAGGCTGCAGCACCGGTGTCTTGGTGGGGTCGGGCTTGCCCACACCGGCCATGGGGCGCACGGCCTCGTTCAGCGTGGCCACACTGCCGTCGTGGAAGCAAGGCGCGCCGAGCGCCACCGAGCGCAGCGACGGCGTCTTGAATGCACCCCGGTCGGTCTCGGCCTTGGTGACGTTGCAACGACCCACGTCTGGCTTTTGCTTGCCATGCTCCAGGCCGATGTTGAAGAGTGCCGAATGGCGGCGAGTTGGGGCAGCACCTTGGCCAGTTCGGCGGGCTGGTTCACTGCCCAGTCCTTCTGCGGCGCCAGGCGAGTGCGCGCGCCGTTGGTGCCGCCGCGCTTGTCGCTGCCGCGAGAGCTCGCCGCCGAAGCCCAGGCCGTCGTGACCAGTTGGGCGACGCTCAAACCCGACGTCATTAACCGTGTCTTGAGGGCCGCAATGTCCTGCGCGTCCACCGGCGCGTGGTCGACCGCCGGAATCGGGTCCTGCCAGAGCAGCTCTTGCTCGGGCACCAGCTTGCCGAGGTAACGCGCACACGGTCCCGCGTCGCGGTGCGTCAGCTTCAACCCGGCGCCGGCGAAGCCGTCGTGCAGCGCCGACGGGTCTTGCAGGAAGCGACGCGAGATCTTCTCGTAGGCCGGATCACGGCCACCGGCGAAACCGAAGGTCTTGAAGCCCATCGAGTCCATCGCCACGTTGCCAGCCAGCACCAACAGGTCGGCCCGGGACAACTTGCGGCCCTACTTTTTCTTGATCGGCCAAAGCAGGCGACGCGCCTTGTCGAGGTTGCCGTTGTCGGGCCAGCTGTTGAGCGGCGCAAAGCGCTGCGCGCCGGTGCCGGCGCCGCCGCGACCGTCGGCGATGCGGTCAGTACCCGCGGCGTGCCTCGTCATGCGCACGAAGCAGGGGCCGTAGTGGCCGTAGTCGGCCGGCCACCACTCTTGCGAGTCCGTCATCAGGGCCGTGAGATCTTTCATCACGGCATCCCGATCGAGCGGCTTGAACTCGTCGGCGTAGTGGAAGCCTGCTTCCATGGGGTCGGACTTGGCGGACAGCGGGTGCAGCATCTTCAAGTTGAGTTGGTTCGGCCACCAGCCGGTGTTGTTCGGGCTGCAGGACTGAACGCTGGGTACTGACCGACACGCTGCAACACGTCGCCGCGCGCAACGCCTGCTCGACAGCGCCATCGGCACAACGGCTTGAAAGAGTCCGACGCAGTCCCATCTGCGCCGAGTGAGCCCTGTCACCCCGCTCGACGCACTGCCTCTGCTGGGCCTGGCGGCCGCAGGCGTTGGCGTGACGGCGGGCTTGCTGGCGCGGCCCTGGTGGGTGCGCTGGCGCCGCGATCGCTTGCGTACGCCGCCCTTCCCTGCCGCCTGGCGCCGCATCCTGCGCCGCCGCGTGCCGGCGGTGGCCCGCTTGCCCTACGACCTGCAGCGCCGGCTCAAGCAACACGTCCAGGTCTTTGTGGCGGAGAAGGCCTTCATCGGCTGCCAGGGCCAGGTCATCAGCGACGAAGTGCGCGTGACGATCGCCGCCCAGGCCTGTCTGCTGTTGCTCGGCCACGCGCAGTCCGACTGCTACCCGCGCCTGACCCAGATCCTGGTCTATCCGGACACCTTCGTCACGCACCGCGAGCAGGCCCTCGGCAATGGGCTGGTGCATGAGCAAAGGCTGTCGATGGCGGGGGAGTCGTGGTCGCAGGGCCAGGTGATCCTGTCCTGGGCGGAAGTGGTGGCCGGGGCCGCCGACCCGTGCGACGGGCGCAACGTGGTGCTGCACGAGTTTGCGCACCAGATCGACCAGGACAGCGGCAGCGCCGACGGCCAGCCTTGGCGGCCCACGCCGGCACTGCGCCAACGTTGGGCTGCGGCGATGGCCGCAGCCTTGGCGCATGTGCGCGCGCGACCCTCCACGCTGATCGACGCCTACGGCGCGACGCAGCCGGCCGAGTTCTTTGCCGTCGTCACGGAGGTGTTCTTCGAGCGGCCGCAGGCGCTGGCGGCCGAGGCGCCGGCGGTCTATCGCGAACTGGTCGAACTGTTCGGCGTCGATCCGCGACGCTGGTAAGCGCAGCCGGCAGCACGCGGGCTGCACTGCCGGCGCCCTCACCCCCCGGCGCGCTTGACGGTAAAGCCTTCAGCCTTCAACAACGCCACGATGCGCTCGGCATGGTCGCCCTGGACTTCGAGCACGCCGTCTTTGAAGGTGCCGCCGGCGCCACAGGCGCTGCGCAGGCGCTTGCCCAAGGCCACGAGGGCCTCGGCGCCCAGCGGCACGCCCCGCACCAGGGTCACCGCCTTGCCGCCGCGGCCCTTGGTTTCGCGGCTGACGCGGGCGATGCCGTCGCCCGCGGGCGCTGCGCTGCTGCGCGCACGGCAAGTGCATGCGGCCGTCGGCCTGCGGCAGGTCGCGCACATGCGGCCAGCGTCGGTGGCGTAAACCAGGCCGCCTGCGGCGGGCTTGCGCGTCATCGTCAGCCCACGACCTGGCGCCAGGCCTGCAGCGCCGTCGGCGAATCGAGCACCAGCACGAAGACGATGCCGGCCAGCGCGCCGCCGAGGTGGGCATCGTGGTTGATGCGCCCGCTGGCCCGGCGCGAGGCCCAGACCGTGTAGCCGAGGTAGGCCACCGCGAACAATGGCGCCGGGATCGGCACCGGCACCGGAAAGATGAAGATCGACTGCGACGGCGTGTAGGCAATGGCGGCAAACAGCACCGCCAGGATCGCGCCCGAGGCCCCCAGGGTCTGGTAGCCCGGCTCGCGCCGGTGCATCAGCCAGGTGCCGACGCTGCTGACCAGCAAGCCGAAGGCGTAGAGCGCCACGAAGCGCGCCGAGCCGATCTGCCGCTCGAGCGGGAAGGCAAAGGCCCAGAAAGTGAAAGCGTTGAACGCCAGGTGCGGCAGGTCGGCGTGCAGGAAGGCGCTGGTCACGGGCGTGGCGAACTGCTGCCGCCGCAAGAACCAATAGGGGCGGAACAGGCTGCGGTCGATCAGCGCCGGCAGCTTGTACAGCGCCAACAGACTGGCGGCCAGGAGGGTCGCGAGGATCAGGCCCGACACCGGGGCGCGGCCGGTCAAACCAAGGAGGAGGTCCATGCGCCGGATTGTCGGCCCTGGCGATCGGCCGGGCGGGCGGCACAATCACAGCGCTACGCCACCCACCGCTCGCGCTCAAAACCACTGCCATGCACGCCCAAGCCCTCTTCCACCTCGCCTTCCCGGTCGACGACATCACCGCCGCGCGCCAGTTCTATGGCGGCCTGCTCGGCTGCGCCGAAGGCCGCAGCGCCCCCGACTGGGTCGACTTCGATTTCTACGGCCACCAGATCGTGGCCCACCTCTCGCCCGAGGAATGCGGCCACCGCCGCACCAGCGCCGTCGACGGCCAGGACGTTCCGGTGCGTCACTTCGGCGCGATCCTGCCGATGGTCGATTGGGAGTCGTTGGCGGCCAGGCTCAAAGCCGCCGGCACGCGCTTCGTGATCGAGCCTCAGGTGCGCTTCAAGGGCCAGGTCGGCGAGCAAGCCACGATGTTCTTCCTCGACCCGGCCGGTAACGCGCTCGAGTTCAAGGCCTTCGGCGACCTCGGGCAACTCTTCGCCAAATAGCCGGCACGCGGCGGCTGCGCAAGCCGGTCAGTTCAAACCACCAGCCGCTGCGGCGACAGGTAATGCTCACGGAAGGCCTCGAAGTCGAGACTGTTGGCGGCCTCGATGCGTTGCTGCTCCTGCAGCGACGCCTGCGCCTGGCGCGCGAGCTCAGCGCGGCTTTCGGCGGACAAGGGCTGCTGCAGCAAGACCTGCCGGGTGCGCTCGGCGCAGGCGTTGACGAAGCTGGTGTAGGAACCCGCATGGTCGCTGCGCATGGCGTGGAGAACCCGCGCCGACGGCAGTTGGTCGGGCTGCCCCAGCGCCGCTGTCGCCGCAGCCAGCGCAGCGTGGTGCTGTCGCCCGCCCCGCGCCGTGTCGAGGGCGGCGGCGATCGGGCCGCACTCGGCCAGGATCTGCGCACCCCATTCGACGAGGGGCACTTGCGCACCGCCGCGTTCCAGCCGCAGGCCGGGCTCGCGGCCGCGCTCGGCGGCGCGATGCTGGTTGCTCGCCAGGGCCGCAATCTCGTCGGGCGTGTCGAGCGGGCTTGCCGAGAGCAGGCAATGCAGCAGGAAGACATCCAGAAAGGCCACCGTGCTGGCGTTGATGCCCACCGGCTCGAACGGGTCGAGGTCCATGCAGCGCACCTCGACGTACTCGACGCCGCGTTCACGCAGGGCGTGCAGCGGGCGCTCGCCGCTCTGAATGACGCGCTTGGGTCGGATCGTGCCGTAGAACTCGTTCTCGATCTGCAGCAGCGTGGTGGCCAACTGGTTGTACTCGCCGCCCGGGTTCAGGATGCCCAGCGCTTCATAGGGCGCGTAAGGCCGCGTGAGCGCCTCGTACAGCGAGCTGCCGTAGCTGTCCAGGCAGTTGTAGCTGACCGACAGCGCCGCCTGCGCGTCGCTCTGGTAGCCCAGGCGGCCCATGCGCAGCGAGGTCGCATGCGGCAAGTAGAGCGTGTGCGGGCTGAGTGTCTGCAGCCGGTGTTCGCGCCCGGCCACGAAACTGCTGCACACCGCCGGTGAGGCGCCGAAGAGCAGCAGCAGCAAGAAAGAGTGGCGGCGGAAGTTGCGGATCAGATCGAAGTGGCCCTGGCTGCTGAGACCGGGCATCGACCAGTTGTAGTGAATGCCCGAAATCGTCTGCATGCGCCGGCCGTAGCGATGGCCCAGCCCCATGCGGTAGACGCTCTTGGCGCGGCCCAGGTTCGACACCCCGTAGCGGCCGATCGGAATCGCCTCGTCGGCCGGCAGACCGCAGGGCATGCTGCCGACCCACAGGCGTTCTTCGCCGATCTCACGGTAGACAAACTGGTGCAGTTGCGTCAGTTCAGCGATGCAGGCCGCGATGTCGGCGTGCACGCCGGTGACCAGCTCCAGTTGCGACTCGCTGAAGTCCGTAGTGATGTGCGGATGGGTCAACGCGGAGCCCAGTGCCGCCGGGTGCGGCGTCAGCGCCAGGCGGCCGCCGATCTGCGTGCGCAGGCTCTCTTTCTCGATGCCGCGGTGGATGGCTTGCAGCCGAGTGCCGGGCAGCTCGTGCAGGCCTTGTTGCAGTGGGGTCAATCCGGCTCTCCAGCGCCGCGGCGGGCGCACAGGGCGCCATCATCGTCGATCTACGCGCTGCTTGCTGGCAGCCGGCGCTGTGCTTGCAGAGCGGCAGCGGCGCGCCTCAGATCCCCGCGTACCACTCGTAGCCCTCGTCCTCCCAGTAGCCGCCCTTGCCGCCGCGGATGTCATCCAGGATGGCCACCAATTCGATCGCGCTGATGTACTTGGCCTGCTTGTAGCCGAGCTGGCGCTCGACGCGGCAAGGCAGCGGTGCGCCATTGCTCATCGGCAACGGCTGGTCGTTGAGCTCGTAGGCCAGGATCGTCTGCGGGTGGTGGGCGTCGTCGAAGTCGATGCTCTCGTAGTAGCGCGAGTCGGCCGCCGCGGGGCTGGGGTCGTCCATCGAATCGAAGCAACGGAAGACGACGAAGCGCGCTTCGGGCAGCGGCTGGGCCTGGCCGAGCACCTGGTTCAGGGGCACGCCCTTCCACTGGCCGATGCAGCTCCAGCCCTCGACGCAGTCATGGCGCGTGATCTGGGTGCGTGCGGGCATCGCGCACAGCTGGTCCAGGGTGAACTCGAGGGGCTGTGCGACCAGGCCGCGCACGGCGAGCCGGTAGTCTGCGAAGGCACCCTGGCGCAGCGTCTGGTAGTCGGCGTCACGCGGCGACAGGGTGCCGTTGCTGCGGAACACGGGCGCGATGTGCTTGCGCGCGAACTCCTGCGCCATGGCCGTACGCGGGGCCACGATCTTGTGCACCGCGCGGTTCAACTGCTCGGCACTCTTGAGCACGTCGACGAAGGCATCGTGGCCGGACAAGCGGTCGCAGCCGCTGAGCAGAGCCGCGCCCGCAGCGGCCACGGTACCGAGCAGCAGGCGGCGGCGATCGCGCTGGCTCTTCTTCATCAGGCGGAGCGTCTCGATGGCGTTCATCGCGTCTCCTTGGCAGGTTTGTCGGCCGACACCGTGTACCAGCCAGTGACCACCGAGCGCACCTCGTTCCAGACCCCGGCGACGACGACCTCGAACAGGTGGATCAGGGTGAACAGCAGCAGTCCGGTAGCGGCGATGAAGTGCAGCGAGCGGGCCGACTGGCGCCCGTCAAGCAAATCGACCCACCCGGCATACACGGCATCTAGCCGCGGCGACATGGCCAGGCCGGCCACCACCACCAGCGGCAGAAGCACGAAGATGACGATCAGGTAGGCCAGGTTCTGCAGCACGTTGTGGCGCTTGGCAGCCTCGCCCGTCGGGTGCTTGAATTTGAGGTGATCGAGGATCGAGCGGCCGATGCCGCGCAGCTCGGCGCGTGTGGGCAGCAGGTCGCGCGCCAGGTGGCGGCTGAACAGGCTGTGGAGGAGGTAGGCGAGACCGTTGATGACGAAGACCCAGGCAAAGAAGAAGTGCCAGTGCCGTGCCATCGACAGCCACTGCGGCCCCGGCACCGTGGCCCAGCTCGGAAAGGCGCGCGACTGGACGACGCCGTCGACCTTCGACAGCCCGAGCACACCGGTCGTCTGCCACTCGCGCCCCACCAGCGTCGTCACGCCAACCGGGCCCTCGGGCGTGTCCCTGGCCTTGATCGCCAGCCACGGCGCGAAGTGCGAGTCGTGGCCCCAGTACAGCGCCGGATGGTCGGTCCATCGGCGACTCTCCAGGCCGCCGAGGCAGGCCACCTCGGCCAGTGAACTGCGACGCGCAGCAGACCTTGGTCGGCCCGGCCGGCCTGAGCTTACGGGCTCATCGGTAAAAGGCGTCGACCTTGCCCTTGAGCTTGATCAGCAGCGGTTCGCCCCTGCGGTCCAGCGTCTTGCCCGAAGGCACCCGCACCCAGCTCTCGCTAACGCAGTACTCGGCCACATCGGAGCGCTCCTTGTCGTTCAAGCGGATGCCGACCTCGTGTTCGAACACCGCGGCATGGTGGTGCGGGCTGCGCGGGTCGGTCGACAGCCGGTCGGGCAGCGGGGGCCGCGGTTGCGCATCGGTTGGATCGGTCGGGGTGATCGGATCAGTCACAGGGCTTTCCTCGCGGGCGGGTGCCCGGCAGGCCGCATTCTCAGGCCACATGCGCTCGGTCGGCGTGACGCAGGCTTCTGCGCCCCCCCCTGCATGCGGAACCTCGACACCGCCCGCTAACCCCGCTAACGGCCGCCCTGCACCAGCGCGATCCGCCGTCGCAGGCGCTGCGCCTCTTCGACAGCACCGCCACGCTCGGCCAGCTGGGCCTGCACGTCGAGCCAGGCCAGCAGCGGACGCCGCCAGCCTTGCGCAGAGGCCGTATCTGCCGCCAGCGCGATCGTCGCCGGGCTGGCCAGGCCGGCCTGAAACAACACCGCCGCGGCGATCAGGCGCGACAGGGGATCGGCAATGCCCTGCAGGCCCGCGTCGGCAGCCTTGCCAGTGGCGATGGCGGTCGCTGCTCCGCGCTGCGCCACTGGCAAGCGCTCGATCGCGTCACGCGGCAAGGTGCGCGCCAGAAGGTGCTCGGCGTAGGCGCGCTCGGCCTGCGCAGCATCGCTGAGCAGGCGCTCGAAGCCCGCGCAGGGCTCGAACACAAGGCTGGCCACGCGTGCGGCGCAGCGCATCAACTCGGCGCGCGCCATCAACTCGGGCCGGCCGGTGCTGCCGAGCGCCTCGCGCGCGCGCTCGAAGGCGCGCGCATCGCCGGCGCCATCGCCCGCCAGGTACGCGGCCGTGGCCTGGTCGAGGGCGGACTTGACATTGCCTTGCCAATCGGGTGCCGGCGGCCCGCTGGCGCAAGCCGTGAGGCCGGTCACCATCGCCAGCGTGGTCAGGTACCGGTACAGGCGCAGGGGCAGGCGGCGCGGGCTCATCGCAATTTCAACTCTGTGTCGCGGGCGAAGGGCCACTTGCGGTTGACCTCGTCGACGAGTTGTTCGACCTTGCGCACGGTGGCGTCGACCTCGCCGCGCAAAGCGCCGAGATCGTTGGTGGCCGCGCGCGCATTGCCGGCCACCGCCTGGGCCTCGGCCAGCAAGGCATCCACGCGCTTGAGCGAAGCCCGCGCATCGGCCAGCAGGCCGCCGAGTTGCACCACGGCACTGCGGCCCTCGCGCACCAGTCCGTCAGGGCCGAGCACCTGGGTATCGGCTTTGGCGGCCATGCCATCAAGGCGCGCCAGCAGAGCGTTGGTGCGGGCCAGCGCCGCGCTGATCTGCTTCGCGTCGGCGTCGCTGCCGAGCATGCCCAGAGCGCCGCGCGGGCCCTTGGCCTTCTCGGACAGGGCCTGCAGGTTGGCCAGGCTGGTGGCCAGCGCCGCATCGGGAGCCGACAGCTGCGCCAGGTTCTGCAACAGCTCGCGCGCCGAGGCCACCAGGCGGGGCAGCTCGGCGGCGGTGTCGCCGATCAGCACCTTGCGCTCGGCGCCGTCGAGCAGCGGCGGATCGCTCGGCACGCCGGTGTAGGCGCGCAGGGTGGCGCCGCCGACCAGGCTGCGCACCAGCGTGAACATGCTCGAGGTGCGCAACCAGCGCGCATCCTTGCGCGGCACGTCGATGACGATGCGCGCGCTGCCGTCGTCGGCCAGCTCGACGCGGCGCACGCGGCCGATCGGGAAACCGGCGAACGTCATGTCCATGCCGACACTGACACCCTCGGAGTCGTCCGCCACCAGCACCAGGCGCTGGGTGGCCTCGAAGGCACCTCGTGCGTACATCAGGTAGAGCGCCGTGCCAGCGATCAGCAACACGAACAGGGCCAGCAACAGCGCTGCCTTGAACTGCAGGGGGTCGGGCGGCGCGGGCGCGGGCGCGGCGGCGGTGAGGTCCTTCATGGCGCGCTGGTCTCCTGATGCTCAGTAGTAGTTGCCGACCAGGGAGGCGACTTCGATCAGGAGGATAACCACGAACATCCGCACCAGCCCCGACAGCTCGGGGCTGGTGCTGCGCCGCCGCGCGGGCGCGGCGCTCAGCACCGAGGCCATCGGCACCAGCGCCACGGCCACGCCGAGGAACGCGATCTTCAGGCCCAGGATCAACGAGACGGCCGGGTTGAAGACATGGCCAACGATCCGGGTGTAGCCCTCCAGCCCCGAGACCACCGGGCCGTACACCGACAGGTAGGCGACGACCAAGGTCACGACACAGCTCACCGCGGCCAGCATCAAGGCACTGAACAGGCCCGACACCATGCGCGGCAGCACCTCCGTGCGCCAGGGGTCACTGCCGGCCTCGACCGCGGCAGCCCAGTGGCCTTGCGTACGCAGGGCCAGCACCTCGGCGGCATTCGGGATCGTGCAGCGCAAGGCGGCGAACAGCGCCGCGGTCAGCGGAATCAACTCGAGTACCAGCACGCGCACCACCATTTCCAGCGCGTACTGGGTCAGGCCGTAGCTCAATGCCGTCACGATGACGATGCGGATCACCACCACGCTGATCAGCGTGGTCAGCACCGTGAACCAGGTCAACATCGGCGCGGTGTCCTGCACGATGTGCTGGGCCAAGGTGCGCCAGGTCTCGCGGCCCCAGGTCGACCGCGTCGATGCCAGCTCGAGCAGCTGCGCGCCCAGGCGCACGATGCCCCACCAGCCGGCTACCGCCTGCCGCGCCGTGCTCGCGGCCTGCGCCGCGGCTTGCCGGGCCGTGGAGGGCACCGGTGGCATCACGCGACCTCGACCCTGGCGCGGCCGCTCTGTACTGTGAAACTCGCCAGGGTCTCGATGGGGCTGTCGCGCGCCGCCACGTCGCTCACCACACGCAGGGTCACCTTCATCTGCTGCGCGCTGATGTCGGCGATGCCGTAGCCCTTGCGCTCGGCATCGGCGTAGACAAAGTGCGGGTTCTCCGCCAAACGCTCGGCGGTCTGGGCGTTGCCGCCTGAGCGCGCAGTGATGCTGGTGCCGCAGAACTCGACACCGATGGCCGTGCTGGCCGCATCGGCATAGTCGGCCAGCACATGGCCGACCCAGTTCTCGTGCATGTCGCCGCCGAGCAGCACCGGGTTGGCGACGCGGTGCTTGCGCAGTGCGTCGACCAGGCGCGTGCGTGCCGGCGTGTAACCGTCCCAGCCATCGTTCCACAGGCGTTGCCCGGCCGCGGGCTGGAGATCGCGTGGGCCGAACAGGGTGCTCTGGCCGAGCAGATTCCAGCCGGCCTCACCGGCGCTGCGCGCCAGGCTCTGGGCGAGCCAGCGCTCCTGTTCAGCGCCGAGCATGGTGCGCGCCGGGTCCAGCCAGGCGGCGCAGGTGGCCGGGTCGAGCTGCCTCGAACCGCGCGCGCCGTCGCGGTTGCAGGCCTGCGCACTGCGGTACTGGCGCGCATCGAGCAGACGCAAGGTGGCCAGTTGACCGAAACGCGCCTCGCCGTAAAGGCGCATCTCGGCGCCGCTGCCCAGGCCGGTCAGTGCACGTGTGAGCACACTCGCGCGCAGCGGCAGGTGCTCGTAGTAGGCCTGGTAGGCCGCCGCGCGGCGGGCAGCAAAGTCGGCCACCACCGGTCCACTGTCGCCGGGGGTCAGACCCGCATAGTCGTTCTGCACTTCATGGTCGTCCCAGGACAGCAACCATGGGCAGGCGGCGTGCGCAGCCTGCAGGTCGGCGTCGCCCTTGTACAAGGCGTAGCGCTGGCGGTAGTCGGCCAGGGTCAGCGTCCAGTTGCCGGTGCCGGGGCGCACGGCGTTGGCGGCGCCGGGGTACTCATAGAGGTAGTCGCCAAGGAAGATCACCGCGTCGGGCCGATCGGCCACCAGGTGGCGCCAGGCACTGAAGTGGCCGTGCTCCCAGCGTTGGCAGGAGGCGTAGGCCAGGCGCACGCTGGCGGGCGCGGCATCGACGGCCGGCATGGTGCGCGTGCGGCCGACGCTGCTGACCCAGTCGTTGCCAGCACCGCCGAGCATGAAGCGGTAGAAGTAGCTGCGCGCGCTGTCCAGCGCGCCGACTTCCACGTGCACGCTGTGGCCGAGCTCCGGCAGGGCCTGGGCCTGGCCGCTGGCCACGATGCGGGTGAAGGCTTCGTCGTGGGCCAGCTCCCAGCGCACGGTGATCGGCGCATCGGGCAGGTTCGAGCCGCCAAACAGGCTCGTCGACAGCAGCCGGGTCCACAGCACCACAGCGTCGGGCAGCGGCGAGCCGCTGGCCACGCCGAGGGTGAAGGGGTTGCTGCCCAGGCGCGGCTGGCTCCAGGCACTTCGCGGCAGCCACAAGCAGGCCGCGGCCGCACTTGCCCGACGCAGCAGATGGCGGCGATCGACGTCGGTCATGTAGCGAAAGTACGGGCTCGCGCTGGCAGCATGCTAAGTCGCGGCCGTCGCAAAGCTGGGCGCCAGCACGGTGGGCGCCGCGGCGGCGGCGGACGCTTCCAGCACGGTGATGCGCCACAATGTGCGCGCGTGGGCAGGGTCGATCAGGGTGGCGCTGTGCAACAACGCAGCGTTGTCCCAGACCACGACGTCGCCAACGCCGTAACGCACGCTGAGCCGGTACTTGGGCTGGGTTGCGTGAGCGGCCAATTCATCGAGCAGATCACGTGCTTCGTCATCGGGCATGCCGAGAATGCCGAAGGCGCTGCCCGAAACGGCATAGAGCGCCTTGCGCCCGGTGACGGGATGGGGCCGCGCGATGCGGTGGGTGATGACCGGCATGCGCGCCTTCTGGGCGTCGGTGAGCACCGACGCGACAGTCCGGCTGGCCTCATCGAGGTTGCTGCGATTGCCGTAGTGGTGCACGCCGAGCAGGGGTTCGATGCGCTGCTTCATCGCGTCGGACAGATCGTCGTAAGCGGCGAGCTGGTTGGCGAACAGGGTGTCGCCGCCCACCGCCGGCACCACGCGCGAGTACAGCGTGGTGGCCCGCGCCGGCACCTGCAGGTAGGAGTAGTCGGTGTGGAAATAAGAACCCGCATCCTGCAGGCCAGTCGGTTGGCCGTCCCGCTTGACGTTGGACAGGATCAGGATGTTCGGGTCGTCAGGATGGTGGAACTGATCGATCACATGCGGTTGCGGCGGGCCGATGCGGCGAGCGAAGGCCGCGAACTGCCCCGCCGAGATCTGCTGGCCGCGCAAAACGAGCACCTGGTGAGCGTAGAAGGCTTGCTCGAGTTGGTCGAAGGCAGCGTCCGAGAGCGGCGCGGCGAGGTCGACGTCGGTGGTGTACACACCGAACAGCGGCGACAGTGGCGAGAATCCGATCATGGGCAGGCGCTCCGGTTGTCGGCAACACGAACGCCATCATGGCAGAGGTGGCTACGGCGCGGGAGCATGATCGCAATCCGGTTCATGCAAGCAGTGGGAGACGGCAATGGCCTGGTTCGAAGGCTTTGAAGACCAGCGCCTGCGTGTCGGCGACATCCACCTGCGCGTGCGCAGCGGCGGCAACCCCGCCGCGCCGCCCCTGCTGTTGGTGCACGGCTTTCCGCAGACCAGCGCCCTGTGGCACCGCGTTGCATTGCGCCTGGCGCCGCACTTTTGTCTGGTGATGCCCGATCTGCGCGGCTACGGCGAATCGGACAAGCCCCCTGGCGAGCCCGACCACGCCAACTACAGCAAGCGCAGCATGGCGCTGGACCTGCACCGCTTGATGACTCAGCTCGGTCATGCGCAATATGGCGTCGCCGGTCATGACCGCGGCGCGCGCGTGGCGCACCGGCTGGCGCTGGACTTCCCGGCAGCTGTGCAGCGCCTGGCCGTGCTCGACATCGTGCCGACCAAGGACATGTACGACAGCACCGACCAGCGCTTCGCCAGAGCCTATTACCACTGGTTCTTTCTGATCCAGCCAGCGCCGAACCCGGAGCGCATGATCGGCCACGACCCGGCGCACTACGCACGCTGGAAGCTGGGCGGCTGGGGCGCCGGAGGCCACGCCTTCTACGAAGCCGAAGCGATGGCCGAGTACCTGCGCTGCTTCAGTCGGCCCGAGGCAATTCACGGCGCCTGCGAGGATTACCGCGCGTCGGCCGGCATCGATCTGGAACACGACAGCGAGTCGCGACGCCGCGCTGATCGGGTGGCTTGCGATCTGCTCGTGCTGTGGGGCCAGCGCGGCGTGATCCAGGCCCTGTTCGACCCGCTGGCGCTGTGGCGCGCGCAAGCCGCCGGTGCAGTGACAGGCCAGGCACTGCCTGCAGGTCACTTCCTGGCCGAAGAATTGCCCCAGGAAATTGCGGCGCTTTTGCTCGACTTCTTCCGGCCCTGAACGGCGCGATCGCCCTTGCCGCCATCCGCTTGAGCGATGAACCTGCGCCGCCCCATGATGCTGCGTCCGGCCCTGGGGTCGGAAGCGGAAGCGATGGCCGAGATGTCGCGCCGGCTGATCGAAGCCGGCCTGGGATGGCGCTACACCCCCCAGCGCGTGGCAGCCTTGATCCGCCATCCCGAGACGGTCGCCCTGGTAGCCCATGACGCGGTCGGGCTGCAAGGCTTTGCGGTGATGCAGTTCGCAGACACGCAGGCGCATCTGGTGCTGCTGTGCGTGCAGCCGGCACTGCGCCAGCGCGGCGTCGGCCGCAGTCTCATGAACTGGCTGCTGCACAGCGCGCGCTTGGCCGGCATCGAGTCGATCGCCCTGGAGCTGCGCGCCGACAACACGGCGGCGCTGGCCTTCTACCGTCGACTCGGGTTTACCGAAACGCTGCTTGTGCCGGCCTACTACGACGGCCGGGTCCCGGCCCAGCGCATGACGCTGACGTTGCGCGCGTCCGGCGCCTGACACACGCGATCAGCGCCGGTAGCCGCCACGCCATTGGTGCCGGTTGATGCCGTAACCGATCAAGGCCCCCAAGACCAGGCCGGTCCCGAACTGGGGGTAGGCCGGCTCGTAGTAGCCCGGTCGGTCATAAAGGGGTTGTTCGTAGCGCACGGCCGCTGGCGCATCGCTGCGGTAAATCGGCTCACGGCCCTCTCGGTAGCCCGAGCGCTCGACATAGACCGGCGGCGGCCGCGCCGACACCGGCGGCACGCTGCGCGCTTGAGCCGGCGGCGTGTACTGCGACGCAGCGGTGCCCTCGTCGGCAACCGCCTGCACCCGGACGTGGACATGGCGGCCCGGGTCCTGGCGCATCTGCGCGGTGTACTCGCGGCCGGCGTACTCGTAGACCACGCTGTAGGCGGTGGTGCGATCCTCGTAACTCGTCTGCGTGCTGCAGCGGCGCAGGTTCTGCACCGCGTCACCCGCGCCGCCGGCCTCGATGCTGTTGCCGACCGCGGCGCCACCGATCACCCCGATGGCGGTGGCTGCGGCCCGCCCGGCGCCGCCACCCACCGCGTTACCCATCGCGCCCCCGGCGATCGCACCGATCAAGGCGCCGGCCCCCGAGGGCTGACGCTGCGCCACAACCGCCTCGTCGTTGCAGACCCTGCGCGGCACCGCGACCCGCTGCACGATCGGGGTGACCGAGAGGACCGTGCCACGGTCTGACTCCACGACCCATGGCCGGCTCGCGTCGGGCGCCGAGGGGAGTGCGGGCGACTGGGCCGAACTGGCAGTGGCCAGCGTCAAGGCCGTGAAGAACAGCGAGGCTGAAGCGGGGGCGGTGTACATGGCAATCCGATCTCAAAAAATGCCGAAGACCTGCGCGGTCCAGCTTCCCATGCTACGCGGCGCAGGGCCGCGCTGCATGGCCAGTGTGTAAAGCGGCTGCGACCGCAAGTAACCCGGGCGGTCGCACCCTCCTGCAGCGCCCTCGTTCACGCCACACCAGGTTCCTGCAAGCCTCACGCGCCGCCGCCGCGGCTGAACAGCCAGTTCAGCATGCCCGGCTGCGCCGAGTGGTGGGTGCGGCTGATGATCAAGTTCGAGGTCAGGTACAGGCCATTGAGCAGGCGGCTCGCCCGCTCGTCGCTCATGCCGGGCCAGCGGGCGATCTGGCGCAGCGGCGTCGTGGTCTTGTGCAATCGCTCGATGGCCGGCCCCAGCGCACCGGGTGTGCGCAGGTCCTGGCCGACCGGATTGCGCAGCGCGCGAAAGGCCGCGGGCCCGACCAGTTCCTGCAACAAGGTGGCGCGCGGGCCCTGCAAGGCCAGCGCCCACAGCGCCGGCATCAGCGGGTGGTAGTGCTCAGCGCGACCGATGCGCTCATGCATCCAGTGGCCGGGCGGCTGCACGCCGGGCGGCTCGATGTCGAGCGTGCGCAGGCCAGCCATGCCCCGCCGCGTCCCGCGCACCAGGTTGCGTGGCGAGTGGTAGAGCATCTGCGTCGGGTAGACGGTGACCGGCCAGACAAGGTCGTCGTGTTGCAGATACAGAAGGGCCGACTCGCGCAGGCGCATGCAGGCGGCCATGGTTTCAAGTGGGTCGGAACTGGCACGGCGACGATCCAGCAGACGCAACTCTGCCTGTAACGTGCTCGAGAGCTGGGTCTGGCGGCGCAGGGCCGCGTTCGCAGTCGACGCGGCAGCAGTGCGCAAGGATTCAAAGGCGCTCAGGCGCCAGAGCGAAGCGCTTTCCAGGTCGGACATTGTGCGAAGTGAGCCGAGAAGGGCGCCAAGTGTAGAGACGCTGCGGGTCGCAAGTGCAGCGCTTGGAAAGCAAGTGCAAGACTTTGCGTCAGCGTCAGCAGGCGCGTTCGCTGCACGATGCGCGATGCGCCCAGCGGGTGCTGCGCGTCGCAGGCCCCTGCTCGGACGTCAGACTCCCTGGCGTGCCGCCAGCATGCGCTGCACCAGCGGGTGGTGCACCTTGCGTTCTGTGCCGATGGCGAAGAAGTGCTCCTCGACACCGTCGCACAAGCCGACGCGGCGCACGCCGTAGCGCGCGGTCAACTCGCCATGCACCAACGCGACGGCCGGGAACACCCCCATCCCGCTGGCGCCGAAGGTCTTGAGCAGAGCGCTGTCCTCGAACTCGCCGACCACCTGAGGCCGCACACCCTCGCGCTCGAACCAGCGATCGAGCGACGAGCGCATGGCAGCGTGCTGGGTCGGAAGCAGCACCGGCACCTTGGCCAGCGAGCGCGGGAAGTCGCGGCGGGCGGCAGCCGCCAGCGCCGGCGTGGCGTACCAGGCCAGCGCCGAAGCACCGAGCGAGTGGCCATAGACCTTGACGTTGGCGTTCGGCGGCGGCGCGCGGTCGGCCAGCACGATGTCCAGTCGGTGCAGCGCCAACTCTGCGAGCAGGTCCTCGATCTCGCCTTCGTGGCACACCAGGCGCAAGTGCGGCTCATCCATCACGGGCTGCAGCAGGCTGCGCACCACCAATTTGGGCAGACCATCGGAGATGCCGACCGCGAGTCGAACGCTCGGGGCGCTCACCGCGTCGCGCACCAGTGCGGGCAATTGCTCTCCCAGCTGGAAGATTTGCTCGGCTTGGCGCATGGCGGCCTGGCCCGCCTCGGTGAGAACCAGGCCGCGTCCTGCAGGTTTGAGCAGCACGTAGCCGATTGACTTCTCCAGCTCACGCACCTGGGTGCTGACGGTCTGCACCGCCATGCCCATGCGCGCTGCGGCGCGGGCGATACCGCCCTCCTTGCCGACGACCCAAAAGTAGTAAAGGTGGCGATAACTAAAGCTCAGGCTCATGATCAGCTTTCCTGGGAGTTTCAGTCAACGATTGTCTGCTTTCCATAAACCCTCCCTGGGCCTATGGTCGAGGCCGGCCTCTTCTTCCGGCCGACAGGAGCAAGACATGACAGAGAACAGCAATACGCTTCGCTCCGCTCGCGCGCCGATCGAGGCCGTCATGGGCGGCAGTGCCGGCACCGCGCTGGGGACGCAAACCCGCCGGGTGCTGCGCAACACCTACGCGCTGCTGTCCATGACGCTGCTGTTCAGCGCCGCGGTCGCCGCGGCCAGCGTGGCCTTCAAGTTGCCGGCCCCTGGGCTGCTGCTGACCTTGGGTGGCTACTTCGGCTTGCTGTTCGCGGTGTACAAATTCAAAAACAGCGGCTGGGCCCTGCCCGCCGTGTTCGGCCTGACCGGCTTCATGGGCTACACGCTGGGGCCCATCTTGACGCAAACCCTGACCCTGCCGGGCGGCGCCCAGACCATCACCCTGGCCCTGGCCGCCACCGGCGCGACATTCCTGGCGTTGTCGGGCTATGTGCTGACGACGCGGCGTGACTTCAGCTTCATGGGCGGCTTCCTTTTCGCGGGCATGGTCATTGCGATCCTTCTCGGGCTGGCTGCGATGTTCCTGCAGATGCCCGCGCTGGGTCTGGCGGTGTCGGCCATGGTGGCGCTGCTCTCGGCCGGCCTGATCCTGTTCGAGACCAGTCGCATCGTCAACGGCGGCGAGACCAACTACGTGCTGGCCACCGTCGGCCTGTACGTGTCGGTCTTCAACCTCTTCACCAGCCTGCTCAGCCTGTTCGGTCTGGGCGGGGGCTCGGACGAGTGACACCTGCAGACGCGCGCTACAGTCGGCGCAAAGGCGCGCCGTGATCGATGCTGTACTGAAGACTGTTCACCTGCTGTCGATCATCGTGTGGATCGGCGGCATGGTCTTCGCGCATTTTTTCCTGCGCCCCGCCGTGGCCCAACTCGAGCCACCGCTGCGCCTGCGGCTAATGCACGATGTGCTCGGCCGTTTCTTTCGCGCGGTGCTCGTGGTGTCCTTGCTGGCGGTGGCCAGCGGCGTGTGGATGCTGGGCCGCGTGGCCAAGCAGGTGGTGCAATCCGGCGGCCACTTTTCAATGCCCTGGGCCTGGACCGTGATGGCCGTGCTGGGTGTGGCCATGCTGATCGTCTTCCTCTATATCCGCTTCAACCTGTACTCGCGCCTGGCGCGCGCCGTGGCCGCTACGGATTGGCCAGCTGGTGGGGCCGCGATGAGCCGGATCCGGCTGTGGGTCGCCGTCAACCTCGGCCTGGGCGGCGTGATCCTGCTGACCACCCTGCTGCGCTGACGGGCCCGATGCGCCCCACGAGTACCGAGCGAGGCGCTCAGTCGGTCCCGCTGGCGCGCGCTTGCGCTTCGAGTTCGGCCTGCAAGTCGGCTGGCAGCTGAAGCTGGCGCGCCAACTCATCGAGGTAAGCCCGTTCCATGAAGCTGGTGTCGTCGGCGATCAGCAAGCTGGCCAGGTACATCTCTGAAGCCATGGCAGGCGAGGTCGCTGCGCGCGCCACCACAGTCGGGTCGAGCGGGCGCCGAACCTCCTCCTCGACCCATTGGCGCTGGGCGGGGTCGGCCTCGAGCCGGCCCAGTTCCGCTTCCAGAAGGCCACGCTCGCGCTCGTCGAGATGACCATCCGACTTCGCCGCGGCGATCATCGCCGTGAGCATGGCGCGGCTGTGCTGCTCGATCGCGGGGGCTGGCAGGCGTTCAAGGGGTTGTATCTGCGTCGCAGGCGTTGCGCCTGGGGCCTGGGCCTGTCGGGCTTGCCAAGCACCGTAGGCGCGGTAGGCGACAACGCCGAGCGCGGCCATGCTGCCGTACTTCAAGGCCTTGCCGCCGAAACTGCGGCCTCGCTTGCTGCCGAGCAATAGCCCGAGGGCGCCGCCCGTGGCAGCGCCGGCACCGAACTCGCCCCAGCCCCGCGAGGCTCGTGCGCCGGCCCTCGGGCTGCCCTGTGCGCCCTGGGGGTCGAGCAGCGACAGGCCAGACTTCAACAATTGCTCCAACATCGATTGCGCACTCATGGCGTCTTCTCCGGGGTGATTCGACAGGGACTGCTCAACGCGCGCCTGCGCCAGCCGTCTGCGCGCCACCGATCTTGGCGCGGTCGCGGGCCCGCTCCTCGCGCGTCGTGATGCCGCGGAACCAGACGGTCACCGCACTCGATGTCAGCACGATGAACAGCGAGTAGAGCACCGGGATCAGCAGCACTTCCTGCTGCTGCGTGCCGGTAAAACTGAGCACCACGATGAGCACGCCCAGCGGGCCGTTCTGGATCCCGGTCTCGAGCGAGATGGTGCGCGAAAGGCGGGCATCCTGGCGCAGCAGCCGCGACAAACCGTAACCCAAGGCAAAGCCGGCCAAGCCGAGGCCGATCGAGCCGGCATAGACCGGAAAACCAGTCTGCAGCAGCAACTGGAAGTTGCGCGGCACCCAGGAGACGACCAGGAACAAGATGACGAGCACGCCGAGCAGGCCACCGAGCATTTCGATCACGGCGCCGGCATTGGCATTCCACTTGCGCAGGCCGATCCCGATCACCGTCGGCACCAGCAGCAGCACCAGCACCTGGATCACGTTCTCGCGCGGGATCTGCCACTGACCCTCGATGCCGGCGCTGTAGAAGGCCAGCGTCAAAGGCACCATCACGATGGCCACCAACGTCGAGCTCATCGTCATCAGGATCGACAGGCTCAGCGCGCCCTTGCTGAAGTAGGTGAAGATGTTGCTGGTGGTGCCGCCAGGCATGCAGCCCATCAGGATCAAGCCGACCGCATAGGCTGGCGGCAACTGCAGCGACTTGGCCAGCAGGAAGGCCAGCAGCGGCATCAATCCATACTGACAGGCCAGGCCCACGGCAATGCCGGCCGGGCGACGCAGCGCGATCGCAAAGTCCTTGAAGGTCAGGCTGGCGCCCATGCCCAGCATGATGACCATCATCATCACGCCCAGCAGCTTGGTTTCGGTATCGCTCAACATGGTCGGCAGTCTCGGTAGAAGGTGTCAGGGACGCGTGGCGCGGGCCAGCACTTCGGCACGCAGGTCGCGGCGCAGGATCTTGCCCACGGGGGTCTTGGGCAGGTCGTCACGGAAGACGATGCGCGATGGCAACTTGTAGGCGGTGAGCAACCCACGGCAATGCGCCATCAGGGCCTCGGCGGTGAGACCTTCGTCGCGCTTGACGACGTAGGCCTGCACCGCCTCGCCGCTCTTGGCGTCGGGCACGCCGATGACGGCAGCTTCGAGCACACCCTCGTGCCGCGCCAACACGTCTTCGATCTCATTCGGATAGACATTGAAGCCGCTGACCAGGATCATGTCCTTCTTGCGGTCGACAATGCGGAAGGTCCCGTGTTCGTCCATCACCGCCACGTCGCCGGTGTAGAGCCAGCCCTCCTTGAGCACCTCGGCGCTGGCGTCGGCACGCTGCCAGTAGCCCTGCATCACCTGCGGGCCGCGCACGATCAATTCGCCCGGTTGCCCCAGAGCCACGTCGACGCCGGCATCGTCGACCAGGCGCACGTCGGTCATCGGCGCCGGAACGCCGATGCTGTCGCGCTGACGCTTGCCGTTCAGCGGCTGGAAGCAGACCACCGGGCTGGTCTCGGTCAGGCCATAACCTTCGACCAGGGGAACGCCGGTGAGGCGCTCGAAGCGCTCCACGACCGCATGGTGCATGGCCGCCCCGCCACCGCCTGCCGCCTTCAGGTTCTTGGGCGGGTAAGCGGTGAACCACTCCTCGGCCAGCAAGGCGTTGTAAAGCGTGTTGACCCCGGTGACCCAGGTGATAGGGTAGTTCTCGAAGGCGCGCTGGAGGTTCTGGACCGGCCGCGGGTTGGGCACCAGGATGTTGCGCGCGCCAGCAGCAAACATGCACAGGAAGTTCACCGTGAAAGCGAACACGTGGTACAGCGGCAGCGCGGTCAGAACCACCTCGCGCCCGTCTTCAATGTGGCTGGCGCTCATGGCCCGCATCTGCGACAGGTTCCACAACAGGTTGCCGTGGGTGAGCATCGCGCCCTTGGCCACGCCGGTGGTGCCACCGGTGTACTGCAGCAAGGCCAGGGTGTCGTGGCCACAGGCCTGCCAATAGGCCTTGACGTCGGCATCGACGGCGCGGCCCTGGGTCAGCGCCTGCGACAAGGTGGTGAAGCTCAGACCATGGTCGGGGATCAGCTTGTTCCAGTACTTCATCACCGCCCGCACGATGGGGCCGACCACGGGCGGAAAGAACTCGCTGACCCGCGTCAGCACGACATGGCGAACGCCCGTCTGTGGCAGCGCCTGCTGCAGCTTGTCGGCGAACATGTCGACGACGACCACGGCGCGGGCGCCGCTGTCCTTGAACTGGTGTGCCATTTCGGTCGGCGTGTAAAGCGGGTTGGTGTTGACGGCCACGCAGCCGGCCTTGAGCACCCCCAGCAACACCACCGGATAGGCCAGGCAGTTCGGCATCTGCAGGGCCACTCGGTCGCCGGCGTCGAGCTTGAGCACCTCGCGCAGGTAGCGCGCAAAGGCATCGCTCATCTCGCCGACCTGGGCGTAGGTGAGAGAGCCGTACATGCCGTTGGGCATCACGGTGGTGAAGGCGGTCTGGGTGGCAAAGCGCGAGACGACTGCATCGGCCAATGCTGCGATGCTGGCGTGTTGCGGCACTGGTAGCGTGGGCGGGATGTACGAGCCGTACTGTTCCAGCCAAGGCTTCTTGTCGTAGGGCGAGCTAGAGGTCATGGTGTCTCATTCTTGGTCTTGGTTCGGAGTCCGCACTACCGCGATCCGCACTAACGCGAACGTGCGACGCTACTGCAGCCAAGGCATCGATTAAAGCAGTTTTTTTGGTAAGGACACTCCCAGGAAAAAGGACGATCCAACGGTCCGCAAGCGTGCCCGCCGTGCCGCTGATGCTCAATCGTGGAGCAGACGCCGCACGCGCTCGCCGATCGCCAGCGCCGAGGTCAGGCCGGGCGACTCGATACCGAACAGGTTGACCAGGCCCACGACGCCATGCACGTCGGGGCCGTCGATGGCGAAATCGCGCGCTGCTTCGCCGTGGCTGCTCAGCTTCGGGCGCACGCCGCTGTAGTCGGGCTGCAGGCAGCCGTCCGGCAGACCGGGCCAATAGCGCCGGATCGCCGCGTAGAAGCCTTCGCAGCGTGCCGGATCGACGCGGTAGTCGATCGCGCCGTCAGCGGCAATCCATTCGGTGTCGGGACCGAAGCGCCCCCGCCCGGCCAGGTCCAGTGTCAGGTGCACGCCCAGGCCGGCGTTGTCGTGCATCGGGTAGATCAGATGCGAGAACGGCGCCCGCACGCCGCTCAGGGCGAAATAGTTGCCCTTGCAGCGGTGCGTGGCGCGCCGGTGGGCCGGCGCCAGGCCGTCGATCCTCGCCGCCACCTCGCTGGCGGCCAGGCTGGCGCTGTTGACCAGGCATCGCGCATGCAGGCGCATCGGCTCGGCGCCACCGATGTCGAGCAGGAATCCATCCGCCACGACCTGCGCTGCTTGCAACGGGCTCTTCAAGGCCAGCGCGGTGCCGTGATCCTCGGCCTCACCCAGCAAGGCCAGCATCAAGCCGTGGCTGTCGACAACGCCGGTGGCCGTCGAGTGCAGCGCCGCCACCGCGCGAAGCGCAGGCTCGAGCGCCCGCGCCGCAGCGCCCTCCATCAGCCGCAGGCCTTCGACACCGTTGGCCTGGGCATTGCGCGCCAGGTGCTCGAGCGCCGGCAACTGCTCGGCCTGGGTGGCCACCACCAGTTTGCCGCAACGCCGGTGGGCGACGCCGTGCGTATCGCAATAGTCGTAGAGCAGGCGCCGGCCTTCGATGCACAACTGCGTCTTCAGCCATGCGGCGGGCGAGTACAGGCCGGCGTGGATGACTTCGCTGTTGCGCGCACTCGTGTGACTGCCGATGACGTTGTCGGCCTCGACGATCACGACTTCGCGGCCGGCCATGGCCAGGGTGCGCGCCACCGCCAGGCCCACCACGCCCGCGCCGACGACGACGGTGTCGACGCTCTCCATGCTCAGGCCATGAGCACGTTGGCGTTGCGCTGCCGACGCTGCTTGGGCAGGGCTGCCGCGCTCACCGCCGGCAGGCCGCCGAAAAACAGCTCCGCGACGATCGGCGCCAGCGACGCGTGCGTCAAGGGTCCGCGCGACTTCATCCAGGTAAAGGTCCAGTTGATCATGCCGAACAGCAGCATCGCCAGTGGCGTGGCCAGCGGCGCGAGTTCGGGGCGCACGCGGGCGATCGCGCTGGCGAAAGCCGCGACGACACGGCGTTGGCCGCCTTCGACTTCGGCGCGCTCGACGTCGTGCAGGAACTTGACGTCTTCCGTCAGCACACGGTGCTCGTGCTGGGCATGGGCATAGGCGGCCGTGAAGCGGCGGATCAGCGCGTCGAGTTCGGCCGCTGGCGCCAGGCGCTCGGCCTGGACCTCGCGCACCAAAGCTTCGAGCCGCGCCACATGCTCGGTCGCAATCTGCGACAGCAGCGCATGCTTGTCGCGCACGTAGTGGTAGAGCGTGGCCTTGCTCACCGCACAGGCCGCGGCCACTTCGTTCATCGACGCCGCGGTGTAGCCGCGGCGGGCGAACACCTCGGCGGCGCGGGCCAGGATCAGCGTGCGCTGGTCGTCGTAGGTGGCGGCGCGGGCGCGGGACATCGGTCAGTCCGGGGCCGAGCCACCGTACGCCCGACTGCGTCTGGCCAGCGGACAACGACGGCGCGAAGCGACAAGTTGCGGGAGCGTCATCGTCTTTCGTCGTAGCTGATGGTGACGGTCTCGGTCAGCGGATGCGACTGGCAGGTCAGGATGAAGCCGGCCGCCACATCGGCCGCGTCGAGGGCGAAGTTGCGCTCCATGCGCACGCGACCGTCGATCAACTTGGCGCGGCAGGTGGCGCACACGCCGCTCTTGCACGAGAACGGCACATCCAGGCCGGCGCGCGCGGCGGCGTCGAGCAGGCTGGTGGTGGCGGCACCGAAGTCGACCTCGCGCGTGACGCCGTCGCGGATGACCGTGATGCGCGCCTGCACTGCGTCACCCGGCTTGGCGTCGTGCAGGTGGGCGTCTTGTGCGCTCGGCGGCACGCCAAAGCGCTCGATGTGGATCCTCGCCGGCGCCAGGCCGGCGTCGCTGAGCGCGGCCTGCACGGCGTCGTTCATGCCATGCGGGCCGCAGACGAAGGCCTGGTCGATGCGGCGCGCGTCGATCACGCTGGCCAGCAACGAGGCCATCTTGGCCTGGTCCAGCCGCCCTGCGTTCAGCGGCGACTCGACCGTCTCGCGCGAGAACAGCGCAAAGAGCGAGAAGCGCGCCAAGTGGCGGT
>Ga0163144_10001623_pt1 | contig 52762 bp, 40 predicted proteins | sample OliLak19BULKMAT1_FD_123175 | JGI IMG/M metagenome (GOLD analysis project Ga0163144, IMG submission 123175) | Freshwater microbial mat bacterial communities from Lake Vanda, McMurdo Dry Valleys, Antarctica - Oligotrophic Lake LV.19.BULKMAT1 | ecosystem: Environmental > Aquatic > Freshwater >... | reverse complement strand
ATTAAAAAATCAAAAGAGAATGCTTCTCTTTTTAGCTTGCCGCAGAATTGCCTTCGGCTTTGCCGGAATTCTGTCCGCTGGTTCAATGGATGTACGTTATGGTTTTCCAAGGTTGCCGCTAACTTGTTTACACACGAAGTTAAAAACCTTTTCCATTTCGTGTATCCGCCCCATTTCGGGGGTTAATGCGAAACGCATCCCGTTCTGCCGTTTCGCATTAACTCCCAATCAGCATCTTCTCCCGCTTCCCCACTTCCCCACTTCCCTACACCCCCTTCACGCTCACCTTGTAATGCCCCGGCAGAGGGCTTACATAGGGTCGCTTTGGCTCTTGATGCACTTAACTGATTGATAATCAGCGTGTTTAACAGAGTAATGGCAAATTTGTCGTGTCGGTTTGGCAGCTTAGAATGGCGAGATTCTAACTTAGAATGAGGAGATTCTATGTTAGAAAGGCGAGACTCTATGTTAGAATGGGGAGATTCTAACTTAGAATGGCGAGATTCTAACTTAGAATGAGGAGATTCTAACTTAGAATGTCGGCTTGACGACTTCTCAACGCCACTTTTAAACTTCTCAACGCAACTGATAAAGTTAAAAAGTGGAGTTGCAAGGTTTAAAAGTGCCGTTGAAAGGTTTGCAAGTGCGCTTTTAAGGGGTTCGACTTGAAAGGAGAATTTTTCAAGTGCGCTGCTTCCACGTTGCTGCCTGCTTACGGAAGAAGGAATCAGGCATTCCTCTGAAGCGAGTCTGTAGCCAAACCATCTGCGCAGGCGAATCATGCGTTGCAAATCGGTAAATGATTTAATTGCCGTCAGCTAAAGCTGACGGAAAATGAAGAGCAACTCTTTATCGGCTTTAGCCGAAATATTGATTTGGCTAAAGCCCTTTTTCTATAACAATCTCTTTTAGTTGGCTAAAGCCAACGGCAATTGATAACGGGATTTATTTACTGCATCCTGTTTTGCTGAAAGATACAGTTGCCCTTCTGCAACGGGCGCTACCAAACAAAGCGATAAGGAAATGAGGTGAGTACGCGCCAAATTCTTTCTATCCACGAACAACTACCAACTATCAACTTCTTCCTATTTTAGCAGCTATGAGCTTCGAATTCCGCACACCACCCCACATTAATGAACCCGTGAAAGACCATGCGCCCGGCTCTGCTGAGCGCGACATCCTGAACGTGGCGCTGAAAAAGGCAAAGGGAAGGTCCATCGAAATTCCGATGGTGATTGGCGGCAAGGCAATCAAGTCGAAAAAGAAAATCACGATTCATCCCCCGCATGAGCTGAAGCACAAGCTGGGCGTTTATTATCAAGGCGAGAAAAAACATGTGGTGGAAGCGGTGGATGCCGCGCTGAAAGCGAAGGAAGATTGGGAACACACTACGTGGGATATACGCGCTGGCGTGTTCCTGCGCGCTGCCGATTTGCTTTGCGGAAAATACCGCGCGAAGATGAACGCGGCAACGATGCTCTGCCAGTCGAAAAATGTTTATCAATCGGAAATTGATGCGGTGTGCGAGCTGGCGGATTTCTTTCGCCTGAACGTGCATTACATGCAGCAGATTTATGCTGAGCAACCTTATTCGCCCGCAGGTATCCGCAACACGTTTGACTATCGCCCGCTGGAAGGATTTGTGCTGGCAATCACCCCGTTTAATTTCACTTCGATTGCGGGCAACCTGCCCACCGCGCCCGCGCTGATGGGCAACACGGTGGTGTGGAAGCCTGCGGCAACGCAGGTTTATTCCGCGCATGTCATCATGGAAATATTGCAGGAAGCCGGTTTGCCGAAGGGCGTGATTAATTTGATTTACACGCCCGGAAGCGTAACGGGCGATGTGGCGCTGAACCACCGCGACTTTGCGGGCATCCACTTCACGGGTTCTACGGGCACCTTCAATTATATGTGGAAGACGATTGGCGCGAATATCAGCAAATACCGCAACTATCCGCGCATCGTGGGCGAAACGGGCGGGAAGGATTTTGTGGTTGCGCATCCTTCGGCTGACGCGCAGGCGTTAATTACTGCGCTGTCGCGGGGCGCGTTTGAATACCAGGGGCAGAAATGCTCTGCGGCATCACGCGCGTATATTCCATCGAATCTCTGGAAGGAAGTGAAAGAGGGTTTGCAGCGCGATTTGGCTTCCTTCAAAATGGGCGCAGTAGAAGAATTTGGCAACTTCATCAACGCGGTGATTGATGAAAAATCGTTTGACAACATCACGGGCTATATCAAGAAAGCGAAGAAAGACAAGCAGGAAATTATAGCAGGCGGAAACTTTGACAAGAAGCTCGGCTACTTCATCGAGCCGACCATCATCGTGGCGAAAAATCCGAAGTACGCCACGATGTGTGAAGAATTGTTTGGTCCCGTGCTTACGGTGTATGTATATCCCGAAAAGAAATTTGAAGAGACATTGGAACTTGTGAATGAAACTTCTCCCTACGGACTGACGGGCGCAATTTTTTCGCAAGACAGGAAAGCCGTTGCGCACGCTTCGCAGAAGCTGCGACATGCAGCAGGCAATTTCTACATCAATGATAAGCCCACAGGCGCAGTGGTGGGGCAGCAGCCGTTTGGCGGCTCACGCGCATCGGGCACCAATGATAAAGCAGGCTCGCATCTCAATCTCCTGCGCTGGATGTCTCCCCGCGTGATTAAAGAAAACCTCGACCCGCCAAAGGATTACAGGTATCCGTTTTTGCAGAGTTAGTTGGCGCGTACTGATTTCATTTCTTCATCGTGTCGCATTAGTGGCGTAGCTCGTCAGCAGGTAAGTGATACCTGGAGCCCTTACTCCGACAACTCAATCATCACATCATATTCCTCTTTCGTGAGCGGCATCACCGAGAGGCGCGCTTGCCGCACGAGGTAGGTTTGCAGGAGTCGCTTATCGGCTTTGATTTGCGCGAGGGTAACAGGTTTCTTCAGAGGTTTCACGGGCGCTAAATCAACAGCAACCCACGGTTCGTCTTTCGCTACGGTAGGGTCGGGAAAAAATTCCTTCACCACCTTTGAAATCCCCACGACTGACTTCTCCTCCTGGCTGTGATAGAACAGCACAAGGTCGCCCTTCTTCATCTTCTGCAAATTCAATTTGGCAGGATGGCTCTTCACGCCTGTCCATGCTGCGGTTTTATCGCGCACCAATTCTTTCCATCCGAATTCTTCGGGGTCGGATTTAACAAGCCAGTAGTTCATGTGGGTTTGCTATAAAAAAAAATGAGGTTTGAAGTTACGGATTCTCCGGACTTCAAACCTCATTATTGGAACTTACAACTTATTCAGCAGCGGGCGCAGGCGCTTCGCCTTCGCTCTCTTCTTTCTTCTTAGAAGCTTTCTTTGCCTTAGGCTTCTCTTCAGCAGCTTCGGCAGATGCTTCCTGAATGCCACCTTTCTCTTTCTTCTCTAAGTTTTCGCGGAGCGCAGCGAGTTCGCGGATGTCGCCAAGCGTGGTTTTTTCTACCTTGCGGTTCACCACTGCTTTCACTGCTTTTTCAGCGGACTTCTTTTCAACCTGCTTTGAGTCGTCAATGCCTTTGTTCACATCGTCATAGAACTTTGTGTGCGAAAGGAGAATCCGCTTGTCTTTTCTGTCGAACTCAATCACTTTGAAATTGAGGGTTTCATCCACTTCAGCGTTCTTGCCGTCTTCTTTCTTCAGGTGGCGCTTTGGCACGAATCCTTCCAAGCCGTATTGCAACAACACAATTGCACCTGCGTCTTCTTTCTTCACGATGGGCGCTTCATGTACAGAGCCAACAGGGAAGATAGATTCAAATGTATCCCATGGGTCTTCTTCCAACTGCTTATGTCCGAGCGTCAACTTGCGGTCAGCGGGGTTGATTTCCAGTACACTCACTTCAAACGGCTGTCCCACTTTTGTGAATTCTGAAGGGTGGTTGAAACGCTTGATCCATGAAAGGTCGGAGATATGCACCATGCCGCCAATGCCATCAGCCAGTTCAACAAACACACCGTAAGGAGTGATGTTCTGCACAGTTCCTTTGTGGCGCGAGCCAACAGGATACAACACGCTGATATTATCCCACGGGTCGGGCAACAGACGCTTCACGCTGAGCGACATTTTGCGTTCAGCACGGTCAAGTGTCATCACAATCGCTTCGATGGTATTCGCCAACTTGAAATATTCTTTTGAATTGACAGGATGATTTGACCACGAAACTTCAGAAACGTGAACGAGACCTTCCACACCGGGTTGGATTTCAAGGAAAGCGCCATATTCTTCAATATTCACCACTTTGCCTTTCAATTTCGAACCTATTATCACAGTTTCATCCAGTGTATCCCACGGATGAGGTTGTAATTGCTTCAAGCCAAGAGAGATTCTCTTCTTATCATCATCGAATGAAAGCACCACCACGTTAATCTTCTGATTCAATTGCAACACCTCTGTCGGGTGGCTGATACGTCCCCATGAAATGTCCGTGATATACAGCAAGCCATCAACACCGCCCAAATCAATGAATGCACCGAAGTCAGTAATGTTTTTCACAACACCTTCCAACACCTGACCGATATCCAGCTTAGAAATAATATCCTGACGCTGGCTGGCGAGGTCGCTTTCAATAAGCGCCTTATGAGAAACAACGGCATTCTTAATGGCTTCATTAATCTTCACCACTTTGAATTCCATGCGCTTTCCTACATAAGAATCATAATCGGTAATCGGCTTCACGTCAATCTGCGAGCCGGGAAGGAATGTTTCAAGACCGAATACATTCACGATAAGACCGCCCTTCGTTTTGCTCACAATATGACCAGTAACGATGATTCCTGTGCTATACGCATTCACGATATTCTCCCACGCGCGCATCAACTTGGCATTCTTTCTTGAAAGCACGAGGTGACCGTTCGCATCTTCTGTTTCCACTACATAAACCTCCACTTCATCACCGATTTTAATGCCATCCAAATCTCTGAATTCAGAGAGCGGAACAAGCCCGTCAGACTTGAAGCCCACGTTGAGCACAGCATCTGAGGATGTCAATGCTACGATGGTACCTTTAATGATTTCGTTTTCGTTTACTGTGTTCAGCGTCTGTTCATATTCCTTCTCAAGGGTTTCTTTCTCACTATTCGAATATACAGCTACGCTTCTCTTTCCGAGTTCCCAATCAAATTCATCATGCGGGGTCGGAGGTGTTTGCACCAATGGTTCTTTCGTTTCCACGGTTGGATTTTCCTGTTCTGTGTTTGCCAAGACTGAAATTTTTTTGATTAAAAATGTTACGATTAATTCACACCCTTCGGTTAAGGGGTAGCAAAAGTAATACTTTCGGCTTTACTCTCAAAGCGGCAAAGGAAGGTTTTTTGAGAAAATCAGGCAGTGGTTTTCGGGCTGCCAATCCGCCCTAAAGTCATGTTATGGATGAGGGCAAGCTGCTCATCAGGCGTAAGGTGGGTATTATTGATTTCCACGGCATCCGAAGCCTTTACCAAGGGGCTTTCCTTTCGGGTGGTGTCAATCATGTCGCGCTCGTGCAGGTTTTGAGCGATTTCTTCTCTTGTGGCGGCAATTCCCCGTATTTTCAGGTCTTCGAACCTTCTGCGCACCCGCTCTTCAAAATCAGCCGTGAGGAAAATTTTCAGCTCGGCATGAGGAAAAACGACAGTGCCGATGTCGCGCCCATCCATCACAATGCCTTTTTCCTTGCCAATTTCCATTTGGATGCGCACCATCGCCTGCCGTACTTCCTTTATCTTGCTCAATTCGCTCACTTTCTGCGAAATGCGCATCTCGCGGATTTCCCTTTCTACATTCCTTCCGTTCAGGCACACTTCATTAGTCCGGCTTTGAGAATTGAATTGAAACGTGATTTTAGCTTCTTGCAATCCCTTTTCAACCGCTGCTATATTATTATAGTCAATCGCATGCTCTAAAAAATAGAGCATTACTGCACGGTACATCGCGCCTGAGTCAACGTAGATGTATTGCAGCCTTGCGGCAAGCTGTTTTGCCAGCGTGCTTTTTCCGCAGGAAGCGAAACCGTCAATAGCGATGATGATTTTGGGAAGCAATTTTTAAGACTACGCTCTTTTTAATAAAGAAAATTCGAAATCCTAATATCGAAATTCGAAACAAACTCGAAAAGTACAAATTCTAAACAATAAAGCTCAGGTGGATTTTTCAAGGATTGCGCCTACTATCCTAATGTGTTGTCGGCAGTTACGGGATAGTATGATTTTGTCCTGCGGTGTTTTTTTCGTGTTTACAGTTTCCACTTGAAAAAGGATTACGTAAATGTGCTGAGTGACAAACTTTTTGATGCGATGATGCAGAAAAAGTCATCCCGTTTTTTATTTTCGTGTTGAACCGGTTAACCAAAACATCCAAGTCATGAAAAAGATAACCAACTTAACCGAAAGTTCTTTTCTTCCATTTATTGCAATCATTCTGCTCTTTCAAAGTTCACCTATATTTTCACAGGGGACATTCTGGAATAATACTGGTGCTAAAATAACTATCGGCAAAGGCACCTACATTAACGGACCAAAGACCACCATGCTCAATGACAGTAACACTGTAATTGTTAATCAGGGGAATATTATTGTGGAGGAAATGAAGAACAAGGGCAACCTTGAGTTAAAAGGTACGGATGCAACTATAGTCATAGATAGTACCCTAATTTTGGAGAAAGGGAAAATCTTGCTGAACGCCAACAAGATTTTGCTCAACAATCCTGATACCGCAGCATTACAACGAACTAACGGATATCTCGTTGCAAAAGATTCTTTGTGGGGAAAATTAATTTGGAGAGTTGGCGAAGCCGATGTCGGATGGAAATATGTTGTGCCGTTTGTGAATGATTCGTTGGAGGATGTGGGGATAGAGTTGGAAATAGTTGAAGCAGGTGTGGGAAACGGACAAATTACTTTCAGCACTTACGGAACTGACAGCACAAATACTCCTGCTCCGGCAGAAGTACAGCAATATCCGGTTGCAAAAGCCGCACTTGATACAAATGCTTTGAAAATAGCTGACAGGTATTGGATGATTCTGGCAGACAGCTTCAGCCAAAACCCGATGTTTAAGGTGCGGCTGAATTATACTGACGCGGCATTACAAAGTAATGAAATCATAGAAGATAGCCTCAACCTTGCCGTTCTGGAAAACGGCTGCTGGACATGGAATTTACCCACCTCCCTTAGCGAGAACCGTGCATTCTCTGATTCATTGCAGGCTTATGGCATTTATATTCTTCATGATTCTATCATGGGAAGATACCTGCCAAAAACCAAATTACGGGATGGGCATTGCGGAGTGGTTGGCGTAAGGCCAGACTATGTTTTAGAAGCAGATATAGTCAGTTGCGCGGTGCAATATGAATTTGAAATTCTGAGTGATTCGCTTGCTTTTGACACTTTACTGCTTAGTGCTAACAATGAATTAGACCTGAGCAGGATTGATACCCTTCTGCACGGAATCACATACAGCGTCAGAGTGAGAGTTTTTGACGGGTTTGTGTTTAATGAGTTTGGCGAAGCCTGCGCAATCAAAATTGATACGGTTAATCGTAAATATTGCGGGAATGAAGATTTTGGGCTGTTGTCTGAATTTTTCCCGCAAATTGAAGGATATGAAAATCCACTGGAGCCACTGGTTCAGGCATATTTGGATAGCCTCGATTCATTATCACCGGAGGATTCATTAGCGAGAATGGGCGGATGTGTGGAAGAATATATCATTCCTGTAGTAGTACACATTTTTTCTGTAGATGGAAATGACTTATCAATTGCGCAGATACAATCGCAAATTGACCGATTAAATGCGGAATTTAATAATCCTAATCAAAATTCGATTTCAGGAGTAAGTGCTTGCATTCAATTTTGCCTTGCTCAAAATTTACCACAACAACCCCAATGGGCAGGATTAAACTGGGATAGTCCTGAATTGCATGATCCAACTTCAGTTCACCCTCCAACGCCCGGTATTACCCGAAATTTGAATAACGCTGACTTAGCTGGGCTTATCATTGATTTATTTTTCCCCGACCCAAACTATCCGGTTGTATCTACGCCACATTACTTTCCACCGGAAAATTATTTGAATATTTACGTTGTGGATGAGATAGGAGGGGGAGGAGCTTTGGGTTATGCAAGCCTTCCGCTCATCCTAGATATATTTCCCAATTTTCCATATGATGGGGTTTTTGTTGCTTCTGGATATTTTGGGGATAATTATTGTACTACAAACAATCTCGCAAATTGTAACAACTTTCCCCTTGCCGTTAATTATGACAGAGGTTGGGTATCAATACACGAAATAGGACATTATCTTGGATTGTATCACACTTTTCATCACGAATTTGGTTTCAATACGAACTGCGTAAATACAGATTGTACAGTTGATGGAGACAAGGTTTGTGATACTCCACCACAGTCAGGACCTCACTGTGCGCCACCGGGACCTGCGTTTGGATGTTCTTGCACTGCGCCTAACCCTAATGTTATTTGCACTGGACTGCCGCCACAAATCACAAACTACTTGGATTATGGTCATGACATTTGCATGAATACGTTCACAGTAGGCCAAATTAATCGGATGCATGCTACTCTTAGTGTCTTCCGACCTGACTTAATTTCTGAAATTAATTTGCTAAGAACAGGAGTAGCGGGAATCAGTGGCTGCGAAGATGGTTTTTTGTCATCTGAATTTACCGTGGATATTACTGAAGGATGTGTCAATTCAACACAAGTGACATTTACTGGTGCTGGACATTATGACGAATGGGAATTTACATTTACTACAACTGGAAATAGTTTTTCTGTGGACGAATCCAGTATTGTAACAAATCCTTCTCAACCCTTTGCGCAAGTAACATTTCCTGCTGTTGGTCTTTGGACTGTTTCATTAACTGTGTCAAGTACACTACCGATGGGAACTTCATCACTGACTAAGCAGGATTTAGTAGATATTACAAATTGCCTCCCTATCACCTCAGGCAACAACCAATGGCACTTTGGAAATCAGGCTGTGATAGATTTCCGTTCAGGAGTTGCGCAAACAGGATTTCCAAGCTCACAAAACACATTTATGCCTGCCGCAACAGTCTGCGATCCCACCACCGGAGATTTACTTTTTTATACAAACGGAGTATCTGTTTGGGATAACACACATCAACCGATGCCTAATGGAAACGGAACATTAAATGGAAGCCCAAATTCAGCTACTTTCGGAGCGTTACTTTGGGGATCACAAGGCTCTTTAATTGTTCCCTATCCGCAATCTGCGGATGAGTATTGGGTTTTTACGGCATCTGACAGACCTGTAAATACAACGATTAATAACGGGTTAACAGGGTATATTGTTGACATGAACCAAGGAACAAATGGCGATATAACTACTCCAATTGGAATAAATCCTTCTGACAACTATGCCACCACAGAACACTTAATGGCTGTTCCAAATCATGACGGAACCGCTTACTGGGTAATTGTCCATGGAGTTGATAATCGTTTTAGCGCTCCCGCATTGCCTATCCCAACCAACCAAGCTTTGTTGGCTTATTATCTTGACGCAAGCGGTTTGTCAAACTCGCCTGTTGTCAGCAATTCATTCGCTATTTCAGCTAATCCTATCAATGGCGATTGGCAAGGGTATATTGAATTTTCTTCTGACGGAAGAACAGCAGTAATAACAAATGACCAAACTGCTTATATCTATGATTTTGACAGAGCATCCGGAAGGTTTACTTTTCTCACATCAATATCAGCCACTGGTTATTCCAGTTTCAGTCCGAATGGAAATATTGTTTATTCACTCTTAACCGGTGAATCTTCTCTGTCTTTAATGCAACATGACTTTTCCGCTTTGCATGCTTGTAATTCAACAATCAGTTCCTCGGTTTTGTACCAAAATCCGGGAGAGTTTCTTACAGGAATACAATTAGGCCCAGATGGAAAAATTTACATAGCCCGACTTTGGAGTAAATCCATCGCAGTAATCAACCAACCGGATAATCTTTCTAACCCAGATTTTGAGCCGTCAGGTTTTACATTATTATCCCATCAATACTCAGGTGGCGAACTCAACAACCAGATTGACGCCCTCCCTTCCCGCCCGCCCGTAGAGTTTAAATACGAAGTATGCGAATGCGGTGATGTGTTTCTCTACAACAAAAGTTGCGGGCAATCCATCTCCTGGGATTTTGATGACGGCAACTCCATTACGGGAATGGGTTATGAAGATGTTTCAGGCACGATTAACGGTACGGGCATCATCAATAGGTTTACCTACACCTACACACAGGCAGGAACTTATGACATCACACTCACCATAGATGGCGTGAGCGAAGCGCATCAGATAGTTATTGACATACCTGAACCCGCAACTGTCGTTACAAATGTTACTTGCAATGGTGCGGATGACGGAGCCATTGACCTCACCGTAACCGGAGGCACATCGCCTTATACTTATGAATGGTCGAATAACGCAACAACTCAGGACATTAGCGGGCTTGAGCCGGATAGTTATTCCGTGACTGTTACAGATGATAACGACTGCACGGCAACCGCAGCAGAAATAGTTACAGAACCTGATGCAATTAACTTATCAACTACAATAACGCACCTTCTCTGCAACGGAGATGATGACGGAGCAGTTGACCTTACAGTAACAGACGACATTGCGCCATACTCTTACTCATGGTCAAACAGCGCAACTACACAAGACATTAGCAGCCTGACAGCCGGAACTTATTTTGTTACCGTTGCTGATGACAACTCCTGCACTGCCACAACCAACGCTACCGTAACTGAGCCGGATGAATTGGTTCTCTCAACTCTCCTTACCAATATTGGCTGCAACGGAAGTTCGACAGGCGAAATTGATTTAACCGTAAGCGGTGGATCTACACCCTATGCTTATGAATGGTCAAATACTGCAACCACGGAAGACCTCAGTAGTCTTGCAGCCGGAAGCTACACCGTTACGGTTACGGATGATAACGCTTGCACTGCGACAACCAGCGCAACTGTAACAGCTTGCAGCCCCAGCGTAACCACACTCTCCACAGGCATCACTACATGGTCATCACAAACGCGCACCTTCTGCGATGATTTGATTATTCCCGATGGCGCAACGCTGCAACTTCAGGATACGCGTCTCGAATTTGCCCGCTTAAATGCAAGCAATCAGCCTGTAAACCTGATTATCGAACCAGGAGGAATGCTTATCATGCAAAACACCACGCTTACCAATCTATCAGGCTGCGATGAAATGTGGCAGGGCGTGATTGTGCTTGCAAACCCTAACGCTGCCCCAGACGACTATAATGAAAATGGCGCGATTGTATCGCTTGACGGATTCAGTTCAGGGCAGAGTGAAATCAGCAATGCGGAATTCGGCATTCTCACTAACTCCACTGGTTCAGGAGGGTATTATGCATTTCAGGGCGGTGGTATTTTGCGCTTGCGGGGTGTTAACTTTATCAATAACCGTATAGGCATGTTGCTCAAAGGCGCAATGTTTAATGCAAGTTTCGTATATGAATGCAGTTTTACTTGCAACGATAATTTCTTACAACCGGATAACAATGGCAACACGCTCCTTTCGCATATCCACATGCAGGGAGGCGTGGGCTATCTCCCTGTGGTATTCAGTAGGTTTGACAATACCACCACAAACCCTACTCCCATTAGGGGTGTTGGCATTAATGCGATTACATCGCGCGGGGTGCTGGTGGCGGGAAGCGATTTTGAAAACCTAAACTTCGGCATTCGCATTCAGGATGGCTCAAACATCAACTATGTGGCGTATGGCAGTGAGTTTACTAATAATGACTTTGGCGTTTTCGCCACAGGGACAAGTAACATTTACATTGCAGGAGATGAAACCACACCAAACATCTTTAACGTGCCTGACGCGACAACGCTTGATGTGGCAGGTATTCATGTTGAAAACAGCACGGGGTTGCATATAGCGCATAACCTCTTTGTTGGAAATGCCACCTCAGCATGTAATGGCGGATATTGCAGTTATGGAATTGTAACTGACAACACAGGGCAGGCAGGCGGCAGGATTTTCAGGAATGATTTTTACGGAACGCACTTCGGCTTGCAGACCGAAGGTCGTAATCCTCAACTGAGCATCAGGTGCAATCGCTTTGAAGCGGATAATCATGAACACGAAAACCATGCATGGTCAACTTTAGCTACGGAATGTGTTTTGCCTTACCGTGATTGCCTTTATTTTCCCTGCCCTCCTTGCGGTACGCCCATTTGCTACACAATTTGCACTACGGGATGGTTTGGCGAACTCCGCGATCAGGGAACCTCCGCCTGCGACTTCAACCACCAGCGTGCCGCAGGCAACCGCTGGATGACCAATGATGTTGACGACCCTGCAAACATTAACTGCCTTGGCAAAGATAAAGACATCTTCGTGCAGCCAACAGTGCCGTTTACATATTATCATCATTTTCAGGATATAGACCAGAAGCTAAAAGTGAAACCGGAATGTGCTTCAGCATGGTGGTGGCCTAGTTTTAGATATGATTGTTCAACTGCTGAACTGGGAACATCGTGTGATGAAAGCACCATCGCTTTCAGAATCGCCCCGCCCGATTCACAACAAAATGTGCAGGAATATATTGACACCATGATTGACCGGAAAAATGAGTATCTTAATACAGTGGAACAAAAACAAAACGATATGGACAGCATAAGAGGTCTGTTAGACAACGGCAACACAGCCACAGTACTTGATTCCGTGCTGAATATGGAATTCGGCATCACTACTAAAAATAACATCCTAAAACGCAACAGCCCATTGAGCGATGACGCGCTCATGGCAGTGATGCTTGAAGGCGTGTATGCAGGCGTTGAAAGCCAACTGAAAGATATGCTGCGCGACCTGCTGACGCTGAATGTGCCGCTTGGCAAGAAAACCATACAGGTAATGCAACTGTCTGATGTGGACTTGGAGCAGGAGCGTATTGACAGCGTTTTCTACGTGCAAGCCACAGGACCTTACGACACCTTGCGCATGGCTTATACTGAATCTGAAAATGAATGGAAATATTACGATTCTGAATTGCGGCAAATTGACAACGGGCTGCGTTTCGCTAATGGCTATCTTGATGCGCTTGATACCACAGGCGCATCAAATGAGTATGAAGATTTCCTGAGAAGCGATTCCACGCTTACTTCCAAAAAATTGCTTGCCGAACTGCTGCTTGCAAAAGACAGCCTTGCGCAAGCCGAAGCAGTTTTAGATACAGTTTGGATGCTTAGTGAACCGGAGGATTCTTTGGAAACACTATGGTTTGCAGGCTATACCGAACTGATGAGCGCAATAGCGCAGGATAGCGGAATCTATCTTATGGACAGCACACAGAAAGCACAGATGTATTCGATTGCTGAAAGCGGAGCGCATATTGCGCCAAAAGCGCAAGGTGTATTATCTCTTGTTGATACAGCAGCTTTTGAATATCCGATTGAAAAAATTGAATACTCTGCACCAAAAACCAGCACTTATGACCCTGTGAGACAAGATACAATTATTATTGCATTAAATAAACAAATCCAGTTCAGCCTGTATCCCAATCCTAATGACGGCACCATGACGCTGGAATACGAACTGGAGAAAGAAAATGGATGGTTTGTATTGAATGATGTTTCAGGAAAGGAACTTGTAAGGATTTCACTTTTAGTAGGCAAGCACAAATTGCGGATTGAACAACCGAGTCTTCAAAACGGCATTTACCTGTTCAAGGTATTGAACGGCAAGGAACAACTTCATACAAGCAAAGTAGTTGTTATTAAGTAACGCTCTCATTAGTAAAATTATGCGAATGTTCTTTTTCCAACTTGCTATAATTTTTCTTTCTAAACAGATGGCATTTTCCCAGTGCTATTTTCATAACATTTATAAGTACGCAAATGTGAATCAATCTGACTTTAGCAACGACATTATTTGGATAGAAGATGGAAACTTTATGACTACAGGCACTACTGTTGTTACTTCTGGAAATGCTGCTGTATTTAATGTTAAGGTATATCAATGTGGAGATACTGTTTGGCAAAAAATATATGATTATAGTCCTGTTGGAGGAGAAGATGGAAATAAAGTCTTAGAACTTGATGACAGCAGTCTCTGTATAATAGGTTCCCACCATGACACAACGCAAGGCACAGGAGAAGGTTATGTATATTTCATAGATCATAATGGTAATTTTCTCTCTTCAAAAATCGTAAATGTCGGAGTCAATGAGAGATTAACAGATGCTGTAGCTTACGGGAATAACATTGTTATTGCAGGACATTATCATTATGGACCTCCTAATGGAGGAGTATTTTTGGCAAAAACCGATAATCTTGGCAATGTGCTTTGGCTCTTTAAGGGAGATTCAATGAAATATTATGTATACCCTACAGTGAATAAAACTTATGATGGAGGATATTTTTTAAGCGGTCGCATTGAGGCTGCCAATACAAACTGGTTTCTCACGAAGATTGATAGTAGCGGTGCTTTCTTGTGGGAAAAAATCTATGACAAACCCTTATATCAAGGCTTCGGTTACGCCATCACTACAAGAGACAGCGGGTATATCTTAGTTGGCAACACGGAACTTGTCAGCGGCAACTACAGTGCCTTAATGCTAAAAACAGATTCCAATGGAGATACACTCTGGACAAAGGAATACGGCAACCCGAGCAACAATCATACTTTCAAAATGATACAACAACTGCCTGATGGCAGTTTTATAGTAGCAGGAGGAAAAAGAGAACCGGATTTGGTGTATTATGTCTGGCTTTTGAAATTAGATGAACATGGTAATGTGCTATGGGAGCGTCAACACACCTATTACCCGCCTAACTTCACTTACAACAGTGATAATTACGTAGAAGGCATGACAATAACCCCGCAAGGAGACATCGCCTTAACAGGTTACATCATTGCGGGTCCGGGTGTTCCCAGCCACACCACCGGCAACGACATGTTCATCCTCAAAGTAGATAGCTGCGGCTATTTAGAGAATAATAATATCAATGCACAATTCACATTCACTATGGATACACTTAATAAAACAATCGGCTTCACCAACCAAAGTACGGAGTATTGTACTGCGCTTTGGTATTTCGGAGATAGCGACAGCACCTATCAGAAAGAGCCAGTGCATACTTACAATGATACGGGCACATACACGATTACGCTTATTGTGCGGGCGGGTAACTCAACGGACACAATTTTGCGGCAGGTAGTTATTGCCTTTGATGATACGGTAGGAGTTGGGGAAGTGTCGAGTATCAAGTATCAAGAAGCAAAGTTGTGGGTATATCCAAATCCGGCAAATGAGGTTTTGAATTTTGAATGTCAGATGCAGAATATAAGAATTGAGAACGTACGTATTTATGATGTTAGAGGAAGTGAAAAACTAAACGTCAAAAACGGGTATAAAAGCATAGAAATCAATATTACGGAATTAACAACGGGGCTTTACTTCTGGGTAGCTCAGTTAAGCGATGGGACAATTGCAAGAGGGAAATTTTTAAAACAGTAACAATCATGAAAGTCAAATTATTCATCTCATTTTTTTTATGTTTTATCTCTTTTAGTTCAAAAGCCCAGGTTAATATAAAGCCTCTCAATATCTACCACCCGATAACAGGAGCTCTTGGTCCCCAAACCAATTTCAGTCTGTTTGAGGATAGCATTATTGATTTTCAAGCGATAACCTATTATAGCGATGTACCTATATCCGTTGATGTCTTTGTATATTCATTTGATAGTGCTTTGGTAATGACTGGTTCCGGTCTTTCATTTGGAGCTTATGGAAATTTTGACACTGCCTCATTATCTCTCTATAACTCCCTCACACCTGTAACTGCCGTGGATACTACAATCCAGTATATTGGTTTGAAAAAGACTTATCAATCAAACACTTATTATGGATGGCTCGCATACAAATTAACTGGAGGCAGGTTAGTGTTTCTGCCATTTCCGTTTCCACCGACTTCTTACGCTTCCTATGACAGCGTTTTTTTCATCGAAGTCGCTTGGAACACCGTCCCCAACATGCAGTTGCGGATGGGGCATGATTGCTATGCCATTCTTCCCGATACCGTTTCAACCTGCTACGGTGCAAGCGCAGATTTAACCGTAACAGGCGGTATCAATTTTTTATGGAGTACAGGAGATTCTGCCAGCACCATTACAATTACATCTTTGCAGGATACGACTTACAGCGTAACCGCAACAGGAAACAAGGGCTGTACTGATACCGCTTTGGTATTTGTAAAAATTCTGTCACTACCAGCAGCATCTATTCAGTCAAACAGCACAGAAATTTGCACAAATGATACCGTCATGCTTACTGCGCAAGGCGGCATGAGTTACTTATGGAGCACCGGAGATACTGCTTCTGTGCTTTCTGTTCATCAACCGAATGATTATTCCGTAATCGTAATGGATGAATACGGCTGCTCCGATTCGGCATCTATTGCTATTACTTCATTGGGAAATTATCCAGTGGCTGATTTCAATTTCACTTTGTCAGAAGATACCGCCCGGTTTGAAAACCTAAGCACGGACGGTATTGATTACTACTGGACTTTTGGAGATGCTGCGACAAGTGATGATGCTGAACCGGAATACATCTATTCGCAGCATGGAGTTTATAATGTGTGCCTGTTAGTCAGCAACGATTGCGGTGATGATAGCATTTGCAAAACTGTTACCGTGTTTGTTTCAAACAGTTCCAGGCAAATTGATAAAAGCAGAATTGTTGTCTATACTGCATCAAACGCTATTCACATAGCCGTTGATAATCCCTTACCATCGGTTCATTCTGTCATTTTGTACAATACAAATGGGCAAAAAATTATCTCGCTTCAACCTGAACTTAATGAGCAGAATGTATCAATCCGAACGGATAGCCTCTTGTCGGGCATGTACTTCTGCTTCATCACTTTCGATAATGGTGAAAAGGTTATTAGAAAAGTTGTAGTGGAGTAACTACCCAATATTCCAATTTAGAATTTCACTAGTTCTTCTTCTTCACCCATTCATTAAAATTCACGCCCACCGTGAAATGGTTGGAAGCTCCGGCAATGTGGTAGCGCCCGCGCGCGAAGCCGAAGGAAAATTGTTTGATGTTAATCATAATGCCGAAAGAAAATCCGGCTAATCCTTTTTTGGTGTCAATTATCATTTCCTGCCTGCGCTGGTGGTTGTAGCCAAACCCGATAATCACCGCCTTGCCAAAATAAAGTTCTCCACCCAAGATGATGTGTCGACCGATTTCATCAAACACATCGCCTACACTGGTGCCGTCATCGCTTGTCGAGTCATTCGAAAGGAAGGAATCATCTGTCTGCTGATTCGGGTCTTCATAGCGGATATTGAAATTTTGCAAATCATGCAGAGTCACGCTGACGCGAAAAGGCAGATGTTTGAACCGCTTGGAAAATCCCGCTTGTAGTTCAAACGGAATCGGCTCGCGGTTGCCCGAATAATAGGGCTTGAACTGCACCCCGATATTCTTCATTAAAATCGTGGCGGTAAACAGCTTTGATGTATCGTGATAACTTGCCGCCAAATCAAGCGCAGCGCCATAGGAACTGTAGGATTCCAATTCCGAGAGAATAAATTTCACGTTCGCGCCAAAAGTATATTTCTCCAAATCGCGCGCGCCACCCACATTCAGCACGTATTCGCTCGCCTTGAATTCCCCCATCACCTGTCCGGTGGCATCCGTGCGGTCAAACGTGCCGTAGGCGATATATTGCAGCCCTGTTTGAAACGTGCCGATTTTTTCATAGCTGCGCACGTAATTGAAATTGCCAAAATTCACCCCGTTGAAATAAATCACCGTACCCGCACTGAAGCGGTTGTGCATCTCACTATTTAACAGTGAAGGATTTTGAAACGCCAGTCCCACATCTTTGTCTTTCACCGTAATGAGACTGCCACCTGTACCAGTAGCGCGTGAAGTGGAAGGCAGATTGATAAAACCATACACCCGCTCACCGCCAAGCTGGGCGCGGAGCACAGAGGGAATCACCAAAAGCGCGGCTAAAATAAATCTAAACAAAGGGTCGGTTTTCGGTTGGGCTAAGATACGACTTAACGAAAGATTGCAGCGAATAGTGTTCAAGCAAAAAAGCTGATGAGGTGGCTTGTACTGACTTCGTTCCTTTAACGCTTTTAATGGCATAACGGCTTGCTCCTATAATAGACTTCTTCGGAAAATACTCTTTTACTAAAGGGTAACGCGCTCTTTTGCACCGCCTCACCCCCGCCCCCTCTCCATTTGCAGAGGGGAGTCCAAACTGCATCATAAACAAAAGAGGCTTTCTCTAAATGAGAATTACATTTTCCGAAGAGGTCTAATGAATAACTTTGCCTTCGCTGCTCAACCCTCAACACCCCACCCTCAACACACGCATGTACATCCGCCTTGCTTGGAGAAATTTGTGGAGAAATAAGCGCAGAACGCTGATTACTTCCGCCTCGGTGTTCTTCGCGGTGCTGCTCGCCATCGCCATGCGCTCTATGCAGCTCGGCTCGTATGATAACATGATTGACAACATCGTGCGGTTTTATACCGGCTATGCGCAAATCCATAAAAACGGATACTGGAATGAGCAAACGCTCGACAATAGTTTTGAGCAAAACGATTCCCTTGAAACGCTTGCAACGCAAAATGAAAACATCGCCAGCGTAATTCCGCGCCTTGAAACTTTTGCGCTTGCATCAAACGAGGCGCGCTCGCGTGGTGTGCTGGTGGTCGGTATTGAACCCGAAAAAGAAAAAACGCTCACAGATATTCCCGGAAAAATTATCAACGGAAAGTATTTCAACGCAGAAGACAAATCCGTTTTGCTCACTTCTGATTTGGCTAAATATTTAAAGATTGAAACAGGCGATACGCTCGTATTGCTGGGACAGGGCTATCACGGTTCGAATGCGGCAGCAAAATATCCGGTTAGCGGCATCGTGAAATTCAACAGTCCCGAATTGAACAAGCGTTTTATTTTTTTACCGTTGAAAGAAATGCAATGGTTCGTAGATGCCCCGAACAGAATCACCTCGCTCGTAGTGATGACGCAAGCAGAAAGCGTAAAGCAAGTCACGCAATTTCTCGCTGCGAAAACCGACACCACTTATGAAGTAATGGACTGGCAAGCGATGCTCCCCGAAATCGTGCAGGCGATAGAAGCCGACAGCATTGGTGGAATAATCGTGCTGTGTATTCTTTATATCATTATTGGTTTCGGCATTTTCGGCACCGTGCTGATGATGACTGCTGAACGCAGGCATGAGTTTGGAGTATTGATTGCGCTTGGCATGAAGCGTTTTCAGATTTTGATTGTGCTCGCGCTGGAAGGAATTTTTCTCACCCTTTTAGGAGTAGCAGCGGGTACCGCTGCGAGTTTGCCTGTGGTTGGATATTTTCATTTTAATCCAATTCCACTGTCAGATGAAATGAAAACAATTTCGGAGGCGTATGGCCTGGAAGCAGTATTACCTTTTTCCATTGCGCCTGAAATTTTCGGCTATCAGGCGCTGACGGTTTTAATCATCGCATTGATTTCAATGTCTTATCCGCTTTATCGAATCATGAGTATTCAACCTTCACAAGCCATGCGCGCATGAGTACAAAATATTCGGGAATGGTTGTTAAAGTCGCGTGGCGCAACGTGTGGCGAAACAAGGTGCGCAGCGCAGTGGTGGTGCTTGCCGTTGGGCTTGGCTTGTGGGCGGGCATCTTCACCGCATCCTTTATGTATGGAGTTTCAATGCAGCGGTTGAACAATATTGTCAACTCACAGCTTTCGCATATTCAGATGCATCATCCGGCATTTGCTGAGGATATGGATCCGGCTTTTCTTCTTGCAGACGGTGAGAAAATATTGCAACAATTATCTACGGATGAAAAAATAAAAAGCGCCTGCGGCAGAACGATCGCTACGGGCATGGTGGCTTCCCCGCGTGGTAATGGGGGCGTTGTAATTAAAGGCGTGGAGCCTTTAGAGGAAATTCGTGTCACGAATGTGCATGAAAAAATTATCGCGGGCAGTTTTTTTGATGACAGTAAAAAAAATCAAATTGTAATTGGTGAAAAGCTCGCGGAAAAACTGAAAGTGAAGCTGAAACGGAAAGTGAATCTTACCGTGCAGAGTTTAAGCGGTGATTTCATTTCTGAATCTTATGTGGTAACGGGAATTTTTAAAACCAGCTCTTCAAAATATGATGAAGGGAATGTGTTTGTGCGCATGGACTCGCTTGCAAACATGCTGGGCGCGGGAAGTGCAATGCACGAAATCGCTTTCCTGCTAAAGGATGCAGATTTAGTGGACTCGGCAAAAAATGAGTTGCAGAAAAAATATGCAGCACTTTCCGTTGAATCATGGAAAGACCTCGCACCCGAATTGGATTACATCAACGAAATCATGGACGAGTACCTGCGTATTTTCATGGTGATTATTTTGCTGGCAATGGCATTCGGCATCATCAACACGATGTTGATGGCGGTGATGGAACGCACCCGCGAAATCGGAGTGCTGATGGCAATCGGCATGAACAAGACACGCATCTTTTTTATGATTTTATTTGAAACAGTGTTCCTCACACTCACGGGCGTGCCGGTCGGCTTGCTATTGAGTTTCGCCACCATTCGGTATTTCAGCAAGACGGGCGTTGACCTTTCACTCTTTTCAAAAGGACTTGCAAATTTTGACATAGAGATGATTGTGTATCCCTCGCTCGATATGTCCTTTTATCCGATGTTGATTGTGATGGCAACTGTCACCGCTTTGCTCTCTGCAATTTATCCTGCTTACAAAGCATTGAAACTGCATCCGTCATCAGCCATCAGGAGCGTGTGACAGATGCCTGCACTTCAAACTTGAAACCTCAAACTTCAAACTAACAATGGAAGTCATTAAAACAGAAAACATCACAAAGATTTACGACCAGGCAAGTATTCCGGTGAACGCGTTGAATGGTGTAAGCATTTTAATTGAGCAAGGAGAATTTACGGCTATTGTCGGTCCTTCGGGTTCAGGAAAAACAACTTTGCTGAATATTATTGGCGGACTTGATCATCCCACAGCGGGAAAAATTGTAATCGGCAATGAAGACATCAGCGCGATGCGCGAGAACCAACTCATTGATTTTCGTTTGCATCACATCGGCTTTGTGTTTCAATCTTACAATTTGATTCCTGTTTTAACTGCCGCTGAAAATGTGGAATTCGTGATGTTGTTGCAAGGTCGTTCAAAAGAAGAACGCGACAAGCGTGTGAAAGAATTGATGCACGCTGTTGGTTTGGAAGACAAGATTAACAAGCGCCCAACAGAGCTTTCAGGCGGACAGCAGCAGCGTGTTGCAGTGGCGAGAGCGCTTGCATCAAAGCCGAAGTTTGTGCTTGCCGATGAGCCTACTGCCAACCTTGATTCAAAGTCAGCGGAAAATCTTTTAGACATTATGCTGCGCCTCAACCAGGAAGAGAGCATCACGTTTATTTTTTCCACCCACGACCAAAAGGTGATTAACCGCGCGCGCAGAGTGATTACACTCGAAGATGGAGTAGTAGTGAGCGATGTGAAGCGATAAAATTTTTCCCGCAGATGAGCGCAGATTGCTTCGCAGATTTACGCGGGTAAATAACCACGCTTCCTGTTTTCAGGAATCATTGTTATTTGGAAATTGAATTTTGAGTTTTCTCTTTTATTCAATTGTCATTTAAACGTCATATCCTAAAATCCGCAAAATAGGGTTATCCAAGTTCCGTTTTCAACGCGAAACCGGTTTCACATTTTTTAACTCTTAAAAAAAAATTTGTATGTCAACATCTATTTTCAGCGAAAGCTGGTGCGGCATTATATTCGATGGGCGCAACCAGCAATACGGAGCGTATGAACTCCGCAAATCAAATGAGCGCAACACCATACTTGCGATTCTGTTTTCCATTTCATTTCTTTCTGTGGGCATTAATATCATTTTGTTAAAAAGTGACCCGCAGAGAAACTTCATTCCTATCATTGAAAAGAAAGAAGCTGAAGATGCGGGGCATGTGTTAGAAGACATTCCATTGCTTCCTGATATTCCTATGGATGAGCCGGAAGCGGCACAAACTCAATCTGAACCCGAACCAACTCCGGTATTTGCAGCAACGGAGGCTATTACCACAATTAAAATAGTTGATGACCATTCTGCTGTAGATACTGTTCCCTCGCAGGAAAGCTTTGGAGAGAAGCAAGCGGGAGCTACAACTCAGGAGGGAGACTCCACGCTAACTGCTTCCATTGAAAGAGTTGAAACTTCCGGGCAAGGCAGCGGGCAATCAACACCCGTTATTGATTGGGCGGAAGTGATGCCGCAATTTCCGGGCGGTGAAGAAGCCTTGCTGGATTATATCAGGAAAAATACGGTATATCCTGATATTGCAGTACGAAACGACATCGAAGGAACGGTGCATATCCAGTTTGTAGTTGACCGCGATGGAAGTTTGACAGACGTTCGCCTTGCAAGGAAAAATTTTAAATGCCTTGATGATGAAGCGCTCCGTGTAGTGAAATCTATGCCCAATTGGAAACCCGGAAAGCAAAATGGAGAAACAGTGCGTGTGCGCTTTGCAGTACCTATCCGGTTTGTATTGGATTGAAGCAGATCATTATAATCACAGAGTCAAAGAGTCCGCTGGTAAGGTTAAAAGTTGTGTAGAGTCTTCCGGTAAGGTTTAGTATTTTTAATGTGAAGGAAAGCCGAATGTGTTTCATGAAAAATTTAATTCCGGCTTTTAGCGTTCGATTACCGAAAAATCAAATTTTATGTTCAGAAAAAAACTTGTTAAAACCTCACTTATTATTCTGCTTGGCTTTGTGCTTTTATTTCTCTTCAGGCTGCTTTATGGCTACACCAGCAAACACACCGACCGCGATGAAGAATATTTCAGCGACTTTTTTGATGGCTTCGACCAGACAAGAAAAAACTATGCAAGCGAGAAATATCAATACAAAGCGGTGGAGTATGCTCCGCAAGTGTCCCAAATATCCAATGCAACGCAGCCTAAAGAATTCAGCGTGAGCCAAAAGTATGAGAAGACCGCCACCATCAAATCGAAAACACAAAAGTTTGAAGAAGATGATAAGAAGTTGAACGGAGAAATAAAAAATTTCAATGGCATTATTCAATACGAGCAAAACTCAGGCGGCAAAGGCAACCGCGAATTGCATTTGCTCGTTGGCATCCAACCCGAAAAATTCGATTCATTTTATGTGGCGGCAAAAGCAATCGGTAATCTGCGGTCAACTGAAATCACCAAAGTGGATAAAACCAGCGAGTATAAAAACCTGAATGCGAAAAAAACTTCTCTTGAAAGCATGCGAGAATCTTTGATAGCCCTGAAATCGCAAAGCGGAAAGATTGACGAATACATCAATCTGCAAAACCGCATCTTAGACATCGAAGAGCAGTTGCAGGGATTGGGTGTTCAGTTGGGTGATTTTTCTGAGGAAAATGAATTTTGCACCGTGCGCGTTTCTCTTTTGGAGGGCAGAGAACCGGTTCCCATGAGCCTGATGCACCGCCTGAAGGTAGCATTTGAATGGACGGTGACTTACTACCTGCAATTCCTCTTGATTGTTGCGCTTGCCGTGTTTTCAGCATTCTTCCTGTTACTCATTATTGATAAGTTGAAAGTGCTTGCCAATATTTTAAAGAAGTTGAACGAGTAAGTTCTCCGTTCATTTAGTTGAGAAGCCCGGCAATGTTTTCCATTTTCCTGATTCAGCATATTCTTTAATCAAGTGGTTTCGTGTGTGGAGCAAACATTTCATGTAGCCTGTGAGAAAAAGACGGTTGAATATTTTGCCAATTATTCCAAACGGAGATTCAAACCGGAATGTGTCAATCATCAAAGTTCCCTTGTTTGTTTGTTGAAAGCGGTGTTCATGCCAAACGGATTTGAACGCGCCTTTTACCATTTCATCCGCGAAGAAATCAGGTTCGCACATTGCAGTAATGCGTGAAGTATAGTGCTGCCAAATGCCAAGATGTTTTGCCTGCCATGTTACAGTTTCATTCAGACATATTAAGCCGCTGGTTCGTCCTGCCACCGCTTTTTCACCGGTATGTTCTGTTGAAATGATGTGAAAGTCAATGCTTCGTGAAAGGTTGAAACATACTTCAATAGGAGCTTCAATTTCCTCGCGCAGAATTATTGTTGACATTGCGCAGGATTAGCTCTCCCTTTTCGCCCGTTCCCACAGCACTGATTGCGAGCCTTTGATAGCGCGAAGGAAGCCCATGTAAACAGCATAGTTCATGATGAAAAAATAATAGGGCACAAAAAACACCTTGAGTTTAATTTTGCGCTGCTCCAGCAGGAAACCGACAAGCACGAGTAAATAAAACAGGATTTGCAGACTGAGGAATACTTGAAAAAATAATGAGCCAGTGAAAGCAAGTGTAAGGTTGGAAAGAAAAAGAATGGGAAGGGAGAGCGGGGCAAGCGTCCACCGGAGTACGCGGTGCGAGATGTATTGAAATGAAAGGATGCCATATCGAAAAGGATTGAGCAGTTCGGAAAGCCTTGCCACCGCCTGCATTCCACCTGCGGCAATTCTGATTTTGCGTTTCAGTTCTTCCCCCACAGTTGCTGACGGACCTTCCATCGCGCAGGCTTCCGGCTCATAAACGATGCGATAGCCTTTTTTCGCAATAGTGAGCGTCATATAGAAATCTTCGACAATCGTATCAGCCGGCACTGGAGCGAAAAGTGCGGTGCGGATGGAAAACAATTCGCCCGCAGCACCCACTACAGAGTAGAGTTCTGAGTCCCACTTTTTCAGTTTGGATTCATACTGCCAATAGATACCTTCACCTGCACCGCTTGCGGCATCTTTTTCTTTCACGGAAATTCTTTTCTCGCCCGCCACCACGCCTACATTTTCCGATTGATAATGCCGCACCATGTTGCGGATAGCTTCTTTGTTCACAATGGTATTCGCATCGGTGAACACCACGATAGGAGTTTGCACGAAAGGCATCGCCCTGTTGGTGGCGGCAATCTTCCCCTTGCGTTCGGGGCTGTGCAGCAACTGTACTTGAGGAAACTGTTTCACCACATCGGGCGTACGGTCATTGGAGCCATCCGTGACAAACAGGAAGCGGATTTTCTCTTTCGGATAATCAAAGGCAAGGCAATTGTTGATTTTTTCTGCAATGAAATCTTCTTCATTAAAGGCAGCTACCAGTACGGTAACTTCAGGTAATGAATCGTCAGTTTGAACAGGAAGATTTTTTGGACGAAACAACGCTTTCAGCTTCACTAACAGGAACAAAATCATTCCGTAGCCCAAATACGTATAAAAGACGATGAACAGGCAGAGCGAGAAACAGATTTTTATTAATGCAACCATTACTTCGCGTGTGGAATGTTGCAAAGTAAATGTGCATAGCACATTGGCAGCGCAAGTATTATCCACATCTTGCTTGAAATTTGCAAGCAAAAGTGCCAACTTCACCCTCTAATTTTCGACTATGGATTTAATGTATTTTTTCAAAGTATTGATGAAGAGAAAATGGCTGATTCTCCTCATCATGCTTCTCTCTGTTGGCGTTACTTACTTCCTCACCGGAGAGCAGGAAGATGTTTATATGGCTGGCGCAAAACTCGCCACAGGCATCGTGGATAATCAGGACGATGACGGCAAATACATGCCTCCGCAAAAAATTGAAACCAAATTTAATAACCTGATTCAAAACCTCAATTCTAAGAGCGTTGTTACGCTGCTTTCTTACAAACTTTTTCTCCACGACATCAGCAACAATGAAGATGCGTTCAGAAATCCTTCTGCACTGAAAGACTTATATTCCTCTGATGAAATCAACAACGGTATTGCCACGGTTAAAATGAAGCAGGATTCGCTTGCAATTCTTTTGCCGGGTAAGGAACAGGATAAGCAGGTGATTGAAATGCTGAAGGTGCTCAAGTATGATTACGATGCGTTGCGCCTCGCGTTGAAACCTCAGCGATTAAAAGATTCTGATTATATTCAGGTAGAGTTCCGTTCAGAAAATCCCGAATTATCGGCTTTTGCGGCAAACGAGCTATGCAGTGAATTTATCCGCTATTACAAATCAGACAAATCGAAAAGAGAAAGTTCTGAAATAAAACTGTTCAATACGCAACAGGAAGACAAACTAAAATCCCTGAACGAAAGAAAGGAAGAACTGAACCACTTTAAACTTGAGAATAATATCCATGATCTCTACGCACAGAAAGGAGCTATATATGCGCAAATAAAAGAGTTTGAAATGCTCCGTGAAGGAGAGAAAAGTAAAATACCTTCCTATCAAACCACGATTAACAATCTTAATCGCGACCAGGAAGAAAGTGAACAATCGTCTCTCAGAAAACAAGAGCAAAACAGGAAAATTAATAATCTGCGCAGCGAGATTAATTATCTGAATGATAAATACATCAACGAGGGGTCAAAAGATAAAAAGCTGCTCTCCCAAATTGAAAAGCTGAAAGGCGAATTGCGAGCAGCAATTGATGAAGGCTCCTCTTCGACAAACAACAATTCGGGTGAAATCAAAACAATTAAAGAAAACAGTCAGGTGGAATTGCAAATTGCGCAGACCAGTGTAGCCTCCATTGACCAGAAAATACAGAGTCTGAAAAATGAATTGGCCGTGCTAGTTTCTTTTGAACCTAAGATTGATGATTTAGAGAGTAGAATTGAACAAGCTGAAGAAGCATATAAGGAAGTAACTGCCCAGTTAAGTATAGCGCAATCAGAAGCAATTCAATCAGAAAGCAGCCTGAAGCGAGAAGAAGAAGCCTCCCCACCCAGAGAACCAGAGCCGACAAAACAAATTTTTTATTCCCTGTTCTCAGGCATGTTGAGTTTGAGCTTTTGCGTAGTGTTGTTTTTCGTGTTGGAGTACATTGATGTCTCCATCAAATCTCCAGCGCAGTTCGAGCGCTTCACCAACCTGCGCCTGCTGGGTTATTTGAATCAAATCAATTTCATCAGTTTCAACTTAGACGTGAATTTCATTGACCTCAATTTGGAATCCATCTTTCACAACAAGAATCAGAATCCGCAGTTGGAAACCTTCAAGCAACTTATCCGCAAAATCAGGTTTGAAATTGAATCCACCGATGCAAAGCGCTTTTTATTCACCAGTACGCGCGAGCATGAAGGCAAAACCTTCGCGATGATTTCACTTGCTTATACGCTCAGTCTCAATAACAAAAAGGTGCTGCTGATTGACACCAACTTTAAAAACAATACGCTCACCAACATGCTTTCCGCAAAACCTTCACTGGAAAAGCATTTCAATCAAAGTTTGGTAAAAGAAGACATTATCACCAAGTCAAAGTTGAAGGGCATTGATGTGATTGGTTGCTACGAAGGAAATTATTCTCCATCGGAAGTATTCTCACAATCAAACTTTCACAATTTAGTGAACGACCTTTCGCAGCATTATGATTTCATCTTTATGGAAGGAGCAGCGCTGAATGAGTATTCTGACTCAAAGGAGCTTATCAGCATTGTAGAAAAAGTAATCAGCGTGTTCTCAACCAATTCCGTTATCAAAGACCAGGATAAGTCATCAATTGCTTATCTGCGCGGATTGGGCGACAAGTTCATGGGGGCTATTCTTAATAAGGTTGACATCAACAACCTGAACTGACGAACCACTTGAAATTTCCATTACGCTGAACTTTTCATTGGAATAAGAAACTGGGAAGTTTAAGTTTTTTATTTCAGCAGGAACGACTGCAAATATTTTCGAGTGCGCGGGGCTCATCTCAATCGCTACTTTTTCAAAATCAGATGGGGTAAGTTGTTGGAAAGCGTCTTTTAAAGACGTTGAATTCTTTTTCTTGTATCCTAAATTTTCCATCCTTCGCATCCATTCGTGTCCGAAAGAAGGATTGAAAATCATTTGTGTGCCGTCTTTCCACTCGCCATACAGCGTGCGCTCGGATTCAACGCGAAACCCTTCCATGTATGGCGGCACAATGAAGGCTGCATCCTGCGGAGTATTTTCCCGCGCCCACTGCTGCACGGAGAGCCACTCTTTATTCTGCGAGTTGCTGATGGAGAATTGCACTCTATTCAAGCTGCCTGCAATACCAAGCAACAAAAGCAGCATGATTTGCGCGGGTACTAAATATTTTTTCCAATCCGCAGTTGTTTTTTCAAGCAAAGCCCATGCTGCAATCGCAGAAATTACCAAAAGAGAGATGCCTGTAATTACCGGAATACTCTCATGCCAATATGGGGCAAGAATGAGCAGAGTAACAAACAATTTTTTCGCAATGCCGGAAGCGGTATTGGGCGCAGTGAAGAGGTAGTTGGCAAAATAGATGATGGCAAAAAAGAAAATGAATTTGAAGCTGCGGAACAACTGAAACTGAATGACAATCGAAACGGGAATGATTTCGGTGAAAATCGTTCCCACGACAAACATCAACAGCACAGTGGCAAATGCAATCAACACAATGCGGTGATAAGCAGCCTGCGGGCGGTATTTCCAGGTAATCAAAAAGCCGAGGATAAGAGCAATGCCTTGCAACACTTCTGCCACGCTCCATGTGGTGGGAAAAATGTGATGCGCAGAGCGCAAATGCAGCAACTCAAGCCATTCACTGCTCACGCTGATGAGGCTTAGATTGGGAGCTGGATTTTTAATTTTTAAAATCAATATCGGGGTGATTGCAAGTAAAATCAACCCGATGCCTGTAACGAATTGTCGCGCACCATTTTCTTTTAAAAGCCTGTAAGCAAAGCACATAATTAAAATAGCAAGCGCATAACATGCCGACAGCGGATGAAACACAAAGGCGATGCCGGCAAGCACGGCAGCGGTATTGTAGTGACTGCCGAAAAAAGCATAGAAGGAAAAAAGTAAGAGGGGAAGCGCAAAGGTGCGCTCCATCAGCATGTTTTCAATGGTGCGCTCCATGCCGAGCGTGGTGATAGAAAAAAGAAGAATCATTACTGACAGATAAGCGACCTCTCTTTTTTCAAACAATTTTAAAGCGATTAAAAACAAAGCCGCAAGAGTAGCATAAAGCGATAAAAAGTATAGAACAAAAAAGGTGACGGGAAGTGAAGCTTTCAGCGACTGAATCAGAAAGCCGCAGACCGGAAGGAAATAAGTATAGAAAAATTGCTTCTCCGCGATGAGATAATCATGATTGTAAATCTCAGGATTAATCAGGCTCTTTATAAAGGGAATCGTGATGCAGTGATTGTAAACTCCGTAGGTATATTGGTTAATGCCGATGATGGATGCTATTGTCAAAACAAGCAAAGCAAAGGCATCAATCGGTCGAATAATGGGCTTGAACATGAAGAGCAGGAATTGCGACCGTAAAATAGAAAGGGTTGGCTGGATTAACTACGAAAAAGATTAAAATAAAGAATACGTAGCGAGTTTTTGTCGTCACCTTATCAAATGGAAGAAGATTTGTGTAAAATTGTGCTTCACCATGATATTATTAGAAGCGCAAAACGTGCATAAATCCTACGGGACATTGAAAGTCCTGAAGGGAATTGATTTGAGCATCAAAGCAGGGGAAGTTGTCTCCATCGTTGGCTCATCTGGCGCGGGAAAAACAACACTTTTGCATATCCTCGGCACACTGGACGCATCGGATAGCGGCAAAGTAATACTTGACGGGAAAGATTTCACTGAATTGAAAGGAAAAGAGCTTGCCCGTTTCCGCAATCAAAAAATCGGGTTCGTGTTCCAATTTCACCATTTGCTTCCCGAATTCACCGCATTAGAAAATGTCCAGATTCCTTCATTAATTGGCGGTTTAAGTCAGAAAGAAGCAAAAGAGCGCGCTGTTAACCTCTTGAAAAAATTAGGTCTTGCCGAACGAATGAATCATAAACCGTCCGAGTTATCGGGAGGGGAACAACAGCGCGTAGCAGTGGCGCGGGCATTGGCAAATAATCCTGCAATTGTGCTTGCCGATGAGCCATCTGGCAACCTTGATTCAGACAATGCGCGCGAATTGCACAAATTGTTTTTCAAACTCCGCGAAGAATTCGGGCAAACATTCATCATCGTAACGCATAATGCGGAATTGGCGGATATGGCGGATAGAAAGCTGGTGATGAAGGATGGGAAGATGGTGAGTTGATTTGGTAATGTGCTGATTTGATAATTCGATAATGAATTGAACTCTGACATGAGTACCCCCGGTGTTATTTCGCACACTTCTCCGCAGGAAACCCTCCTGAAACACTGGGGCTATAAAAATTTTCGTCCGCTACAGCAGGAGATAATCCAATCAGTGTTGGAAGGCAATGACACGCTGGCGCTGCTTCCGACAGGCGGAGGCAAATCTGTTTGTTATCAGGTTCCTGCAATGATGCAAGAAGGGATGTGCATTGTGATTTCACCGCTTATCGCGCTGATGAAAGACCAGGTTACAAACCTGCGCAAGCGGGGCATTAAAGCAATTGCAATTTATGCGGGCATGACGCGCAGGGAAATTGATTTGCTGCTGAACAACTGCATGTATGGCGCATACAAATTTCTTTATCTCTCTCCAGAGCGGTTGGCTTCAGACATTGTGCGTATGCGCATCGGAAAAATGCCGGTAACGCTTCTTGCGGTGGATGAAGCGCATTGCATCTCGCAATGGGGCTATGATTTTCGTCCGCCTTATTTAAAAATTGCGGAGATACGACCATTGCTTCCAAAAGTTCCTGTGCTTGCATTGACCGCAACTGCAACGCACGATGTAAAAAAAGACATTTGTGAAAAGCTGGAATTCAAAAATGAAAAAGTTTTCCAAAGCAGTTTTGAGCGAAAGAATATTGCTTACGTTAATCGCTATGAAGAAAACAAACCGCATAAACTTGTTACGATTTTAGAGCGCATTAAAGGATGCGGAATCGTATATGTGCGGAACAGAAAGCAAACAAAAGAGGTTGCTGATTATTTAAAGAAAAACAAAATCTCTGCTGATTATTATCACGCGGGGCTTGACATGGCGCAGCGCAGTCTCAGGCAGGAACAATGGATTGCCGATGAAACGCGCGTGATGGTTTGCACCAACGCTTTCGGAATGGGCATTGACAAGCCCGATGTGCGTTGCGTAGTGCATCTTGATTTGCCGGAAAATATCGAAGCCTATTATCAGGAATCCGGCAGGGCGGGGCGAGACGGAAATAAATCGTTTGCCGTGTTGCTTTATAATCTTTCGGATAAAGCGGAAACAGAGAAACGCATCAAGAACAATTTCCCTTCGCTGAAAGAAGTACAAACTGTTTACACCGCGCTTGGAAATTTTTTTCAAGTTGCAACAGGCGCGGGCAAAGGCGAGAGTTATGAATTTGACATTCTTACGTTTTGCAAAAACTACAACCTTGAAAACCTGAAAACGCATAATGCGCTGCGGCTGCTTGAGCAGCAAGGAGTGATTGCGCTGAGCGATGCTGTGTTTACACCGCCAAGAATTAAAATCATCGTGAGCAAAGAGGAACTCGATAAGTTTCAAATCGCGAATAAAGACAGCGACCCGGTGGTGAAATTTTTATTGCGCACACACATCGGCTTGTTTGATGAGTTAGTAAACGTGAATGAGCGTGAAATTGCGAAGCGCCTGAAAAGGGAACGCGAAGATGTTGCAAAAACTTTGGAATTATTAGACAGGCTGAATCTTGCCATTTACGAAAAGCTCACTGACAAGCCGCAACTTACTTTTCTCGAAGCCCGTGAAGATGCGCGCTATCTCAAGTTAGATGAAGATTTCATCAAAAAGCGCAAACAAAACTTCGAGTCAAAGTTGCGGGCGATGCTTGCCTACACGTTGAACAAAACACGTTGCCGCAGTCAATACGTGCTTGATTATTTTGGAGAAACAGATAATTATCGTTGCGGGATATGTGATGTATGTTTGGAAAGAAATAAAATCAGCTTGTCGGATATTGAGTTGGAAGCAATTGAGCATGAAATCAAAAATCAACTTTCGCATGGAAATAATAAGTTGGACGCATTAGTCAGAAGCATCCATACGCACAGCGAGCAGAAAGTAGTGGATACACTGCGCTGGATGTTGGACAACGGGCAATTAACGCAAACTGATACTCAATTTACCTGGAACGATTGAAAGCCATCATCTTCACTGTTACCAATGACATCACGCACGACCGCAGGATGCAGCGCATCTGTGAGTCGTTGTCGAAAAATGGATTTGACGTTACGCTTATTGGCAGAGAGTTAACAAATTCAAAACAACTAACACAGTTTTCATTTAAGACGATTCGTTTACGTTGTTTGTTCAACAAAGGAAAACTCTTTTATCTCGAATACAATTTCAGATTGTTCTGGAAATTGTTATTCATGTGCGCTGATGTTTACGCAGCAGTTGACTTGGATACTATCATTCCTTGTTTTAAGGTTGCATTTCTAAAAGGGAAGAAGAAAGTATTTGACGCGCATGAGTATTTCGAGGATGTTCCCGAAGTAGTGAATCGCCCGGTGACTAAAATGATTTGGAGTTGGGTAGGGAAAATGTTTGTTCCTCATGCTGACCTCGCGCTGACGGTGAGTGAAAGTCTTGCGGAACAATTTCATCAACTTTATGGAATCAGATTTGAAACGATTCGCAATGTCCCAAAGAAAACCACTGCGCCTGCCAACACCGGAAATTATTTGCTTTATCAAGGTGCGTTGAATGAGGGAAGAGGATTAGAACAACTCATTGAAGCGATGCAATCCATTGATATGCCGCTGAAGATTGCCGGAGAAGGCGACTTGTCAGATGCATTGCGACAGAAAGTAAACGCGCTTGGCTTGCAACAGAAGATTGAATTTCTTGGTTTTGTTTCTCCTGAAAAGTTAGACACGCTTACTGCAAACGCATGGCTCGGATTGAACCTGCTTGAAAACAAAGGATTGAGCTACTACTATTCGCTTGCGAATAAATTCTTCGATTATATCAATCATGGAGTTCCTTCGCTCAACATGGGGTTTCCTGAATACAAAAAAATCAACGCGCAGTTTGACGTGAGTTTACTTTTGAAAGACTTATCTGCCCAAGCCATCGTTGAAGCAGTTCATTCATTGAAAGAAAATCCTGCGTTGTATGAGCAGCTTAGAAAAAACTGCATTGAAGCAAGAGAAGAATTGAATTGGGAACGCGAAGAACAGAAGTTATTAAACTTGTATTTCCGCTTTGGATAAACACCTCCACATCATTTCTTTCAATGTTCCCTATCCTCCTGATTATGGCGGGGTGATTGATGTGTTTTACAAAATCAAAGCGCTGCACGATGCCGGAGTGCAAGTGCATCTGCACACGTTTCATTATGGCAGAGATGAATCGCCTGAGTTAGAAAAGATTTGCGCGTCAGTAAAATATTATCCCCGCGCAAAATTCTATCAGGCGATATACAGCAGTGTGCCCTACATAGTCGGCTCCCGCAAAAGCGATGATTTGCTTTCAAACCTTGTTGAAGATGAGCATCCGATTTTATTTGAAGGGTTGCACACTTGCATCTATCTGAATCATCCTTCCTTGAAAAACCGCATGAAGATTGTGCGGATGCACAACATTGAGTGGGATTATTACAACAGTCTTGGAAAGGCAGAGCGCAACTTCTTCCGCAAGTTCTATTTGCTTTCGGAATCGAAGAAGCTGCGGGAGTTTGAAGAAATTCTGCAACATGCCAATCTTATTCTTGCCATTTCTCCCAATGACACGGAATACCTTCAACAGAAATTCAGCAACGTGAAGGTGCAGTATGCTCGCGCCTTTCATCCATTTTCAATGGTAACTTCAAAAACAGGCAAAGGCAGCTATGCGCTCTATCACGGCAACCTGAGCGTTGCGGAAAATAATCAGGCTGCATTTTATCTCATCCACAAAGTGTTTGATGGAATTGATTTTCCATTGAAGATTGCCGGTAAGGAACCACTCAGCACGCTTGAAAAGGAAGCAAAGAAAAAAGAGGCTCGGTTTGAGCTCATTCCCAATCCATACAATGAAAAGATGCAGGTGATGATAGCGGATGCGCAACTCAATGTGCTGCCCACTTTTCAGCCTACGGGCATCAAATTGAAAATGCTGAATGCTTTATACAACGGGCGTTTCTGCGTGGTGAATTCGCAGATGGTACAAAACACGGGATTAGAGCCGCTGTGCATTCTTGCGGAGAATGCGGAAGAAATGAAGAAAACAATTCTTCAACTAATCAATGAAGATTTCACAAGTGAAATGATTCAACGCAGGGAGCAATTGCTTGCGGAGAAATTCTCAAACCACGCGAATGCGGTGAAGATGATAGAGTGGATTTTTAACTGAAATCATCAGGGGATGCCGGATCCGCCTTAGGCGGACCGGCATGTGATTAAAACACCGCCACCTTCCTGTTGAACGGCTGAACGCCATCGCCCGAAATACGCAGCAGATACACGCCCTTTGCGAATGCAGGCAAACTCAAAGTTTCTTTTGTTTTTCCTGAGAGGAATGTCTTTTCAAACAGAAAAACACTTCTTCCCGTGTTGTCAAAAATTTCGATGCTTCCTTTGAATGTTTCATTCGAAGACAAATCAACCGTGAGCATTTCGCCCGTTTGCAGTGGGTTGGGATAGATGCGCGTTTCGGCTACATCAAGCGCGGTGATGCTGGTGAAGAAAAATGATTTCGTAGTGCTGCATCCTTTACTGTCAGAAACTGTGATGGAATAATCGCCCGCGCCTGTCATGGTGATTTGCGGAACAGTAACTCCGTTTGACCAAGCATAATTAAAAGGAGGAGTGCCGCCATTTACCTCCGCATTCAGCACATAATTCGATTGAACAATCTGCGCATCCAATGTTTCAGGCTCCACCACATCAAATGAAATGACGAGCGAATCAGCGCCCGCTGCATCGGTGATGGTGAGGAAATAATTTCCTTCCGTAAGGTTCACGAGCGACTGCCCCGTGGTGCCGGTTGACCAATCATAAGAATAAGGTCCTGTGCCACCTGATGCGCCAATTGAAATGGAGCCATCCGTTTCGCCCGGGCAGGAGATATTCGACACAGAGAAGCTGGGCACAATCGCAGTAGCAGCGCGCGTCACGAAACTCGAATAAGCAGTATAGCTGCTGCAAGTATTGCCCTCATTAAAGGGGCGCACACGCCAGCGATAGTTATAGCCCGGCTCAAGGTTGGTGAGCATATAAGTAGTGTCTTGCAATACCAAATCAACATTGGAGAAGTTGCCGTTAAAGTAGCGCGTCACCTGCAAATTGTAATGCGTGGCTCCCGTTGTTTTTTTCCATTTCAACTGCGCGAAGTTTGCCGGCACGCCAAGCGTTCCGTTTGGAGGATAAATGCTTATCGTTTTGCCAACGCTGTCAATTATCGGTGCGGAATGATTCAACAAATCAGAACGCTCCGTCAATAGATACAAGCGCATCGCTTCAATCTGCTCAGGGCTGAATTTATCTTGACAGGCATCATTGGCATAAGACATATACAGGCTGCCATCAACGGCATAAGGAGTGCCCACGTAATCAACCTTGGTGTTGTTGTAAGGGCAGCCCCAGCGGTCAGAAATAAAATCGGCAGGCGTGTCGCAGAAATAGTCGCCCGCGTTGTTGCAGTTGGAGCCGTTCACGCGCTCATCATCAGATTCGGCAGGGTCGCTCACGTTGCGCCCTTCCCATCCGCTGAAGGTGTGGGGCAACGAAAAGTAATGTCCCAGCTCATGCGCCACAGTGCTGTTTGTGGGTCCGGCACACGATTTTGCAATCGCCATAAAATCTCTCCATCCTGAAAAATAGCCGCAGTTGCCAGCGGGGTCCTGCACGTAATAGATGTTTGCTACGTCTGCTGTTTTTGTTTGCGTGATAATGTTGCCCACGTTAAAACTCGTGTGCTCATACAAGGCGGTGTTGTTCACATAATTAATGTCGCCATAGATATAAAAATGAAAACCCACCTGCTCATATTGCTCATTGAGATGGCACAGCCCGTCAAGGATGCTTGATATTTTGTGATAGCCGCTGCCATCATTCGTCCCCACAAGATGTATTTTTAACGGAATATAATAGATGCCTTCATCCGCCTGCTTTGCTGCCGATGCGCCCGACTGTTTGTATTGCTTCAGCCAAGTGGTCATTTCTTCGGGCATCTGTGTGCCGCAATAACCGGACTGCTGACTGTAAGCCGAAAATACGAACACAATACTGCCAAACAGCAGAGAGAGATTTTTCATAACCAAATTGTTTTTCGAGTGAGTGTAACAAAGATAGGGCGAAATAGGTTTCGTTTATAGCTTGTTGGGGCTGGTGTGCAGAGGGTGGGGATAAGTCAATAGTCCACGGTCAACTGCCTCGTTATAAAATAGGTTTACACCAAAAGCTGTTTTCAAAAACACGCCTCACGCAGCAACTGCATTTGCACTAATCCTTTTTTTCGCGCATACTTAATATTGCGCCCGGGAATTGCCGCAGTGTCGGGGTGACTGTCAATGGCAAGCGTGAGGCTCGCCTCGCGCAGGATGTGCAGCATCGGGTAAGGCGAGCGGTTGGTATAGTTGGCAGCATCATCATCAGCCGCGCCTTCAAATAAATAGGCAGGATGAAAACTCGCCAGTTGATACACGCCCGCATTGCCTGATTTTTCCAACAGGCGTTCGCCATTTGCCAGCAAATGCAGGTAGGCGTGAAATGTTTTAAATGAAACAGGAAAAATCAGCAGCGTGGTTTCAATAGAAGCATCAGAATCCAACTGCCGAAAAGCATTGGTAAGAAAGTGGAGGCGCTTGTGATTTATTCCCGAACGCGCCACTGCATAATGCACCGTACCGCGCTTCATCTCCCGCGCGGCAAAGGGGCAAAAGTTATTGCCCACCACCACATCGGAAATCCACTTTTTCGTTTGCGCGATGATGATTGAGTTTGCAGGCATTTTTTTGATTGAATATAAAGGTAGCGGAAGTTTAGTTGAACATACTCTATACTCCACCCCCACACTCATCAAAATATCGCCCGCACCTGCGCCCTGCCGATATGCACGGGCTTTGCATCGCCCGTCTTTCTGCCTTCATAGCCGATGCTGAGTTGAATCGCTTTTGCAAGGCTGCGCTCAAACGAAGCATTCCACGTGTAGTTGTTGCCGTTTTTAAATCCTTGCAGCATCGCAAATTCAATTGCGGAGTTTTCGCTGCCCGTGTATGCAACCTGCACAAACGCAAACTTTGCGCTGAGCGAGCTTTTTGAAACTACATTGTAACGCGCTTCCAAACTCGCTTCGTTGCTCGTGGAGGTTTCACCGTTTTCAATAAAAATGTTTTTGCGCTTTGTAAAACTGTAAAGCCCCGTGAGGCGGAATTTCGTGCCGAAGAAATACGTCACTTGCGGCTCTATCTCGTTTGACTTAATCCGGTAATTGCGCTCCGTAAAAAATTGCGAGCTGTTCGATTTCTCTCCTGCAATGTAGGTGAGCAGAATGCTCACCGGCTGAAAAATCGTCCATCTTGCTCTGCCGATGTGGTCGCGCAGCGTCACGGTTTCATATCCGCTCACCTGGTTGCTTTTGCGCTGGTTATCCTGATAGGTATATTCAAAACTGTATTTCGCGCTTGACTTGTTAAAGAAAATACTGTTGCGCACAAGGCTTCCCAGTGAAACCAGCGATTGTTCACTTTCGCTAAACACAAACGGATTGAAGGGCGACCTTCCTTCCCCGCGAAACACTTTGCGGTTAATCTGCAACGATGTGATGGAGGAGAAGCGGGCTATGAATTCGCGTATGCCATTTTTATTATTCCATATTGCTCGCGGGTTCAGGCTTAGCGATTGGTTGTATTGTGTGCCATCCACCGCGTCAAATTGCGTGGTGGGATTCAGCACTCTAATATAATCACCGGGAAAACCGGGAGGCGCTATTTCAAATTCGTTTTGGTCTTTCACTCCGTTGCCGTTGTAATCTTCATTGTAAATAAAAATACCTTCACCGGGCTGCACTTTCAAATACGTGTATTCAATCCTCGGCTCTCGTCCCGCGCCTAATTCATAGAGGACATTTGTGTTCACCGCGCCTTTGGCAAGATTCAATCCGTATTCAATTCTTCCGAGATAATAATGTTCTATCTCCTTCGCCTGAATCGCAGAGTCAACGCTTTCAAACATGCGATACGTGAATTGCCAATTGAGCTTATGCGCTGTGTGTGTGAACCAGTTGCCATTCACATTCACCGTATTACTGTTGGTGATAAGCCGCATTTCATTCTCCCTCGGGAAAAATTCAAGTCTGCGGATGTATTCGAGCTTCATTTTGTTCACCGCTGAATCAGCGCTTGCGATATACACGCGCCAGTCATTATACACAAAACCGGTTGGCAGCAGCGTATCCGTTTGCGCTTCTCTTCGCTTGTTGATTTCCTGCTCGTAGCGGCTGCCTATTTTCCATCCTTTCAGTTTGTCAAAAGCCTTGGCAACTTCCACCATCGGCCAGATGTATTTTGTGTTTTCCGTTGTCGCCTCCGTGGTGAGAAAGCGCAAGTCAACATTTGCAGAATATCCCTTGCGTGAAAAAGTGGAGAAAGCGCGGTGCTGAAATCCCGTATAGTTATCTCCTGATATAAAAGAGGAGAACTGATAACCCGCGTTTCCAACTTGTTCTTTTGAAAAATTGAGCCGCGCATTTGCGATATGCTCATCGGCAACTTCTGTTTTCAAATAGTTCCAGTCGCGGTTGAATTCCACCGTTCGAAAGCGCTCCAACTCTTTGAAATTGTGGTTCACAAATTCATAGTTGGCATCTGCCGTAAACTTTTGCTTTTTGCTTTCAGCGCCAATCCTGAAATTCCGTTGATAGGCAGTTTTTAATCCCGCGCCCGCATTATCGCCATCATCAAGCCGCGAAAAATTATTCAGGTCGCTGTTGCTTACTGCGCCTTCAATCGTGAAGAAATCATTTACGGTAGGTTTCAAATCCATTGCAGCGGTAACCATCTGCAATCTTTTCGGAGTAACAAGCACGCGAAACGGAATGAAAGAACCCTGCCGCGTTCCGTTCACGCGGGGGATATAACGAAACACTCTTCCATTCACATTCGATGAGGATTGCACATAATCGCCTTGCCGCTGCCCCACAAACGTGAAGTTCACGCGATACTCCGCGCTGTCAGGGTCGGTGGAATAAACAAACACGGTGTCCACTTCGGGCGTGAGCGAATCGCCATCAATCAGCGCATAAAGAATTCTGTCCACATCAAATTCTTCCAATTCAAACCCCGGATAGAGAATACCGATGGGATTATCTCCGGCAGTTTCCATTGCGCCTTTTTGCTGTGCAGTGAAGTCGGCATCAACGGGTTGGTTCTTGCTGTCTTGCTCGGTGTAAGCATTCACCCTGAATTTCACTTTCTCGCGCTCATAGCCCGCGTTAGCTACCGCAGTTGTTCTGAAATAATTCCTGTCGGAATATTCAAACTCAACGGTGATGCGCAAATCGCGCGTCACTAATAATTTGGGAGTGAAAATAATTTCACCCAAATTGTAATCAATCACATAATCATTCTCCGCGCCTCGTTGTATTTGTCTTCCGTTCACAAACACGCGCTCCGTTCCCGCAAGCACGATGATGAATGTTTCGCCATTAGCGCCAATCAATTTATAAGGACCCTGATTGCCTTCCGATACGGGAAGCGTGAAGCGATTGAATCTTCCCTTGGGCACTGCGATGCTTGCCTGCGCAATCACTTTTTCTTTTTCCGACAAGTTGAAACTGCCCGAATAACTCGCGCCTTGCAGGTTCCTGTAATATTTCATGAAATATCCTTCTGGGCTTTTGATGTCATAGTCGCCCACTATCAAGCGGTGCGGCTGCTTGGTGAGTTGGATATACACTCTGTCAAACTCCTGCAACTGCTGCGTGGTGCCATCCGGCTGAATGGGAATATTGTTATCGGTGAGCGCGGCAAGAATTTCAATATCCTCCGTGATGTTTCCTGCAATTTGCAAGTTGAAACTTGAATTCAAAACAACGTCCTGATTATTTCCAAAGGACAAGCCGCGCGCAAAACTTCCGTTATATTCTAACGAGCCGAAATCAATAGTCGCGGCAGAGGTGTTGGGCGGGATGTAAGAAAACGGATTGAGCAGATAATCTTCCAACTGTCCCGCGCCTGCCGGATTCTTTTTATAAACCACGCGCGCAAGGCTAAACGGAAACGTGCGATATACAACCGTTACACTATCACTCGCAGGACGACTCTTCCATACCAGAGAACTTTTCACCGCGTCAAACGTGTAGGCAGAAGTATCTATCAGCTTACTCCCTCCGTCACGCACCACCAGCGAGCCTTCCACGATACTAAGCGAATCAAGTTGCAGCGTATCTCCGCTCACAGGCACAGTTTTAAAACGCAGGCGCGATAGGTCTTGCGCGGTGGCGGCAGCACATAAAAGCAAGAGCAATAAAAACCCGTTCAGCCGAAGCAGTTTCACTGATAGATAGCTATGAAATAAAATTAACGGTGTTTGCAGAGAGTTCGTACACAGGCGAAACAGCGGGTGTAGTACAAAATTGCATCGGCTCGTGTGCGGTGGGCTTCTCCCCTTTTAGGGGAGACATAGAGGGGTAATTCCTATTTGATACCCCTATGTATTTCTCCCTAAAAGGGGAAAAGCCACGCTCGTTGCATTTTGTCTTACACCCAAAACAGGATGCGTTGCTTAAAAATGTTTTTCTGCAAGAAGATATTCTTTCACATAATCCCCCACCCCATCTTCCAGCGAGAAAAACTTTTCATCGTAGCCCGCTTGCTTCAACTTACTGATATTCGCCTCCGTGAAGTATTGATAGTTTGCGCGGATGTCAAGCGGCATATCAATGTATTCGATTGACAGTTTCTTACCGAGCGCGGTGAAGAGCGCATTTGCCAAATCATTAAAAGTTTGGGCTTTGCCTGTGCCTACATTATAGATGCCGGAGGCAGGTCGCTTTGTGAAAAAGAAATAACAGATGCGCAACACATCCTGCACATAAATGAAATCACGCAGTTGAGCGCCATCTTTATATTCTTGACGATGCGAGCGAAACAGCTTGATGCCGCCTGTTTCCTGCACTTGTTTGAACGCATGAAAAATCACTGATGCCATCCTTCCTTTGTGATATTCGTTTGATCCATACACGTTGAAAAACTTCATGCCTGCCCAAAAAGGAGGCGCGGAGTTTTGCTGTAACGCCCAATTGTCAAAATCGTTTTTTGATTTACCATATTCATTGAGCGGCTTCAGCCAGGGAATCGTTTCATGGCGGTCATCAAAGCCGTGTTCACCTGCGCCATACGTTGCTGCGGATGAGGCGTACAAAAGCGGAATTTGAAACTGTACGCATTGCTTCCACAACTCAATAGAATAATTAGTGTTGAGGCGCTGAAGAATTTTTCTGTTTGTTTCAGTGGTATCGGTTCGCGCTCCTAAATGAAAAATGAATTTAACAGTGCCGGAATATTTTTCGAGCCACTCGTGAAAGATTTCACGCTCCACCTGCTCGGCAATAGACTTGCCTTCTAAGTTTTGTTTCTTGGCGGGATTGCGGAATTTGTCAACGGCAACAATGTCGGTGATGCCTTGTTGATTGAGAAAACCTATCAGGTTGCTTGCGATAAATCCCGCTGCTCCGGTAACAACTATCATTCGATAAAAGAGAAATGAGTAAGTTGCAAACATAGGATAATCGCTCTCACTTGAATTGATATGAGCCGCACAAAATCATTTTCTTTCTCCTTCACGGCTGTTCTTCTCATTTTGTTTGTTGCAGAAATTCTTTGCGCAATTGCGTTGCGTTTTTCGGAAGGAAGCTGGATTTACACGCGTGGAAAAAATGAGAACTACGAATTGTTTGAGCCGCATCCTAGTTTAGTTGGCATTCCGAGAAAAAATATTTCCGTAACAATAAACAGTATTCACTACAAGCATAATTCTCAGGGCTTTCGCGGAGATGAACCTGAAGCGCAAAAAACAAAAAAGAGAATCGTGTGCGTTGGCGGCTCCACTACTTATTGTATTGGCGTGAACAACAACGAAACATGGGCTTACTATTTAGACAGTTTGCTGCATCCCGAATATGAAGTATTGAACCTCGGTATTCCGGGGCATACAACTGTTGAACATAAAAAACTGCTTCCCGATGCACTTGAAAAATACGCGCCTGATCTTGTAATTCTTCACTGCGGGTTAAATGATTTGCGCAACATGCACGTGCAAAACTTGGGAAATGATTATTCAGAATTTCATCAGCCTTCTCTTTACGCAAGTTTTGGTTTTTGCCTGCAAGACAGGCTGCCGCGCTCTGCTTTAGTGTATGTTGTGTTTCGTGTGTTGCAAAATATCAGCGTTATTCCAACCTGCGCATTCCGAAATGAAATGCCGGCAGGAACGCTTTCGGATGCTGTGGATGAGCGCGTGGTGAAAATTTACAAGCGCAATCTTGACACGCTGATTGCTCAATGCGCAGAGAATAACATTCCGGTTTATTTATTGCCACAGGTTTTATCGGAAGAAGTTGTTACGGACGAAAATTTGAAATGGTGGATTCACTATCTCTCGAAAAAAGGAATTTTCAACGCGCTGAATGCAATGAACAATGTATTAACTTCTCATTACAATATTAATAATGAAATTTTCGGTCCGCGTATTTGTTGGGAAACAGAGTTCCAAAAAAAGGATTTTTTCGATGCCAGTCATCTAAATGCTATTGGAAACTTGAAGATTGCTGAAATTGTGGCAATAAGTTTTAGCGGCAACGCTAGCGCAAGCGTCCCTTTTGTTCCTTCAAAACCTGAGTAGAAAAAAAATCACAATCACCCCAACCTTATTTCCCAGTTCATCAGCCTTGGAATATCTTTTTAGCAGCGCAAGACATTACAGCGGAAAGAAAAGACTGCTGAAAATCAAGTTGATGAAATAAACTTGAACAAGTAATGCCTGCCCATGAAGATGCAATCTTGCCGAAATATTCCCACGAGATGCAATCTCGCGGAAGTCAAGGAGATACATTCCGCTTGAAAATGAATACTATTTGTATTCACTCAACAAAATCCGCTCCCCGCACATTTCATATTCTTCCATGCGGTTTGAGCTGATGATGAGCAGGCGCTCGTTTAAATAATCGCGCACGAGTTGCCGATACCACAAGATGCCGGCTTCATCAAGATTGGTGGCGGGTTCATCAAGCAAGAGAACGGACGCATCGGTGAGCAGCGCGAGGCACAGCTTTACGCGCTGCTTCATGCCGGAGGAGTAATAACGGATTTCTTTTTGCGCATGTTGCTCCATGCCGAGCAATGCAATTATCTGCTGAACAGAAAGTTGTTGCACCGCTTTTTTAAAACTGAAATGAAATTGCAGTTGCTCCGCGAGGGTGAATTCTTCAATCAACTGCATGTAGGGCGCACAGAGCGTGATGTGGCGAAACACGTCTTCGGTTGCGATGGTTGTGTTGTCGTTTGAAAACTGCACGCTGCCTTCGGAAGGCGACTGGCTGCATGCAATTACTTGTAATAAGGTGCTTTTGCCGGAGCCGTTGGGACCGAGCAATGCGTAAGCATTTCCCGATGCAAAGCGATAGGTGAGTTTGCGGAAAACCCAATCGCGGTTGTAGCGCTTGCCTGCCGAATCAAGCGTGATTATCATTGGTGCGAAAGCCTTTCATAATGCCGCGCACGGATTCGCGGATGAAGTTGAGAATCTCATCGCGCTCATCGCTTGCAGCTACTTCCGCCTCGATGATGCGCAGCGCGTGCGTGACGTTTGAATTCTTTACAAACAAAACGCGATAGATGTCGAGGATGTGATTAATTTTTTCGGAAGTGTAGCCGCGCCTTCTCATGCCGATGGAGTTGACGCCCATATAGGAGAGCGGCTTGCGCGCGGCTTTCACATAGGGCGGCACATCTTTGCCCACCATGGAGCCTCCGGAGATGATTGCATGCGCACCGACCTTTACAAACTGGTGGATGCCCGACAAGCCGCCAATGATGGCAAAGTTGCCGATTTCAATATGCCCCGCGAGGTTCACGCCATTGGCGAGGATGCAATGCTTGCCGATAACGCAGTCATGCGCGATATGCACGTATGCCATCAGCAGCGTGTGATCCATAATCACGGTTTTGTTGCTGAGCTTGGTGCCACGGTTGATGGTAACGAACTCGCGGATGGTTACGTTGTTGCCGATTTCAACCGTTGTTTCTTCACCTGCGAATTTTAAATCCTGCGGGATGGCAGCGATAACAGCGCCTGGGAATATCTTGCAGTTCTTGCCGATGCGCGCACCTTCCATAATCGTCACGTTGGGACCAATCCACGTTCCCTCGCCTATCACCACGTTTTTATTGATGGTGACGAACGGCTCAATCACTACGTTCTGCGCGATTTTCGCCTGCGGGTGGATGTAGGAAAGGGGTTGGTTCATCTTAATGGATGATTGTTGATGGAAGATGGACTTGGTTCATCAAATGAATTCGTATGTGGTCAATATTAAATCTTCCATCATCCATCTAAAATCTTCCATCCTTATTTTCCTTCTTTGCGATAAATCTTTGCTACGAGCACCGCTTCTGATACGATTTTATTTCCGACATACGCAGTGCCTTTCATTTCACAAATACCTCTTCGAATTGGGCTGAGTAATTCCAATTTTAATATCAACGTGTCGCCCGGCACTACCACGTTCTTGAACTTGGCTTTGTCAATCATAATGAGATACGTATCGTAATTCTCGGGGTCTTTCACAGTGTTCAGCACGAGAATGCCGCCTGTTTGCGCGAGGGCTTCTAATTGCAACACGGCAGGCATCACGGGGTTTTCGGGAAAATGCCCGGGGAAAAACGGCTCGTTGAAAGTGACGTTTTTAATCCCCACCACTTCATTTTCAGTAAGGTGGATGATTTTGTCAACCAGCAGAAATGGATAGTTATGCGGCAGGCTCTTGGCGATTTTCTTAATATCCATCACCGGCTCCTTGTTCGGGTCGTACAGCGGTATCTCTTCCTTTATTTTATTCTGCTTAATGTGGTTCTTAATCTTTTTCGCAAACTCAATATTTGATGCATGTCCGGGGCGCGTTGCGGTAATCTTCGCCTTAATCGGTCTGCCGATGAGCGCGAGGTCGCCAATCACATCGAGCAGCTTGTGACGAGCAGGCTCATTGTGATGATGTAGCTCCACATTATTTAAAATGCCTTCGCTCTTCACTTCAACTTTCGGCTTGTTGAAGAGCTTTGCAAGTTTGTCGAGTTCCTTTTCAGTAACCACTTTGTCAACCACCACAATTGCGTTGCTCAAATCACCCCCTTTAATCAGGTTGTTATCAAGCAGCATTTCCAACTCATGCAAAAAGCAAAACGTGCGTGAAGAAGCGAACTCTGTCTTGAACTCGTCAATGTGTTCAAGCGAGGCAAGCTGGCTGCCGAGCACGGGCGAGTTATAATCAATCATCACCGTCACTTTATATTCATCGCTCGGGGTGGCAATCATATCCACCTTCTTGTCCTCATCAGTGAACTGTATCGTTTCCTTTAATTCATAATAATTGCGCTCCGCGTCCTGCTCCTCGATGCCTGTTTCCATTAGCGCTTCCATAAAATACTTTGAGCTGCCATCCATGATGGGCACTTCCTGGTTGTCGAGTTCAATCAGCACGTTGTCAATGCCCAAGCCCACGAGCGCAGCAAGCGCATGTTCAATGGTGCTTACGCGCACTCCGTTCTGCTCAATCGTTGTGCCTCTTGAAACATCCACCACCAAATCCGCATCGGCATTAATCACAGGCTCGCCTTTCATATCCACCCGCTTGAACTTGAACCCATGATTCACAGGCGCTGGCTTAAACGTGAGCATCACATTCGCCCCCGTATGTAATCCGATGCCGGAGACCGTAACGGGCTTCTTTATTGTTCTTTGGTATTCAATCATGCGCGATGAGTTTGGAGTTTGAAGTTTGGAGTTTAAAGTTGGATGACAGAAACTTCATCACTAAACTTCAAACTGTTTTAGTTTTTTCTCCAATTCAAAAACCCTATTTTCGAGGTTGGGCAAATTTCGGTAAATAACGTGAACTTTCAGACTTTGCTTGTGGTCCATCATCGGAATTCCCTGCCATGTTTTGAAGGGTTCATCCACGCTTTTCGTTACACCGCTTTTTGCTCCGATACGTGTGCCGTCAGCGATTTTCAAATGACCTACAAAACCCACTTGTCCGGCAACAAGACAATTCCTTCCAATCTTTGTGCTGCCTGAAATGCCGGTCTGCGCAGCGATAGCGGTGTTTTCGCCAATCTCTACGTTGTGTCCAACCTGAATCAGGTTATCCAACTTCACGCCATTGCGGATAATCGTTGAACCCATTGTGGCTCTGTCAATCGTTGTGTTGGCGCCAATCTCAACATTATCTTCAATCACTACATTTCCTGTTTGCGGAATTTTATCAAACGTGCCATCTATCTTCGGCACAAAACCAAAACCATCGCTGCCAATCACTGCACCGGATTGGATGATGCAATTTTTGCCCACCGTGCAGTGATGATTGATTTTCACGCCTGCGGAAACAATCGTGTCATCGCCCACTTGCACATTGTCACCCAAAATTGTTCCCGGAAAAATTCTCACATTGTTTCCCAGCACGACATTCTCACCCACATAGCTGAACGCTCCGATGTAGATGTTCTTTCCAAGCTTCGCAGTCATACTTACATAAGCGGGTTGTTCGATGCCGGTTTTGTCGGATGGCTTTTGTAAAAACAGATTCAGGATTTTGGTGAACGCATCATAAGGGTCATACACACGAATGAAAGCGCTTTTCGCTCCTTCCGGTTTTTGAAAATCATTACTTACAATGAGCGCGCCCGCGTTTGTCGTTTTCGCAAAATGCTCATACTTAGGATTGGCAATGAAGCTGATGTTGTTGGATAAAGCTTCTTCAATTTTCGCAGGACTTTCGATAACAATGCTGTCGCTGCCTTCTAGCTTGCCATTGAGAAGTGTCGCGATTGATTGGGTGGTGAATTGCATCTGAGAAGTTTAAAGTTTAAAGTTTGAAGTTTAAAGTCGGAATCCGGCAATTCAGTTATTACTTAGGACAATCTCCTTCGGATAGCACAGAAAATATTTTTTCACCGGCTCTGAAAGCACGGAGATGTTCAACTGGTCTGATGCCTTCGCAATGTCTTTCAAACTTCCGTCTTTATAGAGAATGTTGATGTTTCCCTTTTCAGGATTATAGGCGCTGTTGCTCGTGCTTGAAGTAAATACGAAGTAGCTGACTTCATTCATGGTTTGCAATCCGTATTGTTTTTTCACTTCTTTTTTAATGCGCTCAATCCTGCTTTCTGAAAATGGTTCGTTCTTGATTTCAATTTTCAACAGTTTTCTGTCCAACAGTTTCTCACAGAGTAAAGACAGGATTTTGTCTTCATGCGTTGTCCAGTTTTTCACGGCAGCCATCATGTCCACATCATCAAGACGGGCAAAGTTTTCAAGCGGTTCCTCGCTTTCAAGAAACATTTTTTTCGTGACAGTATTTTTCAGAAAATATTCCAACGGCTTGCTCGCTTCCACGGGCACTTTGTTATCGGATAATTCTTTTGCGCGTTTTAAAATTTTCACCAGCAGGTTTTCAGCAACCAAAACGGTTTTGTGCAAATACACTTGCCAATACATCAGCCTGCGGGCAACAAGAAATTTTTCGATGGAATAAATGCCTTTTTCTTCGACAACGATTTGGTCGTTTTTTATTTCAAGCATCTTAATGATGCGGTCGTGACTAATCACGCCTTCCTGCACACCGGTGAAAAAACTGTCGCGCTTCAGGTAATCCATCCTGTCCACATCAAGCTGGCTGGAAATCAATTGATGCAGAAACTTCTTTTTATACCTGCCTTCAAAAATTTCAATCGCTAAAGAAAGCCTGCCTTTATAAATCTTATTCAACTTCGACATGAACATTTCTGAAAGAAACTCATGCGACACACCGGGAATTAAACAGTTTTCCAGCGTGTGTGAAAATGGACCATGACCGATGTCGTGCAATAAAATACCCACGCTTGCAGCTTCAGCTTCTTTGCCGGAAATTTTGTGTCCTTTTGAGCGTAGCGTATCCAACGCCATCCCCATCAGGTACATCGCTCCCAGCGCATGATGAAAACGTGTGTGATGCGCGCCCGGATACACATAGTTGGAAAGCCCAAGTTGGTTGATTCTTCGCAGGCGTTGAAAATACGGATGCTCAACAAGGTCAAAAATCAACTCAAAAGGTATCGAGATGAAACCGTAAACCGGGTCGTTGAAAATCTTGTGTTTGTTGATGAAAGGCAGAGGGTTACGCTTTGCGGCTAAATTAATTGAAACAGGAGCATTTTCGTAGCTTTGAAAAAAAACGTGATACTTGAAAAAATTTCAAACAATAAGTTAATTGGAAATGGCGACTAACCCTTTCAAATACGAAATCATTATTTACTGGAGCAAAGAGGACAAAGCATTTATTGCGGAAGTTCCTGAATTGCCAGGGTGCATGTCTGATGGGAAAACCTACGGAGAAGCCTTGCAGAATGTTGAAGTGATTATTTCGGAATGGATTGAAACAGCAAAATCTTTAGGACGTGAAATTCCGCAGCCAAAGGGGCGCTTAAAGTATGCGTGAGTTAAAAAGAACCTTTTAAAAACATGACCAACATTCACATACTCTGGGCTGACGATGAGATTGACCTGCTGAAGCCGCAGATATTGTTCCTTGAGCAGAAGGGATATAAAGTAACTCCTGTCACAAACGGACAAGATGCAGTTGAGCATTGCCGCAAAAACAGTATTGACATTGTTTTTATGGATGAGTCAATGCCCGGGCTTTCCGGATTAGAAGCGCTCGCGCAAATAAAAACCATCAACGCAAACCTGCCGGTGGTGATGATTACGAAGAACGAAGAAGAAAACCTGATGGAAGAGGCAATCGGCTCGCAGATTGCGGATTACCTCATTAAACCCGTGAAGTCCAACCAGATTTTACTCACGCTAAAAAAAATCATTGATAATAAGAAGCTGGTGAGCGAGAAAACCACCTCTGACTATCAGCGCGAATTCCAACAGATTTTCTCCACAATTCAAAGCACGGAGAATCATAAAGACTGGGCAGAACTCTATAAGAAACTCGTGTATTGGGAACTGGCGTTGAATAAATCCGAGAGCGGCATGCGCGAGGTGCTCACGATGCAGAAGCACGAAGCGAATGTGGAGTTCAACAAGTTCATTACTAAAAACTATCTCAAGTGGCTGGATGGCGAGGGATCGCAAGTGCCCGTGCTCTCGCACACGCTGATGGAGAAGAAAGTTTTTCCCTACATCAAAAAGGAAGTGCCTACTTTCTTGGTGTTGATTGATAACCTCCGCTACGACCAATGGAAAACAATTCAGCCGCTCATAGCGCAGAATTTCCGGATGGAGGAAGATGATACTTATTACAGCATTCTACCTACCGCAACACAATACTGCCGCAACGCGATTTTCTCCGGTTTGCTTCCATCAGAAATACAAGAAGAGTATCCGCAAAACTGGAAGAATGATGATGACGAAACCGGAAAGAACATGTTTGAAGACCTGTTTTTTAAAGATCAGTTAAAGCGCGGCTTCCGTGATGAGGTGAAATCGGAGTATATCAAAATCACGAACCATCATGATGGAAAAATCTTAGAGCAAAACATCCTGAACCACCTGCATAATAATATCACCGTTATCGTTTACAACTTCATTGACATGCTCTCCCATGCGCGCACAGAGATGGAAGTGCTGAAAGAACTTGCCAGCGATGAAGCAGCCTATCGTTCACTCACGCTGTCATGGTTTGAGCATTCACCGTTGCACAACGCATTGAAGAAACTTGCTGAAAAAGAGGTGCGCATCATCTTCACCACCGACCATGGCTCCATCCGCGTGAACACTCCAAGCAAGTGCATTGCCGACAGAACAACTACCACGAACATCCGCTACAAAACAGGCAAAAACCTGAATTTTGAACCGAAAGATGTGTTTGAAGTCAAGAATCCGCACGATGCTTTTTTACCCAAACAGTTTGTAAGTTCCAACTACATTTTTGCGAAGGAAGACAAGTTTTTTGTCTATCCGAACAACTACAATCATTTTGTGAATTTTTTCCGCAACACATTTCAACATGGCGGCATTTCGCTGGAAGAAGTGATTATTCCGTTTGCGGTCTATACTTCAAAATGACTATATTTATTAACTTTATCCATCTTCTAATCGTATGGATGATTATTCAGTAGGTAATAAGTGGTATGAAAGGGGTTGGTTCATGACGCTTGTGGCACTATCTTGTCCCCCAGTTGCTTTGCTTGTCATAGCTTTCTCAAAACAAAAATTAAATCCATTCTACAAAGTAGCCTCTACTATTATTTTGATTGTTTTCATTGGATGGTTGACGTATATGCTCTTGTCAAAGTAATTCACTGTTATTTTCATAATGACTGTTCTTCTCAAAAAAATCATGACTGACCTGACCCGCCTCACCAAAGAAGATCAAGACTCGCTTGCCACACTCATCCGCGAAGAGTTACAATGGAAAACCACTCAAAGAAAAAGCAAGCCGTCTCTTGCGAAACTCGCCCGTGAAGCCTGCACGGAACATCTGGAAAAAGAAGCGAAAGAGAAACAACAGTGACGCTACATATCCCTGAACTTGAAAATGTGGATAAGGCTGCAAAGGATTTTCTGCACCTTTGTGAAAACCATTTTTTTTTCGCATTTTACGGTACGCTTGGAGCAGGCAAAACGACTTTCATTAAGGCGCTGTGCAAAGAACTCGGAAGTAAGGATGCCGCAACCAGCCCAACCTTTTCCATCGTGAACGAATATCACACACACCCGCAGCCCTCAGGCAAGTCTTTCAAAATCTATCACATTGATTTTTACCGGTTGAAAAATTTTGACGAAGCGCTGAACATCGGAGTGGAAGAATATTTGAACGCGCCCGATGCTTATTGCTTTGTGGAGTGGCCCGAAATCGCAGAGGCTATTTTCCCTGAAAACGCAGTGCGTGTGCGCATTGAAAAGCAGGATGACAATTCAAGAACTCTGAAAATTGAACTCTAATCTCAATAAACGAAGTTTAAATCTTGCGAACAGAAAACTATAAACCGTAAACTGAAAACAACTTCAAACCTCAAACTCCAAATTAAGAAATGGCAATCGAAAAACCCGTATCATCTTCCTTCTCCGGCTATGAAATAGCGTTTGGGCTCGCTACGCAGGAATCGCCCGCGCAACTCAAAAGCAAAAACAGCAAGCTCTTTATCGGCATCCCGAAAGAAAAATTTTTTCAGGAGCAGCGCATCGCGCTCACACCCGAATCGGTAAGCATCCTTGTTGCCAACGGGCATCGCGTGGTGATTGAGTCAAAAGCAGGCGAGGGTGCGCATTTCAAAGACCGCGACTTTTCAGAGGCGGGAGCGGAAATTGTGTTTGATGCAGCGAAAGTGTTTGACGCTGAAATTATTCTCAAAGTCGCCCCATTATCGGAAGATGAAATCTCGCTGCTGAAGATGCACCAGATTCTTCTTTCGCCCATTCATCTGCCAACAATAAAAGATGATTACATTCTGAAACTGATGAGCAAGCGCATCACCGCGCTCGCCATTGAGTATATGAAAGATGAAGGCGGCTCATTCCCTTTCGTGCGCTCAATGAGTGAAATTGCCGGAAGCCTCGTCATTACCCTTGCCGCTGAATATCTCACCAATGCAAGCCACGGGCAGGGAATCATTCTTGGCGGGATTTCGGGCGTACCACCCGCTAAGGTTGTGATTCTTGGCGCAGGCGTGGTGGGTGAGTTTGCAACGCGCACCGCGCTTGGTATGGGCGCAGAGGTAAAAGTGTTTGACAATAATATCTACAAGCTCATGCGCCTGCAAAACAACATTGGCAGGCGCATTTTCACTTCGAGCATTTATCCCGATGTACTGCTGCGCGAAATCAGCACGGCTGATGTGGTGGTGGGCGCCATCCATTCGGAGTCGGGCAGAACACCCATCATCGTCACCGAAGAGATGGTGTCGCAGATGAAGAAGGGCGCGGTGATTCTCGATGTGAGCATTGACCAGGGCGGTGTGTTTGAAACTTCCGAAATCACCACGCACGAAAACCCCACGTTTAAAAAGTATGATGTGCTGCACTATTGCGTTCCCAACATGTCCTCGCGCGTTTCAAAGGTTGCTTCGTATGCCATCAGCAACATTCTCTATTCACGCTTATTGAAATCTGCCGAATACGGAGGCTTTGAAAAATTTCTGCGCTATGATACCGGCTCGCGGCATGGCGTTTACATCTATCACGGCAGCCTCACGAACAGATACCTGAGCGAGCGCTTCGGGCTCAAGTACACCGACATCGAGTTGCTGTTTGCGGCAAACTTTTGAGTGTTGGGTGTTGAGGGTGGAGTGTTGAGTAGAGAAAATGTGGCGCGTACTGATTTCATTTGTTTAGCGTGTCGTACTGGTAGCGAACTCGTCAGGAGGGTAGTGAAATCAAATGAGATAAAGGCTTGATTGTCGAAATTCAAGGATTATTTAAGGGGATTTTCCCAATAAATAAAGTCCAGGAAATTTGTAATTGAATTTAAAAAATTCAGAAGTAATTTTTGGTTATTAATTTCAAACTCAATAAAAGCACCCTTATCATTTATAACTAAATATTCAATCGATTTTATTGCTTCAATTAGCTTTTTATTATTCT